>WNGA01000070.1_pt1 | contig 118597 bp, 105 predicted proteins | sample 5400061 | NCBI WGS metagenome assembly WNGA01 (sample SAMN13153366, study PRJNA577476) | soil metagenome | isolation source: 100 cm soil or saprolite under grassland replicate 2 | place: USA:California | collected 2016-06-15 | reverse complement strand
CGTGATCAACCCCGAGCTGCACATCGCCACGCTGAACACCAAGGCGAAGCTCGAGATGGAGCTGCGGGTCGAGAAGGGCCGCGGCTACCGGCCGGCCGAGCGCAACAAGTCGGCCTCCGACGAGATCGGCCGCGTCCCGATCGACTCGATCTTCTCACCGGTGCGCCGGGTCAGCTACTCGGTCGAGGCGACCCGCTCGGGTGAGATGACCAACTACGACCGGCTGATCCTCGACGTCGAGACGGACGGGTCGCTGAGCCCCCAGGACGCGCTGGCGTCCGCCGGCGGCACCCTGCGAGAGCTGGTGAGCCTCTTCGCCGACCTCACCGGCGGCGGCGAGGGCCTGCAGCTCGGCCCCGCCGAGCAGCAGGGCCCGCTCGGGGCCAACCTGGACACCCCGATCGAGGAGCTCGACCTCTCGGTGCGCTCCTACAACTGCCTGAAGCGCGAGGGCATCACCACCGTGGGAGAGCTGGTGACCAAGTCCGAGGCCGACCTGCTCGACATCCGCAACTTCGGCGCCAAGTCCATCGACGAGGTCCGCGAGAAGCTGCACGAGCTCGGCCTGTCGCTGCGCGAGGAATAAAGGAGACATCGCAAATGCCGACCCCGACGAAGGGGCCTCGCCTGGGCGGGTCGCCGAGCCACGAGCGGATGATCATCGCCAACCTGGCCCGGTCGCTGTTCATCGAAGGGCGCATCCGCACCACCGAGGCCAAGGCCAAGCGCCTCCGCCCGCAGGCGGAGCGCCTGATCACCTTCGCCAAGCGCGGCGACCTCGCCAGCCGCCGCCACGTCCTCACCGTGGTGCGCGACAAGGCCGTGGTCCACAAGCTGTTCGCCGAGATCGCGCCACGCTTCGCGGACCGGCCCGGCGGCTACACCCGCATCCTCAAGCTGGGCCCGCGTCCCGGTGACTCCGCGCCGATGGCCCTGATCGAGCTGGTCGACCAGGGCGAGCCCGTTGAGCGGCCGGAGGCCGCCGGGGAGGGCGGCGAGCGGCGCCGCCGGTTCGGCCGCGGCCGCAGCGCCGCGCGGGCCGGCGCCGCGCCAGAGGGCGCCAACCGTGCCGCGCGACGGGCCGCCGCCCGGGGCCGCGGTCCCGCCGCCCCGGAGGTGGCCGAGGCCGCCGAGGCGGAGGCCGAGGACCAGGAGCTCGAGGCCGAGGAGCCGCGTCCGGACGTGCCCACCGACGCCGAGATCGAGGCCGGCGCCGCCGTCCGCGGTGACGAGGACGAGGAGGCCGAAGCCGAGGCGGAGGACGAGGACGAGGTCGAGGTCGCCGCCGAGGAGGGCCGGGCAGCCGAGGCGGAGGCCGAGGCGCCCCTGGACGCCGCGGCCGAGGACGAAGAGGACGAAGAGGACGAGCCCAAGGGCAGGAAGAAGTAGCGCCTGACAGATGACCGAGCCCGCCACGCGGCGGCTGCGCTTGGTGCTCGCCTACGACGGCCGCCCCTTCTCCGGCTTCGCCCGCCAGCGCGACCGCCGTACGGTCCAGGACGAGCTGGAGGCCGCCCTCGCCCGCTTGGCGGGCGCCCCGGTGACGGTCGTGTGCGCCGGTCGCACCGATGCCGGCGTCCACGCCCGCGGCCAGGTGGTCCACACCGACCTGCCGGCCCGCCTCGACCCCGAGCGGGTGCGGCGGGTGCTCAACGCGGCGCTCGGCCCGGTCATCGTGGTGCGCGAGGCGGCCTGGGCGCCCGCGGAGTTCGATGCCCGCTTCTCCGCCCGGCGGCGCACCTATGTCTACCGGGTCGACGACTCCGGCCATCCCGATCCGCTCAGCCGCGGCTTCGTCCTGAGCTGGCCGCGGCCGCTCGACCTCGAGCGGATGCGTGCCGCGGCCGCACCGCTGCTCGGTGAGCACGACTTCGCCGCCTTCTGCCGCCGGCGCGGGGAGTCCAGCACCCGGCGGCGGCTGCGCTCGACCGGGGTGCGCCGCGTGCGCGGCGTGGTCGAGATCCGCCTGGTGGCCGACGCCTTCTGCTGGCAGATGGTGCGCAGCATCGTCGGCCACCTGCTGGCGGTGGGCGACGGTCGCCGCCCTCCCGCCTCGACCGCCGCCGTGCTCGCCGGCCGCGACCGCGCCGCCGTCGGCAACCTCGCCCCGCCGCACGCCCTGGTCCTCGAGTCGGTCACCTACCCGAAGACCGCGGGGGGCTCAGGCCCCCGCATACCCCCCGTCCTGCCACCGGAGTTGACCGAAAGCGCAGGTGACCGCTAGCCTTGACATTCGGCGTGACAGAGCGCCGGTCGCGCTGTCAGCCACCACTCCTCACCGAGGCGGCCTGGCCCCTCGATTTGCTCGCCAATGGAGTTGCCCGCATGCCCCTTGCAACGCAGCGCACGTTCTCGCCGCGCCCGCAGGACATCAGTCGCGACTGGCACCTCGTCGACGCCGACGGCCAGACCCTCGGCCGTCTCGCCGCCAGGGTCGCAGCGATCCTGCGCGGCAAGCACAAGCCGATCTTCGCCCCGCATGTCGACACCGGCGACCACGTTGTCATCGTGAACGCCGCCAAGGTGCGCCTCACCGGCAAGAAGCGGGAGCAGAAGCGCTATTACCGCCACTCCGGCTACCCCGGCGGCCTCAAGACGGTCCCCTACACCGTGCTGCTCTCCGAGCGCCCTTCGCGGGCGGTGGAGAAGGCCGTGAGGGGGATGCTGCCGCACAACCGGCTCGGCCGGCAGATGATCAGGAAGCTCAAGGTGTACGACGGCCCGACCCACCCGCACGCCGCCCAGGGGCCCAAGCCTCTGGACCTCGGCCCGGACTCGGGCGCCAAGCAGGAATAGGAGGATCCAGTTGGCTGCTCCCGCGGAGCTCGCCCGAGGCACCGGCCGGCGCAAGGAAGCGGTGGCCCGGGTCCGGTTGATCGAGGGCACCGGGACGTTCAAGCTGAACGACCGGCCGCTCGACGACTACTTCCCCAACCCGACCCATCGCCGGATGATCACCGAGCCGCTGCGGGTCACCAACACGCTCGAGCGCTACGACGTCGTCGCCAGCCTCGACGGCGGTGGCATCTCCGGGCAGGCGGGCGCGCTGCGCCACGGCATCGCCCGGGCGCTGGTGGAGCTGGACGTGGAGATGCGTCCCGAGCTGAAGAAGCGCGGCTTCCTCACGCGCGACTCGCGTGTGGTCGAGCGCAAGAAGTACGGGCTCAAGAAGGCCCGCAAGGCGCCGCAGTACTCGAAGCGCTGAGCGAGCCGGCACCGCACTTCATTGCCAAGGCTCTTCGGAACCGACGGGGTACGCGGGCTCGCGAACGCCGAGCTGACGCCTGAGCTGGCGCTGGCGCTGGGCCGGGCCGCCGTCGGCGCGCTCGATGACGAGCGGCCCGGCCGCCCGCTCGTCATCGTCGGGCGCGACCCGCGCGCCTCGGGGCAGCTGCTCGAGAGCGCCCTGGTGGCCGGCATCCTGAGCGCCGGCGGCGACGCCGTGCTCGCCGGCATCCTGCCGACCCCGGCGATCGCCTTCCTGACCAGGCACTACCATGCCTGGGCCGGAGCGATGATCTCGGCCTCCCACAACGCCATGCCGGACAACGGCATCAAGTTCTTCGGGTCCGAGGGCTTCAAGCTCCCCGACGCGCTCGAGGACCGCATCGAGGCCGCGCTCTCCCTGGACGACCAGGGCGCGCCGCGCCCGGTCGGGGCCGAGGTCGGCAGCGCCCGAATGGCGCGGGACGCGGCCGAGGCCTACCTCGACCACCTGCTCGAGGGGATCCCGGACCTCGGTGGGCTCGAGGTGGTCGTCGACTGCGCCAACGGCGCCGCCGCCACGGTCGCGCCCGAGGCCTACCGCCGGGCCGGCGCGCGGGTCAGCGCCATCGCCGCCGACCCGGACGGGCGCAACATCAACCACGGCTGCGGCTCCAACCACCCGGAGGCGGTCCGGGAGGCGGTCGTCCGCCAAGGCGCGGCGGTCGGCCTGGCCCACGACGGCGACGCCGACCGCCTGATCGCGGTCGACGAGCGCGGCGAGCTGATCGACGGGGACGTGATCCTCGCCATCGCCGCCCTTGACGAGCGCGAGCGGGGTGGCCTGCTGACCGGGACCGTGGTCACCACGGTCATGACCAACCTGGGCTTCCGTCGCGCCATGGCCGAGCGCGGCATCGAGGTGGTGCAGGCCGCCGTTGGCGACCGCTACGTGCTCGAGACCATGCGGGCCGGCGGGCACACCCTCGGCGGCGAGCAGTCCGGGCACATCATCTTCCTCGACCGCGCCACCACCGGCGACGGCATCCTCACCGGGCTGCGGCTGCTGGGCATCGTGGCGCGCAGCGGGCGGCCGCTCTCGGAGCTGGCGCAGGTCATGCTGCGGCTGCCGCAGGTGCTGGTCAACGTGCGCGTCGCCGCGCGGGAGCGGCTGCGGGCGAGCGAGGCCACCTGGCGCACGGTCGGTGAGGAGGAGGGCCGGCTGGGGCAGCGGGGCCGGGTGCTGGTGCGCGCCTCCGGGACGGAGCCGCTGGTGCGGGTCATGGTCGAGGCGGAGAGCGTCGGTGAGGCGCGGGACGTGGCGCGGCGCATCGCCGCGGTGATCGAGCGCGAGCTCGGCTGACCCGGAGCCGCCACCCCGGCCACAGCATGGCTGGCGCGGGCGCCTGATACGATTGATCCTCGGCTGCGCCGGATCGCCGCGGATGGGCGTGGGAAGCGCGGCGCGGCTGCCCCATCGACAGGCCGCACCGCCTGGAGCATCACAATCGAGTTGCCATGAGATCGTATGATATCGATCCCGAGCAGTCGGTCAGCATCGTCGCGATCTTCCTGTTCATCGACGCTGCCTTCACCGGCTTCCCGCTGCTGAGCAGCCTGGTGCGTGGCGGTACCTTCCCGCTGCTCGGGGTCGCGCTGGTCGCGGCGCTGATCGCGGGCGGGGTCGGGCTGCTCAAGGGGGAGCGCTGGGGCTGGTACGTGTCCCTCGGGGCGATCGGCTTCCGTGCCCTGCTGGACCTGTTCGGCTTCAGCCTGCTCGGGCTGCTGATCGACGCCCTGGTGATCTTCCTGCTGACCCGGCCCTCGCTGCGGGCCAGGTTCGGCGTGCGATGATCGTCGGGGTCGGCGTGGACGTGGTCGAGATCGCCCGCGTCGCGCGGGCCCTCGAGCGGCACGCCCGCTTCGGTGCGCGGGTGTACACCGAGGCCGAGCGAAAGGCGTCCGCGGGACGGGGCGTCGGCGCGGCCGCATACCTGGCCAGGCGCTGGGCCGCCAAGGAGGCGGTGTCCAAGGCGCTCGGGGTGGGCTTCTCGGGTTTCTCCTATACCGACATCGAGGTCGTCAACCTGCGCTCGGGCGCGCCGACCGTGGCGCTGCGCGGCGAGCTCGGGGAGTGGGCGCGCCAGCTCGGCGTGGTCCGCTGGCACCTGTCGCTGTCGGACACCGCCGAGCTGGCCTTCGCCACCGCCGTGGCGGAGGGGCCAGAGGTGCTGCCCCCGCCGCCGCCCGGCCCACCCCCATGGGTGCGCCGGCGGCTGGAGGCGACCGGGCCGTGAAGCCGCTGGCCGAGGTGGCCACGATTCAGGCGGCGGACGCCGAGGCCGCCGCGGCCGGCATCCCGGTGCCGGTGCTGATGGGGCGGGCCGGCGCGGCGGTCGCGCGGGCGGCGGCCGAGCTGCTCGGCGGGGTCGCCGGGCGGCGGGTGGTGGCGCTCGCCGGCAGGGGCAACAACGGCGGCGACGCGCTGGAGGCGCTCGCGCGTCTCGCCCGCCGCGGCGCCGGCGCCGAGGCGTTGCTCAGCAGCGAGCCCGACAGTCTCGGCGAGGAGGCGCGGCGCTGCGCCGCGCTGGTGCGGGCGGCCGGTGGCCGCGTGCGCACCTTCGAGGCCGACCTGGCCGGCCGCCTGCTGGAGCGCGCCGACGTGGTGCTGGACGGCCTGCTCGGGACCGGGTCGTCGGGCGCGCCGCGGGGCCTCGCGGCGCGGGCCATCGCCGCCGCCAACGCCTGCCCGGCCCCGGTGGTGGCCGTCGACATCCCCTCCGGAGTGGACGGCTCCACCGGCGAGGTCCCCGCGGAGGCGATCCGCGCCGCGCTCACCGTGACCTTCCAGGCGGTCAAGCCCGGCCACGTGCTGTGGCCCGGCAGCGACCACGCCGGCCGCCTCCGGGTGGCCGACATCGGCCTGCCGCTGGCGCCCGCCCCCTGGGGCGTCAGCGAGGCCGCCGACCTGGTCGAGCTGGTCCCGGTGCCGCGCGACGAGACGCACAAGCGCTCCCGCGGGGTGCTCCTGGCCGTCGGCGGCCACGCGGGCATGGCCGGGGCGCCGACCCTCATGGGCCGCGGCGCGCGCAGGTCCGGCGCGGGCCTGCTGGTCGTTGCGGTGCCGGCCGGGATCGCCGCGCGGGTCGGCACCGCCGTGCCCGAGGCGCTCACCGTGGCCCTGCCCGAGGCCGACGGCGGCATCACGGCCGCCGCGGTCGACGCCTGCAAGCGCTGGCTGGACGAGGCGTCCGCGCTCGCCGTCGGGCCTGGGCTCGGCCGCGCGCAGGGCACCCAGGAGGCGGTGCGCGGGCTGCTGGCCAGCTACGCCGGCCCGGTCGTGGTCGACGCCGACGGCCTGTTCGCGCTCGGCACCGGCGAGGCGCTGGCCGACCGCAGGGCGCCAACGCTGCTCACCCCGCACGCGGGCGAGTTCGCGCGACTGGCGCCGGACGCGGAGGGCACGCGGCTGCACCGCGCCGCCGGGCGCGCCCGCCGCTGGGGGGCGACCGTGCTGCTCAAGGGCAGCCACACCGTGATCGCCGAGCCCGGCGGGCGCTTGGCGGTGAACCCCACCGGCGTGCCGGCGCTGGCCTCCGGCGGCACCGGCGACGTGCTCACCGGCGTGACCGGCGCGCTGCTGGCGCAGGGGCTCGAGCCGTTCGACGCCGCGCGCCTGGCCGCCTGGGTCCACGGCCGCGCCGGCGCGCTCGCCGTGCGGGCGCTCGGCCCGGTCTCGGTCGCCGCCGGCGACGTGGCCGAGCACCTTGCCGGCGCCTTCCGCGAGTTGCTCGAGGCCCCGGGAGCCGGGCGTTGAGCGGGACGCCGCGACCCTGGCCGGGGCTGCGGCCGGCCTGGATCGAGATCGACCTGGACGCGATCGGCGCCAACGCCCGCACGCTGGTCGCCGAGGTCGCCCCGGCACGCCTGATGGCAGTGGTCAAAGCCGACGGCTACGGCCACGGCGCGGTGCCGGTGGCGCGCGCCGCGGTGGGCGCCGGCATCTCCTGGCTCGGGGTGGCGCTGGTGGAGGAGGCGCTCGCCCTGCGCCAGGCCGGCCTGTCCACGCCGATCCTGGTCCTCTCCGAGCCGCACCCCGCCGCGGCCGACGCCTGCGCCGAGCACCGCATCGCGGTGACGCTGTGCACGGAGGCCGGCGTGCGGGTGTACGGCAGGGCCGGGCGCGCGGCGGCCCGCCCGCTGGCCGCCCACCTGAAGGTCGACACCGGCATGCACCGCCAGGGCTGCCTCCCCGGCGACCTCCCGGAGCTGGTCAAGCTCGCCCTCGCCGAGCCTGGCCTGGAGGTCGAGGGCCTGTGGAGCCATTTCGCCGTGGCCGACGAGCCGGACAGGTCCGCGACCACCGACCGCCAGCTCGAGGCGTTCACCGAGGCGCTCGCCGTTGCCGGGGAAGCCGGCCTCGAGCCCCGCTGGCGGCATCTGGCCAACAGCGCCGGGGCCACCCTGCGCGACGACGCCCGCTTCGACCTCGTCCGCGCCGGCATCGAGCTGTACGGGCTGCCCCCCGCCCCTGCCCTGGCGAGCGCGGTCCAGCAGCGGCTGCGGCCTGCGCTGGCCCTGCGTGCGGCGGTCACGGCGGTGCGCACCGTCGAGGCGGGTGAGCGGGTCTCCTACGGGCACCGCTGGGCCGCCGCGCGCCGCGGCCGCATCGCCACGCTCCCGCTCGGCTACGCCGACGGGGTGCGCCGCGCGCTCTCCGGGCGGATCCGCGTGCGCCTGCGCGAGCGAGATTTCTCCCAGGTCGGCACTATCACCATGGATCAGCTCATGGTGGACGTCGGCGAGATGCCGATCGAGGTGGGGGAGGTGGCCACCCTGCTGGGAGACCCGGCCCGCGGGGAGCCGGGGGCGGCGGAGTGGGCGCTCGCCCTCGGCTCGATCGACTACGAGGTGACCTGCGGCCTGTCGCCGCGGCTGCCCCGGGTGCATTACCACGGCAGCCATTCCGACCAGACCGGCCGGCGCATGCTGACCGGGGAGGCGCTCGCGTAATGCCGGCCAGAGGCAAGAAAGCGGTCAAGAAGAAATTGGTCAAGAAGCCGTCGCTGACGGCCCGGGGGATCGGGCTGGCGGCGGGCGGCGTGGTGCTCGGGCTCGGCGCGGGGCTGGCGATCGAGCGGGCGCTGGTGGGGCACGACCGCAAGCGCGAGGACCCCGAGGCGGACGAGCCGTTCGGCCGGCTGCGTGGCACCCGCGCCTCGCTCGCCAGCTCCGACGGCACCAGGCTGCACGTCGAGGAGCTCGGGTCCGGGCCCTGCCTGGTGTTCTCGCACGGCTTCTCGCTCACCCAGGACGCATGGCACTACCAGCGGCGCGACCTGCCGGAGGAGTTCCGCTGCGTCTTCTTCGACCAGCGCGGTCACGGCCGCTCCGGCCGGCCGCGCCACGACGACTACTCGCTGGCCGCGCTCGCCCGCGACCTGCGGGCGGTGATCGACTGGACCGGCGAGCGGCGCGTGGTGGTGATCGCCCACTCCATGGCCGGCATGGCTGCGCTGCAGTTCGCCGCGCTCTTCCCCGAGGAGCTGGGCCGGCGTGTGGCCGGCATGGTGCTGGTCGGCTCCACCTACATGGACGCCGTGCGCGGCATGACCGCCTCGCTCACCTCCAGGAGCGCGGCGCAGCTCCACCGGGCGGTCATCACCGCCAGCTTCCGCTTCATCGGCCAGGACCCGATGCGGGCCCAGCAGCTCCGCCGCCGCGGCAGCGACTTCGGCTACCTCGGCACCCGGCTGTTCGGCTTCGGCTCGAACCCGTCGCCGAGCCAGGTCGCCTTCACCGACCGCATGCTGGCGAGCACGGATATCGAGGTGTGGGCCAAGGTCTTCCCGAGCCTGGTCAACTTCGACCACTCCGATGTCCTCGAGCACGTGGACGTGCCGACCCTGGTCGTGGTGGGCGACAAGGACCGCCTCACCCCGCCGGCGTCCGCGCGCCACATCGCCTCCAAGATCAAGGGCGCCCGCCTGCTGGTGCTCGAGGACGCCGGTCACATGGCCTTCGTCGAGGAGCACGAGGTGTTCGACGCCGAGCTGGCCGCCTTCGCCCGCGATGTCCTCGGCAGGCGATCGCGGCGGGGGGCGCGGCCGCGCCGCGGCGGGGGCGGCCTGGCCGCGGCCGGCGGCGTGGCAGGCTCCGGCCGCGACGAGACCCGGCGGGCCCGGTAACCATGGCGCTCGGCGTCGACGACCTCGCGGTTGGGCACTGGACCGACCCGGTGGGTCTCACCGGCTGCACCGTGGTGATCCCCCCGCCCGGCAACGTCGCGTCGGTGGCCGTGCGCGGGGGCGGCCCCGGGACCAGGGAGACCGACCTGCTGCAGCCGCAGGCGCACGTGGAGTCGGTGTCCGCCGTGCTGCTCACCGGCGGCAGCGCCTTCGGGCTGTCGGCGGCGCAGGGCGTGGTCGACTGGTGCGAGCGCTCCGGGATCGGCTACGACCGCTTCGGTGGTGTGATCCCGATCGTCCCCGCGGCCGTGCTCTTCGACCTCGCCGTGGGCGACTGGCGCGCCCGCCCCGGACCGGCCGAGGGCGAGGCCGCCTGCGCCGCCGCCGGCGCCGAGGACGGCCCCATGGGCAACGTCGGCGCCGGCACGGGCGCGACCGTCGGCAAGGCCGCCGGACCGGCCTCCATGATGAAGGGCGGCCTCGGCTACGCGGTCCACAGCCTCGGGCCGGTCACGGTCGGGGCCATCGCCGCGGTCAACGCCGGCGGCGACGTGGTCGACGAGGACGGCACGGTGCTGGCCGGCGCGCGCGTGCCCGGCGGTGCGGCCGCGGCGCTGCGCGCCAGGCTGGCAGGGCCAGGGACTGCCCATGAGGCGGTCCTGTCCGAGCCGGTCCCTCCCGGCGGCAGCACCACCCTCGGCCTGGTCGCCACCAACGCCGCACTGACCAAGACCGAGGCGTACCGGGTGGCGATGCAGGCCCACGACGGCATGGCCAGGGCCGTCCGTCCGGTGCACACGAGCTACGACGGCGACACCGTGTTCACGCTGGCGGTGCCGCGGGTCGGCGCCTCCATGGACCTGGTGGCGTTCCTCGCCGAGGAGGCCCTGGCCGCCGCGATCAGGGCCGGTGTCCGGGCCGCCACGGCGGTGGCCGGCATCCCGGCCTGGTCGGGAGCGGGTGGTAGCCTTCCACCGTGAGGAGGTCATCGCCGCCGCCAGTCAGCCTGCTCCCAGTCGGAGGGTGTGAACGTGCCGCTCTATGAGTACAGATGTGCCGAATGCGAGCATGAGTTCGAAACGCTCGTGCCCGCCGGGCGCGCCGATCAGGCCACCTGCCCGTCGTGCGGGACGGGCGAGGTCCGCCGCCTGCTGAGCCTGTTCGCCGCGCCGCGCGGCGCCGGTCAGGTCGGCGGGGCGTCCGCGTGGAGCGCCTCCGGCAGCGCGGTCGGCGGCGACGGCGCCGCCGCCCCCCCCGGCGGCTGCTGCGGCGGCGCCTGCGGGCACTGCTGATGGCGCAGCAGACCGGCGAGCTCGCGCAGCTCGCCGCCAGCGCCGCCACGTGCACCCGTTGCAGCCTGCACAAGGGCCGCACCCAGGTGGTCTTCGGCGACGGCAACCCGCACGCCGAGCTGATGTTCGTCGGCGAGGCCCCCGGCTTCCACGAGGACCGGCAGGGCCTGCCCTTCGTCGGTCCCTCCGGCCAGCTGCTCAACCGCCTGCTGGCCGGCATCGGCCTGCGCCGCGAGGACGTCTATATCTGCAACGTCGTCCGCTGTCACCCTCCGGGCAACCGGGACCCGCACCCGGACGAGATCGCCGCCTGCCGCGACTGGCTCGACGGGACGATCCGGCTGATCGACCCCAAGGTCGTGGTCACGCTGGGCAACTTCGCGGCCAGGACGCTGCTCGAGACCGCCACCGGGATCACCCGGCTGCGCGGGCGCACCTACCCGTTCCAGGACCGGGTGCTGCTGCCGACCTTCCACCCCGCCGCGGCGCTGCGGGCCGACACCAGCGGCCGCGGCGAGAACCGCACGCTCAAGGGGATGGAGGAGGACTTCCAGACCCTGCGGCAACTGCTCCAGGAACGGCGCCCGGAGCCGCTGCAGGCGGCCCACCCGGAGCCCTCCCACCCGGAGCCCTCCCACCCGGAGCCGGTGCGGCCCTCGGTCCCGGAAGCGCCCGAGGCGAGGCCGGACGGCGAGCAGCTCGGCCTCTTCTGATCATGGGTGGCGGGCTCGACGCGCTGGTGCTCGAGGCGGCCGACGAGGCCACCACCAAGGCGATCGCCGCCGCCCTCGCCGGCCTGCTGGAGCCCGGCGACGTGGTGGGCCTGACCGGCGACCTCGGCGCCGGCAAGACCCGCTTCGTCCAGGGCGCCGCCGCCGCGCTCGAGGTCGAGGAGCCGGTGGTCTCGCCGACCTTCATGCTCGTGCGCTCCTACGACGGCCGCGTCCCCGTCCATCACGTCGACGCCTACCGGCTGCGCGGCGCGGCGGAGCTCGAGGACCTCGGGCTCGAGGAGGTGCTGCCGGCCGACGCCGTGGCCTTCGTCGAGTGGGCCGACCGGGTCGCCGACGCGCTGCCGAGCTGGCTCGAGCTCGCCCTCCACACCCGCCCCGACGAGGTGCGCGAGATCCGCCTGCGGGCCCACGGCGCCGCCTGGTCGGCGCGCCTCGCACAGGTCCTGGCCGTCCTCGGGCGCTTCCGTGCGGCGACCCCTGAGAGAAGCTAGCGGCGCTGGTGCCCGCATGGCGTCAGCGCGCCGGTGAGCCCCGCCCGGCCCTCATGAGCCGGTCGCGCAGGCGCTCGTCGGTGGCCGCGTCGATCGCCGTCCAGGCCATGGCGATGGCGCCGTCGAGCACCGCCCTGTCGCCCGCCTGGGTCACGCAGTGCGCGGTGAACTCGGGCTGGTGGTTCACGGCGGGCAGCGAGTCGATCGCGATCGAGGGGTGGATCGAGGGCAGCGCGAGCGAGACGTTGCCCATGTCGGTCGAGCCGGCCACCCGCTCCAGCTCGCGGGCTTCCAGGAAGCGCCGGCCGAGCGCCTCGGCGTTGCGGCGGTACGCGGCCGCCAGGCCGGCGTCGTGGTGCATCTCGGCGTAGGGCGGATGGTCCGGGCTGAGCTCCAGCTCCGCACCGGTCGCGAGCGCTCCGGCCTCGAAGCAGCGCCGCACCTTCGCCTCCACCTCCTCGAGCTCGTCGAGGTCGTGGGCGCGCACCAGCCAGGTGCCCTCGGTGCGGGCGGGCACCACGTTGGGCGCGTCGCCGCCCTTGGTCACGATGCCGTGGACCCGATCGGTCGGGCGCAGGTGCTGGCGGAGCAGACCGATCGCTGTCTGGGCGACGACCATCGCGTCGGCCGCGTTGACGCCGAGCTCGGGGAAGCCCGCGGCGTGCGCCGCCTTGCCCAGGTAGCGGACGTTGAGCTGGTCGACGGCGATGATCGGCAGCTCGACCACGTCGAGGGGATGCGGGTGCACCATCATGGCGGCGTGGGCGCCGGCGAAGGCGCCCCTGCCGAGCAGGATGATCTTGCCGCCGACGCTCTCCTCGGCCGGCGTGCCCAGCACCGTGACCTCGAGGCCGACGGCGTCGGCGACCGCGGCCAGGCCGATGCCCGCCCCGGCGGCCATGGCCGCGATGATGTTGTGGCCGCAGGCGTGCCCGATGGCCGGCAGGGCGTCGTACTCGGCGCAGACGACCATCCGCAGCGGCCCTGGGCCGCTGCGCGCGGCGAACGCGGTCGGCAGGCCCCCGACCCCCGGCTCGACCGCGAACCCGGCCTCGGCGAGGGTCTCGCACAGCCAGGCGCACGCCCGCTCCTCCTCCATGGCCAGCTCCGGATGGGCATGGATGCGGTGGCTCAGGTCGAGCAGCCGCTCCCGGTGCTGCTCGATCCGCTCACGGGCGGCCGTCTTCGGGTCCACCGCCATTGGCTCCTCCTCGCGCCGGCGCCGATAAAGGACATGCTCGATTGTGCCGGTGCTCGGTAGGCTGGCGGCATGGCAGAAGTCCCCGAGGTGATGATCCGCGAGGCGCGGGACGGCGACTCGGCGGCCCTCATCGAGCTGATCGGCGCCTGCTACGCCGACTATCCCGGCTGCGTGCTCGACGTCGAGCGGGAGGAGTCGTGGCTGCGCGCGCCGGCCACGGCCTACGCGGGATGGCAGGGTCGCCTGTGGCTGGCCGAGCGCGCCGGCGAGGTGGTCGGGTCAGGCGGCTTCCGGCCCCGCGCCCCCGGCGTCGGCGGGGGCCACCACCTCTACGTCGCCCGCGGCGCGCGGCGGCGGGGACTGGCGACCAGGCTGCTCGGCCTGATCGAGGCGGAGGCCCGCCGCCGCGGCGCGGACCGGGTCGAGCTGTGGTCGGACACGCGCTTCACCGAAGCCCACCGCCTCTACCAGCGGCTCGACTACGTCCGCTCGCCCGACACCCGCGAGCTGGGCGACCTGAGCCGTTCGGTCGAATACCACTTCGCCAAGGCGCTCGCGGTCCCCACAGCGTGAAGCCAATCCTGGTGCCACAATACGATCTCGCAGATCGAGCAGAGGAAGAGACACCGCAGTTGTTCGTCATCGGCATCGACACCGCCACACCGGTCACCAGCGTCGCCGCCGGCTCCGAAGCGGGCGTTCTGGCGGCCATCGCCGTCCGGAACGACCGGGCGCACGCCGAGCTGCTGGTCCCCATGGTGCGCCAGGTGCTCGAGCGCGCCAGCCTCGACCAGGCCGCTCTGGCGGGGATCGCGGTCGGCACCGGGCCGGGCCTGTTCACCGGGCTTCGGGTCGGGGTCAGCTCGGCGAAGGCGCTGGCCCAGGCGTGGCGCCTGCCGATCGTGGCGGTGCCGAGCCTCGACCTGCTCGCGTTCGCCTGCCGCCACGCCCGCCGGCTGGTCTGCGCGGCGATCGACGGCCGGCGCGGCGAGCTGTTCAGCGCCAGCTACCGGCCCTCCGCGGAGGGGATCGAGCGGGTCGGCGAGCATCGCGTGCTGCGTCCGGAGGAGCTGGCGGCCGAGCTCGAGTCGCTCGGCGAGCCGGTCCTGCTGTGCGGCGAGGGCGCCCTGCGCTATGCGGGCGCCTTCGAGCGTCTCGGCGAGTCGGTGGAGCTGGCCGGCGTCGACCGCGCCGCGCCGTCGGCGGAGTCCCTGATCGAGCTCGCCCTGCCGCGACTGGAGCGCGGGGAGGTCACCCAGCCGCTCGATGTGCGTCCCCTCTACCTGCGGCGGCCCGACGTCGACCCCTCGGTCGAGCGCCGGCTGGCCGCCGAGCGCGACCAGCCGAGCCGCGGTCCCCGCGGCGCGGTCGGGGCGACACTTGCCGGAGCGTGATCGATGGCCCTCTTCCCCCCACGCAGCCACCGTCTGGACGACCCTCGCCTGCCGCTGGCGGTCGAGCTGCTGCCCATGCGGCGGCGCCACCTCCACCAGGTCCTCGAGATCGAGCGGCGGGTCTACCCGCGGCCGTGGACGATGACGCTGTTCCTGTCCGAGATCGTGCAGCGCTCCACCAGGTTCTACGTCGTCGCGCGGGCGCACCGCCGGGTGGTCGGCTACGCCGGGCTGATGGTGTTCGGCGACGAGGCGCACGTCACCAACGTCGCGGTCGACCCGGAGGCGCACCGGCGCAAGGTCGCCTCGCGCCTGCTGTTCGCCCTGATCTCGGAGGCCAGGCGCCGCGGGGCGACCGCCTGCACCCTCGAGGTCCGCGTCGCCAACCGCGCCGCCCAGGGTCTCTACCGCCAGTTCGGCTTCGCGCCGGTCGGCATCCGCAAGAACTACTATGCCGAGACCGGCGAGGACGCCCTGATCATGTGGGCTGAGGGCCTGCAGTCGGCGGAGTACGAGCTGCGCCTCGCCGAGCTGGCCCGCCGCGTCCCAGAGCCGCGGGAGGTCCACTGAGTGCTGGTGCTCGGTATCGAGACGTCCTGCGACGAGACCGGCGTCGCCGTGGTCGAGAACGGCAAGGCGCTGCGCTCGAACGTGATCGCGGACCAGCAGCTGCTGCACTCCCGCTACGGCGGGGTGGTGCCGGAGGTGGCCTCCCGCGCGCACGTCGACCTGCTGCACCCCGCGGTCGAGGAGGCCTGCGCCGCGGCCGGCGTGTCGCTCTCCGACCTCGACGCCATCGCGGTCACCATCGGACCGGGCCTGGCCGGCTCGCTGCTGGTCGGCGTGGCGGCGGCCAAGGCGTACGCGCTCGCCCTCAACCGTCCCCTGATCGGGGTGAACCACCTGGTCGCGCACGTCTACGCGGTCGTGCTCGAGCATGGCGCGCTGCCGTCGCCCGCGGTCGTCTTCGTGGTCTCGGGCGGCCACACCAGCCTGCTGGCGATGGAGGGCCAGGGCGAGTTCCGGATGCTCGGCCAGACCATCGACGACGCCGCCGGCGAGGCGTACGACAAGGTCGCGCGGATGCTCGGGCTCGGCTACCCGGGTGGCCCGGTCATCGACCGGCTCGCCCGCGATGGCGACCCGGGCGCGGTCAGCTTCCCCCGCTCGCTGATCGACGACGGCACCTACGACTTCTCGCTCTCCGGGCTGAAGACGGCCGTGCTGCGCCACGTCCGCGGCCACGAGGGCGAGCTGCGGCGGGCGGACGTCGCCGCCTCGTTCCAGGAGGCGGTGGTCGACGTCCAGGTCAGCAAGGTCCTGCGCGCGGCCCGCGAGGAGGGGCTCGACACCGTGCTGCTCGCCGGCGGGGTGGCGGCCAACTCGCGCCTGCGCGCCAGGCTGGAGCGGGAGGCCGCCGCCCGGGGGGTGCGGGTGCTGGCGCCGTCCCCGAGGTTGTGCACCGACAACGGCGCGATGGTGGCCTGCGCCGGCACCTTCGCCCTGGAGCGCGGCGAGCGGACACCGCTGGACGCCGGCGCCGACCCGAACCTCCGCATCGTGCCCGGCGTCGGCCGCAGAGCTGCGCGGCGTGCCAGGAAAGGTCTGCCCGGAGGTCAGCGGGCAGGCAGGGGAGCGCCTGCCCGCTGACCGCGCCGGCCATGGCACGGCCGGCCGCGGTCTTGACGGCGCCGGGCGAGCGTCACTACGATGCCGCTGGCACTCAATGGCCCCGAGTGCTAACATCCGCGCCGAGTGGGGGAGTCAGCTCGCCCTCTGGGCTTTGAAACAACCAGCGTAACCGTAGGTTCGTGACCCGATGCTGGCAGGGTCGAACAGGACAGGAGGAAGCGATGAGCGTCAAACTTCAGCCGCTCGAGGACCGGATCGTCGTCAAGCCGGGCGAGGGCGAGGAGATGACCGCCTCGGGCATCGTCATCCCCGACACCGCCAAGGAGAAGCCGCAGGAGGGTGAGGTCGTCGCGATCGGCCCCGGCCGCTTCGAGGACGGCAAGCGGGTGCCGCTCGACGTCAAGGCGGGCGACACGGTCATCTACTCGAAGTACGGCGGCACCGAGGTCAAGTACGGCGGTGAGGAGTACCTGATCCTGTCCGCGCGGGACGTCCTCGCCATCGTCACCAAGTAAAAGGAAGCGGAGGACCATGCCCAAGCAGTTGCTGTTCGACGCCGAGGCGCGCCGGGCGCTGGAGGCGGGCGTCGACAAGCTCGCCAACGTCGTCCGGGTCACGCTCGGCCCCAAGGGCCGCAACGTCGTCCTGGACAAGAAGTGGGGCGCGCCCACCATCACCAACGACGGCGTCACGATCGCCAAGGAGATCGAGCTCGAGGATCACTACGAGAACCTCGGAGCGCAGCTCGCCAAGGAGGTCGCGACCAAGACCAACGACGTCGCCGGCGACGGCACCACCACCGCGACCGTGCTTGCCCAGGCCCTGGTGCACGAGGGCCTGCGCAACGTGGCCGCCGGCGCCAACCCGATGGGCCTCAAGCGCGGCATCGAGAAGGCCGTCGAGGTGGTCGCGGAGAACATCCGCGGCCAGGCCCGCGAGCTCGAGACCCAGGAGGAGATCGCCTCGGTGGCCGCGATCTCGGCGCAGGACCCCGAGATCGGCGAGGTCATCGCCGAGGCCATGGACAAGGTCGGCAAGGACGGCGTGATCACCGTCGACGAGTCCAACACCTTCGGGATGGAGCTGGAGTTCACCGAGGGGATGCAGTTCGACAAGGGCTACATCTCGCCGTACTTCGCCACCGACCAGGACCGCATGGAGGCGATCGTCGAGGACGCCTACATCCTCATCGCCAACCAGAAGATCTCCGCGGCGCAGGCCCTGCTGCCCGTGCTCGAGAAGGTCGTCCAGTCGGGCAAGTCGCTGGTGATCATCGCCGAGGACGTGGACGGCGAGGCCCTGGCCACCCTGGTGGTCAACAAGATCCGCGGCACCTTCAAGTCGGTCGCGGTCAAGGCGCCCGGGTTCGGCGACCGCCGCAAGGCCATGCTCGGCGACATCGCCGTCCTCACCGGCGGCCAGGTCATCAGCGAGGAGGTCGGCCTCAAGCTCGAGAACGTCACCCTCGACCTGCTCGGCCGCGCCCGCCGCGTCACGGTGACCAAGGACGACACCACCATCGTCGAGGGCGCCGGCAGCGAGGACGACATCAAGGGCCGCATCAACCAGATCAAGGCCGAGATCGACAACACCGACTCCGACTGGGACCGCGAGAAGCTGCAGGAGCGGCTGGCGAAGCTGTCCGGCGGCGTGGCGGTCATCCGGGTCGGCGCGGCCACCGAGGTGGAGCTGAAGGAGAAGAAGCACCGCATCGAGGACGCCTTGTCGGCCACCCGCGCGGCGGTCGAGGAGGGCATCGTCACCGGCGGCGGCGTGGCGTTGCTGCGCGCCCAGGAGGCGGTCGCCAAGCTCGACCTGCAGGGCGACGAGAAGACCGGCGCAGAGATCGTGCGCAAGTCGCTCGAGCTGCCGACCTACTGGATCGCCGCCAACGCCGGCCTCGAGGGCGCGGTCGCGATCTCCAAGATCCGCGAGGCGACCGACGGCCGCGGCCTCAACGCCGCCACCGGCGAGTACGTCGACCTGTTCAAGGCCGGCGTCATCGACCCGGCCAAGGTCACCCGGTCGGCGGTGCAGAACGCCGCCTCGATCGCGGCCCTCCTGCTCACGACCGAGACGCTGGTCGTGGACAAGCCGGAGGACAAGGAAGACGCCGCCGGCGCGGCGCCGCACATGCACTGACGGCACCACCCGTCGATCCAACCTGCAGGCCCCGGGCGACCCGTCCGGGGCCTGTGGTGTTCCGGCAGGCCCGTCCGCGCCGCAGCGGGCATACCCGATCGAAGCGTACGCTGGGGGCCACGCGGGAGCCCGGTGCCATCGGGCTGAGAGGGCGGCTGTGGCGCCGCCGACCGTCGGAACCTGCTCCGGGTAATGCCGGCGAAGGGAGGGTTGTCCATGACGGACCAGATCGCCGGGGCTCGGGCCGCCTCGGTTGCCGCGCCCTCGGCGGGCGCGTCCTCCAGGGGGGACGCGGTCGTCGTCGGCGGTGGCGTGATCGGCCTCGGCATCGCCTGGCGGGCGGCCCTCGCCGGGCTCCAGGTCACCGTGGTCGACGACGCGCCCGGGCGGGGAGCGTCCTGGGCCGCGGCCGGCATGCTCGCGCCGGTCACCGAGGTCCATTACGGCGAGCAGGCGCTGCTGCGGCTGAACCTGGCCGCCGCGGCGCGCTGGCGGGCGTTCGTCGCCGAGCTGGAGCAGTGCGCCGGCGCCTCGGTCGGCTACCGCCGCTGCGGTACGCTCATCGTGGCCAGGGACAGCGACGACAACGCCGCGCTCGAGGACCTCTACCGCTTCCAGCGCAGCCTCGGGCTCCAGGTCGAGCGCCTGCGTGGGCGCGAGTGCCGGCATCTCGAGCCGGGGCTCGCGCCGAGTGTCCGCGGTGGCGTCCTGGCCGCCGGCGATCACCAGGTCGACAACCGCGCGCTGGTCGCCGCGCTGCTCACCGCGTGCAAGCGGGCCGGCGCGCGGTGCCGCGCAGGCCGCGTCGCGGCGGTGCGGGTCGAGCGTGACCGGGTGCGGGGGGTCGTGCTCGCCGGCGGCGAGCCGCTCGAGGCCAGCACGGTCGTGCTCGCCGCCGGCTGCTGGAGCGGCGCCCTTGGAGGTCTGCCGCCCCGCGTGCTGCCGCCTGTCCGGCCGGTCAAGGGGCAGCTCCTGCACCTGCGCGGCCCGGCGGAGGAGCCGCTGTGCCAGCGCAATGTGCGCGGCCTCGAGGTCTACGTGGTACCGCGAGGCGACGGCCGGGTGGTGATCGGCGCCACCGTTGAGGAGCAGGGCTTCGACACCACCATTACCGCCGGCGCCGTCCACGACCTGCTGCGCGCCGCCTTCGAGCTGCTCCCGGAGGTGACCGAGCTGGAGCTCGTCGAGACCGTGGCCGGCCTGCGCCCGGGCTCGCCAGACAACGCGCCACTGCTCGGCCCCTCCCAGCTCGAGGGTCTGGTGATCGCCGCGGGCCACTACCGCAACGGCATCCTGCTCACGCCCGTGACCGCGGACGCCATGGCCGAGCTGCTGGTCAGCGGCCGTGTCCCCGCGGCGATCACGAGGTTCTCGCCGCGGCGCTTCGCGGGCGCCGCGGGCGCGGCCGGCGCCCCGCCCTCGCGGTCCTCTGTCGACGTCTCGTCCCCACCCGTCTGGGTCAGCCGCACCGAGCGGGGCCTGCCGCGGTGACCGTGGTCGTCAACGGCGAGCCGGCGCAGGTGGCGTCCGGCACGACCGTGTCCGCCCTGCTCTCCGGGCTCGGCCACGACCCGGCCGGCGCGGGCGTCGCGGTGGCGGTGAACGGCGAGGTGGTGCCGCGGAGCGCCTGGCCAGCCGCCGAGCTCGGCGAGCACGATCGCATCGAGGTGCTGGGTGCCGCCCAAGGAGGTTGAGATGGACGACCCGTTGATGATCGCCGGCCAGGCGTTCTCGTCCCGGCTGATCATGGGGACCGGTGGCGCGGCCAGCCTGGAGGCGCTCGAGCGCGCCCTGGTCGCCTCCGGGGCGGAGCTGGCCACGGTGGCTCTGCGCCGGGTGCGGCCGGGGGCGTCGGGGTCGGTGCTCGACGTGCTGCGGCGCCTCGACTGCCGCCTGCTGCCCAACACCGCCGGCTGCTTCACCGCCCGCGACGCGGTCCGCACCGCCAAGCTGGCACGCGAGGCGTTCGCCACCAACTGGATCAAGCTCGAGGTCATCGGCGACGACCGCACGCTGCTGCCCGATGCGGTCGAGCTGCGCGACGGCGCCGAGGCGCTGGTCGACGACGGCTTCGTCGTCCTGCCCTACGCCAACGACGACCCGGTGCTCGCGCGCCAGCTCCAGGAGATCGGCTGCGCGGCGGTGATGCCGCTCGGCGCGCCGATCGGCAGCGGCATGGGCATCCGCAACCCCTACAACCTGCGCATCATCCTGGAGCGGGCCACCGTCCCGGTGATCCTGGACGCCGGCGTCGGCACCGCCTCCGACGCCGCCATGGCCATGGAGCTGGGCTGCGACGGCGTGCTCCTGGCCAGCGCGGTGACCCGGGCGCGGGAGCCCGTGCTGATGGCCGAGGCCATGCGCCGGGCCGTCGAGGCCGGCCGCCTGGCGTTCCGCGCCGGCCGCATCCCTCGCCGTCTCTACGCCGAGGCGTCCAGCTCTTTCGAGGGCCTCGCCGTGCTGGAGGTGCCGGAGGCCGCGGGATCGGGACCGGCCGGCCGAGGTCAGCCGACCGGGACCGGCTGAATGGCGGGAAGCGCCCGCCGGGAGCGGCTCGCCGCCGCCCGCCTCTACCTGTGCACGCCGATCCGGCCGGACCTTGCCGACTTCGCCGAGGCGGTCTGCGGGGCGGGCGTGGACGTGATCCAGCTCCGCGACAAGGAGGCCGAGGCCGTCCCGCTGCTCGAGGCGGCCGCGGTCCTGCGGGCGGCCGCCGATCGCCACGGCGCGCTGCTCGCCGTGAACGATCGGGCGGACGTCGCCCTGGCCGCCGCCGCCGACGTCCTCCACCTGGGTCAGGAGGACCTCCCGATGACGTGGGCCAGACAGATCGTCGGGGACGGCATGCTGCTCGGCCGCTCCACCCACGACCTGGGACAGGTCCGGGACGCCATCGCCGAAGGCTGGGACTATTTCGCCGTCGGCCCCGTCTTTCCGACCGCGACCAAGCCCGGCCGCCCGGCCGTCGGTGCCTCGCTGCTGCGGGAGGTGGCCGCCATGGGCCCGGCGGCGCCCTGGTTTGCCATCGGCGGGATCGACCGCTCGAACCTCGTCGAGGTTGCCGGCACGGGCGTGACCCGGATCGTGGTGGTCCGCGCGATCACCGGCGCCGCCGATCCATCCGCCGCCGCCGCGCAGCTCCGCCGCCTGCTGGAGGAGACCGGCTGATCCGGCCGGCCCACCGCCGGCCCGTGACCCCGCGCCCGGGCCGTGGCGACCGCCGGCCGCCCCCGGAACCGTCCCCGCGCTCATCGTGCGATCCGACCCTCGATGTAGGCGGCCCAGTAGCGCGCCTGGTCGCGGCTTGCCGAGGCGACCCGGCGCTGGCCGCTGGCGTCACGGAGCAGCCACGCCACGGTCTGCAGATCGACGCGGTCCATGGCTGCGCTGACCTCGGAGGACCAGAACAGCGCCGCGGCGCCGATGTCGCCGGGCACGCCCGAGCCATGACCGATCTCGCCGAGCAGCTGGGACACGGTGGTGGCGTCGTCCGGTCCGATGATGGTCGTCTCGAGCACTGGCCGGCTCCTCTCGACTCGCCCGGCCGCCGGCCACGTCGATCGGGGCGGCGGCTGGGACGCGTGCTTCTCATGTTCGAACACATGTTCGACCATGTGGCGGCCGGCGTCAAATCGCCTGATCAGTCCGCGGCGGTCCCGCCGCCGGGGGTGCCTTCCGGGCCGCCGGGCGCCGTTGGCCCGGCGGGAGAGCCGCCGCTCGCCGGGTCCATGGTTCCCGGTCCCGGGACCGCGCGCCGCCGCCGGCGGCGCGCGAGGCCGATGCCTCCAAGGAGCGCGACCCCGGCCGCACCGGCCCCGGCCGCCGCCCCGTTGCCGGCCGGCCAGCGCGCGAGCCGGTCGCGGAGCTGCGTGGACGCGGCGCCCGGCGACCCTGGCGCCGCCGCCGGCGGCGCCAGGGTCGTGCTCGTCGTGCTGGTCGGCACCGGCGTGAGCAGGGTCCTCACGCCCATCGGAGCGACGTAGGGCGGCAGGCTGGCTCCGGTGCTGACGTTGCGCCCGGGTCCGAAGCCCCAGTCCATCAGCCGCCCGGCGTCGCCGACCGGGTCGGCGCTGTGGAGGACGACCGCGATCAGCGTGCGGCCATTGCGGGTCGCCGCCGCGGCCAGGCAGCGCCCGGCGCCGTCGGTGAAGCCGGTCTTGACCCCGATCGCGCCTCGGTACTCGCTCAGGAAGTGCGAGTGTGGGTAGAGCTCGTGACGATGGCCGTCCGGGGTGGTGAAGATCACCTTGGGCGCGCGCACCACCCGTGCGAGCCACGGATCGAGCAGCACGGCCCTGGCCAGGATGGCGAGGTCGAAGGCGCTGGAGCGGTGCCCCGGCGCGTCCAGCCCGTTGGTGCTCCGCCAGGAGGACTGGCGCAGACCGAGCAGCCTGGACTCCGCGTCCATCGCCCGCTCGAAGCGGGCCACCGACCCGGCGGAGCTGTGCGCGAGCAGCACCGCCATGTCGTTGGCGGACACGATCATGAGCGCCTGCAGCGCCTGGCCCACGGTGATCTTCTGGCCCGGCTTGAGGGCCAGCTTGCTCGGCGGGGTCCTGGCGGCGTCCCTGGTGGTCACCGCCACCGCGTTCAGTGGCAGGGTCGCCCGGACCAGCAGCGCGGTGAGCATCTTCGTCAGGCTCGCGGGCGCCCGCGCCGCGGTGGCGCTCCGGCTCCACAGCACCGCCCCGCTGCGCGCGTCGACCAGGATCCCGAACCGCGTGGTGATCCGCTTCGGCCCCGCCGGCGCCGCGAGGGCGGCGGCCGGTGGCTGCCCGCCCGCGGGAGCGGTGGCCACCAACGGAGCGGGCGAAGCGTGGGTGGCCGCGGCGGCGGGCGCTGGCATGCCAGCGCCGACCAGGACCACCAGCAGGAGCAGGCAGAGACGAGCGCGCATTGGGATCGTGAGCCTGGCGAGAGCGTAGGAACGGGGTCGGGACGAGTCTTCCATCTGCTGACGAGCTGGACAAGCCGCACCACAGACCTGTGGATCCGCGCCGACCGACCGCGGCCACGGGCCGCCCCTGTGGACAGAGCCGTAGATGACTCGAGCGATGTTGGTAAGATCGCCGACATCCTCTTCTGCATGTCTCGGCTTCCACCTCTGTCGCTGCAAGGAGCAGACGTATGCGCGTTACGGTGATCGGCGCGGGTCACGTTGGGCTGGTGACCGCGGTGTGCCTGGCCAGCATCGGTCATGACGTGGTGGCCGACGATGACGACGTGGCCAAGGTCGATCTGTTGCGGCGGGGAACCTCCTGGTTCTACGAGCCGGGGCTCGAGGAGCTGCTGCGCGGGGGGGTGGCCAGCGGGCGCCTGCGCTTCACCACCGACACCGCCGAGGCGGTGGCCCATGGGCAGGTGATCTTCATCTGCGTCGGCACGCCCTCCCGGGCGGACGGCAGCCCCAACCTCGCCTTCGTCGAGAAGGTCGCCCGTGCGGTCGCCTCGCACCTTCCCCCAGGTGACCTCAAGCTGATCTGCGAGAAGTCCACCGTGCCGGTTCAGACCGGCGAGCGGGTCGCCCAGGTGATCGAGCGGGAGGCGCCGCCGGCCGCGGTGTACGAGGTGGCCTCGAACCCGGAGTTCCTGCGCGAGGGCACCGCGGTCCACGACACGCTGCGACCCGACCGCATCGTGGTGGGGACCGAGTCGGCACGTGCGATGGCGCTGCTGCGCGAGCTGTACACCCCGATCCTGGACGCCGGCGACTGCGAGTGGCTCGCCACCGACCGGGCCACCGCCGAGCTGATCAAGCATGCCTCCAACGCCTTCCTGGCCACCAAGATCAGCTTCATCAACGCGGTGGCGCGGGTGTGCGAGCGGAGCGGCGCGGACGTCCAGGTGGTCGCGCGGGGCATGGGGCTCGACCCCAGGATCGGCCCGGCGTTCCTGCGCGCGGGCCCTGGCTTCGGCGGTAGCTGCTTCCCCAAGGACGTCGCCGCGTTCGCCCACCGATCGCGCGAGCTGGGCGTCGACTTCGGCCTGCTCAACGAGGTCGCCCGGATCAACGTCGAGGCCCGCCGCGTGGTGGTCGACAAGGTCCGCGACCTCCTCTGGCACCTGGAGGGCAAGCGCATCGGCGTGCTCGGGCTCACCTTCAAGCCCGACACCGACGACCTGCGCGAGTCGCCGGCGATCGAAGTCGTCGGGGCGTTGCTCGACGACGGCGCCTCGGTGGTGGCCTACGACCCGGTCGCCTCGGAGGATCAGGTCAGGCAGCTCGTGCCCGACCTCGAGCGCGTCGACAAGGCGGTCGACGTGGCCGACGGCGCGCACGCCCTGGTGCTGCTGACCGAGTGGACCGAGTTCGCCGAGCTCGACCCGGTGATCCTGGCCGGGCGGATGGCCTACCCGATCATGGTGGACGCGCGCAACGCGCTGGACCCGAACCGCTTCGTGGCGGCCGGGTTCACCGTGGCGGGCATGGGCCGGCCGGTGCTGGGCCGCAAGCGCAGGGGCGGGTAGCCAGGGATGCCCCGGGTGGTGATCACCGGCGGCGCCGGCTTCCTCGGGTCGCACCTGTGCCGGCGCCTGCTGCTGGAGGGATTCGAGGTCATCTGCATGGACTCCCTGCTGACCGGTCGGGCCAGCAACGTCGAGGACCTCCAGGGCGAGCGCTTCCGCCTGGTCAGGATCGACGTGACCAACTACGTCCACGTGTCCGGCGGGGTCGATGCGGTGCTGCACTTCGCCTCTCCGGCGAGCCCCATCGACTACCTGCGCTACCCGATCCAGACGCTGAAGGTGGGGGCGCTCGGCACCCACCACGCCCTCGGGCTGGCCAAGGAGAAGGGGGCGCGCTTCCTGCTCGCCTCGACCAGTGAGGTCTACGGCAACCCGCAGGTCCACCCGCAGACGGAGGGCTACTGGGGACACGTGAACCCGATCGGCCCCCGTGGCGTCTACGATGAGGCCAAGCGCTTCGCCGAGGCCATGTCCATGGCCTACCACCGAACCCACGGTCTCCCCGTCCGCATCGCGAGGATCTTCAATACCTTCGGGACTTTTATGAGAATCGATGATGGTCGGGCGTTCTGCACCTTTGCGGTCCAGGCGCTCAAGGGAGAGCCGCTCACCGTGCATGGGGATGGGACGCAGACCCGCTCGCTGTGCTACGTGGACGACCTGGTCGACGGGCTGTGGCGGTTGCTGTGGTCGGACTTCACCGGGCCCGTGAACCTCGGCAACCCCGAGGAGGTCACCGTCGTCGAGCTGGCCAGGCAGATCGTCAAGGCGGCCGGGAGCCAGTCGCGCCTCACCTTCGTGCCACGTCCCGTCGATGATCCCGACGTGCGCAGGCCCGACATCGCTCTCGCCGTCGAGCGGCTCGGCTGGAAGCCGCAGGTCAGCCTGGCCGACGGCATCCAGCGCACGCTGCCCTGGTTCCGCCAGGCGCTCGACCTGGGTTCCCCGTGACCGAGGCGCTGCCGCGGCGGCCACCACGGGCGGCGTTCTTCGACGTCGACAAGACCCTCCTGCCCGGGTCCAGCCTGTACCTGTTCGCGCGAGGGCTGTACCGCCGCGGCTTCTACACCCTCGCGGACGTCGTCGGGTTCGCCGTGGGGCAGTTCACCTTCCGGCTCACCGGCGCCGAGGGCAAGCGCGGCATGGACGCGGCGCGCGAGTCCGCGCTCGCCTTCGTCGAGGGCAAGCGCCGCTCCGACCTGATCCAGCTCGGGCACGACATCGTCGTCGAGGTGATCGGCCCCCGCATCTATCCCGGCATGCGCAGGGTCATCGACGCGCACCACGCCGCCGGCGACCGCACCTACCTGGTGACGGCCGCGCCCCGCGACCTGGCCGAAGGGATCGCCACCTACCTCGGCATGGACGGCGCCCTCGGCAGCGAGGCCGAGCTGGTCGACGGCGTCTACACCGGCCGCATGCTCGGCCCGGTGCTGCACGGGCCGGCCAAGCTGGAAGCGGTCAGGCGGCTCGCCGCCGAGCAGGGCATCGACCTGCGGGAGTGCAGCGCCTACTCGGACTCGCTGAACGACCGGCCGCTGCTGGAGGGGGTCGGGCACCCGGTCGCGGTCAACCCCGACCACACGCTGCGACAGATGGCGGCCGAGCGCGGCTGGCCGATCCACGATTTCCGGCGGCACCGCCGGCTCTGGCTGATCTGGGTCCCCTCCGGGATGGCCGCGGGTGCCACCGCCGCCGCGGTCGTCGTCCTGGTCGCCGGGCGCCGCCGCCCGCGTTCCGGGCAGCCGCTCGATGTCACCGCGGAGCCCGTGCCGTCAACCAAGGGCCCGGCGGCGCGAGCCATGGCATCGCGGCCTCTGGCCGCGGCACGGCGGGAGAGGATGCGGGAGGCGCAGGCCCTACGAGGAGGCGGGCTCGCCCGGCTCCGCCGGGGGTAGCCCACCCTCACTGAGCACCGCGGCGACCTCGTCCTCGGTGAGACCACGGGTGGTCAGGGCACGCCGCAGGCGGCGCGCCGCATCGACCGGGGAGGTCCAGCCATCACGCAGCGGTGTCGTCTCGCGCTCGCCCTCGAGCAGGCCGTCCACGAAGCCGCGAGCGTAGTCCCAGGTGACGTAGCGGTCGACCTCGGGCTCGAATGCCGGCTCGTGCACGCGCGGCTCGCCGCGCTCCAGGATGTGCTCGAGGTTCTCGCGTAGGAGGCTCCACCCGAAGAAGTGGTCCTCCTCGCAGTCGGGGCAGGGGATCACGACCCCCCGGAAGCCACGCGGCTCCAGGGCCTCCCGGAATTCGGCCAGATCGGCGAGGTCCTCGAGGAGCGCTGCGCGCTCCTCCTCGTCGATAGGCTCGGACTCGCTGTCTTCGTCGAACCCGAATGGGTCGAGAGGGTCGGGCACAAGCACCTCGTACAGTACGGTCGGATGGCGGGAAGACGTCCTGACCCCGTCATGGTACAGCGGTTGCAGGTCGAGGTCTTCGCGCCGTCCACACGGGGATCGTTGTCGCCAGGTGCTGTCCGGTTGCATGGCGGCAGAGCCGTTGGTAGCTTCGGTCATGCGCCATGACCAGGACCCGATGCCACCCGGCCGGGTCCTGGTTGCTCCTGGTCACCCCATCGACTCCCGCGCCCGGCCGCGACCCGGGCATACGCCCGAGCACCCGGAGGACTCCCGTGGCTGAGGTTGAGATCGGCATCGGCAAGAGCGCCCGGCGCGCCTACGGCTTCGACGACATCGCCATCGTGCCGAGCCGGCGCACCCGCGACCCCGACGACATCGACGTCTCCTGGGACCTGGACGCCTACCACTTCGAGCTGCCACTGCTCGCCTCCGCCATGGACGGCGTCGTCTCGCCCAGGATCGCCATCGAGATCGGCAGGTTGGGGGGCCTGGCCGTGCTGAACCTCGAGGGCCTCTGGACCCGCTACAAGGACCCTGATCCCATCTACGAGCAGATCGCCAGCCTCTCCACCACCGACGCCACCAAGCGGATGCAGGAGATCTACCGCGAGCCGGTCAAGCCGGAGCTGATCGGCGAGCGCGTCCAGGAGATCAAGGACGGCGGCGTCGTGGCCGCCGCATCGCTGACCCCCCAGCGCGTGGCCCGCTATCACGAGGTCGCCCTGCAGGCCGGTCTCGACATCCTCGTGATCCAGGGCACCGTGGTGTCAGCCGAGCACGTCTCCTCCACCACCGAGCCGCTCAACCTCAAGACCTTCATCGCCCGCTACGAGATCCCGGTGGTGGTCGGCGGCTGCGCCTCGTACTCGACCGCGCTGCACCTGATGCGCACCGGCGCCGCCGGCGTGCTGGTCGGGGTCGGGCCGGGTGCCGCCTGCACCAGCCGTGGCGTGCTCGGCATCGGCGTGCCGCAGGCCACCGCCCTGGCCGACGCGGCCGGCGCGCGCACCCGCCACCTCGAGGAGACCGGCCGCTACGTCCAGGTCATCGCCGATGGCGGCATGCGCACCGGCGGCGACGTGGCCAAGGCGATCGCCTGCGGGGCGGACGCGGTGATGATCGGGTCGCCGCTCGCCCGAGCGGCCGAGGCGCCCGGCCGGGGCTTCCACTGGGGCATGGCCACCTTCCATCCCGACCTGCCCCGCGGCACCCGGGTGGCCACCACGACGCTCGGCACCATGCGCGAGATCCTGCTGGGCCCGGCGCCGGTCAACGACGGCACGATGAACCTGTTCGGCGCCCTGCGCACCTCCATGGCCACCACCGGCTACCAGACGCTGAAGGAGTTCCAGAAGGCCGAGGTGATGGTCGCCCCGGCGCTGCAGACCGAGGGCAAGCTGCTGCAGCGCGCCCAGGGCGTCGGCATGGGCTGAGGCTGACCGAGGCCGCGGCTGGGGCTCCCTACCGCGCCTCGCCGGCGTCGCCGTCGCGACGCTGGCGATGGACGACCTGGCGGTCCCAGCCACGGTGGACGGAGCAGTAGGTGTCGGGGTTGTAGCGGGAGAGCTCTGTCTCGCAGTCGTCCGCGGCGCAGACCCGCCTGTCGCCGAACGAGCGGACCTCCGGGTCGGCTCCGGGCGGGCGACGGCGGGTCCTGCCACCCCCCTGACGACCGTCGGGGCTGTCGTCTTCCACCTGCTCGGGGGCCCGGTCGACCTCACTCACGTGCGTCTCCTCCACCAGCTCACTCGAGGCCGGGAGACCGGGTGGCCGCCGGGTGCCGCAACAAAAACGCACCACGCGCCGAGAGGCGGCGTGGTGCGGGGCCAGGGCACCGTCGGGCCCCCGAATCCGGCCCGTCTGCTCCGCACCACACTACCGCCGCCGCGTCGGGCCGGGCAACCACCCCGCTCCGGCCTGCTATCCTCCGCCAATGACGTCACCCGAAGCTCCACACGACACCGTCCTCGTCCTTGATTTCGGTGCCCAGTACGCGCAGCTGATCGCCCGCCGGGTGCGCGAGTGCCACGTCTACTCCGAGGTCGTCCCCTACGACGTCGACCCCGCGGAGGTGCGCCGGCGCGGCGCCAAGGCGCTGATCCTCTCCGGTGGCCCGGGCTCGGTCTACGAGCGGGACGCGCCCGCCCTGAACGCCCACCTGCTGAGGCTCGGCATCCCCGTGCTGGGGCTGTGCTATGGGCAGCAGGCGATGGCGCAGGCCCTCGGCGGCCGGGTCGAGCCGACCGGAGTGCGCGAGTACGGCCGTACCCGGCTGGACGCCTCCCCGGCGGGCAGTCTGCTGTTCCGCGAGCTGCCCGCCGAGCAGGTCGTCTGGATGAGCCACGGCGACACCGTCAGCGCGGCCCCGCCCGGGGCGCGCGTGACCGCGTGGACCGAGGCCACCCCCGTGGCGGGCTTCGAGGACCCCGCCAGGGGCATGTACGGCGTGCAGTTCCATCCCGAGGTCGCCCACACCCCGCGCGGTCTCGACCTGCTCAAGAACTTCCTCTACGAGGGGGCTGGCTGCCGGCCGAACTGGACGAGCATCTCGATCATCGAAGAGCAGGAGGCAGCCGTCCGCGATCAGGTCGGCGACGCCCAGGTGCTGTGCGCGCTCTCCGGCGGCGTCGACTCCTCAGTCGCGGCCCTGCTCGTGCACCGGGCCGTCGGCGACCGGCTCACCTGCGTCTTCGTGGACACGGGCCTGCTGCGCCACGGCGAGGCCGAGCAGGTCGAGGAGACCTTCCGGCGCGATTTCGAGATCAACCTGGTGCACGTCAAGGCGGCGGACCGGTTCCTCGAGCGGCTGGCCGGCGTCACCGACCCGGAGAGCAAGCGCAAGGCGGTCGGCAACGAGTTCATCCGGGTATTCGAGGAGGTGGCCCGGGACCACGGCGACGCTCGCTACCTGGTCCAGGGCACCCTCTACCCGGACGTGGTCGAGTCGGGCGGCACGCGGACCGCGACCATCAAGAGCCACCACAACGTCGGCGGCCTCCCCGACGACATGGATCTCGAGCTGGTCGAGCCACTGCGCCTGCTGTTCAAGGACGAGGTGCGCCGGGTCGGCACCGAGCTGGGCCTGCCCGAGGACGTGGTGCAGCGCCAGCCGTTCCCCGGCCCGGGTCTGGCGGTGCGGATCATCGGCGAGGTGACCTCCGAGCGGCTGGCGACCCTGCGGGCCGCCGACCGGATCGTGATCGAGGAGATCCGCCGCGCCGGCCTCGACCGCGAGCTGTGGCAGTACTTCGCGGTGCTGCCGGCGGTGCGCACCGTCGGGGTCATGGGCGACGGCCGCACCTACGCGTACCCGATCGTGGTCCGCGCGGTGACCAGCGGGGACGCCATGACCGCGGACTTCGCCCGGCCGCCGTGGGAGGTGCTCGAGCGCATCGCCACGCGCGTGGTGGGCGAGGTCCCGGGAGTGAACCGGGTCGCCTACGACGTCACCTCCAAGCCTCCCGGCACCATCGAGTGGGAGTGACCCGCCGAGCGTGACCCACTGCGCGCCGGCCTGACCTAACCTGGCCCGCCGCTGGCGCGCAGGTCTTCGACCAGCTTGGCGGTGACCGGGACGGGCACGCCCGCCCCCCCGCACGCCCGGGCCGCGGCGCGCACGATGCTGCCGCCGATCGCGTCGAGCTCGATGGGGTTGCCGGCCTCGAGGTCGCGCAGCATCGAGGAGCGCATCGAGGCCGGCGCCGCCTGCACCATCCGCAGCGGTGTGCCGGCGTCGAGCTCCACGCCGTCGGCGGCCCGCGCGGTCTCGACGATCTCATGGACGACGGCCGCCAGGTCGTCGCCGCGGCGCTCGCGGACCTCGCCGAGCGGCGCGCGCTCGTGCGTCCCGACCAGCGCGATCGGTGCCAGCACGACGAGCTTGGCCCACAGCATCCGCAGCTCGTCGTCGCGCACCCGCACGTCCAGCCCAACGGCGCGGAGCCGCTCCGCGAGCGCCTCGACCCGGTCGCGGTCCGCCGTGTGCGCCGAGAGCTCGACCAGGCTGAAGGGAGAGTGCTGCTCGATCACGCCGGTGGCGACCCGGGCCGACTCGATCGCGATGGTGCCCGCGACCACCTGGTCGGCCGGATAGCGCTCGCGCAGCCACGCCACGTGGTCGATGCCGTTCTGGAACGGCACCAGCAGGCCGCCGCCGAGCGTGGCGGCCGGCACGGCCGGCACCGCCTCGGCGAGCCGGGTGGTCTTCACCGTGACGAAGCAGACGTCCACCGGCCCGGCCAGCTCGGTCGCGGCCGCGACCGGCACGTGGAAGCTGCCGAAGCGGGCGCTGCGCAGCTCGAGCCCGTGCTCGCGCAGGTGCGCCGCGGTCGCCGCCGGGGCGATGCAGGTCACCTCATCGCCGTGCCTGGCGAGCAGTGCACCGAGCAGGCCCCCGATCCCGCCAGGCCCGAGGACCGCGATCCTCCAGGCCGGACCGCCCGTTCCCATGCGTGCTCCTTCCCCGTCAGCTCATTTCTGCCGCGCCAATCTATTCTGATCCGGATCGCGGGCGCAGCCCGCACCGCTGGCTCGAGGAGGAAGGTGCCATTGCTGGCGATCACGGTTGTGCCGGGCCGTAAGGGCAGCGCGCGGCTCGACGACGTGCCCGAGCCGCGCGAGCCCGAAGGCTCCGTGCTGGTCGAGGGGTTGGCTCTCGGGATCTGCGGGACCGACATGGAGATCGTGGGCGGCAACTACGGCTGGGCGCCGCCGGGCAGGGAGCGGCTGGTGCTGGGGCACGAGTCGCTCGGCCGGGTGTTCCAGGCGCCGGCGTCGAGCGGGCTGGACCGCGGCGACCTGGTGGTCGGCATCGTGCGCCGTCCGGACCCGGTGCCGTGCCTGAACTGCGCGATCGACGAGTGGGACATGTGCCGCAACGGCCGCTACACCGAGCGGGGCATCAAGGAGCTGGACGGCTTCGGCTCCCAGTTGTGGCGCATCGAGCCGGAGTTCACCGTCGTGGTCGACCGCGACCTCGGCGAGCTGGGTGTGCTGCTGGAGCCGGCCAGCGTGGTGGCCAAGGCGTGGGAGCACGTCGAGCGCATCGGGAGCCGTGCCCGCTGGGTGCCGCGGCGCGTGCTGGTCACCGGCGCCGGCCCGATCGGCCTGCTCGCCGCGCTGCTCGGGGTGCAGCGCGGCCTCGAGGTGCACGTGCTCGACCGGGTCGCCGACGGGCCCAAGCCGGCCCTGGTGCGCGACCTTGGCGCGACCTACCACCACGGCTCGGTCGGGGAGGCCTGCACCGCGGCGGACATCGCCATCGAGTGCACCGGCGCTGGCAAGCTGGTCTTCGACGTGATGGAGAGCCTGGCGCCGAACGGCGTGGTGTGCCTGACCGGCGTCTCCTCCGGCGGCCGCACCATCGGCGTGGATGCCGGCTCCCTCAACCGCGAGATAGTCCTCTCCAACAACGTCATCGTCGGCTCGGTCAACGCCAACCGCCGCCATTACCGGCAGGCAGCCGCGGCGCTGGCCAGCGCGGACAAGGACTGGCTGGGCCGCCTGGTGACCCGCCGCGTCCCGCTCGACCGCTTCCAGGAGGCGCTGGAGCGCGGGCCGGACGACGTCAAGGTCACGGTGCAGCTGGCGGCGGGATGACCGCCGCCGCTTCCCGGTGGTTGGCAGGTCGTGGCCGCCGGGGCGCCGTCCGTAACGCTGCCGGGACGGAGATCGGCCACACTTGCACCTGACCTGCGACGCTCGGGAACGGGTGACGGAAGCGGAGGGGCCTGCATGCGCCGACGGACCACGGGGCCGACCCCGGGCGCGCGACCGGCGTGGCCGCGCTGGTGGCCGGCCGGGCTGGCGTGGGCGCTGTGGCTGCTGGCGATGCTCGGCCTCGCCACGGTGCCCTGGTTCGACCATCTGCTGCGACAGGCCCACCGGCCCGAGCTGACCCAGCTGAACGCCAGCACGATCCCCTACCTTCTGGCCCTGGTGAGCGCGCCGACCGTGGGGGCGGTGCTGGCCAGCCGGCGGCCACGGCATCCGGTGGGCTGGCTGCTGCTGGCGCTCGGGCTGTCGGTGTCGTCTTCCGGGCTGGCTGACGGGTACGCGCGCTATGGTGTAGTGGCCCGACCCGGGGCGCTCCCGGCCGCCCGCTGGGTGGCCATCTACAGCCCGGCCACTCTCTTCATGGCGCTGGCCTGCATCGGCTTCGTCCTGCTGCTCACCCCGAGCGGGTCGCTGCCCTCACCCCGCTGGCGCTGGTGGGCCAGGGTGGCGGCGGCCGCGCCGGTGGTTTTCCTTGCGGGCCTGACATTTGGGTCATTCAGGATTCCGCCGTACCAGTCGGTCATCAACCCACTCGCCGTCGCCGCCCTCGCCGGCGCCCTGGGGGTCGCCACCAGTGTGGCGTTCAGCATCACCGTCAGCGCCCTGGCGGTCGGGGCCGTGTCGCTGGTGGTGCGCTTTCGCCATGCCCGTGGTGTGGAGCGCCAGCAGCTGCGCTGGCTGGCATTCGCGGCCACCCTGATGGGCGTGGGGGCGGTGGTCGTCCTGGCCGGCATGGCAGTGGGTGCCACGGCGGTGCCGTTGTTCGCGGCCGGCGTCTGCATGGCGATCCTGCCGCTGGCCACCGGTGCGACGATCCTGCGGTACCGGTTGTACGACCTGGACCGCATCATCAGCCGCACGTTGGGCTACGGGCTGCTCACGCTGCTGCTGGGTGGCGGCTACGCCGGGGTGGTCCTGGGGCTCGGCCAGCTCCTCGGCCAGGGCTCCAGCCTGGTCGTGGCCGGGGCGACGCTGGCGATGGCCGCGGCGTTCCAGCCGGCCCGCCGCCGCGTCCAGGCCACGGTCGACCGTCGCTTCAGCCGGCGCCGCTACGACGCCGCCCGGACCATCGAGGCGTTCAGCGCCCGGCTGCGCCAGCAGTTGGACCTGGACGCTCTGTCCGCTGAGCTGGTGGCCGTGGTCGACCAGACGATGCAGCCGACGCGGGTGTCGCTGTGGCTGCGGCCGTCACAAGCACCGTCGAGCACGGCCGGCGCCGCCCGCTAGGCCGCCCGCCGTGGGCTCAGCGCGGCCAGGAGCTCAGGCTGGTGGCCCTCGAGCCACTCGCCGCCGAGCCGCACGCCCAGCCGCCAGAACACGTACCCGTAGGGCGGCGCGGCCAGGCAGAGGACGATCAGCGCCGGGCGCCACAACCCGATGCCGACGCCCAGCAGGATGCCGAAGGGCACCAGCAGCGCGCCCTCGACCGCCATGGCGAGCAGCTGCACCAGGCCGACCAGGCAGCCCGCGCCCGCGCCGGAGCTGGCCCACAGGTTGGTCGACACCGTCGGCACCGGGAACGGGAACCGGACCGAGACGTAGTCGGCGACGCCGAGCAGCACGCCGAGCGCGCCGGCGGCCAGGCACAGCGTCACCGGCAGGTAGGCCCACCCGCCACCGACCGCCGCGAGCAGCGTCGCCACCACCGCCACCAGCGCGAACCCGGGCAGGGCGAAGGCCAGGTTCTTGCCCACCAGGTCGCCGCGCACCTCGCTGCCGGAGGCGACGTTGGTCCAGTAGGCGGGGCCGTCCGGCCCGAACTGGTTCAGCGCCGCCGAGTTCAGCATGTACAGGCCGGCGAGCGCGCCGAGCGCCGCGCCCTGCCGCGGCCCGTTGCGCGTCAGCAGCAGGAACGCCGGCACGGCGATGGCGAACAGGCTCGCCGTGACCCACAGCACCCGCAGCCGCGGATGCCTGGCGAAGTAGCGCAGGTCCTTGGCGGCCACCGCGCCGCGCTGGTCCAGCGGCAGCACCCGCTGCAGGGCGCGTGGGAGCAGGCTCATCTGCGCATCGGCGACCCGCCGCGGCCGCCCGGCAGGCTCGACCGTTGTGAGCACCCGCTGCAGGCTCGCATACCACCACCAGCCCAGCAGCAGCACGGCGGCGGCCGCGCCGAGCAGCTCCGCGGTGGCCACGGCGAGGCTGCCGCCGCGGCCGGCCTCGGCCATCGCCCTGGCGGCCATGCCCGGCGGCAGCCAGCCGAGCGCCCTGGTCAGCGAGCGCAGCCAGCCCAGGTCGGCGATACGGGCCGGGTGCGCCACCCTGAACACCACCTGCAAGGTGAGGTTGAGCGTGAGCGCCCCGAGCGAGGCGACCACGATCGCCAGGTCGCGCACTCGCCGGCTGCGCAGCCAGCCGGACAGCGCGGTGGTGAGCGCCCTGGCGGCGAGCACGCAGAGCGCCAGCTCCAGCAGCACGGCCACGATCACCACCAGCAGCCCTGGGCCCGCCGGCGCGAAGCCGACCACCGCGCCGGCCAGGCCCGCCAGCGTGGCCAGCGGCGCAACCCCGATGCAGGAGGCGACGAACAGGCCGGCCGCGAGCTGGCGCGGGCGCAGCGGCAGCAGCACCAGCCTGGATGGGTCGAGCGAGCTGTCGGCCGCGAAGGTGAGCAGCGGCAGCACCGCCCAGGCGAGGAAGAGGACGACGAACCCCAGCACGGCAACGATCTCCGCGACCTCGGTCGAGGCCGCGCGCAGGAGCGCCAGCGCCAGGAACCCGCCGGCCGCCAGCGGCAGCGCCAGCAGCAGGCTCGCGACCAGGCCGACCACCTGCTGCCACCCGCCGATCCGCAGCCCGCTGCGCAGCAGCGTCAGCTTGAGCCTGGCGAAGTGCCGAGCCACCCCAGCTCCTTGGTGTCGACGGCGCCGGCCCCGACCAGCTCGACGAAGGCGTCCTCCAGGCTGCTGCCGCCGCGCACCCGGTCGATCGGGCCCTCGGCGATCAGGCGGCCCTGGTGCATGATCCCGACCCGGTCGCAGAGCCGCTCGACCAGCTCCATGACGTGGCTGGAGAAGACCACCGTGGCGCCGCCGGCGGTGTAGCGCTCCAGCAGCGAGCGGATGGTCCGCGCCGATACCGGGTCGATCGCCTCGAACGGCTCGTCCAGGAAGAGCACCCGCGGGTTGTGCAGCAGCGCCGCGGCCAGCGCGATCTTCTTGCGCATGCCGTGGGAGTAGTCGACCACCAGGGTCCCGGCCGCGCCGGCCAGGTCGAGCACCTCGAGCAGCTCGCGCGACCGCTCCGCCACGGTCGCCGCCGGCATCCCCCGCAGCAGGCCGTTGTAGGTGAGCAGCTCGCTGCCGCTGAGGCGGTCGAAGAGGCGCAGGTCCTCCGGCAGCACGCCGATGCGCCGCTTGGCCGCCACCGGGTCGCGCCAGACGTCGTGGCCGTCGATCGTGACCGTGCCGGCGTCGGGCCGCAGCAGCCCGGTGACCATGCTGAGCGTGGTGGTCTTCCCGGCTCCGTTGGGGCCCACCAGCCCGAAGAAGCAGCCGTGCGGGATGTCCAGGTCGATGCCGGCCACGGCCAGCATGGGACCGTAGGCCTTGCGCAGCCCCCGCACGCACAGCGCCACGGCCGCGCTCTCGGCGCTCCCCGTCCTCTGGACGCTTGAGCTCACGGGCCCTCCCTCAACGCACGGCTGGCTCCAGCCTACTAGTGCCGGCCCGGCGACCAACTCGACGAGATCACTCCCGTTACGGCGCCTATAGGAGGATCATGGAGCCATGAGGATCGTTCGGGGCATTGCCGTCGTGGCTGGGGCGTCGCTGCTGCTGGCGCTGGGGCCGGCCATCGGCGCTCGCGCCCAGCCGCCGGCGCCGCCCTCGGTCCGCGTGCTGAAGCTGGACGGCGCCGTCGACCCCTTCATCGCCGGCTACCTCGAGAAGGGCATCGCCAGCGCCGGCAGCGCCGGCAGCGCCGCCGTGGTGATCCAGATCGACACCCCGGGCGGCCTGAGCTCCTCGATGCGCGGCATCGTCAAGGCGATCACCGCCTCGCGCGTGCCGGTGCTGTGCTGGACCGGCCCGACCGGCTCGCGCGCCGCCTCGGCGGGGACCTTCGTCATGTTCGCCTGCCCACTCAACGCGATGGCGAACGGCACCAACATCGGCTCCGCCCACCCGGTCGGCGTGGCCGGCGCGATCGAGCAGACCAAGGTCACCAACGACGCCGCCGCCTCCATCGAGTCCCTGGCCAAGACCTACGGCCGCAACGTCGGGTGGGCACGGCAGGCGGTGGTGGAGTCAGCCAACATCCCGGCCGAGGAGGCCGTCGGCATGACTCCCCCCGTCACCGACATGCTCGCCGCCTCCATCCCCGACCTGTTGCAGCGGGCCGACGGCCGGACGGTCAAGGTCGACCAGGCGCAGCGCGAGGTGAAGCTGCGGACCGCCGGGGCGGTCCTGGAGGAGCGGTCGCCCGGCCTCGGCGTGTCCCTGCTCCACGGGCTGATCGACCCCAACCTCGCGTTCGTGTTCTTCTACCTCGGCATCATCCTGCTCATCGTCGAGGTGCTGCACCCGGGCGTCTCGGTGCCTGGCGTGCTGGGCACGCTGATGCTGATCACCAGCATCGTCTCGTTCGGCATCCTGCCGGTGCAGCTCGGCGGCATCGTCCTGCTGGTCGCCTCGGCCGTGCTGTACCTGCTCGAGCTCAAGCACCCGGGCCTCGGCCTGCCGGCCATCGGCGGCACGGTCTGCCTGGTGCTCGGCGGCCTGCTGCTGTTCGACCCGTCCGCGCCGAGCATTCACGTGTCGCGCTGGCTGCTGGTGGTGGTGCCGACGCTGGTGGTGGCCTTCTTCGCGGTGGTGGTCCAGGCCGCGCTGGAGACCCGCCGCAAGCCGCCGATGATCGGGGTGGACCTGCTCTACGGCGAGGAGGGCGTTGCGCTCACCGCGCTGGACCCGCACGGCGAGGTACGGGTGGGCCGCGAGCGCTGGAGCGCCGAGGCGGTCGGCGGCGCGATCGTCTCGGGAACCACCATCCGGGTGATCGGCCGCTCCGGCCTCACGCTGATGGTCGTCGCGGACCCGTACCACCTCGGCAACACCCAGCCGCCCGCCGAGCCGTCAGCCCTGCCCGGTCGCGAGGGGGGCGACAGCGGTGGGGGCGGGGCGTAGCCAAGGCACTGGCGACCCGCCGGATCCCCTACCAGGCAATCGCCCCGACCCAGAATCAGCCTCATTCAGGGGGCTCCTAGTGCCAGGCCCGGATGGCGGTACGTCGTTCTGACGGTATCTGATGCAGCGTTTGAGCCAGGCGTGACCCCAGCTGTTCACACCAGATCCAACCGGCCCCATCGCCCGCCCCCGCCAACGCAATCCCGCCTGGTTACGGTGGAGCACCAACAGGGGTCGGATCAGTTTCGTAGCTCCCACTACGTTGTTTGCAGGCTACGTGGCTCTCGCACGTCGCTTAATTTCCAGTTTGTTGTCTTGTTACTGACTACGGATGTTAAGGTGCGGCCTGTGGTTGCTTCGCCGAATATCCCGGCGGTCGCGCATTTCGATACGAGCCTCCGAGCCGTATCCGCCGCGTCCGCCAGTACGAGCCGCGCCTTTTCTCCACGCACAGCGCGGACGCCCGCGCCACCGGGGGGCTGACAGGACGAACATGGAGGAGCAGCAGGTAGCGCCTATGGCGGTACACCAGATACGGGACTCGAAGGTGAAGGGATCCGAGAGCGTCCCGACAGGCGGATACGGAGTGGACGACCTGGAGCTGGTCTGGTCCGGCGGTGGAGCGGTCGAGCGTCACGCCGGAGCACGACCAAGGTCGCGGGCATCGAAACCCACGGCGGGTCACGTCCTCAGCACATACCGCAGCACCTACCGCGCGGTCTCCATCGGCCTCGTCTTGTCCGACGCCGCCTGCATTGTCGGCGCGCTCGTGTGCTCCTACTACCTTCGCTATCACGGCATGCGGTCGATGCCGCTCAACGAGCTCGCCATCGTGGCCGTGGCCCCCCTCGTGTGGGTCGGTATCTTCCGCGTCTTCGACCTGTACGCCCCTCAGCATCTCGCTCCGCCCGAGGAGTTCCGCCGCATCATCGGCGCGACCAGTGTCGGGATCGTCCTTGTGACGATGACGAGCTACTGGTCCAAGGCGTCGGTCTCCAGGGCATGGGTCGGACTGACGTGGCTGCTCGTCCTGCTGTTCATCCTGGCTCTCCGTTGGATGTGGCAGGCCTATCAGGAGCGGCTGAAGGCCGATGGACGGCTCACCTTCCGGACGCTCATCGTCGGAACGACGGCGGAGGCGACACGGCTCGCGCAGATCCTCAAGGCCCCAGCTTCGGGGTTCGCACCGCTGGGCTATGTCGCAACGTCCGATCCATCGGTTCCCGCGAACTCGCTCCCGGTCGTCGGTAATGTGGCGGATCTGCGCCGGCTCGTTCGCGAGCATGCCGCCGACTGCCTGTTCGTGGCTTCCACCTCGATCGGTGCCGATGACATGTCGCGGGTCGCCCAGGCCGCCAGGCAGGAGGGCATCGAGCTGCGCGTCTCCGCGAACCTCTCACAGACGCTCACGTCGCGGCTGGCGCTCCACAACGTTGGAGGGGCGATCACGCTCTCACTACGGCCGGTGCGCCTGAGCGGGACGCAGGTGGTGCTGAAGCGCACCTTCGATCTCGTGGTGGCTTCCACCGCGCTGATCGTCAGCCTCCCTCTCTGGGCCGTCATCGGCGTGGCCATCCGCCTCACGTCTCGCGGATCGGTGTTCTTTCGCCAGGAGCGTGTCACCAAGGGCGGCCGTGTTTTCTGGATGTACAAGTTCCGGACGATGAGGACCGACGTCGAACATCCCGCCGATACGACAGCCCCGTTCTTCAAGCTGCACTCCGACCCTCGACAGACGCGCGTCGGGCGGATCATCCGCTGCCTCAGCCTCGATGAGCTCCCACAGCTTCTGAACGTGCTCAAGGGAGAAATGAGCGTCGTCGGTCCTCGTCCCCTGCCCACCGATCAGGTCGCCGCGAACCTTGAGCTGCTCAGTCCGCGGCAAGAGGTATGGGCCGGTCTCACCGGCTGGTGGCAGATCAACGGTCGGAGCGCGGTGACCCCGGAAGAGGCGGTCCGCCTCGATGCCTTCTACATCGAAAATTGGTCGCTGACGTTGGATCTGTACATCGTGCTCAAGACCTTCGGGGCCGTCGTGAGCAGGAGGGGTGCTTCCTGATACTGATACGCACGACTGGCTGACGCACAAACAAGAGAGGATGCCATGGACGAGCACAGGAGACAGGGCGCGCGCGGGCGAATCCTTGTCACTGGCGCTGGCGGGTTCATAGGCCATCATCTCGTCACCTACCTGAAACAGCGCGGCTACTGGGTGCGCGGGGTCGACCTGAAGCACCCCGAGTACACAGAGGTGGACGCGGACGAGTTCGAGCTCTGGGACCTGCGCCGCTGGGACGACTGTCTAGCTGCCACCCGTGGGATCGATGAGGTGTACGCACTGGCCGCCGACATGGGCGGGATGGGGTTCATATCCGGCAACCATGGCACCATCCTGCGTAACAACGCGCTCATCAACGTTCACACGATCGAAGCGGCGAGACTGCAGGGCGTGTCCCGTTACCTGTACAGCTCCTCCGCATGCATCTACCCGGACTATCGGCAGTCGGACGCCGACGTCACCCCGCTGAAGGAGGGGGATGCCTATCCCGCCAATCCGCAGGGTGCCTATGGCTGGGAAAAGCTTGTCAGCGAGCGTCTCTGCCTCTATTACGCCGGCGAGTTCGGGATGCAGACTCACATTGTCCGCCTTCACAACGTCTACGGCCCCTATGGCACCTATGACGGCGGTCGCGAGAAGGCGCCGGCGGCGCTGTGCCGCAAGGTGGCAGTGGCGGAGCCGAATGGGTCCATCGAGATCTGGGGGGACGGCGGCCAGACGCGTTCTTTCTGCTACGTCGACGACTGCGTGGAGGGAATTTATCGGCTCATGCAATCCGAGTATGGCGAGCCGATCAACCTTGGGACCGAGGAGCTGGTCACGATCGATGACCTCGCTCGGCTGATCATCGAACTGTCGGACAAGGAAGGCATCACGCTTTGTCACGTCGTTGGCCCGCAAGGGGTGAGGGGCCGCAATTCCGACAACACTCGGCTACGCCAGGTGCTCGGTTGGGAGCCAGGCACCAGGCTTCGCGAAGGCCTGCGGGAGACCTATCGATGGATCGAGAAGCAGGTCAAGGGTTAGCCCGGCGATCTGAGGGCTCCATTCCCCGCGTCGACATCCTCGGGGTCGGCGTCAGCGCGATCAACATCGATCAGGCCGTCGCCGAGATCACCCGGTGGGTCGAGGAACGCGAGCAGCACTACGTCTGCGTCACCGGGGTCCATGGCGTCATGGAATCACAGTGTCACCCTGAGCTGCTGGGCATCCACAACGCCTCCGGTCTGACCACGCCTGACGGAATGCCCCTGGTGTGGCTGGGCCGCCGCGCCGGTGTCGCGCACATGGGGCGTGTCTATGGCCCGGACCTCATGCTCGCCCTGTGCGCGCGGGCGGCTGAGCGAGGCTGGTCGTCCTATTTCTACGGAGGGCGCGAAGGGGTGGCCGAGCTGCTCGCTCGACGCCTGACCGACCGGTTCCCGGGCCTCAAAGTGGTCGGCTGGGCATCGCCGCCCTACCGGCCATTGACGCTTGAAGAGGATGAAGCGGCGGTGGACCGGATCAACGCGACCGCCCCAGACCTCGTCTGGGTTGGGCTCAGCACCCCCAAACAGGAGTGGTGGATGGCGGCCCACGTGGGACGGCTGACCGCGCACGTGCTGCTTGGCGTCGGCGCGGCGTTCGACATCCACGCGGGCCTGCTGCCGCAGGCGCCACGATGGATGCAGCGTTCGGGGCTGGAGTGGTCGTACCGGCTGTGCCATGAGCCGCGGCGGCTCTGGCGGCGCTATCTCCGGAACAATCCGCGGTTCATCCTCGCGCTACTCGGGCGACCGCCGCGGTTGCAACCACCTGGTCTGGACCGGTGAGGAGGGAGCGGAGTGGGTTCTGAGCGGGCCGGCCGTTGACGTAACCGAGCGCCGTCCAGTCAGGTCTGAAAGATCAGCCAGCTACAACCTCTTTGTCCACTCTCACACTCGAAAGGGGGGAAAGCGCATGAAGTATGAGAAGCCGATCGTGACCGACTTCGGGTCGATCGTCGACCACACGTTCACCACACCAGGTGGCGTGAAAGGCTGCCAGACGGGCTGTCACATCGACATGTTCAACGAGCAGTCGGCTCTGTCCGCATCACCCTAGGATGGTGCGGCAAGCCTCGTGAAGTCGGTCGAGAGGCGCGGCTCGGGGTCTCAGGATCCTTGTGGACAGCCACAAGAGCTCGGAGACCCCAAGTCGTCTCTCGTGGGGTGCCCAGTCAATGCCCGACCCATTTCTCAAAGGACAAGAGAGGCAAGCTCGACTCGTGCTGCACTGCCCACCGTCCCATGTACCGCTCCCCGATCTCGCCACCTGAGCTATGGGGTCGATAGTCGCTGCCCTGCCAGCCTCCGGTCGGCCTGACATCGGGTTGGCCGAAAGGATGATCGACGCGGCTCCTCACCGGGGCACTCGATTCCAGGTGGTGACGCACGGAGGGAGCGCCCTCGCCATCAGCTGCTCGGGCACTCGAGCGGATACGAGCCTTGTGGTCCACGATGGGGTGGCGATAGCGTTCTCCGGTGTTCTGGACAACTTGGGGGAGCTGGCCCAGGAGGTCGGGCTGACGGCTGAGCGAGGTGCGCCGGATCCGGCAACGGTGCTCGCGAAGCTCCATCGGCGGCATGGCGAGGACGCTCCCAGGCGACTGCGCGGAATCTTCGCCGCAATCGTGAGTGACGGACGACGACTCGTGTGCTTTCGTGACCAGCTTGGCTTCGGCCCGCTGTTCTATCGCCACGACCGTGACGGCTGCTACGTCGCGACCGAGGCCAAGCAGGTGGTGGCGGGGTCGGGCATCACCAAGGAACCAGACCTCGCGGTCCTCGAGCAGATCTTCTACCAGAGATACGACGACCAGATGCCTTCCGCCCTGCGAGGAGTGCAACGGCTTCCCAAGGCCTCGATCCTGGTGGCTGAGCCCTCGGGAACGCGCCTCTGGCCGTATTGGGTCCCGGCGTCGCTGCTGGAGACCGCGCGTCCTTCGGCCCTCGAGCTCAGGTCACGGTTCGATGAATTGATGACCCAGGCCGTGGCGCGCTGCCTGACGGGAAGCGACGTCATCTCCCTGAGTGGTGGGATCGACTCTCCAGCCGTCGCCGCCTTCGCCGGGCCAGAGCATCTGCGGAAGACCGGACGTCCCCTGCCCGCCGTGTCGCAGGTATACCCGGATTTCCCAAACGTGGACGAGCGCCGATACGTGGACCTGGTCGCGCAGGACCTCGACTTGTCGCTCACCACCTACCAGCAGCAGACGAACCCCCTGAAGGGGTTACGTCAATGGGTTGAGATCGCCGATGGGCCGATTCCAAGGGTTGGGGTCTCGTTGTACGAAGAGCACTACCGCCATATCCGCGACCTCGGGTACCAGACGGTTCTCACCGGTGAGCTCGCCGAGTTCGTCTTCGATACAAGAAACTATCTGGTCACGCATCTGCTCCTGCACTGGCGGCTCGAGGCGCTGCTGAAGTACCTCAGGTCCCGCCGGGCAAGAGGAGCCCCCCTGAAGTCGATCGCACGCCAGCTCGCATCGACCTTCGTCCCAACCCCGATCACGGCCGCTCGCCTGCGTCGCGACCGCACCGCCGCTCCCGACTGGGTGGATCTCCGAAAGGCCAACGAGGCGGCCGCCCGGTCACTCGTTCCCGGGCGGCAGCGGTGGAGCAAGCTGCAGTTGGGAGCCTTTATCGGCCCTGGGGTCTCCATGGAGGCCGACGATGTCTGCCAGGAGCTGTGCGGAGTGCGAACAAGGCGACCGTGGGCAGACGTGGACCTATGGGAGTTCTTCTTGAGCCTGCCGGCGGAGATCAAGTTCCCGGACGCCCAGAGCAAGGGCCTGATGCGACAACTGCTGCGCGGGAAGGTTCCCGATCCCATTCTCGATCGTCGGGACAAGACCTATTTCGACGATTCGATCGCGTCGCGCATCGACTATCCTGGTCTGAGCCAATGGCTGACCGACCCCGAGTTCCGGATGGACGGCGTCGACTACGTGCGTCTCCGTGATCGGCTCGAGCGGCGGGCGTTCAATCTGGTGGACCTCGCGTGGGCGATGGATCTGGCGGGCGTCCATGCCTTCCTCACTCAGTGGGAGAGGAGCCGGCCGAGTGCCTGAGACAGCACCCTCCCAGATGAGGTGGCGCACCGAGTCGCGGAATCGTCGGCCCGCGATCGAGATGCGTGGTGTCTCTCGGCGCTTCGGCGACGTCAATGCCTTGCAGGACGTCTCACTCGCCGTGCACCCAGGCGAGATCCACGCGCTCCTCGGCCCGAACGGGGCAGGTAAGACGACCCTGATGCGCGTTCTGACGGGTCTGATCGAGCGCGACGACGGCGAGATCCGGCTCCTCGACATACCGGTGGATCGCTACGGGGCCCGAGATTTCCGCAAGAAGTTCGGACTCGTCCCATCTGGCGACCGGTCCTTCTACCTTCGGATCAATGGGCTCGAGAACCTGATGTTCTTTGGACGGCTGGGCGGCCTCAGGCGATCGCAGGCCGTGCGGCGTGCGTGGGAGTGCCTTCAGGACGTCGGCTTGGAGGCGGCGGCCAGGAAACCCGTCGGCCTGTATTCCCATGGGATGCAGAAGCGGCTGTCGGTTGCCAGGGCGCTGCTCATGGACCCGGCCGTGCTCTTCGTCGACGAGGCGACCCATGACCTCGACCCAGAAGGGGCGCGGCGCGTACAGAATCTCATCCTGGCCGCGGCTGAGCGTGGGGCCGCGGTGATCTGGGCGACGCAACGCCTGGACGAGATACCCGGCCTTGCGCATTCCGTGACGCTCCTGGACCGAGGGCAGGTCCGCTTCGCCGGCACTGTGCCGGCGTTGATGGCGATCAGCATGGTACGCCACTACCTGCTGCACCTCCGGAACGAATACGCTTCACCTGACGAACTGCTCGACACCGCTCGCCTCGCGCTCGGGTCCATGGCCACCATCCAGCCGAGCGACGCCTCCGCCACGGCTCACTACCTCGTCTCGCTGCGAGGTGAGGTCGTCCTGGGCGACGCGCTCGCCTCGCTGACGGATTCCGGCATCCAGATCCTGGCCTGCCGTGAGCAGCTGTCCGGCATCGAGAGCGCCTTCCTGAAGCTCACGGGATACGTCGAGTGATGAGACACCCTTTGTCAGTCCTCAAGGGACAAGCGACGCAAGCATCCCAGGGGGCGACCTCATGACTCAGGAGGGTAGAGCCATCAGCGACATCACCGCTCTGGAGACCGGGCTCCGACCAGCATCCCGAGCGGCCGCCGCACTGGAGGATCTGGCCAAGGTCCCCGCCTTCTTCCGGCGCGACCTGCTGGTCCTTTGGAGCTACCGCGTCGCCTTCCTCTCGGATTGGGTCAACCTCGTCGTTCAAGTGCTCCTCTTCTATTTCCTGAACCGACTCATTCCCTCCGACAAGCTGCCGAGATTCGGCGGCAGACCCACCAGCTACATCGAATTCGTAACCGTTGCTCTGGTCGTGACGACCTTCATGCAGGTCAGCCTGGGCCATCTGGTCTCCGCCCTGCGGCAGGAGCAGCTGATGGGCACCCTTGAATCCCTGCTGCTCACCCCGACCGCGCCGACCACTATTCAATTGGGCTCGATCGCCTACGATATTCTTTACGTACCGGTCCGCACCGCCGTGTTCCTGGCCATTATGTCGGGCATCTTCGGCGTGCACTTCCACCTGGGCGGCTTGGTCCCTACCGTGGCCATCCTGGTGGTCTTCGTTCCGTGCATGTGGGGACTTGGGCTGCTCGGTGCGGCCGGCGTGCTCACAGTACGGCGAGGCAGCGGCGTGACAGGCATCGCCGCAACCGCGTTGATGCTCGCCTCTGGCGCTTATTTTCCGATCCAGTACCTGCCGCCCTGGCTGCAGAGCCTGACCCAGTACAATCCGGTCACCATCGCTCTGGACGGGGCTCGCCAGGCGATGTTGGCCGACGCCGGCTGGTCCGTGATCTGGCCAAGTGTGCTCAAGCTGGTGCCGATGGCGTCTGTGTCTCTCATGCTAGGGATCACGGCGTTCCGGCTGGCACTCAAGCGCGAGCGCAGGCGCGGCACCATCGGTCTCTACTAGGTTCGACCCAGGGAGCTCTCAATGAAGGACCGCATCATGCTCGATCCGTCGACGACCATCCAGCGCAGCGACCGAGTGGAGTATCGCAGCCTCGGTGACGGTGAGGGCGGCGTGCTCCTGCACCTGGACACCGCCGCCTATCACGGCGTGAACGAGGTCGGCGCGTTGATCTGGACGCTGATCGAGGGCATTACCTTCCAGGAACTGCTGCACGAGCTGCGCGCCCGTCTCTCCGACATTCCGCCGAACTTCGAGGAAGACATCGCGGATTTCATTGCGGACCTGACAGCCCGCAATCTGGTCTCGTGCGCCAGCAGCCGCGGTGACGGATAGGCCGGCAGCCCAGGTCAGCGGTCGGCTGAGGGCCTGCCCGAGCTCAACCGTACCTGGCCAGCTCCTGATGACCGCCACGACCCGGCGGCGGACCGACGTCGGCGCCGCCGATCTCGACCCAGGCGTGGGCATCCTTGCTCTTCGATCCACCAGGAAGGCCGATAACCAGCTGGGCCGGGTCACCTTGCTCGTGCAGCAGCCGATAGAGGATCAGCGCGGTGAACACGCACCGAGGCTGGAACCGCCCCAACCGAAGGGTCCGTTGCACGATGCGACCCAGCCGGACCGGGTCGATCCGCGGCCCGTCGACGTGGGATGACCGCCCGAGCCGCTCAACCAGGTTGGGCAATGGATATACCCGCACTCCGAGGGAGATCACGGCGAACCAGGCCCATATACGGGCTGCCGTCTTCGCCTTGAACGGCGGGCTGAAGCGGTCCGACGCCTGTCTCATCGCGCAACGCAGGTCAGGGCGATACGGTCGACCACGGCTGGGAGCTCGTCAAAGGAGAGACGGCGGTACAGATTCCAGATCGGGACCTGGGCGGCCAGCTCGGCGATCCCCTGAAAGCATCGGGTGCGGTCCTCGTCGGTCGGGAACTTGAAGCCCAGGGTCCACAGATCGGGCAGCGCCTTGTGCGGCGGGACCCGCTCCAGCCAGGCCACGTCGTCGGCGCGCCGCAGGAAGACGACGCCGGCGATGGGAACAGGTGCTCCATCGCCTCTGGCCGCTTCATCCAATGCCAGGAAGACCCGTTCGGGGTCCCTGGCGACCATACGGGTTCCCGGGAGCTCCAGCCGTTCGTAGACGTCCGGGCGCACCCGCAGCAGGGCTGGACCCGGCACGACCGACGGGACCGGCGACAGCTGGAAACAGGTGGTGTCCTCGGAGAGCAGGCGATGCCCGGCTTGGAGGAACGCGCTACCAAGCGTTGTCTTGCCGTAACGGCCGGGCGCGGCGAGGATCAACGCCGACCCGTCCACGTCGACGGCCGCGGCGTGGAGCAGTAGGTCACCGCGAGCCATGAGGCACAGGGCCGTGGGCACGCCCCACAGACGCGCCTCCCGTCGTGGTCCACTCGACAGGCGCGGCACAGTGATGGCGGGAAACGCGGGATCGACCTGGAACGATCCTACGCCGTCCATCCAGACCAGATACTGGGCGTCGACCGGGTACAGGCGGCCGAACGCTCGACCGGATTGATCGGTCCACTCCAGCACAGGAGTCTCAAGCGGCTCCTGGTCCGCTTCAGCCGCCTCGATGACATCGAGCGGGATACTCTTTCCATCGCCCTTTCTGAGGAAATCGAGCGGTAGCTTCGAACGGACCAGGTAGCCAAAGCAGGTCGTGAGCGCTTGCGACGGATCGGCGGACGTGCTCTCGCCTGGACCGTCGAGCGTTACCCGACTCTCATGCCGCATGCCCAGCTCATTCCTTTACCGCAGAATCTGTGTCCGTCGGCGCGACATGCGAGGCATCGCCGTCCCGCCAGCCCACTCCCTGGAGGTGGCCTTGATGCTACCAGCCTATCGCCCCCGTTTGGAGGACCACTCGGAGGCTCGCCCCGCACCAGGCGCTCCGCAGGCCATCTCGATCAAGCTGACGCCCCAAGGCTCGTCCGTCCCCGTGATATCATTCGATGCGCTCATCCATCGGCTCGGAAACGCTCTACTCTATGGCTCCGACGATTGCATCGGCAGGAAAGCAGGTGGGGGGACGGCTCGCCCTCTTGCTCAGCAGTGCCCTGGGCGCCAGGGCCGGGGACTCATTCGGCATCCTGCTCTACCACCGGGCGGCTCCGGTGCCGGAGGGCGTGGAAGCTCCGACGATGAACGTCACGCCCGCCCGCTTTCGCGAGCAGATCGAGGGTCTGCTCGAGTCTGATTACGAATTCTGGCCCATACGCGATGTCATCCAGCACGTCCGGGAGGGCCAGCCGATACCGGCGAACGTTGTCGTGCTGACGTTCGATGACGGTTACCAGAACTTCTACCTCAACGTCTGGCCCCTCCTTCTCCAATGGCGCGTGCCAGCCACCCTCTTCGTCGCGACCGGCTATGTCGATACCATCGGTCCCTTCCCGTTCGACCGCTGGGGCTGCGCGAATTATCGGCGAGTCGCGCCAGAGGCATGGCAACCACTGACCTGGAGCCAGTGCCGGAAGATGGAGCGCTCAGGGGTCGTCGACATCGGCAGTCACAGTCACACGCATCGGAACTTCCGAGGCGAGCCGGACGAGTTGCGACAAGACCTGATGACTTCGCTCGCCTTACTGAAGCAAGAGCTGGGGCCTGCGCCTCGTGCCTTCGCGTTTCCCTACGGGAGCGCCCGAGGGGGATTCGTCGACGCCTCGCTGATCGCCAGCGCCAGAGCCTGTGGCGTGACCTGCTCGTTGACAACCGAAATCCGATTGGCAAGTCCCGCGACCGACCCCTTCACCTGGGGAAGACTTGAGGTGGTCGATACGGACAGCAGCGCGATCATCAGGGCGAAGCTGGAGGGCTGGTACGACTGGATGGAAGCGGCCCGACACGTGTATCGCCATGCGTATCGCCGGCTGGCCTTCGCCCATCGCGGTACTTGACGTCCACGGCAGCCTGGAGGCAGATGATGGTTGATCAGGCAGCGCTTCAGTCCTGGATCCGGCCGCAGCATCTCGGCGAAGGCGCTCTGCAGCGGTATCGTGAGGCTTTCTGGGCCAATCCAGGCCGTGTGATCGTCCTCGAGAGCTTCCTGCAGGACAACATCGCAAAGAAGCTGTCGGCTTTCCTTTCGAACGAGGCGCGGTTCAAGACCGAATACGGGCTGCGCTCTGTCGAGGGGGCCGTCACCGAGGATCAGTGGCTCAAGGCTGATGAGGGCGATCGTTTCTTCCGGTTCGGGAAGCTCGCGGCAACCCCGCCGGAATTCCGCATGAGCCCTAATACGCTGACGTACCTGAAATTCCGTCAGACGTTCCAGCGGCCCGAGTTCACGGCGTTCTTTGAAGCGCTCACCGGCCTGCCGCTGGGTTCGAGCGACGACTTCGGAGTCCACTCGATGAAGGCTGGCGATTTTCTTCGCCCGCACTCGGACGACAACAAGAACCGGAGGATCGCCCTGGTCATCTATCTCTCACCGAGCTGGGAGCCACCGTATGGCGGCGACCTGCACGTCATCGACAAGAGCGGTGGCCTCACCGAGGTCCGGCCAGCGTACAACAGCATGGTCGTCTTCGACGTGCTGGCTGAGACGACACACCTGGTCACACCCATCGGACCGGCCGCGGGAGAGCTCAGCCGGCTGACCATCGGCGGCTGGTATCACCAGCCCGGTTGACATGCCGCTCGATGAACTCCACGGTCGCCGTCAGCGTCATCGTCTCCACCCGTAACCGAGCGCACTACCTGAACGATTGCCTCGGGTCGCTCGCTGTGCAGGAGCACGACCAGTTCGAGGTCATCGTCGTCGACAACGGATCGACGGACGCCACTGCCGAGGTGGTCGAGGAATGGATCCGGAAGGACCCTCGGTTCCGGATGATCCGTGAAGGGCAGGTCGGGCTCAGCCGAGCGAAGAACACGGGAATCGGGCTTGCACGAGGCGATCTGCTGCTTTTCACGGACGACGATGTGATGGTCGATCGCCGATGGATCGGGGTATATGTTCGCTTTTTCACCAGCATAAAGGACGAGCCGCGGATCGTCGGGGGTAAGATCGTTCCGATACCTGACGACTTGGCGGATTGGCCCGATTGGGTCACCGACTCCATGCTCGACGACCTGGGTCGCCTGGACTACCAGGATGAGCGGCCGCTGCGCGAGGCATGGGAGTACGTCTGGGGCGCGAACATGGCCTTCCAGGCCTGGGCGGTTGAGCGATGGGGCTCCTGGGACAATGCCTTGGGACGGCGTGGCGACGAGCGCGGGACCTTCGAGGACACCGAGTTCCAGGACCGGGCCAGAGCCGCGGGAGCGGCCGTCTGGTTCTGCCCTGGCGCGGTGGTGCGCCACCGAATCGCCAGACGGGGAGTGACGCCATGCCGGGTCCTGATGACCTCATTCACTCGTGGTGGCAACGAGTACTGGCAGGAGAAGGCACGGTCGACGGGTGGGGATCGTCCGCCCCAGCCACCCAAGGCGCCGGGCCGTTTGGCGTTCGCCGGCTATCTTGCCAATTGGCTCTTGTGGACGGCGCTCTTCCGATTGACCTCGGCAAAGCCGGCGTTCCGGCGAAGCCATTCGGCCGCACGGTCCGCTGGACGGACGATGGAGCGACTGAGGGACGGTCGGACGTCGCCGCCGGTCGCCAAGGCGATCGGTCGGCTCGGCTTTCTTGTCCGTAGGATCACCCTGGGTCTCGCCCCGGGCAGCCTGGCTGAGGCAGAGGAGATCCTGGGCCTGAGGTGACGCCCGGCATCGCTACACCCGGCATCGCGGCGGCCGCCGGGCCGTCTGCCACGCCCGTCCCCGGTGGCCATTCCGGCTCTCCGCGACAATGTCCGTGGCGACCCGCCGGGCGGCGAAGTCCGCCCCGAACACGAAGCGCATTACCGGCCCGAAATTGTTCGCTGCTGCCAGTCCCAGGAAATACAGGCCGTCGACCGACGACTCGAAGTTGGGCGACAGCGCCGGGGCCCGCTCGAGGCGGCGCAGGCGGGCGAGGACGACGGGCTGGATGAACGGTATGGCCTCCAGGTCGACCCGGTACCCCGTGGCGGCGATGACGTGGTCGGTGAGTAGCTCGCCGCCCGTCCCCTCCGGGGCGTCGAGCAGTAGCCGCATGCGGTCGCCGACCGCCTCGGCGCCGACGACGGTGCAGCCCCGCAGGAACGCCAGCCGATCGAGCACACGCTCCTTGAGCCACCACGCCCCGGCGGGGCCGAGCACCGTGCGGACCGCGTGCAGGCGAACTTCCCGGGGCAGGTGGTAAAACGCATTCGGCGCTTCGGAATACAAGAGCGTCCGCCAGCCGGAGCCCAGCCCGGACGGCGGACGGCGGAGCCGTTGGCGCAACGGCCGCCGCTGCTGGCCCGGGACGGCGTTCCAGACGACGGGCGGGCGGCGGACGAGGACACGCACATCGGCTCCGTGCTCGTGGAGCAGCGCCGCCGATTCGAGCGCTGACTGGCCGGCGCCGATGACGGTGACGTCGCGCCCCGCGAAAACCGTGAGGTCGCTGTGCTGGGAGCTGTGCGACACCAGCTCCGGCGGCATCCCCCGCAACCTGGCTGGCACGTGGCTGAAGTACGTCTGCCCCACCGCCACCACCACGCGCCGGGCTCTGACGATCTCGCCGCTGTCCAGCCGGAGCTGGAAGCTGTCGCCGGGCTTGTCGAGGGCGACCACCTGTGCCTGCTCCAGCTCTGGGACCAGCCGGCGCTGGAATTCGAGGCCGTACCTGGTGAAAGTCTCGAGCGGCACGGGCACCGCGTACGCGCCGTATGCCAGCCCCTCTTCCGCGCAGAACCGCTCGAGCGTGAGCCTGGCGGTGGGTTCCGAAAGGTTGGAGGCGCAGCCTTCGGACTTCAGGAACATTCCCCCGGGCATATGTGCTCGCCAGGTGTGCATCGGGCTCCCGAAGATGCGGAACGGAACATCCCGCGAGCGCAGGTGCGCCGCGGTGGAGAGCCCGTACGGCCCCGCTCCGATGACCGCGACCTGACAGACTTCCGCGATGGACATGGGGCAGCATTGTATCTTGCGGTGGCTTGACAGCCATCGACCGCTCCGCCCTGCGTTAGGCTGGGCGTCCTGCGTGGCCGTTGGGGAGGAGCGCCGGTGGGGACGTCAAGAGGAAGGCCTGCTTCCGTCTCCTTGGACACTACCGTCCCCGTGCTCGTCCTGAAGGTGGGCCGGTATGCCCTCCATCACGGGGGCGTTGGCGTCGTCCGCAGCCTCGGACGCGCCGGTGTGCCGGTCTATGGCGTGTACGAGGAGCTGCTCGCACCGGCAGCGACCTCCAGGTATCTGCGGGGCAGATTCGTCTGGGAAAATGACGGCCTGGGCGTCGAGCGGTTCCTGGACGGGATGGCGACGATCGGTGCGCGGCTCGGTCGCCAGACGATCCTCGTCCCCACCGACGACCTCGGCGCCATCCTGGTCGCCGAGCACGCGGCGGTGCTGGACGAGTGGTTCAAGGTCCCGCGGCAGCCGCGCGGCCTGCCGCGCGCGCTCGCCAGCAAGAAGGGCCTGTACCGGCTCTGCAAGCAGCTCGGGGTGCCGTGCCCGGAGGCCGTCTTCCCGGCCTCGCGAGCTGAGCTCGAGGCATTCCTCGAGCGTGCCGTGTTCCCGGTGGTCGTCAAGGGTGCGGAGGGCTGGCTGCTCCCCCGGCACACCGGTGTCCGGAGCACCGCCATCGTGGACACTCCCGAGGAGCTGCTCGACATCTACCGGCGCGTCGAGGACGGGTCCGGGACGAGCGTGATGTTCCAGGAGTACATCCCGCGCGACTGCGGCGAGGACTGGATCTTCCACGGCTACTGCGACTCCCGCTCGGACTGCCTGGCTGCCTTCACGGGCGTGAAGGTGCGGTCCTACCCGCCCTACGTGGGACCGACGACGCTGGGACGCTGCACCGCCAACGAGCGGCTCCGGCGGCAGGCGGAAATGCTCTTCAAGGCCCTGTCCTACCGCGGCATCATGGACCTCGACTACCGTCTCGACCGGCGCGACGGCCAGTACAAGCTGCTCGACTTCAACCCGCGCATCGGCGCGCAGTTCCGGCTGTTCGTGAACGAGGCTGGGATCGACGTGGTCCGCGCTCTGCATCTGGACCTGACCGAAAGGACCGTCCCCCCAGGCCCAGCGGTCGAAGGTCGGGGGTTCGTGGCGGAGCACTACGACCTGCTGGCCGCCTGGGGATACCACCGCGACGGTGGGCTCACGCTCCGAGGTTGGTTGCGATCGCTCAGAGGGGTGAGGGAGCCGGCATGGCTGGCCGCTGATGACCCCGCCCCGTTCCTCGTGATGTGCGTCCGTTTTCTGCTCAGGGGTCTTCGGCGTGCGCTGGGCCGGCCGGAGCGGTCCCGGGACGGCGGCCGCCCGCCTCGGTACCTCCCCGGGCCCCGGCGACAGAGCCGGAAAGGTCACCGGACCGCGGGAAGGTGATCCCTCAACCCATGGTGACAGCGGTCACCTGCCGGCCGGTGGCGATCAGGACCAGGCCATCGGCGGCGGATGGGGCCGCAAAGTGGGCGGCCAGGCCAATGTGGATGCGGCCGCGCTCCCGCCCGGTGGCCGGGTCGAAGGCGAACAGCGTGCCGGTCTCCTGATCGAGGGTCCACACCGCGCCGCCGGCGACGATCGGCGGACCGGCGTTGAAGGGGGCGCTGCGCCAGGCCACCTGGAAGGTCGGCGCCGGCCCAGTGGTCACCCGCAGCGCAACCAGCCCGTCCACACAGGACACGTAGACCAGCGGGGGCCGCGCCGCGGTCGCGCCGAAGGCGGCCCCGCACACCTGCCCGCTGAATCGCTGGCCGCCGACCCCGCCAAGATTGGCGGCCGCCAGCAGGTAGCCGACCCCGGCCTTGCCGACCTGGAACAGCAGGGCGTTTCCGACCAGGGTGGGGTTGACCGACCCAAGGTCGGTGTCGCTGCGGCTCAGCTCGGCCCAGTCAGGTGGGGCGAATGCGTCGAGCTCGCGCAGCTCGCCAGTCAGCCGTAGCACGCTGTTGCCTTGGTCGTAGCCTGTCGACGAGGCACCGTTGCCGGTCGCCACGAGCAGCTCGCCGCGGCGGTCGACCACCGGTCCGGCCGGCGCCCAGATGCCGCCCTGGCGGGTGGTCGGCACCCGGAACGACACCACCGGGCCGTCGCCGCGGGCCGGTAGGCCGACCACCCAGCCGTGGTAGCGGCCGCAGTCGCCGAAGCGACCCCCGAAGGGCACGTACACGCGCCCGTTGGCCAGGGTCAGGGCGCCGCGCTGGAGGTGCACCCTCGGGTCGGCCCCTGGCGGGTCGGCCGGGCGGCGCAAGCGCACCGCCCCGCTGGCCAGGTCAAGGGCGACCAGCTCGTGGTGGGGATGATCCGGGTCCAGGAAGGCGACGGCGTACAGCAGGCCGGCGGCCGGGTCGGCCACCGGGGTGGAGGTGATCCCGACCGGGTCGATGTTGCCGCACGGCAGGCCGCCGCCGGAGATCGGTCTGCCCAGCTTGGCGCGCCAAAGCTGGGCCCCGGAGCGCTCGTCCAGCGCGTACACCGAGTCGCCCTCGGTGGCGACCAGCACGCGGCCGCCCACCACCAGCGGCTCGCCGTACACCGGCTCGTCGAGCGCTGCCGAGGTCCAGCCGAGCTGCGGGCGCCGCAAGGCCGGGCCACCGCGAGCGACGCCCGAGCGGGCCGCGTCCCCGTGGTAGGTGGCCCAGTCGGCGGTCGGGGTGAGCGCCACCGTGCGGACCTGGGCCGGCACCGTCGCGACGGGCGCCGAGCGGGTCGCGCGATGGAACACCTTGTGGGCCACGTCGTGGGCGAGCTGACGGGCGAACCCGCCCTCCGCCAAGCCGAGGGCCACCAGGCTTATCGCGACCGCCAGGCAGACGGCGGCCACCAGCCAGCCGCGCCGGCGTCCGCCAGGTCCTGAACCCGTCTCGGGCCGATCAGGCCCGGCGAGCTGTCCGTTGCCCACAACACCCACCCCAGCTCGCAGCCGTGCGTCAACGACCTCCCCGGACCGGCACCGTCAACGGCAGCGCTCTCCGCTCAGCGCGGCATCGTATGCTTCCTCGAGCAGTCGACGCCCGGTCTGCTCTGTGAAGCGCTCCTCGTAGAGCTCGCGCACCTGGGAGCCTGCCTCGTCCACGTGGCCGCCGTCGTGCAGCGCCCGCAGCCCCGACTCCCAGGCGGCAGGCTCTTCCGGTGCGGCGAGCCATCTCCCAGAGGCGACCGCGCGGAGGAGCTCGGCGTTTCCGCCCTGCCGCGATGCCAGCACCGGCAGACCGGCGGCGAACGCCTCGAGCACGGTCATCGGCTGGCCCTCATAGAGCAGTGAGGGGAACACCAGGGCACGGGAACGAAGCATCCACCGGCGGACCGCCTCGCGCGCCAAGGGGCCCGTGAACCGGACGGTCGGCAGCGCCTGCCACTTCTCCTGCCGCTCCAGCGTCCGGCGCAGCGGCCCATCGCCGATGACCACCAGCTCCAACGATGTGGGGCCCAGCGCGTGCCAGGCCTCGAGGAGCCGCTGGATGCCCTTTTCGGCGACGATTCGACCGACGAACAGGACAGTCTTGGATTGCGACGGTGGCAGCTGGCGGCGACCCGGGTCGGCGACGAAATTCGGCTTGACTCTGATCTTGTCGGCCGGCACCCCGCCGCGGATGAACCGCTGCCTCGCAAACTCGTTGAGCGTCAGGAACAGGCGCACATGGCGGTTCCAGGTCCCAAGCGCCCGGTTGACAGCGATGGTGCTGGCCGCCGCGGTCGACGCCACCACCGACCCGCGATAGCAACGATGGCGAACGCCACGCCACGGGTGCGTGCCGACGCAATCCTCGCAGGTATGTCCGTCGCGGAAGAGCATTCCGTTGGCACAGACGAGCCGGTAGTTGTGCAACGTCGCGACCACCGGCCTGCCGCCGAGGTCCACCGCGGCCAGGATCGAGGGCGAAACGCTGAACCAGGTGTTGTGCACGTGCACGACATCCGGGCGGACCCGCTCGACAACCACCCGCAGCCCTCGACCGGTCAGAGGATTCCACGGTGACATCGCCAGAGACGTCGCGGTGGAGAGCATCCCGACCGGGTTCTCGGCCAGGTACGGGATGACGTCATGGCCGGCTCGGGTCAGCAGCTCGGCCTCGGCCCGCACAACGGTGTCCTCGCCGCCCGACTCCCGGTAGCGGGTGTGCACCTGCAGAATCCGCAATGGTCACCTCTTCGGGTCAGCGGATGCTCAGGCACGAGTTCTCGCTCGGAGATCGTCCCGTCCCGACCGCTTTCCACTATCATGAGAGGATACAGCCTGCGGGAGGGCCGGTTGCCTTCGTGGCCCAACGTGACCGGAACGAGCGCGTCGTCCTCTACCCTACGCAAAAGACACGGGCGACCGGGCCCGCCGAATCGCCAATGAAGCAAGCAACCGAAGGTCTTGTTGGATTCCGGAGTCCCACGCCATGACCGTAGACAATGCTCCTGAACTCCAGGATTATCTCGCAGTCCTCTGGCGACGCAAATGGCTTATCATGGCCATCACTGTGATAGCGGTCACTGCTGTCCTCTTCCATCTATCCCGACAGGCGCCTACCTATCAGTCCGGCGCCGAGGTGCTGGTGAAGTCCACCATCGCAGCGCCAGGGCAGTCCAATGGCGTGGTCGTCATGATGGAGGACGAGCAGCGCGTGGCGACCTCTGCCGAGGTGGCCGCTCTGGCCATGGAGCAATTGCGGCGGGCGGACGTCGCCGTGGGCCAGATCTCGGTCGCGGCGACGACCACGAACCACGCTCTCGCCTTCACGGCCGTCTCGACTGATCCGGCCTCGGCCCAGATGACCGCACAGGCCTATGCCGACTCGTATCTGGAGTTCCGGCGCAAGCAGATGATCGCCGATTTTGCGGCGTCGCGCGATCCGATACAGAAGCAGCTGGACCCGATCGGCCAGCAGCTCGATGACATCCAGCGGCAGATCGCGGCAACATCCAACGAGTCCGAGAAAGCGGCGCTGATAAGCCGGTTCACGTTCCTCCTCAGCCAGCAGTCCGCCCTCCAGCAGTCGCTCAACCAGCTCCGCTCTCCGGCCAACCTCCGGATTGGCGACATCCTGCAGCCCGCCCAGCTCCCAATTTCCCCGGCAGGCCCTCGTCGGTCACGGACGATCGCGCTCGCGGTCTTCGTCGGGTTGTGTCTTGGAGCCGGCGCGGCGTTTCTGCGAGACCGCTTGGACCGGCGAGTGCGAGGGAGGCGCGACCTCCAATCGTTGACGGAAGTCCCTGTGCTCGCGGTCGTGCCCCCACGGCCCATCCGGAAGAGACTCACCCGGGCGCCTGAACGCGGAGGAATAAATACCGCCCCGGCGGCCGCGGAGGCGTACCGGAGGCTCGGCCGCAGGGTCTTGGTCGCCGCCGCTGAGCGCCGGTTGACCAGCTTGATCGTCACGAGCCCCGGTCAAGAGGCTTGGGACTCGGCCACGGCGGCCAACCTGGGAGTGGCCTTGACAGAGGTCGGCAAGACCGTCGTCCTCGTGGCCGCCGAACCGGAACCGCTACAGCTCCCGAAGCATTTCTCGCGCCACGCCGCCGTGACGAACGGTAACAGTCGGCCCGAAGAGGTATTTCGGTCCGAGGGGGAACACCCGCCCGATCGGGACCTGCGGAGCTGGATGAAGGATCTCTGGAGCATACGCCAGGGTCTGTCGGCCCTCCTGCTGCCCGACAACCCGGCGTTGCTGGCCCCAAGAGAGATGAAGGAGCTCATAGGCGAGCTCCAAGGGTTCGCGAACTTCGTCATCATCGACTTCCCCCACATCCTCGAGTCGCCAGACGCATTGGCCTTGACAGCCGCCGTCGACGCCGTGCTCTACGTGACGGATGCAAAGCAGACCACGCGAGGTGCCGCGGCGGAGGGGATGCGCCAGCTTCGCCAGGCTGGAGCGTGGGTGATCGGAACGGTCTTCACCAATGCCAGTGCGCGCCAGGCCGGGTCCCATCCCTGACCCCGCCAGAACTGCCCGATCGAGGGGAGTCCTCCCGTATGGCAGGCCCTGACCGCCGCTTTTCGCCCGCCAAGAGTCTGGTCATCCGCAGCCTCACGGTGGACCTGCTGACCGGCAGGGTGATCAGCAGCCTCCGCAGGGCGGGTATACCGACCATCCTCCTCAAAGGCCCCGCAGTCGCTCGCTGGCTGTATGACGAGGGTGCGGCGCGGTCGTACGTGGACACCGATCTGCTGCTGGCTCCCGACGACTTTCCTGCCGCCGAGCGCGTCCTCGTCGGGCTCGGGTTCGAACGTGAGGGGCTCGGCACGATCCCCGACGACTGGCCCAGGCACGCGCGCACATGGCTCCGCTCGGACGGAGCCAATGTGGACCTGCACCGCACCTTCGTCGGCGTGGGGGTGACCCCGGCCGAGCTGTGGGAGACCCTCTCGGCGCAGACGGAGACGATGCGGGTGGGCGGCGTCGACGTCGACGTTCTCCGCCCGGCCGCACGGGCATTGATCGTCGCCCTGCACGCCGCGAAGGACGGAGGACGGATCGCGAAGGTCCGCCACGATCTCGGGCATGCCATCGAGCGGCTTCCAGTCGATCTCTGGAGGGAGACGGCTCTCCTTGCGGCCCGGCTGCAGGCTACGGCGACTCTGGGGGCCGGGCTACGAAGGTCGCCAGCCGGCGCGGCGCTGGCGGCGCAGTTGGGTCTGCCCTCCGAGACGTCCATGGAGATGGCCATTCGGGCACACGGGGCCCCGCCCCTGGCGGTGGGCTTCGATTGGCTTTTCACCGCCGCCGGCTGGCGCAAGAAGATCCCGCTTGTCGCTCGCAAGATCGTGCCGCCGCCGGTCTTTCTTCGTGCCTGGATCCCGCTGGCGCAACGAGGCCGGCTGGGACTCGCGGTTGCCTACGTATGGCGTCCGATATGGGTGATCTGGCGCAGCGGTCCCGCCCTGTGGGCATGGTGGCGAGCGCGGAGGAAAGTCGCACGAGATCGGCCCGCGGTGGCAAAGCCGGACACCGGCAACCGGACACCCTCCGGCGGAAACCGTCCGGGCCCAGCCTGAGCGGCGGCATGCGGCCCGCGCGGCGGGAGCGATCCACGCTACGGCTGCGCGGGCCGCTGCCTTCGCAGGTAGACGCTCACCTGCCAGCCGATCCACAGGCCGGCGACGACGAGCACGGGTCCGAGGAGGACTGGCAGCATCCCGGCCGTCAGCAGGCTGGTTGCCTGCCCGCCGTCACGTCCGGTCCGCGAGGCGAGGACGAACGCGAGGAGCGCGGCGATCGCGGCATTTCTCAGCAGCATGATCCGGTAGTCCAGGACGGAGGTATTCCCAAAGCACCCGCACCCCAACCTGTTGCCCGGTTGCATGAGGCGGGCGCGGAGGATCGCCAGTGAGAACGCCAGCATCAATCCGAGCCCCACAGCCGCCCCCGCCCTCGGCGCTCCGGCAACGAGCGCGATGACCACCGACAGCTCGAGCCAGGGAAGCACGAGGAAGGCGGACACCCTGAGCGCACGGGGCAGGCGAAACCGCGTGAGGTCCTGTCGCCAGCGCGCCACGCGCACGGCCTTGGCGAGCCCAGCCCAAGCGAAGACGAGGGCGAGCACACTCGACGCGAGAGCCGACACCGCAGCGGACATCACCGCCCCATCCTACCGGGACGCTACTGGCGAAGGAAAGTCGCGGTCGTGTCCTGTCCCAGGCGTTGCCATCCATCCTTGCTCAGCGATGCCTGCCACTGCCAGAAAAGCCCATCGAGGGTCGGCAGGTAGTAGGTGTTGCCCTGGAAATGATTGCCGGCCGTGCTCTGGAAGGCCGTGCTGCGGCCCACCAGACCTGTCTGTGTCCCTGCCGCCATGGTCAAGGTGTTGTCGTGAACGTCGGTGTTGGCAACCTTGTAGACGCCGTACCGCCCGGAGCCCCTATCGGTGTCGATGAGGCTGATGCCGTTGACGCTCGACACGATCCGGTTCCCGTAGAGCTGGACGTTCTGCGAGTCGTTCAGCACGACGTCCGCCCCCCACCAGATCGACTTTCCCGCCGTCGCCAAAGCGTTGTTGCGCAGGCTGTTGTTGCGGATCACCGCGTCGTAGCCGAGCTCGTGCTGGATGCCTGGTCCAGCGTTGTTCTCAACTTTGTTGTTCTCGAACGTGCAGTACAGGTTGTCCCCGTCGGTCCAGAGTCCCGCGCCCCGGTTGTCGTGCACGTAGTTGCCGCGCACGGTGAGGCTCCGGGTGAATGCCCATTTCGAGCCGCCGCCCTCCCAGCCTGGCGAGTAACCCGCGGTGTTGTTGTCGTTGATCTCGTTGTTCTCGACCAGCGCACCGACCGACCCGCCGCCGGAGAGCCCGAGCTGGCCCTGGGCCCAGATGTGGGAATTGCGAAGGACGCTGCCGCTTCCCGATTCTATGCCGACGCCGTGGTTGCGCCGGACGTCCAGCCCGTCGATCAGCCAGCCGGGACCCATCTGGACGGCGGGCTGTTGGGCGGGATTGGCGAACTTCTCCACGGCAAACTCCGACAGGACGGCATCAGGAGTTCCGGAGTTGTTGCCACCGCTGACAAACGCCTGCGGGGTGGCCGAGAGCTCCACGACGGCATTGGTCGGATCGTCCTTGAGGTAGAGACGATCAGCTCCGTAGTCGACATAGACGCCGCCGCTGCCAAGGCCAGCCAGGGATGGCGCGCGCCTGAGCCGGAGATTGTCCCGCCAGACATCGTCCGGATACTTGCACAGGTCGGTGCCGTCGGCGCACTGGCCGGACAGGGCTGTGGGACGTGACGTGCCGCCGGCGTGATACCACCACCTGTTGCCACTGTCATAGGTCCAGCCCGTGACCAGCTTCGCCCCGCTCAGGATGGCGCCAGCTTCGCCGGAGATCTTCTGCCCGCGCCTTGGCGTGAGCGGGGCCCGCAACCGATGGGTGCCGGCTCCGAGACAGAAGCTGCTGCCAGTGCTGTTCGCGTTCAGGGCAGCCTGGATGTCCGATCCGGGTGAGAGCCGGACACCGGTACACGCCGGCTGGTCGGTCGGCGTGGTGGTGGGGGGAGCCGTCGTCGCGGTCGTGGGGGGAGCCGTGGTCGCGGTCGTGGGGGGAGCGGTCGTCGCGGTGGTCGCGGTGGTCGCGGTGGTCGTGGTGGTCGAATCGACGACGAGGGTCCCGGCGAGCGTCCTGGTCGTCGCCTTGAGCTGGACGGCGGCTGCGATCGTGTGAGCTCCGGCCGCAGGCGACCAGGGCAGCGCCCCGCCGTCCGCCGCCGTGCCGCTGAGGTCGAACGGACTGGAACGCTCGGTGCTAGAGGAGTGGCCGTCGACGGAGAATGTCACTTCCCTGATCGCTGGATCCGAGCTCACGAAGACGTACAGGGGGCTTGCGAGCGACTGCCCGCGGAGACTGGTGGCCTTCGAGCGGTCAGGGGACTGGCTCACCAGGAGCCGCACGTGCTTCCCGCTGCCGAGCGAGCGTGCGGGGATCATCGCGTAGACCCCGTAGAGGAGTGACAGCAGCGCGACGCACAGCAGCGAAAGGACGAACCTCCGCACTGCTCGGCGGGGACCATGCCTGAGCGGCCGCGACGTTCGGGCGTGACGTGATCTCATGGCAGCACTCACGATCAACAGGCCGTGCGACGGAATGAGGGGATGCACGGCTCGCAACCTCGTGGGCACGAAGCCTCACTATGGTGACCTTGGGGGGAGGTCGGCAGTACCATACGTCTCGGCCGGGTCGAACTTCAAGCCGGCGGGAAGGTCCGACCGCGTGACTCCCGCCCACCATCCACTGGCCGGGTGCCGCCGAGCCGATGGACTTGGGATGCATCAGCGTGTTGAATGGTGCGCCTGTGGGTCGAGCGTTCACGCATTGGGGGGCCATGGAGCTGAAAGCCCACCGATTGTCCGTCGCGCCGTCGTCCGGGAGGCGCCTGGCGGGTATCGAAGGGCTCCGGGCCATCGCGGCGTCGTGCATCGTCGTCTACCACTGCTGGCGCTACTCGTCGCCTGGCGTGGGCGGCTTTCGCCTCGGGGCCGCCAACCGGATCTTCTACCATCTGCCGGTCGGTGTGACGCTGTTCTTCACACTCTCGGGCTTCCTGCTCTACCGGCCGTTCGCCGCCGCCCTCATCCGCGGGCGACCGCGCCCAAGGCTGGCCGCCTACCTGCGGAACAGGGCATTGCGGATCCTTCCCGCCTACTGGACGGTGCTGCTGTTGAGCGGCATTGCCCTCCAGACGACCTGGATCCGGCACTCGGCCTCCGACTTGCGGATAGGAAGCCTCGCGAGCCAGCCGGCGTCGCTGCTTCGAACGGCGCTCTTCGTCCAGAACTACCAGCGCGGCAGCCTCCTGAGCGGCATCGGCCCGGCGTGGTCGCTCGCTGTCGAGGTCGTCTTCTATCTTGCGCTGCCGCTGCTGGTGCTGCTGGCCTTCGTCCTGGGACGAGGAGCCTCGACCCGCCGGCGCCGCCGACTCGCCGCGCTGGTCCCTGCCCTGGTCATTCTGGTCATCGGCCTGTTCGGGAAGGCGCTCGCCACGCTGGTGGTGCCGGGGCTGGGGCCGGGCGCCGGATGGGTCGGCGACTGGCACTCCGTGCTGGAGCGTAGCTTCCTGGCCCAGGCGGACCTCTTCACCTTCGGGATGGTGGTCGCGGTCCTGTGGGTGGACGCTGAGGATGGGGTAATCCGTGTTCCCGCGTGGTGGCGACGGCCAGTGGGCGCCGTGCTGGTCGTTCTCGCCGTGCTGACGCCGATGTCGCTGGATCTGGGCTGGCTCGACTTCTACCAGTACGACACGTTGATGGCCCTCGCGTGCGCGTTGCTGCTCGCGCTCGTCGTGCTGCCGTTGGCCCGAGACCGGAAGTCGTCTCTCCTGCGATTCATGGAGGCGCCCCCACTCGTGGCGACCGGGATCATCTCCTACAGCCTGTTCCTGTGGCACGAGCCGCTGCTGTGGTGGCTGCGGAATCATCGTCTGACGCTCGGGGGGATCGCGGGGTTCGTGGTGAACCTCCTGCTGCTCGGCACGATCAGCTGGCTGCTCGCCGCCGTGACCTACCTTTGCGTCGAGCGGCCAGCGCTCTTGCGCAAGGCCGCCCGCCCGCCAAGGGTTGAGCAGCCAGAGCAGCTGGCCGAGGTCGGGCAGCGCCAAGCCGCGCCTTGACGGGCGGTGCGCTCTGCTCCAATGCCGAACGCCTGATGGCACGTGTCAGCGGTCGCTCGTCGCCTGCGGGGCGGCATCCTGTAGCGACGAGGCGACCCAGAGGAAAATGAGCGCCTCGTACTGGAAGCTTTCGAAGGTATTCCCGGTCAGGCTCCTGATGGCGATCACCGCAAGGACCGCGATCGGCACGGCCCAGCCGTCGGGGCGGACCGCCTCGACCAGCGCCCGCCGTACCGTGATGAGAAACGACAGGCCAAGAAAACCAAGGCCGATCACCCCCGTTCCGACCAGCGCCTCGATCCAGGTACTGTGCAGGCCGGCCCCTGTGGTATCGCCCAAGGGGGCGAAGATCTCGAAACGGGTGGCCGTGAGGAGGCCTCTGCCAATGAGCGGGGACTCTTTCCAGACTGGCAGAGCCGCCTGCCACCAGCTGACGCGACCAGATAGCTGCTGGGCCTGGCTCACGGTCTGGCCCCGGAGCACGTAAGGTTCCGCCGCCGCTATCAGGGAGGGCTTCCACAGGAGCAGCGCGGCGGTGCCGACCGCGAGCAGCCCCGCAAGGCCCCACTTCCTGCGGACCAGGAGCAGGAGCACCATCGCGAACAACGCCGCGACGTACCCCGTCCGGTACTGCGCGAACACCAGGGTGACCAACCCGATGACCGCCATCGTGTACGCGGTCCTGGGCCGCAGCCGCCCGCCGTATTGCGAGTGCATTCGTGCCAGCGACCACAGCATCAGCATCGCCCCGAGGAACCCTACCGCGTTGGACGCGAACGAGGGGTAGACGCCCTCCAGATTGTATGGAACAGGTATGCTCATGTCGGCAAGGTGCACGATCGCCTTCGAAGGGACGAACACCACTCCCAGCCAGACCGAGGCGACCAGGGCGAATGTGCACCAGTACAACGCGGATTCGATCCTGGCCGTGGCCTCGTCGCCCGCGACCTTCCGGGCTCCGATGAGCACGACGAGCACAGCAACCAGTTCCACGCCGCGGTAGGCGGTCAGGGGCTCATTGACCGAGAGCAGAACCCCGGCGAAGACCACCAGCGTATACGCGATGTACAGGCGGAGTGGGAGCGACGTCGTGCGCTGGCCCGTCGACGCCCCGGCCGACAGGAAGGCCGCCAGACCCAGCAATCCGGCCAGGCCAATGCATGCGACCCGAAACTGACCGGCCGCATCCAGCGGGTTCGCGGCCAGTTCCTGGGTCGTGCGTCCCCTGATGACGAGGTTGCTCACGAGCAACAGGACGACAGGGACCTCGACCGCGAAGACCGCGTAGCGCAGACGGTTGGCGGCCACCGCCGCGACCGGTAGGAGCAACCCGACCCCCGCGATGCCCAGCGCGAGCGTAAGCCGCCGCCCTCCACCGGCGACCGCGGCGCCCATCCACCATGCGAGCAGCATGGCAATGGGGACCACGAGCATGGTCCTCATGGACAGGAGAAGGCTGCGGGTGGTTCTCATGCTCTCCACGTCGTCGCTGTGGGCCGTTCATTCTCCCACGGACGTTCCGCCTCACTCCATGTGCGGGAAGCCGTCAGACCGGGTCGAGCGGTGGATGCGCGAAGCCAGCGGATGGCGCATCACGCCACGAACGTCTGAGCTTACCCGCAATGCGCCGGACGACCATTTCGGAAAGCCCCCGCGAGGGCTCCATGACGACTCGGCGCATCTCGTAGTCGGGTGTGGAAGGAACGTTGTAGCCGGCGCGAACGGTAAAGGCATATGCGTAGCCGGCACGCTTGGCGGCCTGAATGGTGCTCGCGTCATAGTCCCCTCGAGCGCCATTTGGATAGGCCAGCAGCTCCACCGGGACGCCGAGCTCCGTCTCGAGCTGCCGCCGCGCGGCGGCGAGATCCTGCACCTGCCGGTCGGTCGGCTCGCGGCTGAGTATCGCGTGGTACATCGAATGCGAGCCGATGGAGAAGCCTCTGCCGACGAGCTCCCGCGCGCCGTTCCAGTCGAGCATCGGGCTGCGATCGTTCGGCTGCCCCTCAGGCGCCAGGAGCTCAACGAGCTCCGCCACCATCCGGTCCCGACCAGTCCGGTCCAGCATTTTCAATTGGTCGATCGCCCATCGCACCGACCGGTGGCCGGACCGGCCGCGGGTGGGCAGAAGCCTTCCGTTCCAGGAGACCGCGGCCTGCGTGCTCTGGCTGAACGCCCACGCAATGACCTCCCACCAGGGACTGACTTCACCGGACAGCATGCCGGGCACCAGGAAGAACGTCGCCGGCAGACGGAGGCTTTCCAGCAACGGCACCGCGAATTCAAGGTTGTCCCGGAAGCCGTCGTCGAAGGTCAATGCGATCGCCCGCGGCGGCAACCGGCGCCCGTCTCTCAGCGCGTCCAGGGCTGGCCTCAGTGGCACGACCCTGGCGAAGCGGCTCAGGCGACGGAGTTGCTGTGCCAGACCCAGAGCACCGGCGCCCGCGGCGCACGGATAGCACCACGTCCGGTCAACGTTGTGCCAGGTCAGGATGAGGAGTCGATCAGCCACTGGGGTTCTGGTTCTTCATTCGTCATGGGGTCCAGACTTCGTTGGACCGTCAGGTCGCAGGTAGTGAAGCGGCCGAAGTGTGACGAACCCGACCTCTCCGCGAGAAGCGGCGTAAGTGTATCACCAACGCGACCGGTACCAGAGCGGCGATGAGGCGCGATGAGGTGACTCCCCGAGCTCGCCTGCGACCTGTCACCTCCGCGAGGTCGTCGCGCCCGCGTCCGGCGTCGTCGGGGCTGATCGTGACAAAGCACACGCTGTGATCGTGACGGCCTGCAGCCCGGCGGCAATTGCCATGCCCCAGGCCGCGCCCGCGGCTCCATGCGTCGATGCCAGCCAGGGGCTGAAGCTGAGCATCGCCACGGTGGAAAGGACCTGGCTCAGCAGGAGGGCCTTCCCACGTTTCTGCGCCAGGAGCAGGAGATTGAAGCCGATCGTCGGCGCCACCAGGAGCTGTTTGAGCCCTATCGGCCAGATCAGCTGCCCGAACGTTTGAAAGGAGCTGCCGAACACCAGCCCGAGCAGCCGTCCGTGACGCATGGTCGCGACCAGGAGGTATCCGCTGGTGAGCAGCACAGCCCCAGCCCCCAGGCGGGCGGCGAGGCCTCTCGCCTCGTCGAAGGAGGACGCGACCCTGCGAGCCACGACGGGCAGACCAGGTAACGCCAATGCTGGCCCAAGCACGGAAAGGGGCGCGAAGATGCTCTCGACTGCTCTCAAGCCGCCGAGGGCACGCGTCTCCAGAATGAACGCGAGCAGGAGCACCAGACCCTGAGAGCCGAGGAGGTAGACGATCCCCCCTGCTCCGAGCCAGCGCCCGAGAGGCCATGCCGTTGACTGCCACCAGCGGACGGCCAGCTTGAGGGGCTCCGGATGCAGACGGGTCTGGAAGAAGCCGACGGTCATACCGGCCACGGCGCCAAGCCCCCAGCACCCCATGACGGCCCAGGTCGACCCCCAGACGAACACCAAGGGAGCTGTGATCGCCATGACGGCGAGCCAGAGGGCGTCGTTCAACGCGACGGCACCTCCGCGGTTCTCGCGAAAGAGCACGACCCGCCAGAAGTCCTGCACGAGCGCTGGCACGAGCCAGGGAAGGAAGAGGAGAAGGCCGTCGCCCGCGGGACCCGGCAGCATCAGCCCCGCAAGGGCGAGCACCAGCGCCGCGGCACCGGCCCACAGCCACAGCATGGTGAAGGCGGCTCTGGTGGCCTGATCCCGCGCCTTGGAGTCGAGCGCCGATGAGATGGATACGAGGGGGTCCGACAGCAGCGAGCGCTGGAAGCCCAGCACTGCCTGATAGAACGCGAACCCGATGAAAACAACTCCAAGACCGGCGGGCCCGACAGCGCGACCGGCCAGCAGCGACAGGCCGAAGTTTGTCGCGGAGCACGCCGCCTGGGACGCAAATCCCCAGGTGAACGTCCGCTTACGGACGCCAGCAACGAGTCCGGCGGACCGGTCTCTACGGAAGGTCGGCCCGTTCACTGGGTGATGACCTCAGACCAGAAACGCATCATCTTGCGGGCCAGGACATTGGGGTGGAACCGTCGCAACGCCTGTTGGCGCCCCTTCGCCGCAAGCTCCTGGCGCGCCGAAGGATCCGAGACGAGCTGCTGGATCGTCGCCGCGAGACCGGTGACATCGCCCTCGTCCACCAGCCGGGCCGAGTCGCCGACGACTTCCGGGATGGCGCCACTACGGGAAGCCACCACCGCGCAGCCGGCGAGCATGGCCTCCACGATCACACGGCCGAACTGCTCTTTGAATTCGGGCGTGGTCCGGCTCGGCACGACGAGTACGTCGCAGGCCTGCAATGCCTCCGCGACCTCGTACAATTCCAGAGCTCCGCCAAAGCGCCCCCGAAGGTGCCCGTCTTTCAGTGTTCGCTCGACCAGATCCTGGAGCGGCCCGGCGCCCCATAGAGCCAGGAAAGGTGCGGTCGCGCCGAGACACTGAAACGCGGCGAGCAGATCGTGGATGCCTTTCTGCTCGTGGAGTCGGCCGACATAGCCGACGACAACCTCGTCGAGCGGCAGGTCGAACCTGCGGCGGAGCGCTCGTCGGCGTGCCGGCTCGGCCGGCTCGAACGTGGCCGGATCGGGAATGATCTCAGGAACTACCGTGGTCGGCACACTGCGGAGACCTTCGCGGCGCGCCAGCGCGACGACCTCTCGGCTCCAGGTCGCAACCCCGTCGAGCCTGGGCATCACCGCCCGGAGGACGAGCGCGCGGATTGTCCGCTCGGCGCTGGAGCCCTGCATGTAGATGTTCTCGGCAATGTGAATCGACACGGGAACGTGCGGGCCAGCCAGCCGCTGGACGAGCAGCGCCTGCACGACGAGCGCGCCCCACGGCTCCGAGGTGATATGGATGATGTCCGGCCGGATGCGGCTGAGCGTTCGTCGCAGCCCGCGGTACGCCCACCAGAGCTGCCCTCTGGCCAAAGAGGGCGTGATCGGGTCGAGCAGCACGGAGGGGAGCTCCTCCGGGCGGCGGGGCTGCCACGGCCAGGTCCCTTTGTAGATGTTCGCATCCGTTCCGATGACGGTGATGTCGGCGCCCATGTCCCTGCACGCCCGCCAGAGGGTCAGCTGCTCGGGGATGACCACGCCCTTGATGACCGCCACGCGCAGGCGATCCAGGGCCACAGGCGACGGGGTCGGGATGCTCGTCATCTCGGTGCGTCAGCGTCCTTGTCGGTTCGGGAGAGCAGGCCGTTCCGCCCAAGCATCTCGGCCAGGCCTTGATAGCGGGATTCCATATCGAACGGAGAACGCGGCAGCGGGTGGGCGACGGCATCCGACACCTGTCCCGCGAGCGCCGCGGCAGTCCGCGCGGGACTGGAAGGTGGCACGGCTCGGCCGCCCAGAAGCGGGGGACCGCCGCGATCGAGGCACACCACCGGTAGCCCGCAGGCAAGGGCTTCGGCCACGACCCACCCAGCCTGGTCACGCAGGCTGGGAAAGAGAAGCACGTCGGCTTGCTCCCGCATCAACCGCAGGAGCTGATCCCTTGGGACCTGTCCGGCGAACCGCACTCGCTGTTCCACGGCGAACCGGGCGGCGATCCGCCGGAGCCTCGCCTCGTCCGGTCCCGAGCCGACGATCAGCAGCCGCCATCCCGGGAGCAGCGCGGTTGCCTGGATCGCCAGGGCGACGCCCTTCAGCGGCACCAGCTCGCCGGCGAACATCGCGGTCTGGTGCCGGCTCGCGGCCTGGTCTCGCCGAGCGGAGGGGATCGCTTCGACGATCACGTTGGGGAAGACCCGCGCCTTGGCCCGGTACCGATGGGGGAGCCACCGAAGGGTCTCCTGGTTCTGGACCAGGATGAGGACTGCTCGGCGCCAGGCGATCCGAGCCAGAGGGTTCGTGTATCGTGCCGCGCCCTGCATGACGTCGCGGAGCAATTCCGCGCACGCCCCCGTCGCACCGAGGCTCGGCAGCAGGCGCCACGGTGCCGTCGCGCCACCTCCCATGGGGCCGTAGACGAACGGGCGCCCGACGAGCGCGCCAACGGACCCGAACCAGATGCTCGACAGCGTCAGGTGCCACACCAGGTCGAACCCGAGCCGGTCCTGTAGGCGGGTCGCGACGCGCAGAGCGGCGAACTGCCACAGCAGGTAGTACAGGTGGACGCCGCGCCGCCGCCGCTTCCAGCGACGAGCCCATGGCGGTAGGTCGACGAACACGAAGTGCAGATGTTCGTGCTCCGGTGTGCTCTGCAGCTCCGCCTCGATGGTCTCGCGGTTGTTCGTTCGCGTGATCACCCATGTCTCCCCGAGACGAGCGAGCATGCGCGCCCAAGCCCAGCCGGCTCCGGGCTCCGATCCCTTCTTCGGCTCACATGCGTAGGCGAGTGCCAGGATGCGCACGCCTATCCTCCAAGCGATGCCAACAGCCGTCGGCGAGCCGTGAGCCCGTCCCGTTCCTCGGGGGTCCGCGGTCGCAACCTGGACGGGCTGACGACCAGATAATCTCGGAGGAACGGTTGCGCCTCCGCGGCGGGCAATCCCGCCCCCTCGGCGTAGGCTCGAACGCTGCGCCCGACCCAGCCCTTGCCGTCCCGGAATCCTTCCAGCAGGACGCGCGACGAAGGCCGCCCGAGCAGCACGTGTGCCTGCACGAGGTAATGGCAGAGGTCGAAAAAGGGGAGCTGGTCGCTGGAGGCGTCCTCCCAGTCGATGAGCACCCATCCCTGCTCGGTCTGGAGCAGATTCCAGGGGGCGCAATCGCCGTGAGCCGGCCCGGCGAGCCCCATCGGACGCTCCCGGACCTCGCCCCGGAAGAAGCGCCCGAGGGCGTGGGCGACCACTTCGTCCATGGACCACGGGAACAGGCGGGGACGCCATTCAACCGCCTCGAGGAGCAGCAATCCCGGCTCCCGGCAAAGGATTCTCGGCGCCGACAGCGGGGCAGGCAGGAGTCGCCCGAGCGCTTGGATGGAAGCGGCCTCCTGGTCGAGCGCGCGGGCGGCGTCGCCGCTGGTTGCGACCTTCGCGACGCCCTGGAGCTCGCCGTGCTCGCCGACGATCAGGGCCAGGTAACGATCCCGCCCTGGGTGAGTCATCTTGGCGACGGCGAGGCTGCTCCTCGGCGGTAGGTGGGGTGCCAGCTTCTCGCGGACCGGACGGGGTGGACCCTCTCCTCTGGGAAGCAGCCGGAACGCACCGAATGACGCCGCGACACGGGCGACCTCCCATCCCACCCGCGCCCGGGCCGTCATGGGATGGTAGATGGCAAGGGCCGCCGCCGCCGACGCCTTCGGCCCTCTCGGAAGGATCCACCTGCTCGGGCCATGCCTGGGGAGCGCCGACCAGCCTGCGCCGAGCCGCGAGATGGCTCGCGCCTCGAGCAGCGACCGGACTTCCTCGCGGGCCTGCTGAGCGAGACGTTCCCTCGAAGCGGAAGCATCCAGATGCACGCCGCGAACTGCTCTTGGCAGCGCCTTCCTCCACGCCGACACCTGCCTCGCGAGCTCGTCCTCGGCGATCTCGGCCTTGCGTTGCAGGAGCACCTCGGGAGCGGCGTCGAGGACCAGCGCGAAGTCCGGGCGCGGCAGGAACGCTCCCAGCCCACGGACCAGCCAATTCGGCACGTCGAGACGGTAACGCCGCGGATCGACCAGGATATCCCACCAGCCGCGCTCCATCACGACCAGGCCGCTTCTCAGACGGGCCGGCCAGACGAGGAGCCACCCTCCGAGCAGGAAATCGAGCCAGTAATAGCCGAGTAGGAGGCAGGAGGATGCGGGGTTGCGCGCGGGGCGTGCGTGGGGCTTGCTCGGATCGGCGGGGCTCCTTCCGGCGAATGTGCCCGGTCGGGGCAGCAGGCCCGGCCGCCAGTGATATCTGGCCTGCCGGGTGAACATCTGTCCGCACAGCTCGGGCAGGCGGTCGGCGAGGGTCGACTTGCCCGCGCCGTCGGGGCCGACCAGCAACACGAGCAGGCCGGTTGGCCGCACGATCCGTTCCAGCACGCGCCGGGCTTCCAGCAGCGCCGCTGCGAGGACTCGAGCGGGGGTTCGAAACCGCCACACCTGTTGCAGTCGTCGTGCCCGGCGGAGCAGTGCCGTGTCAGGCGGGCTCCCTTGGAGGATCAGAGGAGCAAGCAGACCAGCCGCCCGCCTGCCAAGGGTCTGCGCCAACGCCCGACGGTAGGCGTCCGGCTCCTCACCGGCGAGGCTCTGTAGCTCGACCCAGTCCTTTTCGGTGGCGATGCCTTTGTGGAGCCGCTTCCCGGTAAGGTATGCAGCTTGCAGCGCCGCTGGGGCAAGGCGGTCCAGGTCTGCCAGCAACGCCGTGGGGAAGCCTTCCTGCCCAAGGCCTTTGGGGTCGCTGAGCGTGTCGATCGCGACGACATGGCCGTCGCGTCGTTCCACGAACCAGCACCACCCCTTCGCCTCATAGTGCAGGCACTGGCAGAGTGTCGAGTCTTCCGGCAAGCGCAACGGCCACAGGCGATCGAGACCGGTCACCGCGCAGTCGACGTCGCCACCTCCCCCCGCCGGCTGGCCCTCCGCCGCGGGGGCGTGCAGCACGAGAACCAGCTCACCGACCAGGTGAACCAAATCGGCGACCCAATCTCCAGGCGGCGCCGAGCGGACCCCGGCGGGCTCAGTCACCAGTACGGACTTCGCAGCAGGAACGACCCGGCCGATGGGAGCGCCATTCAGCGACCGTGAAGATCCCCATGTTTTGAACCCCCCAAAGGATCACCCATGAAGTGTTGCAGTGGCCCAAGACACTGCCCTCGTCGTTGCAGCCAGCGAGCGCTACCTTACGGCAAGTCGGCAGCAAAGTCTTCTCCGGGCAAAGCCGGGCGTCACAGCCGGAAACGATAGGCTGGTGCGCATCGATCCGGCGCCACGGCATCGCGCGCCGTGCCGCCAGCCCGCCGAGGAGGCGCTCACGATGGCAATCGCCTCGCGTCCCGTTGGACGCGAAGCCGGTCGCGGCCTGCTCCTTGCGTAACGCGGCGGCGTAGCATTGCGGGAAGGGCCTTCCGGGTCCGATGGGAGGATGGTCGTTATGGCTACCGGGGTGCTGATCGCCGTCGTGGTGATCGTCCTGCTGGTCGTTCTGCTCGCGCGCTTCTCGATCAGGATCGTCCGCGAGTATCAGCGGATCGTGCTGTTCCGGCTCGGCCGCATGGTGGGGACCCGCGGCCCGGGCCTGGTGGTCCTGATCCCGGTCGTCGACCGGCCCGTCCTGGTCGACCTGCGGGAGCAGTACCTGGAGATCCCGCGCCAGACGGCGATCACCGAGGACAACGCCACCATCGCGATCGACTTCATTATCTTCACGCGGGTTATGGACCCGGTGATGAGCGTCGTCCAGGTCCAGTACTTCGCCGGCGCGGCGCAGAACATCGCCGCGACCACGCTGCGCAGCGTGGTCGGCGACATGAGCCTGGACGACGTCCTCTCCAAGCGCGAGCACATGAACGAGATCCTGCGCGTCAAGCTCGACGACGTCACCGAGCGCTGGGGGGTCAAGGTCACCAACGTCGAGGTCCGCGAGATCCTCCCGCCGCCGCAGGTGCAGGAGGCCATGACCCGGCAGATGTCGGCCGAGCGGACCCGCCGCGCCGTGGTCACCGAGGCCACCGGCACCAAGCAGGCCGCGATCACCGTTGCCGAGGGCCAGAAGCAGTCGGCGATCCTGAGCGCCGAGGGCGACCGCCAGGCGGCGATCCTGCGCGCGGAGGGCTTCGCGCTGGCGCTGGGAAAGATCTTCGAGACCGCCAGGACGATCGACGCCAACACCATGAGCCTGCAGTACCTCGAGGCGCTGAAGCAGATCGGCGCATCCCCGTCGACCAAGTTCGTGGTGCCGATGGAGCTTGCCACCCTGCTGTCCAGCGTCACCGGCCAGGCGGGCCGCGCCTTCGCGGCGGCGCCGGCCGACGCCGACGGCAAGCGCGAGTGAGCTTCCGGTGGGGTGTGGACAGCGCCGCCGGCGCCGTCCGGCATGGCCGTATACTCCCCAGCGATGAACGCTTCCGCTCTTCCCGAGCCCACCGAGCCCCAAGCCTCTCCTGAGCTGCTCGAGGGGTTGAACGACGCCCAGCGCCGGGCGGTGCTGGCGACCGAGGGACCCACCCTCATCGTCGCCGGAGCCGGGTCCGGCAAGACCCGCGTGCTCACCTACCGGATCGCCCACCTGGTCCGCGATCGTGGCGTGCACCCGGGCTCGATCCTGGCGATCACCTTCACCAACAAGGCCGCGCGCGAGATGCAGGAGCGCCTGCGCGGGCTGGTCGGCGCCGCGGTCAAGGCGATGTGGGTCTCGACCTTCCACTCCGCCTGCGTGCGCATCCTGCGCCGCAGCGGGTCGCTGCTGGGCTACAAGTCGACCTTCACGATCTACGACGAGTCGGACGCCGAGCGCCTGATGACGGCCGTCTGCCGCGAGCTCGACTACGATCCCAAGCGCCTGTCGGCGCGCTCCATGCGCAACGCGGTCAGCTCGGCCAAGGACGAGCTGCTGACCCCCGGCAGGTACGCCGACCACGCGACGACCTGGTTCGAGAAGAAGGTCGCCCAAGCGTACGAGCTCTACCAGCGCCGCCTCGAGGAGGCGAACGCGGTCGACTTCGACGACCTGATCATGCAGACGGTGCGGCTGCTCTCCAGGCACGACGACGTGCGCGCCGAGTACCAGGAGCGCTTCCGCTACGTGCTGGTCGACGAGTTCCAGGACACCAACATCGCCCAGTACGAGCTGCTCAAGCTGCTCACCGCCAGCCACCGCAACCTCTCGGTGGTGGGCGACGGCGATCAGAGCATCTACGCGTTCCGTGGCGCCACCGTGCGTAACATCCTTGACTTCGAGGCCGACTACCCGGACGCCACCGTCATCCTGCTGGAGCAGAACTACCGCTCCACGCAGACGATCCTGTCGGCCGCCAACTCGGTGATCGCCAACAATCTCGAGCGCAAGCCCAAGAACCTGTGGACGTCGCTCGGCCAGGGTCACCCGCTGGTCCGCTACCAGGCCGACAACGAGCACGACGAGGCCGCCTTCGTGGCCGAGGAGGTCGAACGGCTGCGCCAGCAGGGCTTCCGCTATGGCCAGATGGTGGTCTTCTACCGGACCAACGCCCAGTCCCGCGTGCTCGAGGAGGTCTTCATCAAGGCGGGCCTGCCCTACAAGGTGGTGGGCGGGGTCAAGTTCTACGACCGGCGCGAGGTCAAAGACCTGCTCGCCTACATCAAGGCGGTGGTCAACCCGGTGGACACGGTGAGCCTGCGCCGGGTGCTCAACGTGCCCCGCCGCGGCATCGGCGAGACCTCCGAGCGCACCGTCGAGCGCTTCGCGAACGAGGAGAGCATCCCGTTCGGCGAGGCGCTGCGCCGCGCCGGGGAGATCCCCGGGCTGGGCCATCGCCAGGCGCGAGGTGTCGCGGACTTCGTCGCCGTGCTCGACGAGCTGCGCGAGGGGGTGAACGAGGGACGCAGCCCGAGCGTGCTGGTGGAGGACGCCTGGAACCTCTCGGGCCTGATGCGGGAACTGGAGGCCGACAACTCGATCGAGGGTCAGGGGCGGGTCGAGAACGTCCGCGAGCTCCAGTCGGTGGCCGAGGAGTACGAGCTGCGCGACCCGGAGGGTGGCCTGGCCGGCTTCCTCGAGTCGATCGCGCTGGTGTCCGACGCCGACGAGGTCGAGACCGCCGCCCAGGGCGTCACCCTGATGACCCTGCACACCGCCAAAGGACTCGAGTACCCAGTGGTGTTCGTCGCGGGCCTCGAGGAGAACGTCTTCCCGCACGTCCGCTCGATCGGCGAGCCGCGCGACCTCGAGGAGGAGCGCCGCCTCGCCTACGTCGGCATCACCCGGGCACGCGAGCGCCTCTACCTCACCAACGCCTCGAGCCGGACGCTGTTCGGCGCGACCAGCTACAACCTGCCCTCGCGCTTCCTCAAAGAGGTGCCAGAGGAGCTGGTGACCGTGGTGGTGCCCGAGAGCACCGCCGGCCGCTTCCGGCGGGCCGCCACGGACTGGAGCGACGCGAGCCCGGCGTTCGGTGCCGGTCGCGGCTCGCTCGGCACGCGGACGGCGGCCAGCCGCCCGGCGGCCAACCGCCCGGCGGGGGGCGGCTTCGACCGATCCTCCACGCCGGCCGCGCGCCTCGCCGACCAGCAACGCGGCGCGCTGGACCTGGACCTCGCCCCGGGCGAGGTGGTCGTCCACCGCCAGTGGGGCCATGGAGTCGTGCGCGCGCTCTCGGGCCAGGGCGAGCGCGCCATGGCCGAGGTCGAGTTCCCCGGTCTCGGACGCAAGCGCCTGCTGCTGCGCTACGCCCCGCTCACCAGGCCCTGACCCTGGGCGGGTGGCCAAATCATTGGCGAAGCCCGGCCCGGGGCGTCAGGATCATTTGCATGAGCCTTCGTCCCTACCATGCGATCCTGCGCACGCCCCAGGTGCCCCGACTGATGTCGGCGGCTGTGCTGGGTCGACTGCCGATCGGCATGGCGGGCCTGGCGCTCGTGCTCCTGGTCCGCCATGCGGCCGGCTCCTATGCGCTGGCCGGGCTGGTGGCCGGAGCGTTCGCGCTCGGCGCGGGGCTGGCCGCTCCGCTGATGGGCCGGATCGTCGACCGCAACGGCCAGACCCGCCTGCTGCTGGCCAGCGCGGTCGTGTGCGCCGCCGCCTTCAGCGGTCTGGCACTGGTCGCGGAGGTCGGTCCCATGGCGCTGCTGCCCGCGCTCGCCGCGATCGCGGGCGCGACCCTGCCGCCGATCGGACCCTGCATGCGGGTGCTCTGGTCGTTCCTGCTCGGCCGCGGCTCGGAGCTGCAGACCGCCTTCGCCTTCGAGGCCACCGTCCAGGAGCTGATCTGGGTCCTGGGGCCGCCGCTGGTGGTGACGCTGATCGTGATCGCCTCGCCGGTGGTCGCGGTGCTCGCCATCGGCGCCGCGGTGCTCATCGGGACCGGGCTGTTCGCCGCCACTCCCGCCTCACGGACCTGGCGGCCGGCCGCCGGTGGGCGCGACTGGGCCGGCGCGCTGCGCGGGCCCGGGGTGCGCACGGTCCTCGAGGTCATCGGGCTGCTCGCGATCTCGTTCGGCATGATCGAGGTGAGCGTCCCGGCGGTTGCCGAGCAGCTCGGCAGCAGCACCCTCTCCGGGCTGTTCCTGTCGCTGTGGAGCGGCGGCAGCATGCTCGGCGGGCTGATCGCCGGCGCGCTGACCACCGGTCGGCCGCCGGAGCGCCGGGTGGTGATCCTGCTCGGCCTGGTCGCGGTCGGGCTCGCCCCGCTGGCCGCGGCCGTGACCGGGGTGCTCCCGTTCGCGGCCTGCATGATCCTGGCGGGTCTCGGGGTCGCTCCCGCGGTCGCCTGCCTGTACCTGCTGATCGACCGCTCCGCCCCCGAGGGCACCGTCACCGAGGCGTTCACCTGGGTGACCAGCGCCTTCACCGCCGGCTCCGCGATCGGCAGCGCTCTTGGCGGCGCGATCGTGCAGCACGCCGGTCCCGCAACGGCCTTCCTGGTCGCCAGCGCGGCCGCCAGCGCGGCCGTGCTGCTCGCCCGGCTGCGCCGCCCGACCATGGCCGTGCCGAGGGTCGCGGCCGTGGAGCCCGAGGCCGCTTGAGGCACGTCGGCGGAATGAACGCTGCTGGACGCCTGTTTGCCTGTCTGTGATGACACAGGAGCACCCAACGAGATGATGAGCTCAGGCGGCCGGGCGTGGATGTCCGGCATGCGCTCGTTCCGGCTGGACGACTCGGTCACCAAGCAGAAGCTCGCGCCGGGCACGATCCGGCGCATCATCCACTTCGCCGTGCCCTACCGCCGGCCGATCGTGACCCTGCTGATCCTGCTGGTGGTCGACGCCGGCATCGGCGCGGTCAACCCCCTGATCTATCGAGCGATCATCAACAAGGGCATCCTCGGGCACCGCGCCGATCTGGTGGTGGAGCTGGCCGCGATCGTGGCCGGGATCGCGGTGGTCGACGCCGGCCTCGGGCTGGTGGAGCGCTACTTCTCCTCCCGGATCGGCGAGGGCCTGATCTTCGACATGCGCTCGCGGGTGTTCGCCCACGTCCAGCGCATGCCGATCGCGTTCTTCTCACGCACCCAGACCGGCGCGCTCATCAGTCGGCTCAACAACGACGTGCTCGGCGCGCAGCAGGCGTTCACCGGAACGCTCGCCAACGTCGTCAGCAACGTCTTCTCGGTCGCGATCACGCTGGTGGTGATGTTCACGCTGTCGTGGCAGATCACCTTGGTCGCGCTGGTCATGCTGCCGCTGTTCGTGCTGCCGGCGCGGTGGGTGGGCCGCAAGCTCCAGACGATCACCCGCGAGGGCTACAACCTCAACGCGGCCATGAACACGACCATGAGCGAGCGCTTCAACGTCGCCGGTGCGCTGCTCACCAAGCTGTACGGGCGGCCGGACGAGGAGCACGTCGCCTTCAGGGACAAGGCCAGCCGGGTCCGCGACATCGGCATCACCTCGGCGATGTACGGGCGGGTGTTCTTCACCGCCCTCATGCTGGTGGCCTCGCTCGCCACCGCGCTGGTCTACGGCTGGGGCGGCTGGCTGGCGGTGCGGGACGCGCTCGACGTCGGCACGGTGGTGGCGCTGACCTCCTACCTGATCCGGCTGTACGGGCCGCTCACGTCGCTTTCCAACGTCAACGTCGACGTGATGACCGCGCTGGTCTCGTTCGAGCGGGTGTTCGAGGTGCTCGACCTGGAGCCGATGGTCGCCGACAAGCCCGGCGCCGAGGAGCTGCCGAGGGACGCCGCCACGATCGAGTTCGACCACGTCGACTTCCGCTACCCCATGGCCGAGGAGGTCTCGCTCGCGTCGCTGGAGAGCGTCGCCAGGCTCGACACCACCATCGACAAGCAGGTCCTCAACGACGTCAGCTTCCGTGCCGAGCCCGGCGAGCTGGTCGCGCTGGTCGGCCCCTCCGGTGCCGGCAAGACCACCATCAGCCAGCTCGTCACCCGGATGTACGACGTGACCGGGGGCGCCGTCCTGGTGGGCGGGCACGACGTGCGCGACCTGACCCTCGCCTCGCTGCGGAACGCGGTCGGCGTCGTCACCCAGGACGCTCACATGTTCCACGACAGTATCCGGGCCAACCTCCTGTACGCGCGGCCGGACACGACCGAGCCGGAGTTGTGGGAGGCGCTGCGCGCCGCGCAGCTCGGCGACCTGGTCGCGCTGCTGCCCGATGGCCTCGATACCGTCGTCGGCGACCGTGGCTACCGGTTGTCCGGTGGGGAGAAGCAGCGGCTGGCGATCGCTCGGCTGCTGCTCAAGGCCCCGGGCATCGTCGTCCTCGACGAGGCCACCGCCCACCTGGACTCCGAGTCCGAGGTCGCCGTCCAGCGGGCGCTCAAGACCGCGCTCGCCAGCCGTACCTCCCTGGTCATCGCCCACCGGCTCTCGACCGTCCGCGAGGCCGACCGCATCCTGGTGATCGACGACGGCCGCGTGGTCGAGAGCGGCCCCCACGACGACCTGCTGGCGGCCGGCGGGCTGTACGCGGAGCTGTACCGTACCCAGTTCGAGGGTCAGGGCCAGGGCGGCCTCGAGGTCCACCAGCTCAACCCCGTCCGCGACCCGATCGCGGACGGCGGGTCGGGTCCGCGCGAGCCCCTCACCCGCGGGGCTTGACCAGGGGGGGCCACCGGGCCCCTACAATGGGCGCATGTCTACCCACCCGATCCCGGACTTCACGGCCCCGAAGCGCGTCCTGCTGGCCGCGCCGCGCGGCTACTGTGCTGGAGTCGAGCGTGCCATCGAGATCGTCGAGGTGGCGCTGGCCACCCATGGCGCGCCTGTCTACGTGCGCAAGCAGATCGTCCACAACCTGCACGTGGTCCGCCGGCTCGAGGCGAAGGGCGCGATCTTCGTCGACGAGCTCGACGAGGTGCCCGCAGGCTCCACCGTGGTGTTCTCCGCGCACGGCGTCGCGCCCGAGGTGCACCGGCAGGCCAGCGCCCGCGACCTCAAGGTCATCGACGCCACCTGCCCGCTGGTGACCAAGGTCCACCAGGAGGCACGCAAGTTCGCCGGCAAGGGCTACGACATCGTACTCATCGGTCACGAAGGCCACGAAGAAGTCATCGGGACCATGGGTGAGGCGCCCCGGACGATCCACCTGGTCGGGGACGAGCGCGAGGCGGAGCAGGTCGCGGTCGCCGACCCTGAGAAAGTGGCCTACCTCACCCAGACGACGCTCTCGGTCGACGAGACCAGGGGCGTGATCGACGTGCTGCGCGAGCGCTTCCCCGTGCTCGCCGGCCCGCGCTCCGACGACATCTGCTACGCGACCCAGAACCGCCAGGTCGCGGTCAAGCAGCTCGCCGCCGAGTGCCAGCTCATCCTGGTGATCGGGGCGGAGAACTCCTCCAACTCCAAGCGGCTGGTCGAGGTGGCGCGCAGCCACGGCTGCCAGAGCCACCTGATCCCGGAGGCCTCCGCGCTCGACCCCGCATGGTTCGAGGGTGTCGAGACGGTTGCCGTGACCTCCGGCGCGTCGGCCCCCGAGTGGCTGGTCGACGAGCTGGTCGAGGCGCTCCGGCAGCGGGGTGCGAGCGACGTGCGCGAGGTCGAGGTCGTTCCCGAGGACGTCCATTTCTCCCTCCCGCGCGGTCTTCGCCAGGACGCGGCGGCCGCCGGGGTCGAGATCGCCGGCTGAGGCTGACAAAGGACCCGCCTCCCCGTAGTCTTGTCCCAGGCGCGTTTGGGGAGGGTGCTGGATGCTTGCAGAGCTGGTGGTCGCCGCGCTGGCGGTGCTCGTGTTCGCGGTGGCCGTCGCCGGGCTCGCGGCCTGGTGGGTCTGGCGTCTGGCACGGGCCCGGCTGCGCTGGCCCCGGGCGATGCGGGCGATTCAGCTTTACGCCACCCCACCCGGCCCGCGCCGCGAGGTCGCGCTCCTCCGCCGCGAGCTGACCGCCGCGGTGACCAGCACTCCGCAGGCGGTGGCGATGGTCAGGGCGAGCGCCGGCGTGGTGGGCGAGCTGCCGCAGCTCGCGCGGCGGCTCGAGCGCGTGGCCGCGACCCTCGACGCCGAGCTGCGGCTGCTCGCCAACGAGCCCGACCCTGCCGAGGTGGCCCGTGTCCTGCCCGCCGCCCGCGCCCGCGTCGGCGATGTGAGCCGGGTCGCCCGCACCATCCGGCGGACGGCCAGCGCCGGCCTCGGCGCGCAGTCGGCCGCGGACGTGCGTGCGCTCAGCGCGGACGTCGAGCGCGAGGTGACGGCTCTGGCCGCTGGCGTGCAGCGCCTGCTCACCACCGCGGCGAGCGGCTGAGCCGCGCTCACACGTTGAAGCGGATGTGCAGGCAGTCGCCTTCCTGGACGACATAGGAGCGGCCCTCGGTGCGCAGCAGGCCCTTGGAGCGTGCGGCGTCCCAGCCACCCGCGGCCACCACGTCGTCGAAGGCGATCACCTCGGCGCGGATGAACCCCCGCTCGAGGTCGGAGTGGATGCGCCCGGCGGCCTCCGCGGCGGTGGCGCCGCGCCGGATCTCCCAGGCCCTGGTCTCGTCGTCGCCGGTGGTGAGGAACGTCTGCAGGTCGAGCAGGCGCCAGGCGGCTCCGACCACCTGGTCGAGCCCGCCGCGCTCGACGCCGCACTCGGCCAGGAACTCAGCCGCCTCGCCAGGCTCGAGGTCGGCGGCCTCCGCCTCGAGCGCGGCGGGCACGGCGACCGCCGGCATGCCGAGCGCCTTCTCCGCGGCGGCGGCACGCTCGGCCGCCTCGCCCACCTGCTCCTCGCCCAGGTTCACCACGATGAGCACCGGCTTGAGCGTGAGCGGCGAGAAGTTCCGCAGGACCTTCTCCTCCTCCGGCTCCCAGGCGGCCGTGCGCAGCGGTGTGCCGGCATCGAGCAGGTCGCGTGCCCTGGCGAGCGTGGCCGCCTCCAGGGCGGCGCCCTTGACGCCGGCCTTGGCGCGCTTGCTGGCCTTGTCCGCTCCGCCGCCGATGCTCTCGAGGTCGGCGACGGTGAGCTCGAGGTCCAGGTCGCCCGCGGCCTCGGCCGGGTCGCTGCCGCCGAAGGCGGCCACCACCATGGCCAGGGCGTCGGCCTCGCGCAGGGCGCCGAGCCCCTGCGCGGACAGACCGGTGCCCTTGCCGGTCGTGAGCCCGACGACGTCGACGAAGCGGACCTGGACGAACACCCGCTTGCGGGAGTGCTCCAGGTCGGCCAGGACGTCGACGCGCTGGTCCGGGACGGCGACGGCGGCGATGTTGGCCTTGCCGGCCGCGCCCCCGCTCGGCGCCCCCGCCCGGGTGAGGGCGTTGAACAGCGCCGTCTTGCCCGAGAGGGGCAGGCCGACGATGCCGACGTCCTTCACGGCTTCTCTCCTCGGGATGGGGTCGGCGGTACGAAGCCGCAGTGTAGCAATGGAGTACCAAGCGGCTCGGCGCGGGGGTGTGGACAGCCGTTTGTGCGCGACCTCGCGACCGGCTACAACCCATGGGTGCCTGATTGCCCGACTTCGAGGAGGTGCCCATGGCGGCGACGATCGCGGTTGCGCCGGCGCGGCTGCGGCAGGCCGCGGTGGCCGCGCGGTCGGTCGGCGGCCACCTGCACGAGGTTCGCGGCCAGCTCGGGACGACAGCGGCCAGGCTGGACCTCGCGCTCGGCGGCCCGGGTGCCCGCTCCGCGTTCGCCGCGCTGTGGACGCGCTGGTCCGACTCGATCGAGGGGCTGGCGGGCGAGGTGGCCACCCTCGCCGGCGCGCTCGAGGCGGCCGCCGAGGCGTACGAGCGCGCCGACCGGGACAGCGTTCCGGGGCATGAGGGCGCGCGGGCGAGGGGAGGCGTCGATGCGCCCGCCAGGTGACCCCACGCTGCTCGCGGCGGCAGCCCGTGGCCTGGCGGCAGCCGCCGACGAGCTGGAGCGTCTCGGCCGCCAGGCCACGGCGGTCGCCGGCGACCTGGTGGACGGGGGAGGCTGGGACGGTCCGGCGAGTCGCGCGTACCTGGCTCGCGACGGCACGATCGAGGCCGGCGTGCGGGCCGCCGCGAGCGCGCTGCGGGCGACCGGCGAGGGCCTGGCCGGGCTCTCCGCCGGGCTCGGCGCCGCCCAGACGACGTGGGACCGGGCCAGGGCGCTTGCGGCCTCGGCCGGGCTGGGGCTGGACGCGGTCACCCCGTCCGGGCGGCTCGGGCTGTCCCTGCCGTCGACCGACCACAGGGTCGTCGTGGCGGCCCGGGCCTCGGAGCTGTTCAACGAGGCTGACGAGCAGGCGATCGCGGCCGACCGGATGGCGTCCGCCAGGCTCGCGGAGGCTGCCCGGGTGGTCACTCCGGCACGACCGGACCGCTCCCGGGCCGTGGGTCCTGCCATGGCCGGCGAGCCCGCGCGGCATGGCGAGGGCGGCGGCTCGCTGGTCGGCAGGGCGCTCGACCTCGCCGACCGGGTCGGGGTGGCGCTCGGCGCAGGGTTCGCGGCGATCGATGCGCGTGCCCAGGCGCTGCTGCGGCTGGTGCGCTCCGGGCGGGAGCCTGCCGCCGCGCTGGGCGCGGTGCGGGCCCTTGCCGCCTTCGAGCGGCCGGCGCTCGCCCCCGCGCTGGTCGCGCTGCTGCCCGTTGCCGGCCCACCGCTGACGCTGGCCGCCAACCTGGCCGACGACGAGCATGGCGACGAGCCGCTGCTGCGGGCCGTGGTCCGCTCCCTCGGCGAGTCCATCGGCGCGGACGCGGGCCAGCGGCTCGGCATGGCCGCCTGCGGGGTGGACCTGGGCGTCGCCAGCACCGCCGGTCCGGTCCTGTGCCCTGCCGTCACGATCGTGACCACCTCGGTCGGCGCGGGTCTCGGCGGTGCCGCGGCAGTGCGGATCTACGACGCGCTGGGACCTGAGCCCGGGAACGCGCCGGCCCCGGCGCCTGAGCCGCGGCCCGGGAACCCGCCGGGGCCGGGGTCTGCCGCCGCGGCGCGCGGGGTGGTTGCCGCTCGGGCGGCTCCTGGCGGGACCATCGTCGGGGAGGGGCCACGATGAACGAGGCCGCTCCGTCCTGGCCGGGTGGCCTTGGGAGGTCGCGCCGACCGGCGGCCGGATCAGTCGTGCAGCTTGCGCTGCTCGACCTGGTCGGCGGCGGCGATGGCGCGGGCGACCAGGGTCGGGGGCATGTGGCCGTAGGAGAGCACCCGGTCGTGGAAGCGGCGCAGCCGGAAGGCGTCGCCGAGCCGCGCCTGCGACTCCGAGCGCAGGCGCTCCAGCTCGAGGCAGCCGACCAGGTAGCTGAAGGCCTGGGTCGGGTCCATGGTGTAGCGCGCCACCTCCGACCGGGCGGTGGGCTCGGACAGTCGTGCCACCGCCGTCGCCTTGCGCACCGCCTCGTCGTACGACAACGCACCCGAATGGAGCTGCATGTCGAGCACGATCCGCAGAGCGCGGAACAGCCGCAGGGACAGCTGGCCAAGCCTGGCCTCGTCGTCGTAGTAGCCGACGTCGTGCATGAGCTGCTCGGTGTAGAGGCCCCAGCCCTCGATCATGACGCCCGAGCGGATCACCCGCCGGACCAGCGAGTCGAGACGGTGGACGCTCATGATCTGCAGGTGGTGGCCGGGGTAGCCCTCGTGCGCCGCGACCGGCGGGATCAGGGCGAAGCTGTGGTCGCGCAGGCCGGACGGCTCCGCGGGCGGCGTGACCCAGAAGTAGCCCTGCTGGAAGCGGTCGAGCGGACCGGAGTGGAAGTACGCGGCATACCCGAGCAGGTTGCGGAGGAAGTCCGGCGTCGCCTGGATGAGCGCCTCCGAGTCGGGATTGCTGGCCAGGTCATGCTCGAACACGAACGCCTCGAGGCGCTCCAGCTCTTTGCGGTAGGTAGGGAGCAGGTCCACCTGGGAGGGGTGGCTGGCCTTGAGCTCATCGAGCTTGACGGCCCAGTCGTCCGAGCCGAGCTTGGCCGCCTGCTCGACCAGGTCGTCGGTGATCTCGACGATCTGAGCCTCGCCGATGGCGACGAACTCGGCCGGCGTGGTCTCGAAGCAGTGTGCCTCGCGCAGCTTGCGCGCCTGGGCCTGCTCGCCGATGGCGAAGGGGGCGTCGCCCGGGAAGCGCTCGGCGTGGTCGGTCTCGAGCCACGAGGCCAGCTCGCGCAGGGCGCCGGCCGCCTTGGCGGAGGCCGCATCGATCCGGCCTGCCATGGCGGTGTCGACCGCGAGCTGGCCGAGCCCGGTGGTGAGGAAGCTGGCTCCGCTGGCGGCGGCGCTGATCGCCATGCGGCGCCACAGCCTCGGACAGGGCTCGTCGAGCAAGGTCCTCGCCTGGGCCAGGAAGCGAGGCGCGGCCTCGAGTCGCAGCGCCACGTTGGCGAGCCGCTCTTCCAGGGGAGCGAAGTCGCGGGCGATGAGACCCAGGACCGCTTGGGGGGCCGCGATCGCGGCGCTGAACGGGTTGCGCCGCCAGGGCCGCTCGACCTCCTCGACGAACAGGTCCTCGGCGACGGTCGCGGCGAGCGCGTCGCGGTCGGCGGCCTCCTCGCTGTTCCGCGGCGTCAGCCTGCGCAGGCGCCGGTCGAGGCCCGCCAGCTTGCGCACCCAGGTGTCGAGGTTCGCCTGGGTGAGGTCGTCGAGCAGACCGTCGAAGTCGTGCACGCCGTAGTTGGTGGCCGCCATCGGAGACACGTCGAAGGTGAGATCCAGGTACTCCCTGGCGAGCCGATCGACGGCGCTGACCACAGGCACAGGCTGCTCCTTGCTCTCAAGTTGGGACCCTACACCCTAGCGGACGCGGGCGACCCCGCCGAGCCGCGCGGCTCGGCAATTCTCGGGCCTGCTCACGCCGTCGCGGTACGCTCGCCCGATGCGGGAAGCGGCTCGACCCTCCAGAGGAGCGACGCCCACCACGTCGGACCCTGCGCGGGCGCTCGACCTGCTGCTCGGCCGGGACGGGCAGCAGCTCCTCGGGACGCTCGCCGGCGGGGATCGGGTCGACCCTGAGGCGGAGCTTGCGCTCGGCGAGCGGCTCAGGGCCCGCTACCCACCCGATCTGGTCGCTGCCGCGCTGGCCCAGCACGACCTGCGGGTGCGCGCGCGGGCGAAATTCTCCCGGGCCGAGCAGATGTACCTCACCCGCGACGGGCTCGAGCAGGCCTCGTCTGAGCCGGTGGCGCGCTACCGGGCGGCCCGCTACGCACCCTTCGGCCGGGTCGCGGACCTGTGCTCCGGGATCGGCGGCGACCTGCTGGCGCTCGGGGCCGGCCGTGCGGCGCTTGCGGTTGACCGCGACCCCGTCCACCTGCGCATGGCACTGCGCAACGCGCGGGAATACGGCGCCGAAGAGCTCGCCGGGGCCTGCGCCGACGTGCGCGAGCTGCGCCTCGACGCTCTTCCGGCGGTGTTCGTCGACCCCGCCCGCCGCGCTGCCGGGCGGCGCCTGCGGCCAGGCGCGAGCGAGCCCCCACTGGCCTGGTGCGCCGCCCTCGCCGGGCGCGTCGATGCCGTCGGCGTCAAGACGGCGCCCGGCCTGCCACACGGGCTGGTGCCGGTGGGCTGGGAGATCGAGCTGATCGCCGACCGGCGCGAGCTGAAAGAGGCGGTGCTGTGGTCGCCGGCGATGGCCACCGCGCCCCGGCGGGCCACCGTGCTGCCCGGCGGGCACAGCCTGGTCTCCGAGCCTGGTCAGGAGGTGCCCTGCGCGCCGCCCGGGGAGTTCCTGCTCGACCCCAATCCGGCCGTCACCCGCGCCGGACTGATCGAGGTGCTGGCCCGCGCCACGGTCGCATGGAAGATCGATCGGATGGTCGGCTTCCTCTCGGCCGACCATCCGATCGAGACGCCGTTCGGCCGCCTGCTCGTGGTGGAGGAGTCGATGCCGTGGGGCCTGAAGCGCCTGCGCGCCGCCCTTCGCGCTCGCGGCGTAGGCGCCGTGCAGATCCGCAAACGGGGGTCCGCGGTCGACGTCGAGGACCTGCAGCGCCGCCTCGACCTCAGTGGCGACCAGCAGGCCACCGTGGTCCTGACGCGAGTCCTCGACCGCCCCTGGGCGCTGATCTGCCGGGACCCGTAGAGCAGGGCCGATGGGGGGTCCGAATGGGCTGGGCCGACCATGGCCGGAACGCAGGAGGGCCGCGGCCCCATACGGCGGTTGCCGACCCCTGCAATGTGATGAGCCGCGGTCCGTCGAACCATGCCCATCGCAGTACCGGAACTTACGGCAGCGGGAGCATGAAGACGGCCGTCATTGCGACCAACCTAAGCATGAACGAACCGGGTCTCGTCGCCGCGGCGTGCGGCGCGTTCCTGGCCCGGGCGCTGCCGGCAGGCCTCCAGCCTCGATTCGACGGGTCGCCGAGGCGTGCTCGCGCTCGGTCGCGCCGCCAGCGCCGGTGCGATGGCCATCCGGCTCGGAACGCAGTGCGGGCGATGGGGAGGAACCGACCTTGTCAGGGGGAGCACCAGTGTTGACGCAGCAGTCACTCGAAGGCGACGCCATACCGCCGTCACTCGGCTATCCATGCCGCTTCTGCGCCGCACCGGTCTCCACCGTGGTCTGCGACCTCGGCATGTCGCCGCTGTGCGAGAGCTTCCTGACGGCCGAGCAGCTCAACCAGGTCGAGTACTTCTACCCGCTGCGGGCGGACGTCTGCGAGCAGTGCTGGCTGGTGCAGCTCGAGCGCTATGTCGCCCCGGAGGAGATCTTCACCGAGTACGCCTACTTCTCGTCCTACTCCGACTCCTGGGTGCGCCACGCGCGCGACTACACCGAGACGGTCATCGACCACATGCGGCTCGGTGGCGACAGCCTGGTGGTCGAGCTGGCCAGCAACGACGGCTACCTGCTGCAGCACTTCGTCGCCCGGGGCGTGCCGGTGCTCGGCATCGAGCCCGCGCTCAACGTGGCCGCAGCCGCCGAGGAGCGGGGCGTTCCCACCATGACGCGGTTCTTCGGCGAGGAGCTGGCCGCCGACCTGGCCGCCGAGGGGCGGCAGGCCGACCTCGTCATCGCCAACAACGTCCTCGCCCAGGTGCCGGACCTGAACAGCTTCGTCGCCGGCATCAAGCTGCTGCTGAAGCCCGGCGGGGTGGTGACGGTCGAGTTCCCGCACCTGCTCCGCCTCATGGAGGGCAACCAGTTCGACACGATCTACCACGAGCACTTCTCCTACTTCTCCTTCGGCACCGCCCGTCGCATCTTCGCCAGGCACGGCCTCACCCTCTTCGACGTGGAGGAGCTGCCCACCCACGGCGGCTCGCTGCGGATCTACGGCCGGCACGCGGCCGCGGGCGGGCCGGCCACCGGCGAGCGCGTCGAGCGGCTCGCGGCGCGAGAGGTGGCCGCCGGCCTGGAGACGCTGGACCCCTACCGCGCCTTCGGCGAGCAGGTGATGCAGACCAAGCGCAAGCTGCTCGACTTCCTGATCGGGGCCAAGCGCGAGGGCGCGAGCATCGCCGGCTACGGCGCTCCCGGCAAGGGCAACACGCTGCTGAACTACTGCGGGATCCGCACCGACTTCCTCGACTACACCGTCGACCGGAACCCGTACAAGCACGGCCGCTTCACGCCGGGCACCCACATTCCCATCCACCCGCCGTCGCGGCTCGCCGAGACCCGACCGGACTACATCCTGATCCTGCCCTGGAACCTGAAGGACGAGATCATCGCCCAGCTCACCGATGCCCTCGACTGGGAGGCGCGCTTCGTCGTGCCGATCCCGGAGGTGACCGTCCACGGCAACCAGCCCGCGACGGTCGGCGGAGCGTCGGCCCAACAGCAAGGAGGAGATGGACGATGAAGGTCGTGCTGTTCTGCGGGGGGCTGGGGCTGCGGCTCCGCGACCACTCCGAGCGGCTTCCCAAGCCCATGGTGCCGATCGGCTACCGCCCGATCCTCTGGCACGTGATGAAGTACTACGCGCACTTCGGCCACAAGGACTTCATCCTGTGCCTCGGCTACAAGGCCGACGTCGTCAAGGAGTACTTCCTCGGCTACAACGAGGCGCTGTCCAACGACTTCGTGCTCAACGGCAACGGCAACGGTCATGGCCCCGGCCACGATGAGCGCGGCAACCGCGTCGAGCTGCTGGGCAGCGACATCCACGACTGGCGGATCACCTTCGCCGACACCGGGATGCACGCCAACATCGGCGAGCGGCTCAAGGCGGTGGAGCAGTACGTGGCCGGCGAGGACGTGTTCCTGGCCAACTACGGTGACGTGCTGACCGACGCGCGCCTGCCCGACCTGGTCGACGACTTCATGCGCAGGGACGCCGTGGCGGCCTTCGTGTGCGTGAAGCCCAGCTACACCTTCCACGTCGTCAGCATGCAGGAGAACGGCACCGTCGAGCGGATCGACGACGTCAACAGCGCTGACATCTGGATCAACGGCGGCTACATGATCCTGCGCAAGGAGATCTTCGACTATCTCGGGAAGGGCGAGGAGCTGGTGCAGGAGCCGTTCCAGCGCCTGATCAAAGAGGACCTGCTGGTCGCCTACCGCTACCAGGGCTTCTGGGCGCCGATGGACACCCTGAAGGACCTGCAGCACCTCGAGTCCCTCTACGAGACGGGCAGCCCGGCCTGGGCGCTCTGGCAGCGGTGATGCTCGGGCTGGCGCTGGACGGCAGCGGCCGCCGGGACGGCTACCGGGTCCTGGCGCTCGGCGCCCACGCCGACGACATCGAGATCGGCTGCGGCGGCACCATCCTGCACCTGGTGGAGCGCGGGCTGGTGGCCGCGGCCACCTGGGTCGTGTTCAGCGGGGCGGGGGAGCGGGCCGACGAGGCGCAGGCGAGCGGCGCGGCGTTCCTGGAGGGCGTGGCCGAGCGGGAGATCGTGGTGCACGCGTTCAGGGACGGCTACCTCCCGTATGCCGGCGGCGCCGTCAAGGACACCTTCGAGCAGCTCAAGCGGGAGGTCGACCCGGACGTCGTGCTCACGCACCGCGGCGACGACGCCCACCAGGACCACCGCCTGATCTCGGAGCTGACCTGGAACACCTTCCGCAACCACCTGATCCTCGAGTACGAGATCCCGAAGTACGACGGCGACATGGGCCGGCCCAACCTGTTCGTGCCGCTCGACGAGCCGACCTACCGGCGCAAGATCGAGCTGCTGCGCAAGCAGTTCCCGTCGCAGCACGGCAAGCCGTGGTTCACCGAGGACACCTTCCTCAGCCTGATGCGCCTGCGCGGCATGGAATCGAGCTCCCCGAGCCGGCATGCGGAGGGCTTCCACTGCCGCAAGCTCGTGCTCGCCGCGGGAGGGACGACATGATCTTCAACGAGACCAAGCTGGCGGGCGCGTTCGAGATCGAGCTGGAGCGGCACGCCGACGCCCGCGGCTTCTTCGCGCGGACCTGGTGCGCGCGCGAGCTGGCCGAGCACGGCCTGCGGACGACCCTGGCGCAGTGCAGCATCTCGCTCAACACCCACCGGGGCACGCTCCGCGGCATGCACTGGCAGACCGCGCCGCACGAGGAGGCCAAGCTGGTTCGCTGCACCAGCGGGTCGATCTGGGACGTGATCGTCGACCTGCGCCCGGACTCGCCGACCTACCTGGAGCACGTCGGCGTCGAGCTGACCGCCGAGCGCCGCAACATGCTGTACGTGCCGGAGGGCTTCGCGCACGGCTTCCTTACCCTGGAGCCCACCACCGAGGTCTTCTACCAGATGTCGGAGTTCTACGCGCCGGAGGCGGCCGGAGGGGCCCGCTACGACGACCCCGCGTTCGGCATCGTCTGGCCGGCGGCGGTGGCGGTGATCGCCGAGCGCGACGCCGCCTACCCGGACTTCACCGGGCGGTCGACGTGACCGAGCTGGCCGGCTCCGCCGACCGGGAGCAGGTCGGGCGCTCCGCCTACGAGCTGGTCGCCGAGCTGTTCCCGATCTGCCGGAGCATCACCGGCGACGGGGTGCGGCGGACCCTTGACGTCCTCGGCAAGCGCCTCCCGCTCCAGCGGCACGAGGTCCCGACCGGTACGCCGGTGTTCGACTGGACCGTGCCCCGCGAGTGGAACGTCACCGACGCCTGGGTGGCCGACGCCAGCGGTCGCCGCGTCATCGACTTCCAGCGCTCGAGCCTGCACGTCGTGAGCTACTCGGCGCCGATCCGCGCGCGCATGACGCTGGAGGAGCTGCGGCCGCACCTGCACACCCTGCCAGAGCACCCGGACTGGATCCCGTACCGGACCTCGTACTACCAGGAGACCTGGGGCTTCTGTCTCGCACACCGCGATGAACTCGCCCTGGCCGACGGCGGGTACGAGGTGTGCATCGACAGCTCGCTGGCCGACGGCCATCTGAGCTACGGCGAGTACGTCCTGCCCGGCCGGACCGGCGAGGAGGTGCTGATCTCCTGCCACACCTGCCACCCGGCGCTGGCCAACGACAACCTGTCCGGCATCGCGGTGGCGGTGGCGCTCGCCGAGCACCTGCGGACGCTGCCGGTGGCGTCGCGCCGGTACACCTACCGGTTCGTGTTCGCGCCAGGGACCATCGGCGCGATCACCTGGCTGGCCCGCAACGAGGACGCCGTCGGCTCGATCCGGCACGGCCTGGTGCTGGCCTGCCTCGGCGACGCGGGCGGGTTCACCTACAAGCGCAGCCGCCGCGGCGACGCCGAGATCGACCGGGCCGTCGCCCACGTGCTCGGGCGCACCGGCGGCCGCGTCATCGACTTCGTGCCGTACGGCTACGACGAGCGGCAGTACTGCTCGCCCGGGTTCAACCTGCCGGTCGGGAGCTTCTCGCGGACGCCGCACGGTGAGTTCCCCGAGTACCACACCTCCGCGGACGACCTCGACTTCGTCCTGCCGTCCAGCCTCGCCGGGTCGTTCTCGACCCTGCTCGAGGTCCTCGAGGTGCTCGAGGGCAACCGGCGCCTGCGCAACACCAACCCGAAGTGCGAGCCACAGCTCGGCAAGCGCGGCCTGTACCGGATGACCGGCGGACACAAGGACACCCGCCTGGTGGAGCTCGCAATGCTGTGGGTGCTGAACCTGTCCGACGGCGACCACACCCTGCTCGACGTCGCCGAGCGCTCCGGCATGCCGTTCCCGGCCATCGCGGCCGCGACACGGGCGCTCGAGGACTGCGGCCTGCTGACGGAGCTACCCGCCTGACGCTGGCGCGTGCCGCCCGTTCCCGTTGCGGAGCCGTCCGAGCAGCCGCTTGAACACCACCCGGTCGTCGGGGTCCAAGCGGAGCGCGGCCAGCACGCCGAGGTAGGCCACGCCCATCGCCAGCAGCGCGACCAGCTCGCTGAGGGCTGAGGGCAGTGGGAGCCGCCTGACCGTCCACGCCGCCACGATCGCGCCGAGCGCGGCCAGCAGCGGCTTGGCGAAGGACCGGGAGTACGGGTGCAGGCGGGCGATGATCCACACCTCGACGGCGCGCACGAAGTTGATGCTCGCCAGCTCGATGGCGGCCGCGAGCGCGGCGCCGATCAGGCCGTAGCGGGGGACCAGCACCAGGTTCAGGGTGACGTAGGAGGCCACGTCGAATACCGTGTTGGCCAGCAGCAGGCCCGAACGGCCGATCATCCGGATGACGTCCACGGTGACGCCCGTGCAGTAGTTGGCGAACTGGCCGACCGCCACGATGACCAGCGCGGAGTAGGCCACCTTGAACTCCTCGCCGAACAGGCCCAGGAGCCAGCGGCCGAACAGCACCTGCACCAGGAACAACGGCACGCCGATCATGATCATCCAGCGGCTGGCCGCCTTGTACAGGCGGGCGAGGTGGTCGCGCTGCTCGGCGGTGTGGATATCGGACACCATCGGGGCGATCGCGACCCCGATCGCCTTGAACAGGGCATTGGCGACCTCGGTGAACCGCAGGACGGCGGTGAACAGCGCCACCAGGTTGACCGAGTGGCTCGCGGCGAGCACGAGGTCGCCGAAGTCGGCGGTGGATGACTCCAGGGCTCGCTGGGCGGCCAGCGGGCGTGCGTAGCGGGCCACCTGCCGGCCGGGATGGCGGGCCCGCCCGCGCGGCAGCACGCGCATCGCGGCCACGATGGCCAGCAGCAGCGCGATCGCCTCGGCCGCCAGGTAGCCGCAGGCGACCGTGAAGGCCGCGCCGCCGAAGATCGCGAGAGCACCAAGCGCGCCGAACAGGCGCAGGAACGGCACCGCCACGGAGCGGACCACCACGGTGGGGATCACCCGCGTGTAGGCCTGCACCGCGGCCAGCAGCAGGTCGGTCAGGGCCGACAGCGGCACCGTCAGCGACAGCAGCCGCAGCAGCAGGACGGCCCGTGGCTGGTGGAACACGTTGTCGGCCAGCAGCGGCGCGGCCAGGAACATGCCGGCGCCGAGGACCATCCCGCCGGCGGCGGTGGTGCGCACGGCGAGCCACACCGTGCCGAGCAGGCGCTCCTGGTCGGACTGGCTGCGGTAGATCGCCAGGTAGCGGACCACGGCCCAGCCCATGCCCAGCGGCGCGATCTGGGCGAGCACCCAGGCGATGCCGACCGCGACGATGTAGGCGCCGAACTGCTCGGCGCCGATGTTACGAGCGATCGCGATCTGGAAGAGCGTGGACAGGGCGTAGGCGATCCAGCCGCCGACGAACATCAGGCCCGCGCTGCCCGCGAGCCGGGACAGGTTCCGGTCCGGATGCCGGCTGGACGGCGGTGGAGGGCTGGCGGTGGGGCGGAGTTGTCGCACGGCTAGCGGCTCCGCTCCGGTGCCCGCTCGGCCGCCGGGGCGGCTGGTCGGGCACGCATGCCGGCCAGGCGCGACCAGCGCCGGCGGAGCGCCCGACCGACTGGGCGAAGGAGGTAGGCGGCGGTCTCGAGCAGGAACCCGACCGTCCGGCGCAGCGACGGGTCGTCGAGGTAGTCGAGGTCGAGAGCGGTGCGCATGGGAACGAAGTGGTTCAGATAGTGCTCCTCGACGTCAAGCTTCGTCCGGCTCCCGCCCGGCAGGACGTCCTTGTCCCGCAGGCGGACCTGCGAGGGCCCGGTGAGTCCCGGACGGTAGTCGAAGACCACCGCGCAGACCCGCGGGTAGCGGCGGCCCAGCGCCGGCGTCTCCGGCCTCGGCCCGACCAGGGTCATGTCGCCACGCAGGATGTTCAACAGCTGCGGGAGCTCGTCCAGCCCGGTCGCGCGCAGCAGCCGGCCGACCGGCGTGACCCGCAGGTCGTCGGCCACGGTCACCTCGGGACCGCCGTCGCCCGGACGCATGGTGCGGAACTTGTAGATGACGAACGGCGTTCTCCCCTGACCGATGCGGACCTGCCGGAACAGGATCGAGCCGGGGCTGCCGCAAGCGACGGCGACCGCCACGAGGAGGAGCACAGGAGCCAGCAGCAGCAGCGCGCCGAGCGAGACGGCGACGTCCAGCGCTCGCCGGGACCAGCTGGGGCCGACGCCGGCCCGGAGCGGCTCGACCGCAAGTCCAGAGGTCAGTCGTTCTCCGGTAGCCGCGTTAATCAGCATGGTGCACCGCCACACGTCCGTTGCCTGTTTCCGCGTCGACCGGCTCGACCGCGGTCGGGGAGGGGTGGAGCGGGACAGGGAGACCCAGAAGCCGTGAGTAAGCCTGGTCGAGCAGCCGGCACATGACAGCCGGCGCGAAGGCGGCCAGCACCCGCTCCCGGCCCTGCTGGCCCATGCGCCGCGCCTCGGCCGGATGGTCGAGCAGCCAGCGCACGCACGCCGCGAGAGCGGTGGGCTCGTCCGGCGGGGCGAGGAGCCCGGTCGAGCCCGCCGCGATCAGGTCGGGGACGCCGTTCACGGCCGTGGCCACGACCGGACGCGCGCTGGCGAGTGCCTCGGTGACCGCGCGGCCCAGCCCCTCGTACAGCGACGAGATCACGAACACGTCGAAAGCGGCGGCGATACGGGGGGCGTCGGCGCGGAACCCGGTGAACAGGACGTCCACGCCGAGCCGGCTCGCCTCCCGCTCCGCCCGCTCCTGCATGGGCCCGTCGCCGACCATCACGAAGCGGGTCCCGGGATGGGTCTCGGCGACCCCCGCGGCCATGCGGACGAAGTCCAGCGGGGCCTTGGCGAAGTCGATGCGGCCAACCGTCCCGACGACCCGTACGCCCGCCGGGATGCCCAGCTCCGCGCGTGCGCCGGCGGTGTCGCCGTGGGGGATGTCGTCCAGCTCGACGGCTGACGGCACCACCGAGACCGAGCCGGGCGGGGCGAAGCGAAGCTGGACGGCCTGTTGGGCCACGCGCGGGGAGACCGCGAAGTACGCGTGCGCGAGACGTCCCACCGCCCGGTCCAGCAGCAGGTAGACGCGCCGCCGGCGCCGGCTCATGTAGTCGTGGACGCTGAAGCCGTGGAAGGTGTGGACCACCACGGGCGTGTGGCACAGCCAGGCCGCCAGCCGGCCGAGGAAGCCGCCCTTGGCCGAGTGGGTGTGCACGATCGTGAACCGCTCGCGCCGCATCAGCCGGATGAGCTGGACCAGGACGTACACGTCGGCGACCGGTGCCAGCACCTCACGGAAACCTCGCAGCTCCACCGTGCCGACACCGGCCTGGCTGGCCCGCTCCCACAGCGGGCCGCCCGGGCAGCCGGCGACCCAGGTCTGGTAGCGGTCCGGGTCCATGCCGACCGCGCTGAGCAGCGTGTTGCCGCCTGCCCCGGCCCAGAACCTGGTGATGACGTGCAGGACCTTGATCCGCGGCAGCGACGGCTGGGGCGGCAGCGCTGACGGCGGCAGCAGCGGCGCCGGCGCCGCCGGCCAGGACGGCTCCTCGAGCCAGGCGTTGCGCTGTCGGGTGTGGCGCATGACGGCTCAGAACCCGTCCGGGTAGGGCGCGGCCAGGGCCGCGGCGCTCGACGAGTGGGCGGCGGGCGGCGTCGACTCCGGCACCAGCTGGAACAGCCGCTGGCGGACCTCCTCCGCGCGGTTGGCCGCCGCGGCCGCGAACAGCTCCGACAGCCGCCAGGTGAAGGCGTTGCCGCCGTCCTGCAGCGGGGTGGTCGCCCAGATCTCGGGATGGGCGGTCGGGACGCGCGACTCGTGCTGGCTGAACAGTGACTCGCTGAGCTTCTCGCCCGGTCGCAGGCCGGTGTAGCTGATGGTGATGTCGTCCGCGTCGAGGTGGATCTGGGCGGCGTAGTTGCGCACCAGGTCGACGATGCGCACCGGCTCGCCCATGTCGAGCACGAACACTTCGCCACCGCTGGCCATGCTCGCCGCCTCGATGACCAGCCCGACCGCCTCCTCGACGGTCATGAAGAAGCGGGTCACGTCCGGATGGGTGACGGTGACCGCCTCGCCGTTCTCGATCTGCTCCGACAGCACCGACAGGAAGGAGCCGCGGCTGCCGAGCACGTTGCCGAAGCGCACCGACGCGAACCTGGTCGCCGCATCGTCCCGCTCCTGCAGGATCATCTCGGCCACCCGCTTGGTGGCCCCCAGGACCGACGACGGGTCGGCGGCCTTGTCGGTCGAGATGAGGATGAAGCGCTCGACGCCCGTCTCCAGCGCCGCCTCGACCAGGTTCAGGGTGCCGAGCACGTTGGACTTGACGCCCTCGCACGGGTGCATCTCGAGCAGCGGCAGGTGCTTGTGGGCGGCGGCGTGGAACACGACCTGGGGCCGGTGGTCGGCGAAGATCTGGCGGATCCGGTCCCGGTCGCGGATGTCGGCGATGATCAGCTCATCGGAATCCAGCAGCGCCCGGCCGTGGAGCTGGAGCTGGAGCCGGTGCAGGTTGGACTCGTCGTGGTCCAGCAGGTACAGGGCCTCGGGCCCGAACGCCGCGATCTGGCGGCACAGCTCGCTGCCGATCGAGCCGCCGGCGCCGGTGACCAGCACCCGCTTGCCCGCCACGACCGCCCGCGACGCGGTGCGGACCACGCGCATCTCCTGCCTGCCCAGCAGGTGGTCGACGCGCAGGTGACGCAGGTCGCTGACGCGGGCGTCGCGCTCCAGGGCGGCGACGAAGGTCGGCAGGTAGCGGACGTTGGCCCCGGCGGCCGCCCCGGCGAGGACGAGCTCGCGGATCTTGGCGGCAGGCAGCGACGGGATGGCCACGATGACCACGTCGACCGAGCGCTGCTCGGCGATCCGGGCCAGCTCCCCGGTCGCGCCGAGCAGGGGCACCCCGGCGACGGCGCGCCTGACGGCCACGGGATCGTCGTCCAGGAAGCCGATCGGGTCCAGGCCGAACTCGGGGGTGCGGCGCAGGTCGCGGGCCAACGCTCTGCCCGCCTCACCCGCTCCGACGATGAGGCAGCGCAGCCCCCCGTCCCTGCGGCGCCGCGTGCGCCGCAGGATCGGCAGTCTTCTCGCGCTTGGCAAGGTGGTTGTGCTCCTCCAGATCAGGGGCGGCGAGCGCGCATGCGCGCAGCGGTCGGTAGGCTGGCGATCTCGCCGCAGATTCGGTCCACGTCGTGATCGCTGAGCCTCGGATGGAGGGGGAGCGAGACGATGCCGGCGAAGGCCCGATCGGCCCCGGTGAAGCTGGCGGCGTCCCCGACCAGCCGCACGAAGTACGGCTGGTGGTGGAGGGGGATGAAGTGGACGGAGCAGTCGATGCCGCGCCGCGACAGCTCCTCGATGAAGGCATCCCGGCCCCATCCCTGCTCGGGGTCGAGGGCGACCACGTACAGGTGCCAGGCGTGGCGGCCCACCGCGGGTGCCGGCGGTGTCCGCAGCCCGGGGATGCCGGCGAGCCCGCGCTCGTAGCGGGCGGCCAGCTCGGCTCGGCGCTGCTGCCATCGGTGGAGGTGGCGGAGCTGCGCACGGCCGATGGCGGCCTGCAGGTCGGTCATGTTGGCCTTCAGGCCGTCGACGTCCACCGCGTAGCGCCATGCGGCGCCGGGCAGGTAGCGCATCCAGGCGTCCCGGCTCATGCCGTGCAGCCTGGCCTGGCGGACGAAGTCGGCGATGGCGGCGTCCGCGGTGGTCAGCATGCCACCCTCGCCGATGGGCAGGTTCTTGGTGGCGTAGAAGCTGAAACAGCTCGCCGCCGAGATCGTCCCGACCGGGCTGTCGCCGACCCAGGTCCCCAGGCCGTGTGCCGCGTCCTCGACGACCCGGCTGAGCGGTAGGCCGGCCGCGATGGCGAGCTCGGCGACCGGCGCGGGCGCTCCGGCGAAGTGCAGGACGACCATGGCGTCCACGCCCCCGGCCCGCGCGGCCGCCGCCGCGGTGGTGGCCGCGTCCGGCATCAGCGTTTCCGGGTCGACATCGGCGAGCACCGGCGTCAGGCCTGCGTGGACGATTGCGTGCACCGCTCCACAGAAGGTGAGGACTGGACTGAGCACCTTCGCGCCGCGCGGCAGGTTCAGGGCGCGCAGCGAAAGCTCGATCGCGGCGGTACAGGAAGCGACGGCGACGGCGTGCTCGGCGCCAACCCAGGCGGCGAATTCCCGCTCGAACTCCGCGACCTCTGGACCTGTGGTGACCCACCCCGACGACAGCACGCGGGCGGCGGCTGCACGGGCCTCGGCGCTGATCTCGGTGACGGCGAACGGGATGTGCTCGACGTCGATGCTCTGATGATTCACCGCGCGCAATGTCAACTCCCCCGGAACAACCCCGCCCAGCGCCCGAGCCATCCGTGACAATGCGTTCTCGGTAGGCCTCCACTGGTGTGCTGATACAGCCTGGCGCACGCTGCGGGTAAAGAGATGAAGCAATGGCGTGATCTCGGCCTACGCTGTTCGGAGGAGGGTTCAGCCAGGCTCTGGCGCTCAGGCCCCGAACCAGCGGATCGTGGCGGCGAGCCCGTCGCGCACCGGTACCAGCGGGCGGTAGCCGAGCAGGCGGTCCGCCTTGGTGACGGCGGCCTGCGAGTCGCGGACGTCGCCGGGACGTGCCGCCGTGAACACCGGCGCGATCGACGTGCCGAGCAGGTCGTTGATCAGGTCGACGAGGTCGAGCACGGAGATGCGGTCGCTGCAGCCGACGTTCATGGCCTCCCCGACCCCCGCCGGCCCGGCGGCCGCGGCCAGCCGGCACGCCTCGACCGCGTTGGCCACGAAGGTGAAGTCCCTCGTCTGGCGCCCGTCGCCGGTGATCTCGGCGGGTATGCCGGCGAGCATCCTGGTGACGAAGCGTGGCACCACCGCCGCGTACTGCGAGCTGGGGTCCTGGCGGGGCCCGAACACGTTGAAGAAGCGCAGGCAGACGGTCTCCAGCGGGTACACGCGGGCGAACCCTCTGCAGTAGGCCTCCCCGGCGAGCTTGCTGGCCGCGTACGGCGAGCGCGGGGACACCGGCATCTCCTCGTGCTTGGGCAGCACCGGGGTGTCGCCGTAGACCGACGACGACGACGCGTACACCAGCCGCCGTGCGCCGGCGTCCCTGGCCGCCAGCAGGACGTTCAGCGTGCCGTCGACGTTGACCTGGTGGGAGGCGAGCGGGTCGGCGACCGAGCGGGCCACCGAAGGCAGGGCGGCCAGGTGGTAGACGACCTCGACCCCGGCCACCGCCTTGCTGACCTGGAGCTGGTCGCGGATGTCAGCCTTCACCACCTCGACCTGGCCCTCGACGCCGGCGAGGTTCTCAGGGCGCCCGGTGGAGAAGTCGTCCAGCACGCGGACCGCGTCGCCGGCGCTGGCCAGCGCCCGGGCGAGGTTGGACCCGATGAACCCGGCACCGCCGGTGACCAGGACGTTCACAGCCGTACCAGGTTGGGGCGCCGCTCCGGGCCATACGCGTTGCGAGCGTCGAACAGCAGCGCGGCGGTGTTGCCCAGCCAGTCCAGGTCATAGGTGCTGTGCGGGGTGAGCAGCGCCACCAGGTCGGCCCTGGAGGCCGCCCTGGCGGTCAGCTCGACCCGCGCCAGCCGCCGGCCGTTCACCGTGACCGCGTCCACGAACGGGTCGTGGAAGGTGAGCTTGGCGCCGCGGCGCTCCAGCACGCTCATCACCCGCAGCGAGGGTGACTCGCGGACGTCGCCGACGTCGGGCTTGTAGGCGACCCCGAGGATGAGCACCCGCGCCCCCTTGAGCGGCTTGGCGCGCTGGTTCAGCGCCTCGCCGATGCGCGCCGCGACCCACCCCGGCATCTGCGCGTTGACGTCCTGGGCCTGCTCGAGGATGCGGAACTGCTGGCCCACGTCGCGCCGCACCTGCCAGGCCAGGTAGGCGGGGTCCAGCGGGATGCAGTGCCCGCCAACCCCTGGCCCGGGTGTGAAGGCCATGAAGCCGAACGGCTTGGTGGCGGCGGCCTCGATGACCTCCCAGACGTCGATCCCCATCTCGTGGCAGATCATCGCCATCTCGTTGACCAGCGCGATGTTCACGTGCCTGAAGGTGTTCTCGAGCAGCTTGGCCAGCTCGGCCGGCCGTGCGGACGACAGGGCCATCACCTTCTCGACCATCTGCTCGTAGAACAGCGTGGCCAGCTCGGTGGCCTCCGCGGTGGTGCCGCCCACGATGCGCGGGGTGTTGCCGAAGTTGAACTCCTGGTTGCCCGGGTCGATGCGCTCCGGCGAGTAGGCGAGCAGGAAGTCACGCCCGACGCGCTTGCCCGAGGTCTCGAGCAGCGGCGCGACCAGCTCGCTGGTGGTGCCGGGGTAGGTGCTCGACTCGAGGATGACCAGCTGCCCGCCGGTCAGGTGCCCGGCGACGTCGCGGCAGGCACCCTCGACGTAGGAGAGGTCGGGCGTGTGGTCGCGGACCGGGGTCGGCACGCAGATGCAGATGACCTCGCTGGTCGCCATGGCCTCACCGGTGGGCATGAAGCTCAGGCGGCCGGTGGCGACGCCGCGGCGGAAGGTGCCCTCGTCCACGCCCGGGACGCACGGCTCGCCGCCGGCGAGGCCGGCGATCCGCTCGGCGTCGACGTCGATGCCGGTCACGGTGAAGCCCGCCTCGGCGGCGGCGCAGGCGAGTGACAGGCCGACATAGCCCTGACCGACGACGGCGACCCGCGCGTCGCGGGCCAGCAGGCGGCGGCGCAGCGTGGACGTGGCTCTCACGAGTGGGACTCCTCACATGACGATGGGCCGCGCGGCCCCCACAGGCGCGGCATGTCCCGCAGTCTAGGGTCCGGCCGCGCAAGGCTGATCAGCCGCGATACGTATTCCGTCTACGACGACTGAATACGTCGGTCGCTGGTCTACTGTCTGGTGGCCCGTGGCTGGTCGGCGCGCCCGACCACGACCCCGCAGGCCCCTTTTGCGGAGGAACACGACGATGATAACGATGACGACAAGGCAGGTCAGTAAGACGCGGTTGCTGCTGGGAGCGGTCGCCGTGGGCGGTGCGCTGCTCCTCGGGGTCCTGGTCGGCCGCGGTGGGACGGCCGCGGACACGGCGGTGGACAGAGCGCTTGGCCGCTGGTGCGCCGGGCGGGAGTGCCAGACGGCGGCCGACGCGCTTGCCACCGAGGGTGGCTGGCCGTACGCCGTCTACGCGACCGTCGCCCTGCCGCTCCTGGTGGCCGGCGTCCTGCTGCTGGGGACGTGGCGTGGCGAGGTGGGCCGGCACGCCCGCGCCCTGGCCCGACGGCTCCTGCTCGTGCTCCTGGTCCTGGTGGTGGCGCAGGAGCTGCTGAGCCACCTGTACGGCCGGGTCGGGCCGGGCGCGACCGCCTCCGACTCGGCCACCGCCTATCCGTCAGGGGCCGCCGTGCTGGTCGCGTTCGCCTGGATCGGCGCCGGCCTGGTGATCGCGGTGCCGCGGCCCGAATGGCGCGGCGCCTGGTGGCCGGCGACCTTCGTGGTCCTGGTGCTGCACCTGGTCGTCCGGGTCGCCGTCAGCAAGCACTGGACCACCGACATCGTCGGCTCCTACCTGCTCGTGGCCGGCGCCCTGGCGCTCACCACGAGCGGACGCTACCGGTCGCGGTAGCCGTGGTCGACCCTCCACGCGGCGGCGGCCGCGTTCCACATCCGCAGCGCCCGGGCGCCGGTCACCAGCTCCACCCCGGCGGGGAGGGCCGGGCCCGGGTAGGGGCCGGAGCCCGTCCACAGCAGCTTGACGTTGCGGTAGGTGCAGGTGGTGCCGGTTCCCCAGGAGGAGCCGGCGGTGCACGGCCAGGCCATGCTGTCGATGCCCCACACGGTGCGGCGATCCAGCCGGAACCAGGAGTTGCGCACCTCGACGACGCCGCTGGCGTCCGCCTCGCCCTTCCAGATCGCGAAGGTGCCAGCCCCTTGCGTCTCCAGCTCATGGCAGCCCTCGCCGGTGTTGCACCAGTCGGCGCTGGTGGAGTGACGCCGGTCGGTGGTCGGCTTGATCCACATGAGCACGCCGTCCAGAACCGTCCTGGCACCGGTGGCCGCGGGCACGCCCCGGTCGCTGATCCCCGAGTAGCAGCCCTCGAACAGCGAGTCGTAGAGGTACACGTCGCCCGTGAACTCGTCGCGCTCCAGGCAGTCGTCCCGCAGATCGCTGCCGTAGAAGCGCTTCAGATAGGCGCCGGCGCCCGCACCGGCGCCCCGGCCGACGAACCGGTAGCCGTCGAACATCCGGTCCACCCTGACGCCGTCGGAGACCGCGAAGCCATCGATGCTCTCGTTGCCCTGCTCGATCCCGGAGTGGTAGGCGTCGTACTGGTCCCCGCGGGCCTGCCTGAGATCCAGGTTGCCGTGGACGACCCCTCCGAGCAGGCAGGTATCCGACGCGATCGCGGAGCTGCCTGAGATGTTCAGGACGATCGGGGAGAGCAGCCCCGCCGCGGTCGGGGCCGAGCTCCACACCGCCTGCGACTGGCCCGGAAGGCCGAGCTCATATTTGCGGTTCGACACCTCGACCGGTCGGAACTGGTTGGTCTGCGGGCCGCTTTCCGGGCTGCCCTGCCCGGACTGGAGTGTCTGGCAGGTGGCCCGGGTCGGGCCCGGCTCGGCGAGCGCCGGCCCGGGGAATTGACTGATCCGTGGGATCTGCCAGCTGCAGGCGGAAAGGACGAGCAGCCCGGCGAGGCAGGGAAGAAGATAATTCCGGAGGCTATTGTGCATAATCCCGAACCGCTTATGAACGTCGCGATTGCCGCGGAGTTTGCTCTGCCGAAGTATCTGCCGAAGTAGTTGTAGCAGATGGAGCAGATGGGCGGGCCGCAGTCCGTCCGACGGGCTGCGATCGTCGTAGCGCAACTTACGCTCCGTGTCCGATGGGCGCCTCTCCCGGCTGCTCTACGCTGGCGGCGTTCGAAAAGGGAGTGGAGGACACCGTTCGATGCTGATCACCTCGTTGGGGCATGCCGGCCTGCGGGTCGAGACCCCGGAGCTCCGCCTGTTGATGGACCCGTGGCTCGCGACCACCGGCGCGTTCCAGGGCGCCTGGCACCAGTTCCCGAGCAACGCCCACCTCGACACTCCCGAGTTGCTCGACTGCGACTGGGTGACGGTCTCGCATGAGCATCTCGACCATATGGATCTCTCCGTCCTCTCGCGGCTGCCGGAGCGTACCAGGGTGCTGATCCCGCGGTACCCGTCAAAGGTCTTCCTGCGCCGCCTGCGGGACGCGGGCATCGCAAACGTGATCGAGGTGTCCGCCTGGCAGCGCTTCCCGCTCAACACCGCCGGCGACTGGCTCACCTTCATCCCCGAGCAGTCGCCGATGTGCCACGACGCCGGCGTGCTGGTGTGCGCGGGCGGCGCCTCGCTGCTGCACTGCAACGACGCCCGCCTCTCGGTGGCGCAGGGCCGGCGTGCCACGGTCGAGGCCGGCGGCAGGCTCGACGTGATGGCGGTGCAGATGTCCGGCGCGAGCTGGCACCCGATCTGCTACGAGTATCCGCGCGAGGTCGCCGAGCGGCTGGAGACCGAGAAGCGGGTCGGCAAGTTCAAGGCCGTCACCCGCCTGCTGCGTGGTGTGGCGCCGCTGCTCGCCGTGCCGTTCGCGGGGCCGCCCTGCTTTCTCGACCCGGTGGTCCGGCATCACAACCCGACCAGCCGGAGCCCCGGCATCTTCCCCGACCTGGAGCAGGCCGCCGGCTGGCTGGCCGAGCGCCTGCCGGGGGTGCCCTCGACGTACTGGCTGCCCGGCGACACCTACGAGCTCCCCTCGGGCCGCTGCGTGCGCGAGCCGCGCTGGCAGGACTTCTCGTTCGCCGACACCGAAGCGTACCTGGACCGCTACGCCGCCGAGCGCCGGCCGGCGCTCGAGGCGGTCTACGCCGCCCACCCCGACCCGGGCGACGACCTCGGCGAGCGCTTCGCCGAGCACTTCGCCCGCCTCGGCGAGCTGAGCACCTATTTCCTCGAGCGCATCGCCATGACGGTCCGCTTCGAGGTCGAAGGGCCGGGTGGAGGCTGCTGGGACGTGCAGCTCGGCCCGGAGCGGGCGCGGGTGAGCCTGCACGGCGGCGACGGTGCGGCGCAGTACCGCTTCCGGGTGGCGTCGCGCTGGCTCGATCCGGTCATCGCCGGGCGGGTGGGCTGGGAGGACCTGCTGCTGTCGCTGCGCTTCTCGGCGTGGCGCTCTCCCGACCTGTACAACGACTACCTGGTCGGGCTGCTCAAGCACGCCGACGCCGACGCGCTGGAGGCGGTCGCCTGCTACGAGTCCTCGCGCGACAGCGGCGAGACCGTAGTGGTGGAGGGTCCCGACGGCAGCCGCTACGAGGTCGGCCGCTACTGCCCGCATGCGGGTGAGGACCTGACCCACGGCGCGGTGGTCCAGGACGGGGTCCTGCGCTGCCTCGGCCACAACTTCGACTTCGACCTCTCGAGCGGCCAGTGCCTCAACGCGCGCTGTGACCCGCTGCAGGTGAAGAGCGAGGTGGCTCAGTCCACTCTTTCGAGCCAGATCTCACGCCAGTAGGGATAGATGCTCCGCGGACAGTACTGGTGGTAGTCGGCGACGCAGATCACGTCCTCGAGGACGATGCAGTCCCCGGGCAGGCGCAGCATCTTCCCGGTCGGCTCCTCGATGATGCGGTTGACCCGGCGCAGCACCCGGGCCTGCTGGCCGCAGTACCGCAGCATCTCGCCGTCAAACGTCAGCCCGCGGTTGCGGCCCGTCCTGTCGAGCGTCGCCAGGATCTGCTCCCTGGTCTTCACGCGGACGAGGTCTCCCGGCTGCAGGTCCAGGGTCTGCTTCGGGGTCTTGTCCAGCCGACCGGAGATGAACGGGAATTTCTCACCGCCGCGGATGAGGCGGAGCCAGCGGGGAAGGTAGCGCCGGCTGCCGGCCTGGAACGCGTTGAACAGCAGGACCAGGACGCTGCGGATCATCGCGAGCGGGCGGGCGTTGCCAGCCCGCACGTCACGCACGTACTGGCGCGCGTCCCACCATGCCAGCCGGTCCGGCCCGGCCCGGGTGAGCTCGGTCGCCTGGCATGCGTACCGTTCTTCTCCCGGCGGCGCCGCGCCCCCGCCGGCACGCGTCGCCGCCATCACCATGATCTCGGTGCAGGCCCCGGCGGCGGTCTCGGCCTGAGGGTCCGCGGCGGCCCCGCCGGCCTCAGCCCCTCCGACGCGCTTGAGCCAGGACTCCCTCCAGTAGAGCAGGCAGCTCGCCTGGCAGCCACCGTGCGCCTGGCCGTCGCAGCGCGCACCCTCCAGATGCACCGCATTGTCTAAGCGGTGCATTCTGGTCCAATTCTTCGTATCACAGAATTTAACTGCCCGCCGGTAGACTTTCAGCCGCTGGCCACAGAATCGCAGCATCTCCGGCATGAAGGGCAGCGAATCCAATTCGCCGTGCTCGTCCAGGGTGGCAAGGATCTCCTCCTTGCTTCTGACCTCGACGATCTCGCCGATGCGCAGGTTGAGCGCGGCCGTTGTGGTCGCGCTGGCAGGGCTCTTCGTCGGCATGTAGCGATTCCTCTTGGTCGAATGAGGCAACTGGCCTGGAGAAGGGTTCTACAACCCGCGGTTCAGTTGAGCGTCCATTCGTCGTAGGCAGAATACGAAGGCGGCCCGATGATCAGGTGACCCCTCCTGCCTAGACTAGCGTCGACCAAAAAGGGGGTGAGCATGACAGAGCGCATGCCGGCCGTCAGCGTCGGCCTACCGGTCTACAACGGTGCGCTGTACCTGGCCCGGGCGGTCGACTCGCTGCTCGCGCAGACGCTCGAGGACTTCGAGATCATCATCTCCGACAATGCCTCGACCGACGAGACCGAGCGGATCTGCCGTGCCTACGCTGCGCGTGACCCCCGCATCCGCTACCTCCGCGGCGACACCAACCGGGGCCTGCTGTGGAACTTCCGGCGCGTGCTCGAGCTCGCCCGCGCGCCGTACTTCAAATGGATGGCGCATGACGACGAGTGCGAGGCCGACCTGCTCCGCCGCTGCGTGCAGGAGCTCGACGCCGACCCGGCGGTCGTGCTCTGCGCGCCCGCCACCGTCGACATCGACGCGCACGGCAACCGGCTCCGCGGCTACCACTGGCCGGCGCGGACCGATTCGCCGGACGTCCCCGAACGCTTCCACGACATCCTCCGCGACCGCCTCGCGTTCCCGTTCTTCGGTGTGATGCGTACCGCCGTCGTGCGCGAGCTGGACCTGAGCAAGCCCTGCCTGGCCTTTGACAAGGTGGTCCTCACCGAGCTGGTGCTGCGGGGCCGCCTACGGGTGATCGACGACCCGCTGCACCTTCACCGCGAGCACCCGAACCGTTCGATGCGGGTGCACGGGCACCGGGCGGCGTCGAGGCTGGCCTCGTTCGACCCGGCGCGAGCCAACCGGGTCCCGTTGCCGCTGCTGTGGCAGGCGTTGGAGACCTACAAGGCGCTCAAGCGGGCTCCGCTGACCGCCGCGGCGCGGCGCCGCTGCACCGTCATGATCCCGGTATGGGTGGCGAGCCGCCCGGTACGCCTGGCCGCGGAGTTCGTCTATGCGGGGCTCGACGCCGCCGATCTGGTCCGCCGCAGCCTCCCGGCCCGTCGGCTCCAGCGGGCGTGAGGTTCCCTCAGCGTCCCTGAACCTGGGCTTCCGCGTGCTCCGGAACCGCGACCTGGGGCTCGGCTTCGGCGGCCCGCTGCCGCTCGGACACGACCGTGTAGGCCGCCCAGACCATGGCGAACAGGATCCAGACGTGGCGGAAGTGCAGCGTCTCGTGGCTCAAGCTGAACACCAGGTTGGCCACCACGGCCGGCCCCAGCCCACGCATCACGTCCTGGGTGCGTCCCTCCGCCACCAGCAGCCGGCCCCCCCAACCGAGCAGCACTTTGTGCAGCGCGAGGAACCCGAGCAGGCCGAGCACACCGCGCTCCAGCAGGTACGCGAGCGGGTCGTTGTGCAGGCTGATGGGCAGGCCGGTGATGTCGACCGCGTAGTCGATCGCCTCACCAGGTCCGACCCCGATGGTCAGCCGTGGTGCGGCGCCACGCCAGCCTGAGCCCCAGATCGACAGGCGGTCGTCGAGGCCGTTGTTCAGACGGCCGATATTCCTGGAGAGGACGCCCTGCTGTTGTCGCTGTGCCAGCGCGTCGACGTCGGCCACACCGATGGTGGGGATGCCGACCAGCGAGACCACCACGCCCAGCAGGATCACCCCGGTCAGCGTGGCCGCGCCGATCAGCCCCATGATCTGCTCCCGCGAGTGGGCGCTGCGCAGATAGACGCCCAGGCCCAGCATGACGACGCCGGCGAGGAAGGCGGCCAGCGCCCCATTGGACCCGGTGACGTACATGCCGGTGGCCAGCCAGGCGAACACGACGACCCGGGCGAAGCGACGCCGGGGCCAGGAAGCTGAGAGCGCGACGAAGCAGGCGATGAGCACGTAGCTGGCCGCGAGGTTCGGGTTGCCCGCGGCGCCGGCGGAGCGTTCCGTGGCGTACTGGGTCGCGCCCACGAACTCCTGCAGCCCCTCGGGCAGCAGCCTCAGGCTGCCGCCGATGAGGATCGTGGCCCACACCAGCGCGGTGACCACCCAGACGTTCAGCATCAGGCGCAGCGCCCGCTCGGTGTCCAACTCGTTGGCCACGGCGATGAAGAGGCAGAACAGATAGACGTCGACGAGCAGGGTCAGCAGGCCCGTTGGCACGTCCACGCTGGCGATGAGCGCGAGCACGCTGCCGACCAGGATGACCAGGAGCACGGTCCCGGCAGGTAGCTGCAGCGGCCGGCGCCGCTGCAGGAGCCCGAGCACCGAGGTGAACAGGAACAGCGCCACGAACACGTCGACCGGGGCCGTGTTGCCCGGGCCAGCCGGCTTGAGCAGCGGCAGGAAGGCGATCACCGCCGCCAGCGCGGCCAGGGTCATCCCACTACTCCATTACTCCGCGGCCCAGCGGTTCTGGTCGGCGGCCGTGCTCAGATCGGTGACCTCGGCCTCGGCGGGCCGAGGCTCGCCCTTGCCGGTCGCGGGACGCGGCGCCGCCCTGGGGCTGAGCTGCACCGGCCGTGACTGGACGACCGGCTCCTGGGTGTCGAGCTCTGGCTGTTCGCGGTAGTAGCCGTAGCGGCGCGAGCGCAGCGGGCTGCTCGTCCCGACCAGGACCACGCCGAGCTGGCGGATCCGGTCGCGGCGCAGGCCGCTGGTGGCCTCGCGTAGCGACCGCATGCGGGTGGTGCCGGACCTGGCCACCAGCACGATGGCGTCGGCGACGCCGGCGAGCGTGATCGCGTCGGCCGAGAGCCGGGCGGGGGGCGTGTCGAGGATCACGATGCTGCCGAGCTGCCGCAGCTCGGTGACGATCTCCGAGAGGCGCCTGGAGGCGAGCAGCTCACCGGGGTGCTTGGTGGGCATGCCGGCGGGCAGCAGCAGCAGGCACTCCTTGATCGACAGCAGCATGGTGATCGCCGGGATGGGATCGTCCCGCAGCGCCTCGGCGAGCCCGGCCCGCTGCTTGAGCCCGAGCAGCTTCTCGACCTGTGGCCGGCGCAGGTCGCCGGAGACCAGCACCACCTCGCGCCCCTGGCGGGCGAGCGAGTGGGCCAGGTTCGCGGCGAGCAGGGATTTCCCGTCCCCGGGGTCGGCCGAGATGATCGCAAGCACCTTGATGTCGGTGCCGAGCCCCTGGCGCTCGAGCGCGGTGCCGACCTGGCGGTAGCCCTCGGCCGACGGGCTGAAGGGCCGGTCCACCACGACGATGCCCGATCCGCGGCCGCGGCGGCGCCGCGACAGCCGCGGCACGGTGGCGAGAACGCTCAGACCGGTCGCCGCCTGGGTGTCGTTGGGCGTCACGATCTTCGGCGTGGTCGCCTCGGCCAGGAACGCGAAGCCGACCCCGCCCATGATGCCGAGCAGCAGCCCGAGCGCGAGCGACATGCCCGAGTTACCGGCGTTGTCGGTCGGCACCACCGCGATCCTGTCGAGGATCTGGGTGGGGTTGAGCGCGGCCGCCCGGCTGGTCTCGTCGATCTGGGCGAGCTTGTCTGCGTAGCGCTGCTTCGCCAGGTCCAGCTCGGTGGAGGTGACGACGCTCGCGCCGCCGCCCCTACCCCGCTCCCTGTCCGCCTGGTTCGACCACTTCAGGACGTCATCCTTGAGGTCGCGGGCCTCAAGGTTGAGGTTGGCGCGGATCTCCGAGAGCTGACTGTCGTAAAGGCCGTTACGCCGTTGCGCGTAGGTATCGAGATAGGCCTGGAGGGTCGACCTGGCCAGGGCAGGGTCGTCATCGGCGAGGCTGACCTGCACCTGGGTGGTCCCGACGATCGCCGACGATCGTACGGCGGCGGCCAGCTTGGTTGCCCAGCGTGAGCGGTCATAGGACTTGAGCGCCCCGAGGTGTCTGGCACGCGGGCCGAGCTCGTCGATGACCGTCTGCGCCGCGATGATGTCCGGGGTCAGGGCCGCCGCCCCGGCGGGCTGGACGGCGGAGCTGCTGTCCTTGCCGTTGCCGCCCTGGGACTGGAGGGTCAAGGGGCGGACGTCGAGCCGGGTCCTGGCCTCGTAGTCCGGGTTGGAGGGCAGGATGCGCGGGAAGACGCCCACTCCCAGCGCAACACCGGCAATCAGGCCGGCAGCGACGATCGCCTTGCGCCGCCATACTGAACGCGCGTAGTCCGACAGCGTTGGGTTCGTCCGCCGGGCGCTCGAGTCGGGTGTCACGGACAATTCGGTCTCCCCATACTGAGCAAGCCTCATCGCCGTGGTGACGTAACGGCAGGGCCTCGGTCAGACGATCGTCACCGATCCGGTGCGCAAGGCGCATCCCCAGATGCAGGAGGCGCTCTACTACATCTGCGCTATATCGGCTGATGCACGCCGCTACGGCGTGGGCGCGGGACGTCCCGCTCAGTGCCTGGGTCGCGGCCGCGGCTTCCTGGTCCGCATCAGGGTGGTGGCGCCGATACCGAGCAGCCCGACCGCGACCGCGACCGCGGCGCCCATCGGCGCGCCGGTGAACGGCAGGCTGCTGCTGCTCCCGACCCCGTTGCTCGAGGCGTTCTCCGCGGCCACGGCGGCCACGGCCCCGTCCTGGGAGGTAGTCGCCGGGGTGGCCTCGTCGCCCGAGAGCGCCGCTGCCGCCGCCGTGGAGGAGCTGCCGCCGCCGGTCCTGGCGAGGCTCTGGACGGCCTGCTGCGTCGTGGTCGTGCGGTGGTGACGGTGCCTCGTGCCGCTGCCGACCGTGGTGCTGGTGGCGCTGGTGGTGGTGGTGGTGGTGGTGGTGGTGGTGGTCGAGCTCGAGCCGGTGCCGCCGCTCACGCTGCCACTGGTGGTGCCCCTGAAGACGCCACAGTCCTTGTCGGCGTTCAGGCAGCTGTCGACGAGGCTCTTGAGCTTCGCCTGATCCCAGGTGTTCCAGAAGTCAGCGTGCGCGGTGAACGCCGGGCCGGAGGAGAGCGCTATCGTGCCGCTGGAGGTGCCGACCGGGTACTCGGTGCGCATGATGATGCGCGGCAGCGCGCGCGTGAAGCCCGCCGGGCACTTGCCGCCGCTCACCGGGTAGCGCAGGTGCGGGGTGTCGTCCACGTGCGTGAGCGTCCCGTCCCAGCAGTTGGGGAAGCCGACGTGCAGGCTGAGGATCCCGGTCTGGCACGAGCTCGGCGGTGCCAGCGGCTTGCCGCCCACGGAGTTGTCCGAGCACCCCCAGTAGATCTCCTCGCCGAGGGTCGGGTTCTCGCTCGCGGAGGTGGCGTGCGAGTTGCCGGCCACGATGCGAAAGTCGGGCGGGAACGGCTCGACGTGGGTCCCGGAGGCGAGGTTGTCGGCGGTGTAGTAGACCTGCTCGCGCACACCGCTCCCGGCCGGGCTGACCTTCACGCCGTTGCGGAGCACCGAGGGCGTCCAGTAACCGGCGCGGTCCCCAGCGGGACAGGTGCTGGATGCCGCCTCCATCGACTGGAAGGTCGAGAACGCGTCGACGCTGGTGTTGCCGATGAAGTCGTGCAGGTGGCTCGCCCCGGGCGCCCCGGGGTGCACGATCGGGTCGTCGGGCAGCGACCTGACGTAGCCGCACACCACCACCCATGCGCCGGAGGAGGCCCGCGAAGGGGTCGAGATGGCGACGACGGCGCCGACCAACGTGATGCAGACGAACAGCGCCCGCAAGAGCTTTCGCATCGTGCAACTCCTTGGGGGGCCGAGCCGGATGCCTCGTGCCGCGCGTGGACGATGCCCACGTGGGGGGGCAGCACTGGGAGCGGGAACATAGCAGTTCAATAACGAAAAAGACAAATCTCGGCAAAGGTATCCCTTATGCCCAAATGTGCCCGATCTGTTCCCTGCGCGGATACTACGACGAGCGCAGTGCTGCCACCCAGCGGAGATCGGCGTCGAGCCGGGCGCTGCCGAGCAGCGACCTGATATGGGCGATCCGCTGGAAGCGCGATCCGGTGAGGTCCTCGATCTCCAGGCCGTGCTCCTTGAACGCCCGGTAGAGCTGTTCGACCCCCTGGGGGACCGTCCAGCGCAGCTCGAGGCCGGGCAGCATGGCCAGCTTGCCGCAGTCCACCCGGTAGCAGCGCAGGTCCGGCCCGGCGCCCTCGGCGAAGGTCACCTCGCTGCCGGGCACCACCTCCCGGACCATCTCGGCGACCTCGCGGATGCGGTAGTTCTCCTCGGTGCGGCCCACGTTGAACGCCTCGCCGTGGACCACAGCGCGCGGCGCCTCCAGGACGGCCAGGAACGCTGCCGAGATGTCCTCGATGTGGACAAGAGGCCGCCACGGGGTCCCATCGCTCATGAGGTGCACGGCACCGGTGGAGAAGGCGAAGCCGACGAGGTTGTTGACGACCACGTCGCCGCGCAGCCGGGGCGACACGCCGTAGGCGGTCGCGTTGCGCAGGAACGTCGGGCTGAAGTCGTCGTCCGCAAGCGCGGCGATGTCCTGCTCGGCCAGCACCTTGGACTCGCCGTAGGGGGTGACCGGGTTGAAGGCCGCCTGCTCGTCGAGGAACCGGTCATCCTCCGCCGCCCCGTACAGGCTGCACGATGACGAGAACACGAACCTGGACACGCCGGCCCGCTTGGCCATCAGGGCCAGCCGGACGGAGGCGAGGTGGTTGATGTCGTAGGTGCACTGCGGGTTCAGGTTCCCCAGCGGGTCATTGGAGATCGCGGCCAGGTGCGCAACCGCGTCGAAGCCCTGCAGGTCCTCGACACGGACGTCGCGAACGTCCATGACCATGGTCGTGACCGGCTCCGGCCCAGGCCCAAACGCGCACTCGGCGAACAGGGAGCTGTCGAGGCCGACCACCTCGTGACCAGCCTGCAGCAGATGGGGAACGAGCACGGCTCCAATGTAGCCGTCGGATCCGGTCACCAGAACGCGCACGTCATTGCCTCCAGTTGCTGTAGTTGTCGCTTCCCGGTGCGTCAAGCTGTCGTTTGCGCCGGCCACCTCCTTGTCTATAGGGCGCGACCGGTACAGGCATGCGCACGACGACGTAGCCGGCTTGCGCTGGATGCAGGATCTTTCCGGTGGCCGCTGGCCGTTGACATCCCATACCCGATACATATACTCGATACATGTATGTGATAGGGGAGAGGCGGTCGTCGCGTTGTCGGTGAGGTACGGGATCCTCGGGCTGCTCGCCCAGCAGCCGTTGCACGGCTACGAGGTCAAGACCCGGTTCGAGTCGCTGTTCGGTGGGACCTGGGAGGTCAACTTCGGCCAGGTCTACACCACGCTGCAGCGGCTGGAGCGCGACGGCCTGGTCGAGCCCGCCGATGGCCGTGGCGACCGGGCCAAGCTCACCTACCGGCTGACCGGCGCCGGGCGTGCGGCGCTGGAGCGGTGGCTTGCGCAGCCCGAGGCCGAGCCGCAGCAGCTCCGCGAGGCGATCCACCTCAAGCTGCTGCTCACCGGCCGCCTGGCCAACGGGAACCTGCGCGGCCTGCTCGCCGGACAGCGCCGTGTCTACCTGCAACGACTCAAGGACCTCGCCGCGCTCGAGCGCCGCGCCCGCCAAGACGGGCGCGGCGATCTCGTCCTGGTCATCAAGAGCGCCATGCTCCACACCGAGGCCGACCTGAAGTGGGTCGACGTCTGCGAGGACGAGCTGGGCGACCACAGCGGCAACGCGGATTCGTGGAAAGGCGGGCCGGACAGTGAAGCCGCTCATCGCGCTGACTGACGTGAGCAGGGTGTACCAGGACCAGGCGGCCCCCGCGCTGTGCGGCGTGAGCCTGACGGTCCAGGCTGGTGAATTCGTCGCTGTGATGGGACCGTCGGGCAGCGGCAAGTCCACCCTGCTCAACCTCATCGCCGGGCTGGACCGCCCGAGCAGCGGCACGGTGGTGGTCGACGGCGTCGCCCTCGCCACCCTCGGCGAGGGCGGCCTGGCACGCTTCCGCCGCCAGCGGGTCGGCTTCGTCTTCCAGTTCTTCAACCTGCTCGGCAGCCTGACCGTCGCCGGCAACATCCGCATCCCGGCGCAACTGGCCAGAGTCAAGCCGCGCGTTGCCGAGCAGCGCGTCCACCAGCTTCTGGACCAGCTGGACCTCGCGGGAGTGGCCGACCACTTCCCGACGCGGCTCAGCGGCGGGGAGCGCCAGCGGGTGGCGGTCGCCCGTGCCCTGGTCAACCGGCCGGCGCTGCTGCTGGCCGACGAGCCGACCGGCGCGCTCGACAGCCGCGCCGGCGACCACGTCATGGAGCTGCTCGCCAGGCTGCACCGGGACGGGCAGACGATCCTGCTCGTCACCCACGACGCCAAGCTCGCCGCCACCGCCGCCGACCGGGTGGTGACCCTCCGCGACGGCAGGGTGCTCGACGACGCCCCCCTTGCCACCGCAAGCGGCCAGTCCGCCCCGGCGCTGGTGCGGCTCCGCGGGCCACAGCGGCAGGCGACGCCATGACCGCGGTCGTCGCCAAGCTGCTGGCGGACCTGCGCCGCAGGCGGCTGCAAGGCGGCGTGGTCACCCTCATCGTCCTGCTCGCCAGCGGCACCGCCGCGCTCGCGCTGACCCTGCGGACGGCCGCCGCCAGCCCCTACGACCACGCCTTCGCCGCCCAGCGCGGCGCGCACCTGGCGGTCGTCTTCGACGGCCGCGTGGTCACCCCCGACCGGCTCGCCCGCACCCCCCGGCTGCTCGGCGTGTCGGCCTGGGCCGGTCCCTGGCCCACCACCGGGATCAACCTCCGCGCCAGCACCGGCAGCGGCAGGTTCAGCCTCAACGTCCAGGGCCGCGCCGACCCCGGCGGCAACGTCGAGCGGCTCCGCCTGGCCGCGGGTCGCTGGCTCACGGCACCCGGCCAGATCGTGCTCACCCGCTCCCTGGCCGAGCAGCGGGGGCTCTCGCCCGGTGACCGGCTGGTCGACCTCGACGTGCCCACCAGGCCCGCCCTCGAAGTCGTCGGCGAGGTCATCGACGTCGACGAAGGCGAAGCCGGGCTCGCCTCCCAGTCGGCCTGGGTGCTGCCCGCGCAGCTCGCCCCGCTCGTCGGCCAGGGTCACTACCTGGGCTACCGGATGGCCTACCGCCTGCCAGGCCGGCCGACCCAGGCCGACCTTCGCCGAGCCACCGCCCGGCTGGAGGCGGCACTGCCGGCGGGTGCGGTCGGCGACACGATGTCCTACCTGGAGGTCAAGAAGCTGTTCACGCTTATCAACACGATCATCTTGACCTTCCTGCTCGCCTTCAGCGTGTTCGCGCTCGGCGCGGCGGCGGCGGTCACCGCCAACGTGGTGGCTGGTGCGGTGCTCGCCAGCTACCGCGACGTCGGGACCATGAAGGCCCTCGGCTACACCCCGGCCCAGGTGGTGGGCTCCCTCACCGGCGCGATGCTCGTCCCGGCGCTGGCCGGTTCGGTTGTCGGGATCCCGCTCGGCACGCTGCTCGCCCAGCCACTGCTCGACCGCGGCAGCCACGCGCTGGGGCTGGCGTCCGGGCTGGCGTTCTCGCCAGCGGTCGACCTGCTCACGCTGGCCGGGGTCGTGGTCGTGGTCACGGCCGCGGCCACGCTACCGGCGTTGCGCGCCGGGCGGCTCAGCCCGGTGCGGGTCCTGGTGCTCGGCGCCGGACCGGAGCGCTCCGGGAACCCGCGGACCAGGCGGCCTCGCCGCCGCCCCGGGGCCCCACGCGGCGGCCGTCCCGGCCTGCCGCTTGGCCTGCCACGCCCGCTGAGTCTTGGCGCCGCCGACGCGTTCGCCCGGCCGCTGCGCGGCACGCTGACCGCCACCGCGGTGCTGCTCGGCGTCGCGACCGTGACGTTCGCCTTCGGGCAGCACCGCAGCCTCGACCGGTTCCACAGGAACCTGGCCACCACCCAGGTGCAGGTCCAGCGCACCGCCGCCTACCCCGACAGCACGCTGATGCACACGCTGCTCACCCAACCCGAGACCGCCGGGGTGGTCGCCACCAGCGCCACTCATATGCTCGTGCCCGGCCTTGCCGATCCCGTGCTGGTCAAGGCGTTCCGCGGCAACCCGGCCGATCTCGGCGTCCCACTGGTCACGGGACGCTGGTACGCGCAGCCTGGCGAGGTCGTGGTCCCCAACGGCCTGCTCCGGCAGACCCATCTCCACGTGGGCGACCCCCTGACCGTCACCTTCCATGGACGCGCCATCCCGCTCCGGATCGTCGGCAGCGACTTCGACGTGTCCAACTTCGGCCGCGACCTCAGCCTGGACTGGTCGACCCTGGCGCGGGTGGTGCCGGACACGCAGCCGCTGGCCTACCTCGTCCGGCTCCGACCCGGTGCCGACCCGGCCGCCTACGCCCGGCGCATCCAGGCGACCGCCCCCGACTTCCTGAGCACCCAGACCAGCAGCCCGATCGTGTCGCTGCTCGGGATCTTCGACCTCGTCGGCCTCACTCTGGTCGCCGTCCTCGCCGGCATCGCGGTCGCTGGGATCTTCGCCACCGTCCTGCTCATCACCCGCGAACGCGTCCACGACACCGCCGTGCTCAAGGTGCTCGGCATGACCCCCCGCCAGGTCCTCGCCATGGCCACCGCCTCGGCCTGCACCCTGGGCCTGGCCGGTGGCGTCCTCGGCGTCCCCGCGGGGATCGCCCTGCACCAGGCGGTCGAGACCCTCGCGGGCAGCGTGATCGGCAATCGCATCCCCACCGTCACGCTCGAGACCTTCCCGCTGCCGGTCATGCCAGCGCTCGCGCTCACCGGGGTGCTCCTGGCCATGGTCGGCGCGCTGCTGCCCGCCTGGTGGGCGGCGCGCGGTACCACCCTCGAGCCCCTCCGAGCGGAGTAAGGCTCTAGCATGCGCCTTCTGTGCTGTTGAAGAAGATACGCAGCGCCCTGTCGGCCGCGCTGGGTCTCGAAACGCCCGCGGGAAGTGACAGCCGCGCCGATTGCATTCGCGGTTGCATTCGCAATTGCATTCGCAATGGCGCTGGAACCCAAGGAGCGAGCCACATTGTGACGGCCGGTAGCAGCCGTCTGGGCGTACAGAGTTCTGCCGAGTCGTGACGCTTCTAATCTTCATTGCGGCGGAGGTAGCATTCGGCCGCCAAAACGCCAGCGCAGGAGAAATGGCCATCGGGCACCCCCAGCCCCTGGCCCCTACGAGGACACCAACACAATGGCCCAGGATCCGGCCGCGGCCCCCAGCCCGGTCCCGATCATCACCCAGCTCGGCGTCGCAGCTGTCGGCAAGGGCATCTTCTGGATGCTCAACTCCGGTCACGAGTGGGTCCACCGGCGGAGTGAGACGGTCGAGTTCCATGACCGCAAAACCGTGACCCGAACCGTGACCGTCGAGTTCACCCTCCCCGACGTGATCCCCACACTGCGGCTGGCAAGCGGGCCAGTCCGGCTGGTGCCGGTCACCCTGATGGATAAGCACAACCTGGTCCACTTCGAATTGCGGGACGAGTGTGGCTCCGCCGTGCCGGTGCTCACTGCTGAGGAGAACACCGTCGTCGGGACAGCGGCACTGGTCGCCGCGGCAGCCGACGCGCTGTCGTGTGCTCCCCAAGACGTCCCCGAGGAGCTCCGCCTGCAGCTCCGGGGCATCGCGGGCGGGACCAGGCAACAACGCCTCGCGTGCCTTGCCCAACGGGAACACTGGGACGCCAGGCTGGAGCGCGCCCAGGCGTTCTCGCTGATGGTGGACCGGCTTGCGGCCAGCTTCCCAGTCCTGGTGCTGCTGCGGGCAGAGCCCGGCGACCGTCGCATCCTACGCTTTTGCTACGACGAGATCGTCAACATCCACGAGCTGGAGCCCGACGTGGAGGCATTGCGGCAGCGCTGGATTGGCCCCAAGGCGGCCGAGTTGGCGGTCAAGGTCGGTGCGTTTGTCGGCTGGACCGCCACAGCGGTTGAGTTCTCCACCCCCTCGGCGGTGGATACCCAGAGCTTCCACTTCGAGGTCAAGGCACCCGATGGTGCTGATATCACCCAGGCAAGCCTCGCGGTTGGACGGCGTTCGTCGTCGCGTGCCTACCGGCATGACTGGGCGCCGGGTGGGACCCCCCGGGTGCATCTGCACGTCAGCCGGGCGGCCAGCGGCTCATCGGGTGCGGCGCGAGTGCTGCTGCTGGGCTATCTGTGGCTCCAAAGCGCCGGCCCGACCATTCATCCCAGCCCGGCTGACGCCGCGGCGATCCTGGTCGCCTTGCCCGGAGTGTTCGCCACGATGCTTGCACGCCCGAGTGAGCATGCGATGGCCGCAACCCTCCTGCTCGGAGTGCGGGCGTTGCTCATCTTGGACGCGCTGGCCGCGTTCGCGGCGGCGGCATTGCTGGTGTCTGGGCTGCCCGACGGGCTGGTGATCCGCCTCTGGGGCGTGCTGGCCATCGCAGCCGGATGGCTTGCGGCCATGGTCCTGCTCAGCATGGTGTTTCCGCGGCTCCGCACCAAGGCGCCCACCATCGAGACCGCGGCAAGCAGCTCCTCACGGCGCTGAGCCTCGATCTGTGCGTGCTGCCCGAACTGCTCCCGTTGGGCGGGGGTTCTTTGTGCAACATGCCAATGAGAATGCACGGCGCGTACGGCATACTGAACCATCAGCAGAGAATGACGGGTTCGAGCATGTTGTGGGTCTGTGAGGAGGCGTCGCCGTGCCGAAGACCTTCGAAGAGGTGCGGCGACTCTTGGGCTTTCATCGACCAGCGGCCCGTGTCCGCTCAGCCGAAGGCGCTCGCTATCGTCCCGACGACGAGTGGACCGACGACAAGCAGGCCGAGGTCGACGCCGCAGTCGATCGGGTCCGAGCTGACCTGCTCGCCGGCAAGCACCAGCCCGCCGACGATGACAGCGACACCGCCGACACCCGCAGCGCTCGTAGGTGCTGACAGACCCACATCCGGCCCGGATTTGAGCGCGGTCAGCGGCGCTGACCGACCGGGGCCGGTCCGGGATATGGGTTGACCCAGCGCGAGTCACAATGGATCGTGGTCGATGGTGTGGGACGTGACGGCTGGGGGTGTCATGAGCAGAGCGCAAAGGATCGCAGGCCTTCCGTGTGGACGCTGGAGCAAGTTGGTCGTCCTGGTCTTCTGGATCGCGGTGTTCGCGGTCGCGCAGCCGCTCGCCGGCAAGCTGAACAGCGCGCAGAAGAACGACGCGTCGGCCTGGCTGCCGCACAACGCCGAGTCCACCCAGGTCGTCGACCTGGCCAAGCGGTTCACACCCACCGACGTCTTCCCGGCCCTGGTGGTGTACGAACGTGCCGCCGGCGCCGTCACCGCGGCCGACAGGGCCAAGGTCACCGCCGACCTCACGCGCTTCGCCACCGTCAAGGACGTCAGTGGCAAGGTCCTGGGCCCGATCCCGGCCAAGGACGGCCGGGCGTTGCAGGTGGTCGTGCCGATCAAGGTTGCGTCGGAGGGCAACGGTTGGGAGCAGCTCGGCCCGAGGATCAAGGAGCTGCGGTCCATCGCGCGGGCCGACGCGGATGGGCTCGGGGTGTACGTGACCGGGCCGGCCGGGTACTTCGCCGACTTCGCCAACGTGTTCTCGGGGTTCGACTCCACCCTGCTGTACATCACCGCGCTGATCGTCATCGTCATCCTGCTGCTGACCTACCGCAGCCCGCTGCTGTGGCTGCTCCCGCTGAGCTGCGTGTTCATCGCCCTGACCGCCGCGCAGGCGGTGATCTACCTGCTCGCCAGGCACGCGGGCCTGACCGTCAACGGCCAGAGCGCGTTCATCCTGACGGTGCTGGTGTTTGGCGCCGGCACCGACTACGCCCTGCTGCTGACCGCCCGCTACCGCGAGGAGCTGCGCCGCCACGCCGACCGGCACCAGGCGATGGCGGTGG
>WNGA01000062.1_pt1 | contig 121556 bp, 117 predicted proteins | sample 5400061 | NCBI WGS metagenome assembly WNGA01 (sample SAMN13153366, study PRJNA577476) | soil metagenome | isolation source: 100 cm soil or saprolite under grassland replicate 2 | place: USA:California | collected 2016-06-15 | reverse complement strand
CTGGTCGGCGCGGCAGTTCGCCCGTAGCGTCCGCTGATATCCGGACAATAGGTTTTAGTCCGCAGTGCGGTATTTATCTACCGCAGTGCGGCGGCATGCGGCAATCACGACACATAAGCCTGATGCGATGTGAAGAGTTCGATCGGGTTTCTTACCGAATTACTTTCCAGTCCGGGCCGTGATCTCTAGAGATCGATTTCTCACCACGACAATGTCCGGAAATTATTGGCTTTGAAATGGTTTGAAGGAAACTTTCAGCGGGCTTGCAGTGACTGAAGGTTAGCTATAGCCTACGGATTCGCCGGCGAGTCTGGAACGTTCCGAGCCAAGAACTGGACTGGGAGGGAAAGACATGGTCAAACGCGCCGCTGCGACTATCACGGCAACCGTCGCGGCGATTTTCCTGATGCTCGGCATTGGGGTGTCGCCAGCATTCGCCAACTCGTACTACACCCACGGGACGACGAACAGCATCTGGAATTTCACCACCGGGAGCACCAGTTACTACCAGAACCACAACGGTGACGACTTCGCATTCGACGTGACGTCGGGTATCGCGGTCGACATGCGCTGGTCGAAGTGCTCGGACTCGTCCGTGCACGGTGACATCAAGTACAACATCACGCCGTCGGGACCGTACCGGACGCTGGGTCAGAACTTCCTCGCTACGACGTGCCTGCACATTCAGTATCGGGGGTACACCCAGACGGGAACGTTCTACGGATACACGTACTGGAACTACAGCTGGGTCTAACACCGCAGGTTGATTGAAACGTGAGCAAGGGCTTCGCTGACCCTCTTAACCGTGGATCAACGGGGTCCTTGCCTCGCGTAGTGAAACCTTCCCCTCCTGCCGCGCGTGTCCCCACCAAAGCGCAACCGCTCGGCACGCCTCACGTCACCTCACGCGGCGACGCGTGATCACCACCGGAAGGCAGCTACATGACTCCACGATCAGCGCTTGCGGTAGCCGTCGCCGTCGTCGCGATCCTGCTCGGCGGATGCTCCGATCCCTCGTCGTCCGGGGCGGCCTCCGTACCGGGTCACGGAAGTGCGGCTCCGGAAGACACAGCAGCGGCGGCGGCGAAGGGTGCGAAGGGTCATAACGGGCCGCCCGGCACCAGCCGCGAAAAGTTCATGCCGGTGCTGAAACGGGCGTACCAGAAGGTGACCTGGCCGAAGGCGTACACGATGACCGTGGACGACATCTGGGGCTTCATGGCGTCCGGCGCCGAGGACACAGCGTACGGCGAGCACGACGCCACCGACATGGTGACGATCTGGAACACCTGCGCCTGGACGCTCGAACTCATCGACGACACCAAGGCCGGCAAATCCGTCGACGAAGACTCCAGGTCGCTGGTCTTCCTGAAGAACGACTCCAATCGGGAAATCATCGAGCGCATCCTCGACGACGCCAAACTGGGTGAACTAGGCACGGCGCGTCAGTTCGTGACCGCGAACGGCTGCCAGAAGGGATTCCAGAATTAACGCCTCACGGCTGTGCCGGCGGCCGGTGAAGTGCACGGCCCTGGGCCTGTTGGCGCTGGTCCTGGCGTCGTGCGGGGTCGGGAGCGGGGCCCAGCCCGGTAGCCCTCACAGTCAGGTCAGCCCGATGTCCGGCCAGGCGACGACGCACGTCGAGATCCGTGACATCTACCAGACCGTACGGCTCGAGGGGGCCGTCGAGGCGTACGACTCCGTGGCGGTCAGGGCGCCGAAAACCGGGACATTCGCACCGGTTTCGGGGCTGCACAACGGCCGGACCGTACGAAAAGATGCGAGCCTCGGCACCGTGTCCTGGTGTCCCGCGTCGAACGCGGCGACCGGCTCGTCATCGGGCTCGTCGTCCGGGGATCCGAAGCCGGGGGCCTCGGCCAGCCCGACCGTGGGAGCCACGTGCCGGCAGGTGCGTACCGCCGTGACGGCTCCGGTCGCCGGCAAGGTCTCCGGGCTTGCGGAGCAGGAAGTCGCGCCCGGCACGACCGTCGCCACCATCCAGCCGCCCGGGTTCCACATTCGGCTGCCCGTCGTGGACGCCTCGCTGCTCTACCGGTTTGCGAAACCCCCGAAATCGGGGAAGGCGGAGATCGTCGGCGGACCGTCCGGCTTCACGGTCCGGTACGAGAAACGGTCGTACGACAAGGGAACCGGCCAGGTGAGCGTCTTCGTTTCCGTGCCGCGCGACATGACGTTCTTCGCCGGGCTGCACGCCGTGGTCGTATTCGTCACGGGCGTCAAGGACCAGGTGCCGACGCTTCCGCTGTCCGCGGTGCACGGGAAGTCCGGGAAGGGCGAGGTGGTGACCGTCGACCGCGCGGGAAAGACGAAGGTCGTCAAGGTGACGCTAGGTGAGTCCGACGACCTGTACGTCGAGGTCCACGGGATCGACGCCAAGGCGAACGTCCTGCTCTATCCGCTGGAGTCGGACTTCGATGAATGACGATGTCGTCCTCGCCGTACGCGGGGCCACCAAGGCGGTCCGGCTGCCGTCCGGCGAGGACCTGACCCTGCTCAGGGACGTCGACCTGACCGTGAGCCGGGGCGAATCGGTCGCCATTCGCGGCAGGTCCGGCTCGGGAAAGACCACGCTCCTGCGAGCCCTTGGTTTGTTCATTCCGTTCGATGCCGGGGAACATCATCTGCTCGGCGTCGACGTACGGACCGCGGGGGATCGGCGTTGCTCACGGTTACGGGCGGAATCCATCGGCTTCGTGTTCCAGGATTTCCGGCTGCTTCCCAATCTCACCGCCGCGGAGAACGTCGAGTACGGCTGCATTCTCGCCGGCATGCCCAGACGCCGCCGCAAAGTCGCGGTGAGGCAGGCGATGGAGCGGGTCGGATTATCCGACCGGCAGCAATCCCGGCCCGGCCAGTTGTCCGGTGGAGAACAACAACGGGTGTCGATCGCCCGTGCCCTGGTGAAACAGCCGGCGTTGGTGCTGGCCGACGAGCCGACCGGCGCGCTCGACGGCAATACCGCTGACGTGATCATCCAACTGCTCCACGAGGCGGTGACCGATCTGGGTGCCGCACTCGTCCTCGTGACGCACGACGAGACCGTTGCCGGGCGATGCCACCGGATTACCCGGCTGATCGAGGGCACGATCGCGGAGGAAACCACGGAGACAATTCCGATCCCGACCGGGGCGGCGTGATGCGGGTCCTCACCATCGCGGTCGCGGAGTTCACCTCGAATTGGCGAAGAAACGCGGTGTTCGGCGCCATCTTGTTCATTTCCGTTGTCGTCCAATTGTTCACCGCGATTTCATCTACGGCCTCGCAGACGGCGGTCGAAACGTACGGCACCGCGGTGTACGGGTACGCGGAGACGTACAACATGTCTTTCGAGGAGCCGATGAGCGCCGAGCAGTTGGCCGCGTTCAATCGGCAACTGGTGACCATCGGGCGCGGCTACCGGTGGTTCCGCCCGGCGACCGCGGTCGACATCGAGGGGTACGTACGGACCTCCGGCGCCGCCGACGCGGCCAGCGCCTCGCCGCTGACCCTGCGAGCGGTCTCGCCGGCGTGGCGGCGCCTGACGCCGTCGATCCCCGACGACGACCTGTGGCGGACCGTGACCAGCCCCCGGCGCGTCGGTGCGGCGGTAATGCTCGAGGACGGTACGGCACAGCGGCTGCAGGTGACCGGGCCGCTGGCCGTGACCCTGCTGGTCGACGACACATCGGGTGGCCAGAGCGACTCCGGCGCCCAGGGCGCCGGCACCGGCTCGGGCGCGAGGGGATCAGCCAGCGGATCCGGCCTTGAAGGTGCGGCCGGATCGGACGGCGCCGGGTCCGACAGTGCCGGATCGGACGGTGCCGGGGCCGGCGGTGCCGGGGCCGACGGCGGGGCCGGCCGGAACGGCGGGACCGGGTCGGACCGCGGGGCTGGGTCGGACGGCGGGGCTGGGTCGGACGGCCGGGGTGCGGGGACCGACCCCTCGGCCGCGGCCGGTAGTGGCTCTGAGGGTGGGGGTGCGCCGGTCGCGTCTGGTACGGGTGGGACCGGTCACCGGATCGCGGTGCGGAACGTACCGGTGTTCGGGACGTACACGGAGCTGAACAAGTCGCTTGCCGCCGATGCGCTGGTCAACCAGAACCTGCTCGCGCTCGCCCACATCGGGCCGCAGCCGGTCAGCGTGTACTGGCGTTGCGAAGGCGCCACCTGCCGGGACACGTACGGGCTGGTGAAGCTGGCCGCCGCCGCGGTCGGCGCCAAGCCGGGGCGGGAGCAGCGGATCGATCAGCTCGAGCAGTTCCGCCCGGTGCTCGCACAGCAGCAGAAGGAGGGGCGCCGGTTCTCCCTGGTGGTGATCGTGCTCGGGGCGTTCGCCGTGGCGATCGTGTCGACCGCGTTCGTCGAGGTACGGGCGCCGCAGTTCGCGATGTTGCGGGCGCTCGGCGCGTCCCGGTCCGCGGTGGGTGCGATCGCGTTGCTGGAGAACTTCTTCACCGCGGTGCTGGTAGGTGTGATCGCGGTGGTGCTCGGGGTCGCGGCCAGCTATCTGGACCCGAACCGGTTCAACCAGATCCCCGAGATCGAGCTGACCAGGCTCTCCGTCCCCGTGATGCTGTACGCGCGTACCGCCGCGTTGACGCTGCTCATCGGCCTGCTGACCGGGCTGGCGCCAGCGGTCCGGGCGTACCGCTCGGTGCGGACGTCCTGAGGTTCGTTGTGGATCTTGGAAAGTTAGGGGGCGACATGCCCCCTAACTTTCCAAGATCGCTGGGAGTGGCGCGTCGAGCGCGGCGGGTGGGAGGTCAGCGGGGTGGGAATTCGATGACCTCGCCGGCCAGCCAGGCGATCTGCCGGGCGATCTCCTCCGGCGGCGACAGCGGCATGACCAGGTGGCTGACCACGAGGCGTACCACCGACTCCAGCAGGAACCGCTTGCGGTCCGCATGTAGGTCGATGTCGGGCCAGTGGGTGTCGAGGTACGCGAGCAGCAGCTCGGTCGCGGCGGTCAGGATCGGTTCGGAGCGGGTGGTCAGGAACGGCAGCAGTTCGTCGGCGCCGCCCCTGGTGGCGGTGAGCACGGCCTTGAGTACGGGGTTGTCCGCCGCCTCCGCGAGCGTGTATCCGACCGCGGCGCGGATCGCCTCCGCGAGGTCGTCGCGGTGTTCGTCGAGGCGTTCCTGGATGCCGGCGAGGAACCGGTCGGCCTCACGCAGCGCGACCGCCTCGCCGAGCCCTTCCTTGGTGCCGAACTCGTTGTAGACGGTCTGCCGGCTGACTCCGACCCTCGCGCCGACGTCGGCCATCCGTACCTGGGTCCAGCCGCCTTCGGTCAGCAGGTCACGGGCCGCGTCCAACAGCTGGTCGCGAAGCATCGTACGGACGGATTCCTGGAACGTGCTCCGGGTCGCCATGCGACTACTTTACACGTCCGGGTTGACAGTCTCTGTGCTTTACACAAATACTCAGTCTGTAAACGTTCATGACATGTACCGGAAACGTGTCTCGGAGGTGGGTCGCCATGGTGCTCCTGGAACGAGCCCAGCACGTCTGGACGGCGTCCGTGTCCGGTCCACCGGTCCCTCCGGGGGACGACGGCGAGCCCTCGGTACGGGAGGTCGGCCGGGTATGGCAGATCGCGCTGGCGTTGCTTCCGGTCTTCGTACTCGCGGCGTTCTGGCGGTTGTGGCAGCAGGCGTTCGCCTTCAGCAACGGGCTCGACGCGACGATGCCCAACTTCGATCGCTACTGGATGACGCTGTTCTTCTTCAACATCGGCGTGATCCCGATGGTCGCCGCGGCGGCGTACGCGTGGCTGATTGTGAGTGGGGCAAAGGCCGCACGCGTGCCGCTCACCCCGGCCGAGGAGACGCGGCGGATCTGGCGGCTCTGGCTGATCGTGGCGGCGTTCGCGGAGGCGGCGTACTTCGGGGGAAGTTACTTCGCCGAGCAGGACGCCTCGTGGCACCAGGTGACCTTGCGGGACACCGCGTTCACGCCGAGCCACATCGGGCTGTTCTACGGCGCGTTCCCGCTGATGATCTACTTCGCGTTCGGCGCGTACCTGTACGGCCGGACCCGGCTGCCGCACCTGTTCGGCGGCAAGGCGTTGCCGGTGTCGTTCGCGCTGGTCGTGGGCGGGTCGATCCTGCTGATGTTCCAGGTGGCGTTCAACGAGTTCGGCCACACGTTCTGGCAGACCGAAGAGGTGTTCTCGGCGCCGTTGCACTGGCCGTTCGTGATCTTCGCGTACCTGCTGTTCGCGACCTTCGCGATCTGGTTCTCCTCCGCGGTCCGGCTGGCGCAACTGGTACGGCAGGAGGAGGGGAAATGAACCCCACGGCACCCCGCATCCCGCGGCGGTGGGACTGGCTCGTCATCGCGAGCGCGATCCTGCTGATCATGGGCGGGATCCACATGAACAACATGCTGTTCGCCGGGGACTGGTCGTTCTGGGTGGACTGGAAGGACCGGCAGTGGTGGCCGCTGCTCACCCCGGCGGTCAACATCATCCTGCCGGCGGCGCTGCAGTACATCCTGTGGGACAAGCTGCGGATGCCGATCGGCGCCACCATCGGCGCGGTCTGCCTGGTCGGCGCCCAGTGGATCTCCCGGGTGGTCAGCTTCGAGTGGTGGGCGCACCTGCCGCTGAACTACGTATGGCCGGAGACCATGATCCTCACCGCCGTGCTGATGGACGTGGTGCTGCTGGTCAGCCGCAGTTACGTGATCACGTCGCTGCTGGGTGGCGCACTGTGGGGCGGCCTGTTCTGGCTCGCCAACTACCCCGCGCTGGCGCCGTTCCTGCAGCCGATCGTCTACCACGGCCACGTGCTGACCGTCGCCGACGTACTGAGCTTCCAGTTGGCGCGGTCCCAGGGGCCGGAGTACCTCCGGATGATCGAGGAGGGACACCTGCGGGCGTTGATCGCCGACGTGACCGCGCTGGTGTCGTTCTTCGCCGCGATGCTCTGCGCCGGCGTCTACTGGTTCGGCATCGGGCTCGGCAAGTTTCTCGCGGTGGTGCCGATCGGCAAGACCTTCCGGCTGCAGACGGACTGAGGAGGCTGACATGTCTTTGCTGCGCGCAGCCGCGGCCGGCCTTGTGGTCGGGATCCTCGCGGTCGTGACGGGGCCGGCGTCCGTGGCCAGCGCCCACGGCGAACAGACCCAGGAAGCGTTCCTACGGGCGTCGACCGTCCTGCTGTACGACGTGAAGTTCTCCGACACGTACGTCGCCGTCGGCGAGCCGGTCACCATCACCGGCAAGGTCCGGATCATGAACGCCTGGCCGGAGCACACCATCCCGGCCCCGCACACCGGATTCCTGTCGATCATCGCGCCCGGCCCCGTGTTCTCGGTCCAGGACCGGCAGCTGTCAGGTCAGTTCACCCCCCAGTCGGTACGGATCCACAAGGGCCAGACGTTCCCGTTCTCCGTCACCGTCGTGGCCCGCGACGAAGGGCACTGGCACGTACATCCGTCATTCGCGGTGAAGGGCGCCGGTACGCTCGTCGGCCGCGGCGAATGGATCGACGTCGGGCCGGGCGAGTTCCACAACACCGCCGCGCTCGCCAGCGGGGACCTCGCCAGCGGGGACAGGGTCGACCTGACCGACTACGGCACCCCGACCGTGGTGATCTGGCATGCGATCGCGCTGCTGATCGGGCTCGGCTGGCTGGCTTTCTGGCTGCGGCGTCCGGTGCTGGCCCGGCTCTCGGTAGTGTCGGACGGTCACGGCAGGAGTCTGACCAGCATCGTCGACGTGAAGGTCGGGCTGGGTTTCGTGGCGCTGGTGGTCGTCGTACTGGCCGGGGGGTACGCGTACGCGACGTCGTCGGCGGCCAGTGCGCCGCTGCCGCTGCAGGTGGCGAGGATCGCGCCGACCGTGGCAGCCGAGCCACAGCCGTTGGTCGACTCCGAGGTCACCCGGGCGCAGTACCGGGCAGCTGCCGAGTCGCTGGTACTGACGGTGAAGGTACGCAACACCTCCGACGCGCCGGTGACGCTCTCCGCGATGCAGGTCGCCGAGGAAACCCTGGTGCCCCGGGGCCAGCACGCTCACGGCGCCGTGCCGGCACTGCGGATCACCGACGCCGCGCCAGGCGGCTCAGGGTCGGGCGGGTCCGTAGCGGCCGGTGAGGAGCGCACGTTCACGGTCACGATCGACGCGAAGCCGCTGCTGGCCCGCAACCTGCTGCCGCTGCAGGAACCCCAGGTACGGATCACCGGGCTGTTCTTCTTCAGCGACAGCGCCGGCCACCAGCAGGTATCGGAGGTCGACGAGGTGACGTCGCCGATCCTGCCCGGATGAGCCGCACCGGGCAGCAGAGAACCAGGCCGCGAAAGGAGGCGTGATGTTGCTGGCGCACGCGGGCGAGTTTCATCCGCTGCAGCTGATCGTGCTGCTCGGTGCGCTGGTCGTACCGGCGGCCGGGATCCTGATCGCGGTGCTGGTCGCCGGCCACGGTGGGGTCGGCGAAGAGCCCACGGGCCGTGAGGCCCGTGGTGGTGGGGGGAAAGGTCGGTCAGTCCCTGGGGCGGGGGGCTGACCGGCCGCTCAGCGGCGGCGGGCCAGGGTGACGCCGTCGGCCAGCGGCAGGATCTGCAGCTCCACCCGCTCGTCCGCCGCGGCGTGGTCGTTGAAAGCGCGGATCGCGTCGGTGGTGGCGTCGTGGTTCTCGGAGTCGACCACGCGGCCGCTCCACAGCGTGTTGTCCACCAGCAGGGCACCGCCCTGGCGTACCCGGGGAACCAACTCGTCCCAGTACGCGGTGTAGTTCTCCTTGTCCGCGTCGATGAAGACCAGATCCAGGTACGGCTCCTTCGGCAGCTGTCGCAAGGTGTCCAGCGCCGGGGCGAGCTTCAGCTCGATCCGGTCCGCCACGCCGGCACGCTCCCAGTAGCGGCGCGCGATCGAGGTCCACTCCTCGCTGACGTCGCAGCACAGCAGCTTGCCGCCGTCGGCCATCCCGCGCGCGATGGCCAGCGAGGAGTAGCCGGTGAACGTACCGACCTCCACCGCGTGCTTCACCCCGATGAACCTGGTGAGCAGCGTCAGCAACCCCGCCTGCTCGGGCGCGATCTGCATCCCCGACTGCTTCGGCAGGTTGGCGTGGGTCTCGTCGATCAGGCCGCGGGCGACGTCGTCGAGCGGCGTGCTGTGTGCCACGACGTACGCCTGCAGCTCTTCTGAGATGGTGAGGGTCCTATTCGACACGGTGCGACTCCCTTGTCGTCGAATTCCAAAGATCGGTTATCGGTACGCCGAGCCGGCCCAGCAGTCGGCGCAGCAGCGGAAGTGAGAGGCCGACGACCGTACCGGGATCGCCGTCGACGCCTTCGACGAACGGGCCGCCGAGCCCGTCGATGGTGAACGCGCCGGCCACCTGCAGCGGCTCGCCGGTCGCCACGTACGCGGCGATCTCCGCGTCGGTGACGTCCGCGAACCGCACCAGCGTGTCCGCCACGGCGGCCGCCTCGCCGGCGGGCGAGATCAGGCAGTGGCCGGTGTGCAGCACCCCGGTCCGCCCCCGCATCCGCTTCCACCGGGCGACCGCGTCCTCGGCGTCGGCGGGCTTGCCGTACACCTCGCCGTCGAATTCGAGTACGGAGTCGCAGCCGAGCACCAGGGCTCCGGAGGCAGCCGGCCGCGCGGCCACCGCGCGGGCCTTCAACTGAGCCAGCGTGAGGCTGAGCCGGCCCGGTGCGGGCTCGGTGACGGTCGACTCGTCGACCCCGCTGACGATCACATCGGGGTCGATCCCGGCCGAGCGGAGGGTCGCGAGACGGGCGGGGCTGGCCGACGCCAGCACGAGTCGCGGACGGTTCATGCCGACATGTCTATCAGCCGTTTCCGACACTCTGCCGGCTGCGTCCCGATGACCGCTGGACCGGACTTCGCGACGCTCGGATCGCGGCGCGGTTACGAACCCAGGTCGGCGCAATGATTCGCTAAATCTCGCGCCAAAGACGCAAGGAATCGCCGCCATTACGCAATGGAAAGCAATAGGCAGTGGGTCACCCCGCAACCTACCGTTCAGGTCAACCCTCGCACAGTCCGCACCGGAACTCTTTCACCCAGGAGCGTCGATGCAGTCAACCATGGCCGTACGCCGGCGGCGTCACTACCTGATGTGTCCGCCGATCCACTTCGCCGTCACGTACGCGATCAACCCGTGGATGAATCCGTCCGTCCCGGTGGACGCCGGCCTGGCCGTCGCGCAATGGTCGGCGCTGCGCGAGACGTACCAGCAGCTGGGTCATTCGGTGGATCTGATCGAGCCGCTGGCCAGCCTGCCCGACATGGTGTTCGCGGCCAACGGGGCGTTCGTGGTCGACGGCATCGTGTACGGCGCGCAGTTCCGCAACCCGCAGCGGGACGACGAGGCGCCGGCGTACCGGGCCTGGTTCGAGTCCAACGGCTACGACGTGCGGATCCCCAAGTATGTCAACGAGGGCGAAGGCGACTTCCTGCTCATGGACTCGCCGATCGGGGACGTCGTGTTGGCGGGCACCGGGTTCCGTACCGAACTGGCGGCGCACGCCGAGGTGCAGGACCACTTCGGCCGGCCGGTGATCACGATGCGGCTGGTCGACCCGCGGTTCTACCACCTGGACACGGCGCTGTTCCCGCTGGGCAGTCGTGACGGGGTGGCGAACATCGCCTATTACCCGGGAGCGTTTTCGGACGGCAGCCGCAGGGTGCTGGAGCGGATCTTTCCGGACGCGATCCTCGCTTCCGAGGCGGACGCCGCCGTACTCGGGCTCAACGCGGTCAGCGACGGCCAGCACGTGGTGCTCAACGCCGAAGCCGAGTCCCTGGCCGGGCAATTGGAACAACGCGGGTACGTGCCGGTCCGCGTGAATCTGTCGGAGTTGCGGAAAGCTGGAGGAGGACCGAAATGCTGCACCTTGGAGATTCGATGACTCAGACCCCCGGGCCGTCCCCGGCTGCCGCCCCCGGCCCCGCCGGGCGGCAGACCGCTGACGCGATCGCCCTGGACGAGCGCGTCACCGCGCACAACTACCACCCGCTGCCGGTGGTGGTCGCCGAGGCCGACGGCGCCTGGGTCACCGACATCGAGGGCCGGCGGTTCCTGGACTGCCTCGCCGGCTACTCGGCGCTCAACTTCGGTCACCGTCATCCCGCCCTCCTCACAGCGGTACGCGAGCAGCTCGACCGGCTGACGCTGACCAGCCGGGCGTTCCACAACGACCAGCTCGGGCCGTTCTGCGAAGAGTTGGCCGGCCTCGCGGCGCAGGCGGGGATGCCGGCCGACGCCATGGTGCTGCCGATGAACACCGGCGCCGAAGCGGTGGAGACCGCGATCAAGGTCGCCCGCAAATGGGGGTACGAGGTCAAGGGCGTACCGGACGGCATGGCGAAGATCGTGGTCGCGGCGGACAACTTCCACGGGCGTACCACCACGATCGTGAGCTTCTCGACCGACCCCGACGCGCGGGACGGGTACGGGCCGTACACCCCCGGGTTCGTGACCGTGCCCTACGGCGACCTGGACGCGCTCGCGGAAGCGGTCGACGAGCACACGGTCGCGGTGCTGCTGGAGCCGATCCAGGGCGAGGCCGGCGTGATCATCCCGCCGGAGGGCTACCTGGCCGGGGTACGCCGGATCTGCGACACCCACCGGGTGCTGTTCCTCGCCGACGAGATCCAGTCCGGGCTGGGCCGCACCGGCGAGACCTTCGCGTGCACCCACGAGGGCGTCGTGCCCGACATGTTCATCCTCGGCAAGGCGCTCGGCGGCGGCGTACTGCCGGTCTCCGCCGTGGTCGCCGGGACCGATGTGCTCGGGGTGCTGCGGCCGGGCCAGCACGGCTCGACCTTCGGCGGCAACCCGCTCGCGTGTGCCCTCGGCCGCGCCGTGATCCGGCTGCTCGCCACCGGTGAATACCAGCAGCGCGCCCGCGACCTCGGCGACCGGCTCGCGGTCCGCCTCAAAGATCTCGTGGGTACGGGCATCGTCGGCTTCCGCAGCCGTGGCCTCTGGGCCGGCGTCGACATCGACCCGGCGCTGATGTCCGGGCGACAGGCCTGCGAGCGGCTGGCAGAGAAGGGTGTGCTGGTCAAGGACACCCACGGCTCCACGATCCGGATCGCGCCGCCGCTGGTGATCACCGGCGAGGAGCTCGACTGGGCCGTCGACCAGCTCGCCGCCGTACTCGCCGAGGCGCGCTGACCGCCGTTGCTTCGGCCCCGCGGTGGCCGCACGGGTTGTGGTCAATGTGCTGTCTCCAGTGCGTTGAGACCGCAAATTGACCACAAACCACGTGGGCGAAGGGCGACGCGAGCGTCGGGCGACAGGGCTGGCGAGGTGGATCAGGCGTCAGTGGGGGCGGGCGGAGGCGCGCCAGGCGCCGGGGCCGGGGTGCAGCGGCCGGCGTACCAGGGCGGCGCGGTTGCGCCACTCCGAACGGGGCTGGGCGGGCGGCTCGGCCGGTGTCGCGGTCTTCACCGAGAGCACCACGGTGAGGGCGGCCAGCTCCTCGTCGGTCGGGGTGCCGCGTACCACGCGCAGCAGCGGCCGTCCGGGGTCGCGGGTCTCGCCGGGGCCCGTCACAGTGGGATGTTTCCGTGCTTGCGGGGCAGGTGGGTCTCGCGCTTGCCGCGGAGCGTACGCAGTGCCTTGGTCACCGCCACCCGGGTCTGCGACGGCGGGATCACCGAGTCGACGTACCCCCGTTCGGCCGCCACGTACGGGTTGGCCAGCGTGTCCTCGTAGTCCTGGATGAACCTCGCGCGGGCGGCGTCGGGATCTTCGGCGGCGGCCAGCTCCTTGCGGTAGAGGATGTTGACCGCGCCCTGGGCGCCCATCACGGCGATCTGCGCGGTGGGCCATGCGAAGTTGAGGTCGGCGCCCAGGTGCTTGGAGCCCATCACGTCGTACGCGCCGCCGTAGGCCTTCCGCGTGATCACGGTGACCTTCGGGACGGTGGCCTCGGCGTACGCGTAGATCAGCTTCGCGCCGCGGCGGATGATGCCGTCCCACTCCTGGTCGGTGCCGGGCAGGAACCCCGGTACGTCGACGAACGTCAGCACCGGCACGTTGAACGCGTCGCAGGTGCGTACGAACCGGGCCGCCTTCTCCGACGCGTCGATGTCCAGCGTGCCGGCGAAGTGCGACGGCTGGTTGGCGACCACGCCGACCGAGTGGCCCTCGACCCGGCCGAAGCCGCAGATGATGTTCTGCGCGAACAGCGGCTGGGTCTCGCAGAAGTCGCCGTCGTCGAGCACCGACTCGATCACGGTGTGCATGTCGTACGGCTGGTTCGCGGAGTCCGGGATGAGCGTGTCGAGCGCCCGGTCGTCGTCCGTGACGGTCAGCTCCGGGTCAGCGGAGAACACCGGCGGGTCGTCGAGGTTGTTGCTCGGCAGGAACGACAGCAGCTGCTTGACGTACTCGATGGCGTCGTCCTCGTCGGTGCCCATGTAGTGCGCGTTGCCCGACTTCGTGTTGTGGGTACGCGCCCCGCCCAGCTCCTCGAACGTGACGTCCTCGCCGGTCACCGTCTTGATCACGTCCGGCCCGGTGATGAACATGTGCGAGGTCTTGTCGACCATGACCGTGAAGTCGGTGATCGCGGGGGAGTAGACGTGCCCGCCCGCGCAGGCGCCCATGATCAGCGAGATCTGCGGCACCACCCCGGAGGCCCGTACGTTGCGCAGGAAGATCTCGCCGTACAGGCCGAGCGAGACGACGCCCTCCTGGATCCGCGCGCCGGCGCCTTCGTTGATCCCGATCACCGGGCAGCCGGTCTTGATCGCCAGGTCCATCACCTTGACGATCTTCTCGCCGTACACCTCGCCGAGCGAGCCGCCGAACACTGTGAAGTCCTGCGCGAACACGCACACCGGGCGACCGTCGACGGTGCCGTAGCCGGTCACCACCCCGTCCCCGTACGGGCGGCTGGCCTGCAGGCCGAACGCGGTCGACCGGTGCCGGGCCAGTTCGTCCAGCTCGGTGAACGAGCCGTCGTCGAGCAGCATGTCGATCCGCTCCCGGGCGGTCTTCTTGCCCTTCGCATGCTGCTTCTCGACCGCGCGGGCGGAGCCGGCGTGGACGGCCTCGTCGTACCGGAGAAGCAGGTCTTCGATCTTCCCGGCCGTGGTGTGGATGTCCGGCTGCGCGGGCGGTTCGGCAGATTGGGCTGTCACGCCGGCATCGTAACGCCCGTTCAGGTGGTTGTTCGGAGCCTGTGCGAACCCCCACACCCTCAACCGGTGACCGCGCCGACGATCGCGCCGCTGATCCGTAGCAGCCGCTCGGCGAGCTCCCGGTCGCTGATCGGGTCGTCGAATTCCAGCGCGGTCAGGATTCCCTCGATCGACGTCTTGAACAGCATCCGCGCGGTCCAGTGGCGCAGCGCCGGGTCACCGACGACCGACTCCAAGGCCCGCTCGGCGACGGCGGTGGATGCCTCGGTGAACTCGGCGGCGTACTCGGCGAACTGGGGTTCCCGGGCTGAGTGCCGGAACAGCAGCGTGAACGCCTCCGGCTCGGCGCGAGCGGCGGTGACGAGTGGTTGCACCATGTTCGACTCGGGCGCGCCACCGGTGTAGCGCACCGCCTCGGCGAGCCTGTCCCGCGTGCTGTCGAGCACCGCGGAGTACAGCTCCTGTTTGGAGTTGAAGTGGCGGTAGATGATCAGCCGGGTGATGCCCGCCTCGGCGGCGATGTCGTCCATCGAGGTCGCGGCGTACCCGCCGGTGGCGAAGGCACGCGCCGCCGCGGCGAGGATGCTCGCCATCCGCTCCTCGCGCTTGAGCAGCTTGCGGCCGGTCACGGGTTTGATCAAACCACGGGAGTACGCCGTCCGGTCCGGCGCGGTGCGGCCGGTTCCACCCGGAACCAACGCAGCGCGACCGCGATGCCGAGCACGGCCCATCCCGCGACCCAGGCCAGATCGGCGGCATCCGGACCTGCCCCGCCGAAGCCCGCCTCCAGCACCGCGCCGACATGACTCACCGGCAGCAGATCTGCGGCGGTCGCGACCCAGCCGGGGAGATCCGTGGCGGGGAAGAAGATCCCGGAGATCAGCACCACCGGCAGCAGCACCCCGGACAGCAGCGTCGCCGCGGCGTCCCCCCGTGGGATGAACTGCGCGACGGCGAGCCCGACCAGACTCATCGTCACCCCGCCCAGCACAATCCCCAGCGCGGCGGCCGGCCCTGGCCGTTCGGCGCCGTAGACCCCCACGGCAAGGCCGATCAGTGCCGCGATCTGCAGCAGCGCCACCACCAGCGTGGCGAGCACCCGGCCGGTCAGGTGCGCCCAGGTCGGCAGCGGGGTGGCGCGCAGCCGCTTCAGTACGCCCGCGTCCCGGCTCGCCACCAGCGATGCCGCGAGGGTGGTGAAGCAGGTGCCGAGCAGCCCGAGGTTGACCATGCCGGCGGTGAGCCGTCCGACGTACCCGACTTCGCCGCGGTGGTCGCTGATCGCGGTCAGCAGCACCAGCAGCAGGATCGGGCTGAGGGCGCCGTAGAGCACCACGCGCGGGCTGCGGGCGTACAGGCGGAGTTGGTAGGCGGTCTGGGCGGCGAGCATGACGGCGTACCTACGCATCTGCGGCCTCCGTGAGGGACAGGTAGATCTCTTCGAGGGTGGGTCGGCTGACGACGAGGCCGGGCAGTTCGACGCCGTTCGCGGCGGCCCAGCCGGTCAGCTCGGCGAGCAGCGCGGTCGGCGCGCGGGTACGCCACTCGACCGCCCCGCCGTCGCGGGCCACGCCGTCGGGTAGCGGCATCCCGTCGGGGGCGGTGAACCGTACCGTCGCCTGCCGCAGGTCGTGGCCGCCGAGCGTGCCCGGGTCGCCTTCCGCGACGATCCGTCCCGCCGCGATCACCGCGACCCGGTCGGCGAGTTGCGCCGCCTCCTCCAGATAGTGGGTGGTCAGCACGACCGTGGTGCCACCCGCGGCGAGCGACCGGATCAGCTCCCAGGTGGTACGCCGGGCCTGCGGGTCGAAGCCGGTGGTCGGCTCGTCGAGGAACACCAGCTCGGGCCGCCCGACCAGCGCCAACGCCAGGTCGAGCCGGCGTTGCTGGCCGCCGGAGAGGGTGCCGGTGCGCTGGCCCGCCGCGGCATCCAGGCCGACCATGCCGATCAGGTCGCGGGTCTCCGCGGGCGCCCGGTAGTGGGTGCGGTAGAGGCGTACGGCCTCGGCGACGGTGAGCTGCGGGTCGACGCTGGTGGTCTGCAGCAGTACGCCGATCCGCTCCCGCCAGGCCGCGCCGCCGTGCCGGGGATCGACGCCGAGCACGGTCACCTGGCCCGCGTCCCGGTCCCGGTACCCCTCGAGGATCTCCAGGCAGGTGGTCTTCCCCGCCCCGTTAGGGCCGAGCACGGCGTACACCTCGCCGGGCTTGACCTGGAAGGAGATCCCGTCGAGGGCGGTGTGTGGGCCGTACCGCCGGGTCAGTCCGGCCACGTCGATGGCGGTCATCCGCACCTCCTCGCAGTGTATACAGAGAAGTATAAACACAGCTGTCTACAGATGGTAGGCATAGGCTGCCCGCATGCCGGATTCGTCGTACTCCGACCTGTCGCGACCGCCGTTGAACCAGGCCGCGCTGCGGCAGGCCGTGGTCCGCGAGGGCGCTCTCTGGACCGAGTTGCGGGTGGTGTCGCACACCACCTCGACGAATGCGCACCTGGCGGCCGCGGCGCGCCACGGTGCGGTGGAGGGCACGGTGATGGTCGCCGAGCACCAGACCGCCGGGCGGGGGCGGCTGGAACGTACCTGGGAGTCGCCGCCCCGGGCCGGCCTGACCTTCAGCATGCTGCTGCGCCCCGCCCCGGTGCCCTCGCTGCGCTACGGTTGGCTCCCGCTGCTCGCCGGAGTTGCCCTGGTGGATGTGGTACGCCGGCTCGGCGAGATCGACGCCGGTCTCAAGTGGCCCAACGACCTGCTGGTGGACGGCCGGAAGTGTGCCGGGATCCTCGCCGAAGCCGTGCCGAACGGACCCGACCCGGCGGTCGTGGTCGGCATCGGGCTGAACGTGTCGACGACGGCCGCCGAGCTGCCCGTCGAGGGCGCGACGTCGCTGGCGCTGGCCGGCTCGGCGTGTGTGGACCGGGATCCGCTGCTGCGCTCGGTGCTGCGCGAGTTCGCGGAGGACTTCACCGACTGGCGCGCCGCGGCCGGCGACCCGGAGAAGTCGGGGCTGCGGGCGGAGTACCTGTCCCGGTGCGACACCCTCGGCCGGCAGGTACGGGTACGGCTGCCCGACGGCGGAGACCTGGTCGGCGAGGCGGTCGACGTGGACGGTGAAGGCCGGCTGGTGATCGACTCCGGCGGGACCCGTACGCCCGTCGCCGCCGGGGATATCGTCCATCTGCGCTGACTCTCAGCGCGGGCGTCACCCGGCGGCGACGGGAGCTGCGCGTGGATCCGCGACATCAGTCCCTATACATATTGTTACATATCCGGCACGCGTAGTGATCGAACTCGCGATAATCGGGCGCGTGAGCGCAATGACCCCACGGCTGGCGTCCAGGTCGTAAGGTGCATGCAGTCAACAGCGGCGTGGGGTACGTGGAGGTGTCGGCGTGGGGTTCCCGGAGAACGTCATCGCCAATGACGAGCGAGTGGTGCTGCACCTGCATCCGCATTGGAAGGTGCTCACCCTGCCGTTCCTGGTTTTCGGGTTCACCGTGGCGGTGGTCGCGGTGGTCGCGACGATCACCCCGTGGCCGTGGGCGCAGCTGGCGCTGATCGTGGCCGGGCTGCTGGTGATCGCGGCTTTCACGGTGTGGCCGCTGATCAAGTGGCTGACCGAGCACATCGTCTTCACCACGCACCGGGTGATCCTGCGTACCGGGGTGTTCAGCAGGTCGGGGCGGGACATTCCGCACAACCGGATCAACGACGTGCAGTTCCAGCAGACCCTGTTCGAACGGCTGCTGCGCTGCGGCACGCTCACCGTGGCGTCGGCGAGCGAACACGGCGAGGCGGTGCTGCGCGACATCCCCCGGGTGGAGCGGGCGCAGAGCATCCTCTACCAGCTGGTCGAGGACATCAACGACCGCCGGATCGGCGGCGTGCCCCAGGGGCACGACGCCGGCTACTGACGGGCGCCGTTGGCGGTACGGCGGGTCCCGTTGGTCTTGCCGCCGTTCGGCCGCATCCCGAACCAGCCGCGGAACCGCAGCCGCAGCACGTCCTGTCCCGGCTCGCCGTCGGCGTCGAGCCGGGTGAACCGGCCGTCCAGCGTCACGGTGCCGAGCCCCGGTTTCGCCCCTGACGGCTTGCGATCCACCACTTCGAGTACGCCGGCCAGCCGGTCCCCGGCACGTACCGGGGCGGTCCAGCGCATCTCCTCGAGCCCCGGCGACGCATAGGCGGCCGCCCGGGTCAGTACGTGGTCCACGTACGCCCGCATGAACAGGCTCGCGGTGAACCAGCCGCTGGCGATCAGCCCGCCGTGCTCGCTCGCGGACGCCCGGTCGGGGTCGATGTGGTACCACTGCGGATCGAACCGCTGCGCGTACGCCAGCATCTCCGTCTCGTCGATGACGGTGACGCCGAGGTCGAACCGCCGCCCCGGGGCGAGCTCCTCGTAGTACCAGTCCGGGGTGCGGGCCGGCCCCGCCGCGGGGGCCTCGGGAAGGCCGGTGTGCGGGTCCACCGGGGGCGCCTCGGGTGGCAGGAAGACCCACCGGCGGTACGAGTAGAAGCGGAACAACGTACCGAGGACCAGGCCGAAGCCGTTCGCGGCGATGTTCTCGGCGAGCGGCGTGAGGAAGACGTCCGGCCAGTTCTCGCCCAGCACGTAGTTGTTGAAGCCGAGGCAGAGCAGGCTGATCAGCAGGCCGATCGCGTTGAACACGAAGAACAGGAAGTACTCCCGGGCCAGGCCTGTGGTCCGCCGGTGCCGCCAGGTCCAGTACCGGTTCCCCGCGTACGCCACGGTGGCCGCGATGCTCACGGAGATCGTCTTGGACGTCAGCGGTCCGAGGTCGACCGCGAACCGGAGGAAGTTGTAGCCGCCGGTGTCGATCAGGAACGAGACTCCGCCGACGATGCCGAACTTCCCGACCTCCCGCATCAGGATGGACAGTCCGGCGGTGAGACGCCTGATCAGCCCGGGATCGTCGTCCCTGGACCCGGTCGAGGTCGGTACGTCTTCGCTAAGCACCGAACGAGAGTACCGACGAGTGGCTTAAGAGCAGGTGAGGGCGGCGCGATCGTGCCGGGTTCACTTCGGTATGCGGTGATGTGACTTCCCGTGGTGCTTCCTCTCGGTGCCGAAGAGGAGCGGCAGCCTCGGCTTGGCGACGGTCACCTGGAACGTCTTGCTGACCCGGGCGCCGTCGAGGGTGACGGTGGCGGTCACGTCGTGCGTCCCGGCGCCCGCGTGCGTGATGTAGAGCTGGATCTTGGCGACGCTCGACTCGCCGGGCGCCAACGCTTTGCGGGTGCACGTCGGGTTGCCGTTGTCACCTCGTACGCACCACCAGCCGTCGCCGGCCGGGAGCCCCGTGTAGAGGAACTCGTCGGGTAGGCGTACCACCAGGGTCATTTTTCCTTTGTGACCGGTCGTCAGCGAACCGCCGGACCCTCCGGTGGAGGTGTTCTCGATTTCTATCGGGAGTACGGCCATCCGGCCCGCCGTGAAGCTGGTGTCGCGCGGGGTGATGGTGATCGGCGGCGTCGGCACCCCCGGTGGGCCCGGGCGGGTGCTGGACGGCGACGGGTTCGGTGACGCGGACGTCGGGCTGGGCGCTTCGCTCGGCGCCGTGGGCGTCGTCTCCGGCCCGGCGGCCGGAGTCTCCGGCGGTGCGGTGGTAGGCGCGTCGCTCGGAGCGGGTCCGGTGGGCACGTCGGTGGGCGCCGCGGCCGCGGGTGGCTTGGCGCTCGTCGTGGGAGGGGTCGGGTTGCCGGTCAGCAGGGCGATGGCGATGGCGACGGCGGCGACCCCGGCCGCAGTGCCGCCGGCGATGGCCGTGTTCCGCGGCCCGACCTTGGTGTAGACCCGCCGTGCCTGGTTCGCGCCGCTGGCGACCCAGGCGGCCGGGCCGGTGCCCAGCCAGGCGAGGATGCCGGCCTTCGCGGCGGTGCTGCTGAGACCGAGGTACGCCGCCCAGGTGGTGCCGAGCACCGCGGGCGCCAGCAACCCCTTGAGGTTGCTGTTGAGGTCGGTGAGCTCGGCGTAGAGGGTCTTGCAGGAGGAGCAGGTCTGCAGGTGGGACTCGACCTTCGCGTGGTCGCGGGCGGACAGGTTGCCCCGGATGTCGGCGGCCAGCAGCGGGGTGACCGTCGCACACTCCGGGTTCGGCGGCGAGTCGGCCAGGTGCGCCTGCAGGTACGCCTGCCGCAGCCGTTCGCGCGCCCGGTACGCCAGTGCGGCGACCCCGTTGGGAGTCAGGCCGAGCAGCGGGGCGATCGTGGCGGGGCTGTCGCCTTCCACCTCGGTGTGCCACAGCACGAGCTGCCAGCGCTCCGGCAACGTCTGGAACGCCCGGGTGGCGAACGCCTGGTCGAGCGTCGCCATGGTCGGCGTCGCGGCGTCCTCGGCCGGCTCGGGCTCCGGCACCTCTTCGACCGGCTGGGTACGCGCGGTGGCGCGGACCCGGTCGTAGAAGGTGTGCCGGATCGTGGTGTGCAGGTACGCCCGGAACGCCAGATCGGGCCCCCGGCCGCTCTGCAGCGTGGCCAGGATCCGGGTGAACGCCTCGGCGACCAGGTCGTCGGCTTCGGAGGGATCGCGGGCGAGCGTACGGGCCAGGCGCAGGGCGGCGTGCTGATGCCGGTCGTAGAGCGTGGCGTACGCGTCGGAGTCGCCAGCGCGGACGGCGGTGATCAGTTCCGCGTCGCTGGGGCCGTCGGAGGCGGTGGACTCCGCCTGGCCGTGCAACTGCGTCGTCATCGCTTGCGCTCCTCGAAGACCGCCATGGCGCGGGAACCCGCGCGAGAGCCAACAGGAGGGTGGTCCAGGGAGGTACGCCGATCGGGTTGGCTTTCGGGATCAGATTAGGTGATTTCTGCGTCATCGTCGCCGAGTCCGTACGTCTCTACTGCAGGACCGGCACCAGCTGCCCGGGGCAAGTCATGTCTTAAGCCGCGAATCGGACAGCAGATTTTGGTTGGATTTTATGAGCCGGTCGGACAACGACCGAAGGCCGGTACGCAGCGCGGCGTACCCGGCGGGACCAGGTGGAGGTCAGGCAGCGCGATGGTGAATCCGACCGTGGAACTGTCCGGCTCCGGGGCCGGCAGCAGGGGACCGTACCGGTTGGCGCCGGGCCAGTTACGCAGCCGGTGGCGAGACACGTCTCTGGAGACGGGCTGGACCCGCCCTCAGGACTGGTGGACTCCCGAGGTCGACGCGGTGGCCGCCGCCGTGCTCGACGGCTGTCCAGCCGCCGCGGTCGCCGACCTGGGACGGGCCCGCGCCGAGGCGGGCGTCGGCCTGCCGGAGGCGCTCGAGGACCTCTACTCGCTCTACCGGTTGCTGCCGGGCGGCGTACCGCCGCCGGACGTACTGCGCCGGCTCGCGGAGGCCTGGGTCGAAGCCGGCATGGATCCGTACCAGTCGACCACCTGTGAGGACCCGCTGTCGGGCCTGACCTCGGCGGCGTACCTGCGGACCCGGCTGGCCGAGGTCTACCGGGAGGCGGAGCGGTCCGCCGCGGCCGTCCCGGACACCCACGCCCTCTTGGTGGTACGCAGCCAACCGCCGTCCGCGTCCGGCGACGCCAACGGGTGGGACTGGATGACGCACCGGCTGACCCTGGGCGACGTGGTGCGTACCGCGTTCTCCGGTGGCGAGACCTTCGCCGCGCTGTCGCCGTCGGTAACCGTCGGCCTCGTGGTACGAGATCCCGCCACCCTCCCCCCGATGCTGCGCGGCCTCGGCCACCAGCTACGGCGTTACCAGGCGACCCGCGACGCCCGGATCTGGGTCGAGCGGCTGCCGTCCGGCGTGGCGAACGCGTACCAGCTGTTGGGTGATCTCGAGCGATGAGCGAACGCTCGTAACCGATCGGGTGATGGTTCGTTGAACTGATTGACTGACTTCGATTGACTAGCGCCCGCGAGGCGCACGTTTCATACAGACGGGGTACGGCGTTGGCGAGACGAGGGGGCTCGCCAACGCCGTAATCTCTTCTGCGGGGCACCCATGGGTGTCACCGGTATCGCAGTCGACGCAGAGGGGACAACACCGTGGCAGGCATCGCGAACAAGCTCGACAAGGCCTGGGAAGACAAGAGCATCGAGGAACTGGCCGACGCGCCGGTGGCGGCTCTCCAGGGAGTCAGCGACGGCGACGCCGAGAAGCTGCAGCAGGCGTTCAACATCAAGACCGTCCGGGACCTCGGCACCAACAAGTACTTCGTCTGGGCGCAGTCGATCGCCAAGCTCGCCGATTAGATCCACCGACCATCGCGCCGGCGTGCCCTCCGCACGCCGGCGCGACTGTGTGACTGGGTTCAGGCCGCCTTGTCCAGGTCGGCGAGGATTTCGCGGCGGGCCGTGGCGGGATCCACGCCGAGGTGTCCGAGCAGCTCGGCGGCCGTACTGTCCTTGAAGGCGAGCAGGCCGAGCACGATGTGTTCGGTGCCGATGTGCCGGTCTTTGCGGGCCAGCGCCTGCCGCAGGGCGTACTCGAGGGTGTGTTTCGCCCGTGGGGTGAAGCGGATCCAGCCGGCCGGCTCGTCGCACTCCTCACCGCGCCGCCACGGCAGCCAGCTGCTGCGCCGCGGTCGCCGCGGCGGGTCGAGCGCACCCTCGCCGAAGGTCTCCTCGACCTTGCGCTTCACCTCGTTCAGGTCGATGCCCAGACCCCGCAGCGCGTCCGCGTCGGCGGTGCTCAGGTCCGGCGTACCGGGCAGCTGCTCGACTTCCCGGCGGTACGCCTCGGCGGTGACCCCGAGCCGGGTCAGCGTGGCGGCGCCGGGCGCGTCGGGCTGTGACAGCACGGCCAGCATCAGGTGCTCCGGACCCAGGTACGTGTGCTGCATCGACCGGGTCTCGGCCTGCGCCCGCACCACGACCTGACGCGCCTGGTCGGTGAATTGTTCGAACATGCTCAACTCCGCCCATGCTTCTTGTGCACTGCCTGCTTGCTCACGCCGAGTGCCTCGCCGATCTGCTCCCAGGACCAACCGTGGGTACGCGCGTTGCTGACCTGAAGCGCCTCCAGCCGCTCGACCAACTTGCGAAGCGCGGCCACGGCACGTAGCCCGGTCTTCGGGTCGTTGCTGGCGGCGTCGGTCGCCGCGTCGACTGCTTGACTCATGCCGTCAACCTACATTGACGCACTGGTGTTTGTCAACTTCGGTTGACACCCGCCGGCGGATCCAGGCTGCCAGAATGGGGCGGGTCAGCATTCGGTGGCCATGTCCCGGCTGGAGCGGCCCATGTGGCACACGATCTTCATCGCCGTGCACGCCGTCGCAGGGGTGGTCGCGTTCGTCACCGGATGCGTCGCGCTGCGGCGGGGTGCCGTGTTCGAAGGCTACTTCTGGTCGCTGGTGGTGATGGCGTTCTTCCTGGCGGTCGCGGTGGTGGTCGAGTGGGGCGACCTGGACAACCCCGCGCGGGTGCTGTTCGCGGCGTTCGTGCTGCTCGCCGGATACCTGGTGTGGCGGGCGGTGCAGGCTCGGCGTACCAGGCCGGACGGGGCGGGGCCGTCGGCGCGCTACATCGACCACCTCGGGTTCACCCTGGTCGCGCTGTTCGACGCGTTCGTGGTGATCGGGGTGCTCGACCTGGGTGTGCCCGCATGGCTGTGCGCCGTGGTCGGGGTCGCGGTCGCCGTCGCGGGGCACTACGTACTGCGGGCGCTCAAGGTCCGGCTGGCGGCCGTCTAGAGTCCGGAGCATGCGGATCACAGTGCTCGGGGCATGTGGCGCCTACCCGGAAGCGGGCGAGTCCTGCAGCGGATATCTCTTCGAGGCGGACGGATTCCGGCTCGTCGTCGACCTCGGGTACGCGACGATGCCCCGGCTCCTCGAGTCGGTCCCCGCCGAGCAGGTCGACGCGGTGTACGTCAGCCACGGCCACCCCGACCACTGCGTCGACCTCAACCCGCTGCTGCGGGCTCGGGCGTTGCGCGACGAACCGGCTCCGCCGCTTCCGGTGTACGCGCCGCCGGGCGCGCTGGACGCCGTACTGCGGCTGGACCGGCCCGCGATGCTGGCCGACGCGTACGAGTTGCACGAGTTCCAGGTCGGGAGCCGGTGGGAGATCGGGCCGTTCGGCGTCGACACCAGGCTGCTGCCGCACTTCCTGACCAACGCCGCCGTACGGCTCACCGCGGCGGGCCGATCCGTGGTCTACACCGGCGACGGCGGCCCCAGCCCGGATCTGGTGGACCTCGCGCGCGACGCCGACCTGCTGATCGCCGAGGCGAGCTTCGCCGACCAGGTGCCCGAGGACAACCTGGGCCTGCTGAGCAGTGCCCGGGACGCGGGGCGCCAGGCGGCCCAGGCCGGCGTCGGCGGGCTGCTGCTCACCCACCTGATGCACCGGGTCGACCCGCCGCTGGCGGCGCACTTTGCCGCGAAGGAGTACGCGGGCGGCATCGGTGTCGCGAAAGCCGGCCTGACCAGCGACCTTTAGGCTGGCTGGTGATGGATCTGCGTACCGGTCTGCCCGTGGTCGGCATGGTGGGAGGCGGCCAGCTGGCCCGGATGACCCACCAGGCCGCGATCCCGCTCGGCCAGTCCCTGCGGGTGCTCGTCAACGCCACCGACGACTCCGCCGCCCTGGTCGCCGGAGACGTACGGGTCGGGGACCATACCGACCTGGAAGCCCTGATGGCGTTCGCCAAGGGCGTCGACGTGCTCACCTTCGATCACGAGCACGTACCCCATGAGCATGTGAAAGCGCTGGCAGACGCGGGAGTGGCGGTGCGACCGTCAGCCGACGCACTGCTCTACGCGCAGGACAAGGGCCGGATGCGGGAGCGGCTCAGCGCGCTCGGGCTGCCCGTGCCGCGGTGGCGCCCGGTGAGCGAAGGTGGCGAGTCCCGGGCGCACGCATCGAGGGAGTCGACACCTTCGTCCAGCATCACCGACGTGGAGAAGTTCGCCGAAGGGGTCTGGCCGGTCGTCGCCAAGGCCACCCAGGGCGGGTACGACGGCAAAGGCGTCTGGCTGCTCGACGGCCCCGACGAGGCGAAGCGGCTGATCGACACCGGCACCCCGCTGATCGTGGAGGAGAAGGTCCCGCTGGTACGGGAGCTGGCCGCCGTCGTGGCCCGGTCCCCGTACGGGCAGGTCGCGGCGTACCCAGTGGTGGAGACGGTGCAGCAGGACGGGATCTGCGTGGAGGTGCTGGCCCCCGCGCCGGGTCTGTCCGACGAGTCGGCCGTCGAGGCGCAGCAGATCGCGATCCGGGTGGCCACCGAGCTGGACGTGGTCGGCGTGCTCGCCGTCGAGCTGTTCGAAACCCGGGGCGGCCTGCTGGTCAACGAGCTCGCGATGCGGCCGCACAACTCGGCGCACTGGACCATCGAGGGGGCGCGTACCAGCCAGTTCGAGCAGCACCTGCGGGCGGTGCTCGACTACCCGCTGGGGGACACGTCGCTGACCGCGCCCGCGGTGTGCATGGCGAACGTACTGGGCGGGCCGCCCGACATCCCGATGGGGATCGACGAGCGGCTGCACCACCTGTTCGCCGCCGACCCCGGCGCCAAGGTCCACCTGTACGGCAAGGCGGTTCGCCCAGGGCGAAAAATCGGACATGTGACGGTGGTAGGCGACGACCCCACGGAGGTACGCGCCCGAGCCGCCCGCGCCGCCGCGTGGCTCCACCGGCCCCCCGCAACCACTCATTGACCTGCGAAAACAATGAATCCCCGGTGGTGCCCGGGGGGTGGAACGCCGGACACCACCAGGGTGCATCGCAAGAACGGACCCGATCGGGCGGGCCGGTGGCCGATCGCCCCCGTATGGGCCGCTCTTGCGCACCAGCCTGCAGCCGGGACAGGATGGCCGCAATCGTTTGCAGGATCCTGCAAACGTCGACGACTCCTGAGCCACGCGGGAGGTGGAATGGCCCGGGCCTGGGGTCAGCAGGCATGGGAAGAGATCCGTATCGAGGCTCCCGACGACGTACGGATCGAACTCGTTCTCAACCCGTATCTGAGCGCGTTGACCCTGATGTTCGACGCGCTCGGCGGCTGGAACCGCGGGGTGTCACCGCAGTGGCGACAGCAGATCCGGGCGAGCGCCGAGCCGAGGGCGTTCCGGGCGGTGGCGCCCCTGGTGGTGTCCGGGCGTTCGCGACAGCCGGACTGCGTGGTCGCTCCGGTTCCCAGCTACCGGGACACCACGCTGGGCGAGGTGGTCGAGCGGCTGCACGACACCAGCGGCGACGAACTGTGCGCCACGCTCGACCACATCCACGGCGAGCGGCTCCCGGACTGCTGGCGGGGCCCGGTGAAGCAACCCAGGCGCTGGCTGGACGAGTTCGCCGACGCGGCCGCCACCGTGGGCGGCGTACTGGGTGCCAAGTGGAGCGCCGCGAAACCGCTGCTCGACGCCGAGATCCACCGGGTCGGCACCGCCGCGGTCCGGGGCAGCCTGGACGTCGTACTCGCCTCGATCCACCCCCGGGCCCGGTACGCCGACGGAGCGCTCTGGCTGCCCGCCATCGAAGCGGGGCGCTACCTCGTGACGGCGCGCCGGCTGGTGCTGGTCCCGATGATCTCCGGCATGCTCTCCATCGCCCACGATCTGGACAACCCGGACGTGGCGTGGATCAGCTACCCGGTGCCGGGGCTGACCAGCCTGTGGAGCGGTGACCTGTCGCGACCCGCGCCCGGCGACGAGCTGGTCAACCTGCTCGGCGCCGCCCGGGCGGCGATCCTGCGCGCCACGACCAGCCACGTCGCCCTCGGCCAACTCGCCGACGCGGTGGCGCAGACGCCCAGCTCGGCGTCCCGCCACACCGACCGGCTGATCGACGCCGGGCTGCTGCACCGCCGGCGCGCCGGCAAGAGCGTCGTGATCGCGCGTACCGAGCGGGGCGACGCCCTGATGGACCTCTACACCCGGCGCTGACGCCGGCCGTGACCCGGGGCACCGGCGGTGGCTCACCCGCCTGCCGGACCTGGCGGCCCCGGTAGGGTTCGAGACGATATTTCGGGTACGACGTCAGGAGATTCCGTGGCCTCTCCGGAACCGGGTGGTGACCGGTCGGCACACGTCGGCGTGATCATGGGCAGCGACTCCGACTGGCCCACGATGCAGGGCGCCGCAGAGGTGCTGGACGAGTTCGGGGTGCCGTACGAGGTGCACGTGGTGTCGGCGCACCGGACGCCCCAGGGGATGCTGGACTACGCGACCGGGGCGGCCGACCGCGGGCTCAGGGTGATCATCGCGGGTGCGGGCGGCGCGGCCCACCTGCCCGGCATGGTCGCGTCGGCGACGCCGCTGCCGGTGATCGGCGTACCGGTGCCGCTGAAGTATCTGGACGGGATGGACTCGCTGCTGTCGATCGTGCAGATGCCGGCCGGGGTGCCGGTGGCGGCGGTGTCGGTCGCCGGCGGCCGCAACGCCGGGCTGCTCGCCGTACGGATCCTCGGGATCGGGGACCCGGGGCTGGTGAAGCGGATGCGCGCGTACCAGGCGGGTCTGGCGCGGCTGGTGGGCCAGAAGGACTCCGCGCTGCGGGCGCGACTCGAAGGTCCGGCGTGACCGCACCCGAAGCGGTGGTCTTCGACTGCGACGGCGTACTGGTCGACTCCGAGCGGCTGTCCAACGAGATCTTCGCGCAGGTGATCACCGAGGAGGGGCTGCCCACCAGCTTCGACGACTCGGTCCGGCGCTACCTCGGGCGCTCCACGGTGGAGTGTGCGGCCGACATCGAGGCCGCGCTGGGACGGCCGCTGCGCACCGACGTCGTCGGCGAGTACGAGCGGCGTACCTTCGCGGCGTTCCGGCGGGAGCTGGCGGCGATGCCGGGGATCACCGACCTGCTCGACGCCCTGGTCGCCGCCGGAGTGACCCGCTGCGTCGCCTCCAGCGGCACCCCGGAGGAGATCGCGCTGCGGCTGGAGATCACCAAGCTCACCCACTACTTCGACGGCCGGATCTACAGCGCCGCCATGGTGCCGCGCGGCAAACCCGAACCAGACCTTTTCGAGTACGCCGCCGCGCGGCTCGGCGTCGACCCGGCCCGCTGCGTGCTGATCGAGGACAGCCCGGCGGGCGTACTGGGCGGCAAGGCGGCGGGGATGACCGTGGTCGGCTTCGCGTCGCTGATGGACCCGGACCGGCTCACCGCCGCCGGCGCCGACCTCGTGGTCACCGAGATCGCCGACGCCTGGGAGGTGCTGGGCGTCGAGATTCCATGATCAAGTTCGGATGGTGCGTAGACACGCCGGGCGGGTTTACGCCTGGTCCGTAGTTGATCAGTCGGCAGCTCAGACCCGGGACAACACCAGGCCGAGGCCCACCAGGGCGCCGTAGTAGACGGCGACCAACGCAGTGTCGCGTACCACCGAATCGAGGTGACCGGAGACGGCGCCGGAGCTGACCTGCCACCCCGGATAGCCCAGCAGTAGCGCCGTGACCAGCGCCAACGCCGTCCACGGCGCGACCGGCAGCAGCCCCAGCAGCACCAGGTACGCCGTCGCCGCCAACCCGAGGTACAGCCGGCGGGTCCACACCTCGCCGAGCACCACCGCGAGGCTGCGCTCCCCGGCGATCTCGTCCTCGAGGTGGCTGCGCAGGCTGTGCGCGGTGAGCGTGGCGCCGGCGATCAGGGCGACGCCGAACCAGCCGAGCGCGGCGGCGTACCACCGACCGGGGGAGAAGCCGACCGCGACCAGGAGGGGCGCGACCAGCAGTGCGGTGACCGCGAGCCGGCCCAGTTTCACCCGGGTCACTCGGCCGCTCCCAGGTACGGCGGCAGGTCCAACTTCGACCGGATCTCCCGCTGCACCGTCGCCTTGTCGGGGCGCGCGTCGACCGTGAACACGAACTCCTTGCGGCGGAACAGGTCCAGCACCGGGTTGGTCTTGGAGTGGTAGTCGGCCAGCCTGGCCGCCAGCGCGTCGGCGGTGTCGTCCTCCCGGCTGACCAGCTCGCCGCCGCAGACGTCGCAGCGGCCTTCCTGCTCCGGTCGGTCGTTGATCAGGTTGTAGTCCATGCCGCAGCGCGAGCACAGCCGTCTGGCGAGCACCCGGCGGGTCACCTCGGCGTCGGGTAGCTCGAGGTGGATCACGCCGTCGATGTCGTAGCTCTCCAGGAAGAACAGCGCCTGGCGCCGGTTGCGGGGAAAGCCGTCGACCACGAAGCCGTAGTTCCAGTCGTGCTGGGCGAGCCGCTCTCGTACCACCTGTTCGACCAGGTCGTCGCCGATCAGCTCGCCGGCCGCCATGATCCGCCGGGCCTGTGCGCCGAGCTTGGTGTGGTTCTGTACGTGCCACCGGAAGATGTCGCCGACGGTGATGCGTACCAGGTCGAGATCCTCGGCGAGCAGCGCCGCCTGGGTGCCCTTGCCGCTGCCCTGCACACCCATGATCACGTACTTCCGCATACCGCCAACCTTGGCACAGCCGCGGTCGTCGTGGGACGCCGCCTCGGGCGGCTCGGCCGGGGCCGGTCACGGCCGGGCCTGCCCACGTCAGGTCATTTTGGACAGTGCCTGGCCCAGGCGGCGTACGTCGCGGCGGCGCTGCTCGTACGTGGCGCCCAGCGCCAGCAGGACCAGGCCGGCCGCGGCGAGCGGGATCCAGCGCGGCAGCAGCTCCCACAGGCCGGCCAGCTCGCGCAGGGCCACCAGCACCACCGCGATGCCGCCGATCACGACGGGCGCCTGGCGGCTGCGTACCGCCCCGACGATCACCACGATCGTCGCGGCGACGCCGAGCAGCAGCCGGCGCAGCCAGAAGTCCTCGCCGCCCAGGATCACCGCCAGGCTGGGCAGGAAACCCGCGGCCAGCGCCAGCCCGTACGCCCGCCAGCTGTTCATGGACGGCCGGTGCCGCAGCTCCAGCACCCCGCCGAGCAGCGCCGCCGCCGCGACGGGCACGGTGTACGCCTCCACCAGGCCCACGTCCCTGACCTGCAGGAACACCCACCAGGCGACGAGTTCACAGCCGGCCGCACCGAACCCCAGGCGCCAGCGTCCGGGGCGTACCGCCGACAGGCCGAGCATCGCGCCGTACCCGGCGAGCACGATCGCCACGGTGATCGGAGACGGCAGGGCGACCGCTACGGCGAACCCGGCGACGGCGTACGAGAGCAGCTCGGTGGCCAGCTTCTCGGCCGGCCGGGTGCCGGGCAGCGCGGCGGCGACCGCCAACAGTGCCACCGCGACAGCGACGACGCCGTACGGGCGGCGGTCCGGGCCGAGGTCTGCGACCAGCCCGGCGGCGTCGGCGAACCAGGCCGCGCCGGCACTGCCGATTGCCCACGCCGTCACCCGAGCCGCGGTGGTACGCCCCGCCAGCGTGACGATCAGCGCCGCGGAGGTCACGATCGCCAGCCCCACGAGCGTGGTGCCCGACGTGGCCAGGCTGTTCGCGATGCCGAGCGATCCGACCACCGGCCAGATCAGCATCCCGATGACGACCAGCGCCCAGACGGGTCGACGGTCAGGTGCCGGCGCCGCTTCCGGTGCCGGGCCACTGGTCGCCGCCGCGGCTTCGGAAGCCGCGTGCCCGGCCGCTGGCCCGGTTTGCGGTCGGGGCAGGAGACCGGAGGCGAGGCCGGCGGCGACCGCGATCGCGAGGGCCACCGCGGGCAGCGTCGGCCACGGGAAGTCGTACGCGATCGGGGTCACCAAAGCGGCCAGGACGGCGCCCGGCACGACCGCGGGAAGCACCCAGCGGGGGCCGGCCAGGCCGAGCGCGGCGAACCCGGCCGCCACCGTGATCAGCAGCAGGGTCAGCGGATCCCACACACTCGGGAAGAGCAGCGCCTCCGGGGCGAGCATGCTCCGCGTGGTGTCGCCCGTGCCGTGCCACGGGTCGAGCACCCAGGCGTACGCCTGCACCGGGGACAGGATGCCCGGCAGTGCGCTGAACAGCGCCACCGTGAACGGGAGGCCGGCGGTGACGCAGTTGCCGATCGCCGCGTTGCGCCGGTTCGGCAGCAGCAGCATCCCGCCCGCCACGCCGAGCAGCCCGGAACTCGCCGAGTACACCCCGGTGGGCTGGCTGCTGAACAGCGTGGTGACGGTCGTGGTCGCCGTCGCCAGGCTGACGCCGAGGACGGCGTACCGCAGGTAGCGTGAGCTGGTCACCCGCAGCAGTACGGCGATCCCGAGTCCGAGGCTCGCGGCGCCCATCATCGCGGGGAGCACCGCCGCTTCGGGCCAGCTCAGCGCCGACCCGGTGGCTCCGGCTGCCGCCGCGAGCGAGGCGATGGCGACGGTGACGCCCACGCCACCCACCACCCGGCTCTGGCCCGTGGTACGGGAGTTCGCCGCGACCGCGATCAGCGCGCCACCGACCGCGATGGCCAGCAGGGTGACGGCGGTGACGCCGGGGCGTACCAGGGAGGCGCCGGCGGCGTACAGCAGGAGTACGGCTGCCGTGAGGCCACGAGCCACCGCCCTGGTGACGCCCGAGGCGTACGCACCCGCACCGCCCAGGCCGAGCCCGGCCAGCACCCCCACCACCAGCGGCGACCACCAGTCCAACCGGAATCCCGACGGCATGCCGAAGGCCACCAACCCGAGACCGGCTACGGCGACGTGGTGCCCCGCCAACCGCCGGTACGTCTCCGGCGCCAACAGCCACGACGCGGCCGACAGCAACGCCAACACCACGAGCTCCTGCCACCCGAGGATCGACACGTCGACGTCGTCGCGCCAGCGGGCCAGGTCGACGTGCCACGCCGGGTCGACGGACGCCGCCAACGTGGCCCCACCGCCGGCCAACGCGGCGATCGCGGCGGGCACCGCCACCAGTCCGGCGGTCGCCCAACAGGCCCACACCGGGCCGGTACGCCAGCCCGCCGGCAGCGTACGGGCGGCGGCCCAGACGGCGACCGTGGCGGCGGCCGCGGCGAGCAGGCCGTACCCGGGGAGCGAGATGGCGACCAGGCGGGCGATCACGACCACGAGTGCCACCGCGGCGACGCTCCCGGCGACCTGGCGGGCGCCGTTGCGGCGGCTGGCGGCGGCCGCGGCGACGCCCAGTCCGACGGTGGCGAGCAGGATCGCCGCGGCGAGCAGTGCGCTCGGCTGGTGGTGTGTGGTGAGCAGCTTCCCGGCGGCGAGCGGTGCGGCGACCGCCCCGTTGACCAGGAACAACGTCGCGGCGACCGGCGCCCGCCAGGTCCACGAACCGGCCGGCCTGGTGGTGGCGAGGACGGCGAGGTCGACCGCGGCGGTGCCGGCGTAGGCGGCGGCGTACCCCAGGATTCCGGTGTCGGCGGAGAGCGCGAGCAGCGGCAGGACCGGCTGCGCCGCGAGCAGGGCCCACACCCACGGTGCCGCCAGTCGGCTCACCAGCCGGTATGCCGAGGACGCGCCCGCGGTCACCGCGAACACCAGCGCCGCGTAGCGACTGGGCGGCAACTGGTGTACGCCGAGCAGGTTCACGGTCCACGCGGCGTACCCGTCGAGCAGCACCAGCAGCAGCGCGAGCGCGGCGACGGTCTCCGCCGTGGCGGTCAGTTGGCGTCGGCGCAGCTCGATCGGCACCGCGAGCGCGACCAGGGTGACGACGGCCAGGATCACGGTGCGTCCGACGACTCCGAAGGTGGCCCACGCGACGGCGGTGAACACCACCGCGGCGATGCCGAGCAGCAGCCCGCCCAGGATCAGCAGCAGCGTCTGCACCGACCGCGTCGACGTCTCCGGCTGGACGCCGCCGCCCGGGACAGGTCGCGGCGACGGCCGCCGGGGAGCTTCAGCGGGTGCCGCGCCGGGTGGGGCTCCCGCTGGCACGGTGGGCGTGGCGCGCTGGGAGACCTGGGCCCAGACGTACCCGATCCGGCGTTGCAGGTCGCGCCGCCGCTCGGCAAGGCCGGCGTACTCGGTACGCAGCTGCAGATCCCGCCGGTCGAGCTCGGCGAGCTGGGTGCTGAGCTGGCCCAGCTCGACACCGAGCGGGTCCGGCGGGGCACCGCACGCCGGGCAGCCTTCGCTGTCGGTGGCGGTGGACCGGCAACGCAGGCACTGGTACGCGACCATGAACGACCTCTCGTGGAACGGGTCTCACTATCGCGTCAGCATGCAGCCTCCGAGCAACCGGCGGCATGAGTAACAGCACCCAGCGGGCGCGTGTCTTGTACTCAGCCCGGGGTGCGCTGTACTCCAGGACGGTCAGTCGAGTGCGGGGCGACCCATGCCGCGGTACACCCAGCCGGCCGCGGTCCACACCGACGGGTCGAGGCAGTTGCGGCCGTCGATCACCCGCCGCGCGGCGACCAGCTCACCGAGCGCCGCCGGGTTGGCGTGCCGGAACTCTTCCCACTCGGTGAGTACGCAGACCAGCTCCGCCCCGGCGACCGCGTCCGGCAACGTCTTCGCGTACGACACGTCGCGCAGCTCCTGGCGGGCGTTCTCCATGCCCTCGGGGTCGTACACGGTGACGTCGGCGCCGGTCTTGTGCAGCAGCTTCGTCACCGCCAGCGCGGGCGAGTCCCGTACGTCGTCGGAGTTGGGCTTGAACGTCGCGCCGAGTACGGCGACCTTCACCCCGGTGAAGTCCGGCCCGGCCGGCCCGGACGTACGGTCGAGCAGCTCGGCGGCGAGCTGCAGCACCCGGGTACGCCGCCGCTGGTTGATCAGGTCGACCTCGTGCAGGAACCGCAGCGCCTCGCCGACGCCGAGCTCCTGGGCGCGGGCCTGGAACGCGCGGATGTCCTTGGGCAGGCAGCCGCCGCCGAAGCCGACCCCGGCGCGTAGGAACGCCTTGCCGATCCGGGCGTCGTACCCGATGGACTTGGCGAGCAGCGTGACGTCGGCGTTGGCGGCCTCGCAGATCTCCGACATCGCGTTGATGAACGAGATCTTGGTGGCGAGGAACGCGTTGGCGGCGACCTTCACCAGCTCCGCGGTGGGGAAGTCGGTGACCACCACCGGCACCTCACGGTCCTCCGCCGCGGCCAGCTCGAACACGCCCTTGTACGCCGCATACAGCATCGCCCGGGCCCACTCGCTCCGTACGCCGAACACCAGCCGGTCCGGTTTGATCACGTCTTCCACGGCGAAGCCCTCGCGCAGGAACTCCGGGCTCCAGGCGACCTCGACCTCGGACGCCACCGGGGCGTGCCGGCTGACCAGATCCTGCACCCAGGAGGCGGTGCCCACCGGGACGGTGGACTTGCCGACGATCAGCGCCTTGCGCGACAGGTGCGGCGCGAGGCTGGTGATCGCGGTCTCCACGTACGTCAGGTCGGCGTTCATGCCGTCGGCGCGCTGCGGCGTACCGACGCAGATGAAGTGGATGTCGCCGAACTCGGCGGTCTCCTTGTAGTCGGTGGTGAACCGCAGCCGGCCGTTGGACATGTTGCGGCGCAGCAGCTCGTCGAGCCCCGGCTCGTGGAACGGCACCTCGCCGGCGGCCAGCTTCGCGATCTTCGCCTCGTCGACGTCGAAGCCGAGGACGTCGTACCCCAGCTCGGCCATGCAGATGGCGTGGGTCGCTCCCAGATACCCGGTCCCCAGGAAGGTCAGCCGGGGACGCGGCGCGCCCGACGGTGGGATCACCGTGGCATGGGGCTGCACGGGCGAGGTGCTCGGATACTGGACTGTCACGCCTGGTCTCCTCGAAGCACGGGGGCGGGGTCTGCGGTCATGTGGTGTTGCGTACTCAGGCGAGCTGTCACATATCGGGCAGATCGCACCCTGGGGAGCACACCTCGGGGTGGAGGATAGCGGTTGAACATGACGGTTGACCCAATCTCTACCCACCGCTTCGCACCATATGCGCGGCCGGCGGGTGTACGGGCCGGCATGTTCGCAGGTCGAGCCTACTTCCTGACGCCGTACGAACTGGCCCGGCGCGAGTGCCGGACGTGGCCGAGACCACGCGTCCCGGCGGTCCGACGCCGGTTACCCGCCGGTAGGCTGAGACCTGAAGGATCGTTCAGGTAGGAGGGCACGTGGCTGAGTCGCCGGAGTTCGACGCGTATCGGCTCCCCGAGGAGCACCAGGCGATCCGTGAAGCGGTCCGTACGGTCTGCGAGGCCAAGGTCGCGCCGCACGCCGCCCATGCCGACGAGACCGGTGAGTTCCCGGTCGCCTCGTTCGAGGCGTTGCGGGCGTCGGACTTCCACGCGCCGCACATCCCGATCGAGTACGGCGGAGCCGGCGCCGACGCGCTCGCCACGGCGATCGTGATCGAGGAGGTCGCGCGGGTGTGCGCCGCGTCGTCGCTGATCCCCGCGGTGAACAAGCTCGGCACCATGCCGCTGTTGCTGGCGGCCTCGGAACCGCTCAAGAAGCAGTACCTGCCCGCGGTGGCCAGCGGCGACGGGATGTTCTCGTACTGCCTGTCCGAGCCCGAGGCGGGCAGCGACGTGGCGGCGATGAAGACCCGCGCCGTCGCCGACGGCGACCACTACGTGATCAACGGCGCCAAGCGGTGGATCACCAACGCCGGTGTCAGCGAGTTCTACACCGTCTTCGCGATCACCGACCCCGCCGCCGGCTCGCGCGGGATCTCCGCTTTCGTGGTCGAGAAGTCCGACCCGGGAGTCAGCTTCGGCGCCCCGGAGAAGAAGCTCGGGATCAAGGGCTCGCCGACCCGCGAGGTCTACTTCGACAACGTACGGGTCCCGGCCTCGCGCCTGATCGGTGCGCCGGGGGAGGGCTTCCGGACCGCGATGCGCACCCTGGACCACACCCGGGTCACCATCGGCGCCCAGGCGGTCGGCATCGCGCAGGGCGCACTCGACTACGCCCTCGGGTACGTCAAGGAGCGCAAGCAGTTCGGCAAGCCGATCGCCGACTTCCAGGGGATCCAGTTCATGCTCGCCGACATGGCGATGAAGCTCGAGGCCGCCCGGCAACTGGTCTACGTGTCCGCGGCGAAGTCGGAGCGCGGCGACAGCGACCTGACCTTCTTCGGCGCCGCCGGCAAGTGCTTCGCCTCCGACATCGCGATGGAGGTCGCGGTGGACGCCGTACAACTGCTGGGTGGGTACGGCTACACCAAGGACTACCCGGTCGAACGGATGATGCGCGACGCCAAGATCACCCAGATCTACGAGGGCACGAACCAGGTGCAGCGCATCGTGATCGCCCGCCAGCTACTCGCCCGCTGAACCACCCGGGCTAGCGGCGGGGGGCGCCGCCCCAGGGTCCGCCGACGCCCGGGTCGCCGGTCGGCAGCCGGGTCGTACGCTCGGACTCGCCTTGGTCGTCCGCGCCCGGGCGCCACCTCGGCTCCGGGGACTCCGGCCAGGCCGACGCGGGCCGGGTGGGCTCGTCGGAGACGTACCCGAAGGCTTCGTAACGGCCCGGGTCGCCGCCCGACGGTGCGCCCGCGAACGCACGGGTGGGCTCCTCCGCCGGTGCGCCGATCGGGTCGTACGACGTGCGGAGGCCGGCCGGCGTGGGCGAGCCGATCGGGGCGGCACTGTCGCTGAGGAAGCTGTCCTCGGGCTGGTCGTACTTCGGCCAGCGCCGCCACCGGGCGATGCTGAACACCGCCAGCAGCAGGCACGCGCCGAGTACGGCGGCCAACCCGGTCGCCGCCGGAAGCGTCAGCACGCCCTCGGCGCCGGCGATCTTCTTCGGCAGCAACTCGGTGATCCGCTCGGCCCGGGCCACGTACGCCAACTGGCCGCCGATCAGCAGCAGGCCGGCGAGGAACGGTCCGAGCGGCGAGATCTTGGTGACGGCGATCAGGCCGAACACCAGGCCGGCGCCGGCGAGGATCGCCAACGGCACCAGGGCGCCGCGGACGGAGATCCCGTCGGCGGACGCGTTGACGAGTTTGGCCTGGCCGAATCCGGCCCCGATCCAGACCGCGGGGGCGATCACGAGGCCGAGCAGCAAACTAAGCAGATGTCGCACTGGGTGCGCCTTCCCTTGGGGGGACGGTCCGTTTGGAACCGTACCGTCTCAATGTGTGGGCGAGAACCCCCGGTCAGCCGACTTGGCTCGTCTCCGTCACGCTCTGTGGTATCGATATCCACCCGTACGGGTGTGGGCGGCACACATTGCGGGGCGGCGGTGGCGACCGGGCAAGATGAGCTGATCCCACGACAACGGCGTAGAGGAGAGTGAGATGACCGCCGGCGAGATCCTGTGGCGGCCACCCGCTGACGTACTCGAGACGTCCCGGATCGGCGACTACCTGCGTTGGTTGGCGGAGCACCGGGACGTCCGGGCGGCCGACTACGCCGAGTTGTGGCAGTGGTCGGTGGACGACCTGCCGGGCTTCTGGTCGTCCATCTGGGACTACTTCGAGGTGATCGCGCACTCGCCGGCCACGGGCACGCTGAGCGGCGGGATGCCGGACGCCCGCTGGTTCGACGGCGCGACCCTCAACTACGCCGAGCACATGCTGCGGATGCCGGGCGCGGCCGACGACGCCGTGATGGTGATCGCGCATTCGCAGTCCCGGGATCCGGTCGAGTTGACCGCGGCGCAGCTGCGCGACCAGGTGTCCCGCGCCCGGGCCGGTCTGCGGCGGCTGGGGATCACGAAGGGCGACCGGGTGGCGGCGTACCTGCCGAACATTCCGGAGACCCTGGTGCTGATGCTCGCGACGGCCAGCCTGGGCGCGGTCTTCTCCTCCTGCGCGCCGGAGTTCGGCACCCGCAGCGTGACCGACCGGTGGCGCCAGATCGAGCCGAAGGTGCTGGTCGCGGTCGACGGCTACTCCTACGGCGGCAAGCCGATCTCACGGGTGTCGGAGGTCGAGGAGATCCGGTCGGCGCTGCCCAGCGTCGAGCATGTCGTGTCGGTGCCGTACCTCGCCGACGGGGTGCCGGACGCGCTGCCGTGGGCGGCGCTGCTGTCGGACCCGGGGCCGCTGCAGTTCGAGCCGGTGCCGTTCGACCACCCGCTGTACGTGCTCTACTCCTCGGGCACCACCGGCCTGCCGAAGCCGATCGTGCACGGCCACGGCGGCATCCTGCTGGAGCACCTGAAAGCCCTCGCCCTCCAGATGGACCTCGGCCCGGGCGGCCGGTTCTTCTGGTTCACCACCACCGGCTGGATGATGTGGAACTACCTGGTCTCCGGCCTTGCGGTGGGCAGCGCGGTCGTCATGTTCGACGGGGACCCGGCCAAGCCAGACCTCGGCGCGTTGTGGCGGCTCGCCTCCGACGCCGGCGTGACCTACTTCGGGACGTCGGCGCCGTACCTGCTCGCCTGCCGCAAGGCCGGTCTGGTGCCGAGTGAGATCGCGGAGCTGGGTGCGCTGCGCGGCGTCGGGTCGACCGGCGCGCCGTTGCCCCCCGAGGGCTTCACCTGGGTGTACGACAACGTCGCGCCCGATGTGCTGCTGATGTCGTTCTCCGGCGGCACCGACCTGTGCACCGGTTTCGTCGGTGGGTCCCCGCTGCTGCCGGTGTACTCCGGCGAGATCTCCGGGCGGTGCCTGGGGGCGAAGGTGGAGGCGTACTCGCCGGAGGGGAAGCCGCTGATCGGCGAGCTGGGCGAGCTGGTGATCAGCGCGCCGATGCCGTCGATGCCGGTCGGCTTCTGGGGCGACGAGTCCGGGGAGCGGTACCGGCAGGCGTACTTCGACGTGTTCCCGGGGGTGTGGCGGCACGGCGACTGGATCACGATCTCCGAGCGCGGCTCGTGCGTGATCACCGGCCGCTCCGACGCCACCCTCAACCGGGGCGGCGTACGACTGGGAACCGCCGAGTTCTACTCCGTCGTCGAAGCGCTGGACGAGGTGGTGGACTCGCTCGTCGTACACCTGGAGGACCGTGAGGGTGGGGCCGGTGAGTTGCTGCTGTTCGTGGCGCTGGCAGACGGCCTCGAACTCGACGACGCGCTGCGCAGGAAGATCGCGGGCGCGCTGCGGGGCAACCTGTCGCCGCGGCACGTGCCGGACGAGATCTACCAGGTCAGGTCGGTGCCCCGCACCCTGTCGGGCAAGAAGCTCGAGGTGCCCGTCAAGAAGATCCTCACCGGTACGCCCGCCGGCACCGCCGCGGCGAAGGGCGCCCTGGCCAACCCGGAGTCGTTGACCGCGTTCGAGTCGCTCGCCCACGACCGTGGCTGACCGCGCCCCGACCAAGGGGCTCTACTGGGCGAACGAGGTCCTCGCGTTCTTCCTGGAGGTCTTCGCGCTCGGGGCGCTCTGCTACTGGGGTTTCGTGGTCGGGTCGGCGCTGCCGTGGAAGCTGCTGCTCGGGCTCGGCGCGCCGGTGCTGGCCGCCGTGCTCTGGGGCCTGTACGCCGCGCCCCGAGCGAGGCACAAGGTGCCGCTGGTGGGCGTACTGGCGGTGAAGGCGCTGGTCTTCGGTGCTGCCGTCGCCGCCCTGTACGCCACCGACAATCCGGTCCTCGCCACGGTCTTCGCCGTCGTGGTCGTCCTCAACACCACGCTCGCCACGCTCGGCCGCCGGCGCTACGGCACCCCTACAGCGTCACCGTGACCCGCTCCTGCTCGGCCCGTACGCCGAGCTTCGCGGGATCGCCATTGCGGCACAGCACGACCGACGCGCCGGCCGCGAGCGGGGCGAGCAGCCAGTCCACCGGCCGCGCCGGCGAGTCGGCCGAGTCGACCACGAGCAGCCGGCCGCCGGGCTTCAGCCCGAGGTCGTGCGCCCGGTCGGCGCCGGCGGCCGCGAGCGCCCGGTGGCTCAGCGGTCCACGGGGCAGCCCCACCAGCGCGTCGCCGTCGGGGTCCACCGGCTCGACCGGTACGAAGCGGTCGCCGTACTGGCGTACCTCGGCGACGTAGTCGGCGAAGCCGTCGGGCGGTTCCCGCAACGGCATGCCGAGCGGGGCGAGGCCGAGGGCGTACCGGTCGCCGGCGGGCCAGTGGCGCGCCTGCTCCAGCCGGTCGACGGCGGTGAACACCACGTCCACCGGCTGTCCGGTGTCGGACGGCCCGGCATGAGCGGTCGCCACCCCGGCCGACCAGCAGCCGAGCAGTACGGCAGCGGTCTGCCAGTGCGCCGGCAGCAACGCCACCGCGCGGTCGCCCGGCACCAGCCCGCACCCGTCGACCAGCAGGTTCGCTGTCTTCGCCACCCAGTTGTCCAAGGTGGCCACCGACAACTCCGTACGCTCCCCGGTCGCGTCGTCGTAGTACGTGATCAGCGGCCGCGCCGGATCGTCCGCGTACGCCGCGGCGAGCAGCCCGGCCGGTGTCAGCTCGGATGACATGCCGCCCAGTCTCCCTGACGCCTCAGCCCTGCCACCACCGAGAGCCCCGTCCACCGCTGCTGCCTCGGCGCACGGCGGGCTACTGGACCCAGGGTGGGGTGATCCAGGTGCCGTCGGGGAGTGCGGCGCGTAGGCCGACGCTGGTGGTCACCCAGCTGCGTACCAGCTGGTCGCCGGGGTTGTCGGCTTGCAACTGCGATCCGGCGGGGGCGACGAGCACGTCACCCGGGGTCAGGTCGTGCACCGCGCCGTCGAGAGTCACCCGCAGGGTGCCGTCGAGGACGAGGAACACCTCCTCCCGGGTGATCCGGTGGGGGACACCGACGCTTCCGCTCGGGATCTCGGCCTGCCAGGCGCACAACTCGCTGCTGCCGCTGCCGGGTGCGGCGTACACGGTGAATCGGGTGCCGTGCAGGTCGTGGACCACGGCACGGTCGGGGTGGATGACGGGCACGTCGGCTCCTTCGGTAGATACGCAAGTAGCTTGACAATATACGCAAGCGACTTGCGCATGCCACACTGTTTTCCGTGGCACGGGAATCCGAGGACGCGGTGTCGGTGAGCACGCTGCTGCTGGCCGCGGCGAGCGGTGTGGTGGCGGGGATCCATGCGGGCGTCGCCGCCCGGGGGTTCGCGGACGTACGTCCGGTGCACGGCTTCGCCTTCGCTCGGCTGGCCTCGGGTCCGGCGACCGCCACGGAGTTGGCCCAGCATCTCGGGATGACCCGCCAGGGCGCGAGCCAACTCGTGGACGAGCTGATCGACAAGGGGTACGTGACCCGCCGCGCGCACCCGGACGATGCCCGTGCGCGGCTCGTCGTACTCACCGACAAGGGGTGGGCGTGCACACGCGCGGCGGACGCGGCGGCGGCCGAGGTGCTACGGCCCTGGGTCGAGGATCTCGGCGGGCGCCGGCTGCGGGAGTTGCGCGAGGACCTGGCACGGATCGCTCCGGGTGGCCCGCTGCGCCCGCCGTGGTGAATTGCCCAGAATTCGCCACGAAATCCGGCAAAAGCGGTCAGAGTGAACCCCGAACGGATATCGATCTTCCGGGGGTGAGCTCAGATGCGTCTGCCGATCTTCGGTGCCGGTCTGTTGGTGCTGAGTGCCACGCTGGTCGCCACTCCGGCGTCTGCCGCACCGTCGACCCCGTTGCGGGTCCACACCTTTCCCCTGGGTACGCCGACCGAGTCCACCCGTACCCTCCGGCTGCACCGCGAGCACACCCCGACCTTCAGCGCGTACGACGTGACCTGGCGGCGCGGCGACGGCGAGGTGGCGGTGACCGGGCGGGTCCGCCAGCACGGTCGCTGGACCGCGTGGCAACAGTTGGACGTCGACGGCGAAAGCGCCAAGCCGACCGGTCGGCAGGGCCCGAGTCTGGTGTGGACCGGCCCCAGTGACGGGATCGAGCTCAAGGTCTCCGGCCCGGCGGCGGACACCCGGCTCGAGTTGATCGACCCCGGCAGCCAGCCCGCGGACGCGGAGGCGGCGCAGGTCACGGAGAGTGCCGGGCGGCCGAGGATCTACACCCGCGCCGACTGGGGCGCCGACGAGCGCCAGATGACCTGGCACCCCGAGTACGCCGACGCGGTCCACGCGATCGTGCTGCACCACACCGCCACCAGCAACGACTACCGGCCGGAGGACGTACCCAGGATCATCCGGTCGATCTACCACTACCAGGCGGTGAGCCTCGGCTGGGGCGACATCGGCTACAACGTGATGCTGGACCGGTACGGCCGGCTCTGGGAGGGCCGGGCCGGGGGCGTCGGCAAGCCGGTGGTCGGCGCGCACGCCGGCGGTTTCAACACCGGCACCGCGGGTATCGGCATGATCGGGATATATACCGAGACCAAGGTGCCCGACCAGGTGATCCACACCGCGGCCGGGTACGTGGCGTGGAAATTCGGGATGTACGGCATCGACCCGCGCGGCTCCACCAGGATCACCGGCGGCCCGAACACCAAGTACGACCACCGGGTCACCATCACGGTGCCGCGGGTCTACCCGCACAACCAGACCAGCGCCACAGAGTGCCCCGGCAGGTACGGAATGGCGGCGCTGCAGCCGATCCGCGACCAGGCGCACCAATACGGTCACCTATACGGGCAGTAGTCAAGCGTCACGTTGGTGACGTTCAGGCAACTTCTCGACAGCAAGGGCCGTGCCGCGGTCGACGTGGCGGACCCCGTTCGGCGTAGGCTTGCCAAAGCGTGTGAATTTGGAGACAAGTGGCTGTGATGTGAGACGCCGATCCCCCCGGCGGACGATCGCACAGCGTACTGAGAAGACACTCACCGAGGAGTTGGATCCGTGACCGGCGGCAGCCTGCCCCGCGTGCTCGTCGACGCCACGAGCGTCCCGGCTGACCGTGGCGGCGTCGGACGTTATGTAGACGGGCTACTCGGCGCTCTGGGTGACACCGACGCCAACCTCGTCGTCATCTGCCAGCGCACCGATGCCGAGCGCTATTCCCGGATCCTGCCGCGTGCCCGGGTGGAGGCCGCCCCGAGCGCGGTGGCCCACCGACCCGCGCGGCTGGCCTGGGAACAGACCGGGTTGCCGATGTTCGCGACGACGGTCGGCGCCGAGGTGATCCACTCGCCGTACTACACCTGCCCGTTGCGGGCCGGCCTGCCGGTGACGGTGACCGTGCACGACGCGACGTTCTTCACCGAGCCGGAGCACTACGACAAGGCCCGCGGCACGTTCTTCCGCTCGGCGATCAAAACCTCGCTGCGCCGCGCCGCCCGGGTGATCGTGCCCAGCAAGGCCACCCGCGACGAGTTGATCCGGCTGCTGGACGCCGACCCGACGAAGATCGACGTGGCGTACCACGGGGTCGACGCGGAGGCGTTCCACGTGCCGTCCGAGGCCGAGAAGGCCCGGGTACGCGCTCGGCTCGGCCTGGCGGACTGTGACTACATAGCGTTCCTGGGCGCCAAGGAGCCGCGCAAGAACGTACCGAACCTGATCCGGGGCTGGGCCATGACGGTGGGCGACATGGAGAGCCCGCCCGCCCTGGTCATCGCCGGCGGCACCGGCCACGACGACGACATCGACAAGGCGGTGGCCGAGCTCCCGGTCCACCTGCGGCTGCTGCGCCCCGGCTACCTCCGGTACGCCGACCTGCCCGGATACCTCGGCGGTGCCCTGGTCGCGGCGTACCCGAGCCACGGCGAAGGCTTCGGGCTGCCGATCCTGGAGGCGATGGCGTGCGGCGCCCCGGTGCTCACCACGCCCCGGCTGTCGCTGCCCGAGGTGGGCGGCGACGCGGTGGCGTACACCGGCGAGGACGCCGACGAGATCGCCCGCGACCTGGGGTCGCTGCTCGCCGACCCGGACCGCCGCGCCGACCTCTCCCGCCTGGCGGTGGAGCGGTCGAAGGAGTTCACCTGGCAGTCCAGCGCGGAGGCACACCTGCACGCGTGGGCGCGGGCGGCTGCCGCCCAGGGTGAGAGTTGATGGCCGCAGAACCTCCGCTACACATCGTGATACCGGCGGGAGGCAGCGGCACCCGGCTCTGGCCGTTGTCCCGCGCCAGCCATCCGAAGTTCCTGCAACCCCTCACCGGTACGCTCCGCAGCCTGCTGCAGGCCACGGTGGACCGGCTCTCGCCACTGGCCCCGGCGACCCGGGTGCACGTGGTGACCGGGGTGACCCACGCCGCCGCGGTGGCGCGTCAGCTGCCTGACGTACCCGAGGGGAACATCCTGGTGGAGCCGTCGCCGCGGGACTCGTGCGCCGCGATCGCGCTCGCCGCCGCCGTGATCGCGGTACGGGAGCCCGATGCGCTGATGGGCGCGTTCCCCGCCGACCACCTGGTGGCCGACCCGGAGCTGTTCGCCGTGACGGTGCGTACCGCGGCCGCCGTCGCCGCGCACGGCTATCTCGCCACCATCGGCATCACCCCCACCCGCCCCGAGGTGGGGTACGGCTACCTGCACACCGGCGATCCGCTGCCCGAGGTGCCCGGCGCACTCCGGATCGAAGAGTTCGCCGAGAAGCCCTCGTACGACGTGGCCGAGAAGTACCTGGCGTCCGGCCACCATCTGTGGAACGCCGGGATGTTCCTGTGGCGGGTGTCGGTGTTCCTCGAGGAGCTGGCCCGGCAGCGACCCGACCTGCACGCGGGTGTGTCCAGGATCGCCTCCGCCTGGGAGATGCCGGCGCGGGAGGCGGTGCTCGCCGAGGAGTGGCCGCGGCTGGAGAAGATCTCCGTCGACTACGCGGTGATGGAGGGCGCGGCGGCGGCCGGGCGGGTGGCCACCGTACCGGGGGACTTCGGCTGGAACGACGTCGGCGACTTCCGTACGCTCGGTGACGTACTGCCGGCGGATCAGGCGGGCAACGTGGTGATCGGCTCCGGCCAGACGCTGCTGGCCGACGCCTCGCACAACGTGATCGTGCCGGCGGGTGGCCGGCTGGTCGCGGCTCTCGGCGTCGAGGACCTGGTCGTGGTGGACACCGAGGACGTGGTCCTGGTCTGCCACCGCAATCGCGCGCAGGACGTCAAGAAGCTGGTCGACCAGCTACGCGACCAGGGCGACACCGACCACATCTGAGCCAGTCAGTGCCGGTGCGACGCGCGTCGCCTGCGTCCGGCCCGTGCGGCGAAATCGTCGAGCGAGGTCAGAACTTCGGCCGCCAACCATCGCTGGTCACGTCTTCTGCCGCTGATCTCGGTGAGGATCGCGGCATCGACCAGGTGCCGGATGGCCACGTGGGTGTTCGCTGAACTCGTACCCAGCTCACGAGCGGCGACCTCCGCGTCGATGACCGGCTGACGCAGCAGGACGTCGGCGAGCCGCCAGACAGCGGCGTCCTTGCGCGCCGCGATGACCCCGTCCCAGCGTCGGCGGGTGTCGCGTAGCTCCATGACGAGTTGCCGTCCGTTGGCGATCGCGGCGAACGAGGCCTCCGCCAGGAGCGTGACGATCCGGGTGCAGTCTCCGACCCGATACCGGTCCAGTGTGGCGAAGTAGTCGTCGGTGCTGGTCAACAGCCCGGCGGAAACCGGAACGGTGACGTTGCGGGTGAGCCCACGCGCCCGCATCAATGCGTGCACCAGCGCGCGACCAGTCCGCCCGTTGCCGTCGGGAAACGGGTGGATGGTCTCGAACTGGGCGTGAGCGATGGCTGCCTGGACCAACGTCGGAATGTCGTCGCGCTGGATGAAGCGGGTCAGATCCGCCATCAACGCCGGTACGTGATCGTGGTGCGGCGGTACGAAATCAGCGCTGTGTGGGCCGTAGTCGCTGCCACCGATCCACACCTGCTCGGTGCGCCACCTGCCTGCGATGTCCTCGTGATCCGGATGCATGAGCGCCTGGTGCATGGCGAGGATCGCTTCGGCATCGAGTCGGCTCGCGAGATCCACGGCCGCCTGCATGGCGTGGGTGTTCGCCACGATCTCGCTGGCATTCTGCCGGTCGCGATCGCCGAGCTCGGCCAGTCCGATAGCCTTCGCCGATGCGGTGAGCCGTTCGATGCGTGAAGAGGCGGCCGACTCCGAACGCAGCAGGATCGATGCGAACGGAGCGATGTCCGTACCCATCTCCGCGTCGAACTGGGCGATCTCGATGGAGGCGTCGTCCGCGAGCGCGACCACCTCGCTGGGAAGCACAAGGTCGAGTTCGGCGATCATCGGCACCAGGGCAGCCGGGTACGAGCCGGCGTGCCGCTCCCGTACCCGCCGAGACACCAGCTCCGCCGGGATCCGCGGAACCCAGCGCCGCTCCTCCCAGCCGATCGCAGGCCAGTGCTCGAGGGACACCGGCCCGAACCTACCGGGTGCGCCACCCGGGTTATCCGATGCCATGACTCCAGATTAGCATCGGATCATGGAGTAACCGATGCTAACGGCAAGGTTTAGCATCGGTTAGCCGGTTCGGCGGTCACGGTTCGCGGCGGCCGGCCTCGCGGGCCTCGGCGGTGCCGAGGGAGAACATGTCCTCTTCGGACGGGCGTACCAGGGCGGTCGCGCCGGGGGCGTCGTCGACCAGCAGCTTGGGATCCACCCCACGCACCACCGCCACCGGTACGCCGTCCAGCTTCCCCTTCACCAGCTCGCCCGCCGCCGCCAGCTCGTCCGCGACGGCGTGCTCGGTGAGCTGCAGCTGGTTGCCGTACGGGTCGGTCTGGCCACGGTGGTCGCGCAACGGCACCAGGCCGGCCACGCCGATCGCGACGTCGACCAGGCCCAGTCGCCACGGTCGTCCCATCGTGTCCGTGACGATCACGGCGACGTCGACGCCGAGTTGGGCCCGTAGCCCGGCCCGCAGCTGCCGCGCCGAAAGATCCGGGTCCACCGGCAGCAGCACCAGCTTGCCGGCCTCGACGTTGGACGCGTCGACCCCGCCGGAGGCCAGCACCAGGCCCTGCCTGGTCTGCACGATCCGGGTCGGGCCGCGGCGGGCGACCTCGCGTACCGACTCGGCGTCGATGGCCCGCTGCCGGGCCCGTTCCGCTTCCGCAGGATCGGCGGGTACGTCGACCAGCCGCCCCTCGGACTTGCTCACGATCTTGCTGGTCACCACGAGTACGTCCCCGTCGGCGAGCCACGGCGCAGCCTTGCCGATGACCGCGGCGAGGTCGTCGCCCGGGCGTACCTCCCCGATGCCGGTGACCGGCCAGACGCTCAGCCCGCCGGCCGGCGCGTCATTCATCGCGAGCCCCGAGACCGGCCAGCGTGACGGCGTCGGCGACCATCGCGGCGGTCACCTCGTCGGAGGTCATCAGCAGCGGCCGCGCCGTGACCGCGACCCCCGGCACCTCGACGCCGGCGTCAGCGGAGTCGACCAGCCAGGCGTCGAGCAACCCCTCGCCGGTACGGGCACCGTAGAGCGCCCCGACCCCGGCGGCTGACACCTCGACGTCGACCGCGGTCAGACACTTGTCCGCCATGCCGCGTACGGGGGCCCCGCCGATGATCGGGGAGAGGCCGACCACGGGAGCGCGACCGTCGCGCAGCGCGTCCCGGATCCCGGGGATCGCCAGGATCGGGGCGATGCTCACCACCGGGTTGCTCGGCGCCAGCATTACCAGATCAGCGGCGCCGATCGCGTCGAGCACTCCCGGGGCAGGCTTCGAGTCTTCGGCGCCGACGAAGACGAACCGTTCGGCGGGGAGGTCGCCGCGGTGGCGTACCCACCATTCTTGGAAATGGAGGGCACGACCGTCACAGACGACGTGGGTTTCGACCCGGTCGTCGGTCGCTGGCAGCAGCCGTACCCCTGGATGCCAGCGGTTGCACAACGCTTCGGTGACGGCCGAGAGGGGGTAGCCGGCGTCCAGCATCCGGGTACGGACCAGGTGGGTGGCGATGTCCCGGTCACCGAGCCCGAACCAGGTCGGCTCCGCCTGGTACGCGGCGAGCTCCTCCTTGACCGACCAGGTCTCGCCGGCGCGGCCCCAGCCCCGCTCGGGGTCGGCGCCGCCGCCGAGGGTGTACATCACGCTGTCCAGGTCGGGGCAGATCCGCAGCCCGTGCAGGGTCACGTCGTCGCCCGTGTTGACCACGGCGGTCACCTCGGCCCCGGCGCCGGCGCCCCAGGCCCGTACGCCGAGCAGGAACCGCGCACCTCCGATCCCACCGGCAAGCACCACAATCCGCATGGGCCCATCCTGCCCCGGAGGTCCGGCACCGGGTCATGCGAGGGTGTCCCCGCCGACTACGCTGGCGTGCGGTCAGTACGCCGACCTGGCGAGGGGGAGTTGTGAGCAGCCAGACAACCGACGAGCAGACCGCCGGTCAGCACACCAAGCCGTACCGGCAGGTCATCGCGTTGGCACTGCTCGGGGTGGCCGTGCTGGGGTTCCTCTGGCACGTGCTCGGCCTGCTCTTACCCGACCGCGATGCCGGTTCGTTCACCGACCGGGCGGCAGGCCTGCTGTACAGCGAGTTCATCGGCGTGGTCGTCGTGGGGCTCCCCGTGGTGGCGGTGTTGATCGCCAGCCACGTCGCCCCGGTGCTGCAGCGGGCGAAGGCCATCACCCTGGGCGCTCTGGCGCTGTACGGCCTGGTGTCGGTGTTGGCGCTGTTGTCGCTGGTCAGCGGGGTGTTGCAGGTGCTCGACCACCTCGCGCCGAAGAACCTCGTGTACCTGCTGGTGCTGGTCGGGATCCGGTTCGGCATGTTGAGCATCGCGATCTTCGTGGTGCTGCGGACCTACCTGGGCCAGTTCGTCACGAAGGCGCCCACGCCCGTCTTCGGTGGCTACCCGCAGCAGCAGTACGGCGGGCAGCCGTACCCGCAGCCGCCGTACCAGCCGCCGGCGCCGGCCACCCCGGCCACCGCCGCGCCAGCCGCACCGGCGCAGGCCGCCACCGCCGCCCAGTACGGCTACGCCCAGCAGCAGAGCGCCCAGCAGCAGGCCGGCTACACCCAGCAGTACGGGTACGGCCAGCAGCAGGCCGCCCAGCAGCAGGCGGCGCCCGGCGGCGGCTACTACGGCGGACAGCCGAATGCCCCCACCTCGGCCGCACCCGCGTCCGGCGCCCCCGCCTCCTCACCGCCCGCGTCCTCGCCACCGGCCACCGCCGGCACGTACGGCCAGCCCGCGGACCAGCAGGGGCAGCAGCGGGCCCAGGCCCAGCCGCAGCAGGCGACCGGGTGGCCGCCCACCCCGAGCGCGAGCGCGACGCAGTGGCCGCCGACGCCGACGTCGAAGCCGGCGTCCAGCCAGGCGCCGGGCGAAGAGGTGCAGCACACCCAAGTGATCAAGCCCGAGCACTACCGCGGCAACGCCTCCACCTGACCCACCGGCGGGGTTCCGCCTCCAGCGGAGATTCATGATCGACTACGGTCTATGCGCAAACCCGCCCGGTGTGTCTGCGCCCGATCCGTAGTCGATCATGGTCGCCACGAAGCGGCGCGGCCGCGGAGTCGGACTGATCACACGGAGCGCGGCCCGGGTAAGTCGAAGTCCGGTCGTAGGCTGACCGGATGCGGCCAACCCACACCGAGCGGCCCCCCAGCGAACCGCAGCCAGCCCACTCCGAGCAGCCAGCCCACTCCGAGCGGCTAGCCCACTCCGAGCGGCCAGCCCACTCCGAGCGGCCAGCCCACTCCGAGCGGCCAGCCCACTCCGAGCGGCCGGCCCGCGAGGCGCAGCCGGGCGAGATGTCGTCGGGGATGCGACGGGCGTTGCGCCGGGTGGCGGACGGTCGCCTGCTCGACGTGACCGAGGCTGCAGTGCTGCTGGGCGCCCGGGGCGAGGCGCTCGAGCACCTGCTGACCGCCGCCTCCCGGGTACGCGACGCCGGACTCGCCGCGGTGGGGCGGCCGGGGGTCATCACGTACTCCCGGAATGTGTTCATCCCACTCAGCCGGCTGTGCCGGGACCGGTGCCACTACTGCACGTTCGCCACCGTGCCGGGGCGGTTGCCGGCCGCGTTCCTGGAGCGCGACGAGGTGCTCGAGGTCGCGCGCGCGGGCGCCGCACAGGGCTGCAAGGAGGCGCTGTTCACGCTCGGCGACCGTCCCGAGGACCGCTGGGACGTGGCGCGTCAGTGGCTCGACGAGCGCGGCTACTCCTCGACGCTGGACTACGTACGGGCCTGTGCGATCGCCGTGCTGGAGGAGACCGGGCTGCTGCCGCACCTCAACCCCGGGGTGATGAGCTGGCAGGACATGCAGCGACTCAAGCCGGTCGCCGCGAGCATGGGGATGATGCTGGAGACCACCGCGGACCGGCTGTGGTCGCAGCCCGGTGGCCCGCACTACGGCTCGCCCGACAAGCAGCCGGCGGTACGACTCCGGGTGCTCGCCGACGCCGGCCGGGTCGGCGTGCCGTTCACCACCGGGATCCTGATCGGGATCGGCGAGACGCTGACCGAGCGGGCCGAGTCGCTGTTCGCGATCCGCAAGGCCGCCCGGGAGTACGGCCACATCCAGGAAGTCATCGTGCAGAATTTCCGCGCCAAGCCGGACACCGCGATGCGCAACGTCCCCGACGCGGAGCTGGACGATCTCGCGGCCACGATCGCGGTCGCCCGGCTGGTGCTCGGCCCGAAGCAGCCGATCCAGGCCCCGCCCAACCTGGTCGGCGAGCAGTACGACCTGATGCTGCGCGCCGGGATCGACGACTGGGGCGGCGTGTCCCCGGTGTCCGTGGACCACGTGAACCCGGAGCGACCCTGGCCGGCGGTCGAGGAGCTCGCGGCCCGTACCGGCGGTCGGGGGTTCCGGCTGGCGGAGCGGCTCGCGGTCTATCCGGAGTACGTGACGGCCGGCAGCCCGTGGATCGACTCCCGGATCGCGGGGCATGTCGCGGCGCTGGCCGACCCCGAGACGGGTCTGGCACGGGAAGGCGTGAAGCCGGTCGGCCGGCAGTGGCAGGAGCCCGACGGCGGATTCGACTCCACCGGCCGGGTCGACCTGCACAGCTCGATCGACGTGACCGGCCGCAGCAGCGACCGACGCGGTGACTTCGACACCGTGTACGGAGACTGGTCCGCGGTACGCGACGCCGCGCTCGCCACTGCCGCGGCCGGCTCCAGCGCGGTCGGCTCCGCCTCGCCCGGCTCCGGTGCGGGTAGCTCCGCGTCGAACGGCTCGGGCGTCGCGCCGGTCAGTCCGGCCGTCCCAGTCCGGTTCGACGCCGAGGTCACCGAGGCCTTGAAGCTCGCCGCCGACGATCCGGCCGCCCTGCTGCAGCCCGAGCGCGAGTCGCTGGCGCTGGCGCTGTTCTCGGCCGACGGCGAGGCGCTCGAGGCCCTGACCGGGCTCGCTGACGACCTGCGGTCCGACACCGTGGGCGACGACGTCACGTACGTGGTCAACCGCAACATCAACTTCAGCAACGTCTGCTACGTGGGCTGCCGGTTCTGCGCGTTCGCGCAACGGGAGCGCGACGCCGACGCGTACCGGCTCTCGGTGGACGAGGTGGCGGACCGGGCCGAGGAGGCGTGGCGGGCGGGCGCCACCGAGGTGTGCATGCAGGGCGGCATCGACCCCCAGCTGCCGGTCACCGGGTACGCCGACCTGGTACGCGCCGTGAAGCAGCGGGTCCCCCGGATGCACGTACACGCGTACAGCCCGATGGAGGTGGTCACCGCCGCCTCGAAGGCCGGGTTGTCCGTCCGCGACTGGCTGGCCAGCGTGAAGGAAGCCGGGCTGGACACGATCCCGGGGACCGCGGCGGAGATCCTGGACGACGAGGTGCGCTGGGTGCTCACCAAGGGCAAGCTGCCCGCCGCCACCTGGATCGAGGTGGTGGAGACCGCCCACCAGCTGGGCATCCGCAGCTCGTCCACGATGATGTACGGCCACGTCGACCACCCGGGTCACTGGCTGACGCACCTGCGGGTGCTGGCCCGGATCCAGGACCGTACGGGTGGCTTCACCGAGTTCGTGCCGCTGCCGTTCGTACACGCGAACGCCCCGATCTATCTGGCGGGGATCGCGCGGCCGGGGCCGACGCTGCGGGACAACCGGGCGGTGCACGCGATGGCCCGGCTGCTGTTGCACGGGCGGATCGACAACATCCAGTGCTCGTGGGTGAAGCTCGGCGACGACGGCACGGCGGCGATGCTGCGCGGTGGCGCGAACGACCTCGGCGGCACCCTGATGGAGGAGACGATCAGCCGGATGGCGGGCTCGGACCACGGCTCGGCCCGCAGCGCCGACCAGCTGGTCGCGATCGCGAAGGCCGCCGGTCGTACGGCACGCCAGCGGACCACCACGTACGGCCGTACCCCCGAGGTGCCGGTGGCGTTGAGCCCTGAGGGTTCCGCTGATCACACCAATCGCAACTGATCCGGGCCATTTATCAGGTTCGGCTTGACGACGCACGCATTACACGCGTGTAATTTCATCAGGGTCACTAACAACTGCAACTTCAAAGCGGCAGTTATCGGGCAAATGGGCGGGCCCGAGGTGACCCGGGGGCTCGGCGGCGGCCGAGAGAACGACGAAGGGGGCGCGGTGATGGACACCGACCAGACAATGACCGACCTCATCGGGGACGCGCCGGAGTGGCAGGAGCGTGCGCTGTGCGCGCAGACCGACCCGGAGGCGTTCTTCCCGGAGAAGGGCGGCTCGACCCGCGAGGCGAAGCGGATCTGCTCGCGCTGCGAGGTCAAGACCGAGTGCCTCGAGTACTCGCTGGCGCACGACGAACGGTTCGGCATCTGGGGCGGTCTGTCGGAGCGTGAGCGCCGCCGCCTCAAGAAGGCAGCCAGCCTCTGAGGGCTACGGCCAGCGGCGCGGCGACCCGGCGTCAGTCGAGGTCGTCCGGGTTGATGCCGAGCAGGTTCGCCACCTGTTCGACGATCACGTCGTGGACCAGGTCGGCGAGGTCCTCCCGGTTGGCGGCGCGAAACTCCAGCGGCCGGCGGTAGACGACGATCCGGGGCAGCGGGCCGTCCAGCTCGCGGGGCCGACCCGGCAGCAGCCGGGCCAGCGGCACCTCACCGTCTTCGAGGACGTCGGAGTCGTACACGTTCAGGTCCGGGGGCACGTCCTCGACCGCGAACTCGATGTTCGCCAGCTCCTTGGCCCAGCGGCCTTCGAGCTGCTCGACCGCGTCGAGCACCAGGTCGTCGAAGATCTCCGAGCGGGTACGCGACAGCGGCACCGCCGCCGGCACCAGCCGACCCCGCAGCCCGCGGCCACGCCGGTCCCGCCGCGCGCCGCCATCGCGGCGCGGTCGGCTTCCCGCTGCAGCCTCCTCCACGGTCTGCAGCGTAGCCCGGTCGGTGGCGCCGCCGACCCGGGACGGCCGGTGCGGGCCCGCCTGGCGTGTCGGAACCTGGAGCGGCGTACCGGCTCGGCGTGTCGTACCGGACAATCCGCGCGGTCGGCACGCCGAGCGCAGTACCGTGTTGCCCCGTGAGGCCACATCGGCGTTGCTCCCGCAACGGCTGCCAGAATCCCGCAGTCGCCACGCTCACGTACGTCTACGCCCAGTCGACCGCCGTCGTGGGCCCGCTGGCCGCCTTCGCCGAGCCCCACTCGTACGACCTGTGCGAGGACCATGCGCTGCGGCTGACCGCCCCCCTCGGCTGGGATCTGGTACGCGCCGAAGGCGACCTGGCCGACCCCGGTCCCAGCAGCGACGACATCCTGGCCCTCGCCGACGCCGTCCGCGAAGCGGGCCGGCCGACCCAGGGCCGCGCCCCGACCCAGCCCGACGTGCCGACGGGTCGCCGGGGCCACCTGCGGGCCATTCCGTCTTCGGACAGCTGAGAGCCGGTTCCCGCCACGCGGGCCGACCCGTCGGTAGCCATCCGGCCGAACCGTGGCCCGTGCCGAGGCGGTAGGCTCCGGGCCGTGGCCGACCTGAGTGGGATCGTCAAGGCGTACGACATCCGGGGCACCGTGCCGGAGCAACTCGATGCCGACACGGCACGGGCGTTCGGGGCCGCGTTCGCGGAGCTGTTGCAAGGCGAAGGGCAGCTACGCCAGATCGCCGTGGCGCACGACATGCGCGATTCGGGCCCGGCTCTGGTCGACGCGTTCCTCGACGGGGCGACCTCGCGCGGGGTCGACGCGGTGCATATCGGACTCGCCTCGACGGACCTGCTCTACTACGCTTCCGGCGCGCTCGACGTACCAGGTGCGATGTTCACCGCGAGCCACAACCCGGCGAAGTACAACGGGATCAAGCTCTGCCGGTCGGGCGCCAAGCCGATCGGCCAGGAGACCGGCCTGGCCCAGATCCGGCAGACCGCCGAACAGCTTCTGTCCGGAGCCACGTCAGAGGCGGCGGCCAGCGGCAAGGGGACGGTCGAGCGGCGGGACCTGCTCGGCGACTACGCGGCGTACCTGCGGAAGCTGGTCGACCTGTCCGGGATCCGGCCGCTCAAGGTCGTGGTCGACGCCGGCAACGGCATGGCCGGACACACCGTACCGGCGGTGCTGGGTGACGCCGCGCTGCCGGCGCTGCCGCTGGACATCGTGCCGCTCTACTTCGAGCTGGACGGCACGTTCCCCAACCACGAGGCCAACCCGATCGACCCGAAGAACCTGGTCGACCTGCAGGCCGCGGTACGCGAACACCAGGCCGATATCGGGCTCGCGTTCGACGGCGACGCCGACCGCTGCTTCGTGGTCGACGAGCGGGGCGAGCCGGTCTCACCCAGCGCGGTCACCGCACTGGTCGCGGTCCGGGAACTCGCCAAACACCCCGGCGGTACGGTGATCCACAACCTGATCACCTCGCGGGCGGTGCCGGAGATCGTCACCGAACACGGTGGTACGCCGCAGCGCACCCGGGTCGGCCACTCCTTCATCAAGGCGGAGATGGCGCGTACCAACGCGGTCTTCGGCGGGGAGCATTCCGCGCACTACTACTTCAAGGACTTCTGGTTCGCCGACACCGGCATGCTGGCCGCGATGCACGTGCTGGCGGCGCTGGGAGCACCGGAGGCCGCTGGCCGATCCTTCTCTGAGCTGGCGTCGGCGTACCACCGTTATCCGGCCTCGGGCGAGATCAACTCGACGGTGGCCGACCAGCTGGCCAAGCTCGACGAGGTACGACAGGCCTATCAGGGCCGCGAAGGCGTGACCATCGACGACCTGGACGGGCTGACCGTCGACTTCACGGACGGCAGCTGGTTCAACATCCGCCCGTCGAACACCGAGCCCCTGGTACGGCTTAACGTAGAGGCCCGGGACACCGAGCGCATGGCCCAGCTGCGCGACGAGGTGCTCGCCCTGATCAACCGCTGACCTGATGCCGCTGACCGCCACATCCCCCGAGGAGACTGACAGACATGGCGTTGGACCCGACCCTGCTGGAGATCCTGGTCTGCCCCGGCGACCACGGCGCCCTCACCTACGACGATGCGGCGCAGACGCTGACCTGCGCCGAGTGCGGCCGGATCTTCGAAATCCGCGACGGCGTACCCGTGTTGCTGCTGGAAGAGGCGCAGCAGCCCGGCGCCCCGGCGCAGTAGGGCAATGACCGCGGACCCGTCCGAGGGCGCGACCGGACTCACGGGCCGCCGGATCGTCGACGAGCAGCTGCTCAACGACGCCGACGTGCTACAGCAGGCCGACCCCGGCATGATGCTGCGCGCCGTCGCGTCGGCAGGAGCACAGGTACGCGAGTCGGCCAGCGTGGCCGCCGAGGCGAATCTGGCGGAGCTCGCCGACGAGGGTCGGCCGCGTTCCGTCGTGGTCGCGGGGGCGGGCACCGCCGCCCGTACCGGCGACATGTTGGCGACCATCGCGGGTGCCCGGTCGGTGGTGCCGGTGATCTCGCACCGCAGTCCGGGGGTGCCCGGTTGGGTCGGCGCGGCCGACGTGGTGATCGCGGTGTCGGCGTCCGGTCGCAGTCCCGAGGCCATCTCGGCGGCCGACGCCGCCGCCCGCCGGGGCGCCCGGCTGGTCGCGATCGGCGCACCCGACTCGGAGCTCGCGTCGCTGGCGGAGCGTGCCCGCGCTCCGTTCGTGGCGGTGCCCCGCCGGGCGCCGGCCCGAGCCAGCATGTGGGCGCTGGCCGTGCCGGTGCTGCTCTCCGCCCGAGCCCTGGGACTGATCCGGCTGCCGGAGGCGGACCTGGCCGAGACCGCTGCCCGGCTGGACGCCGACGCGGACCGCTGTCGCCCGGCGGCCGACTCGTTCGTGAACCCGGCGAAGGCGCTGGCGCTGGACCTGGCCGGGTCGATCCCGGTGGTCTGGGGCAGCTCGCCGCTGGCCGCGGTGGCGGCCCGCCGGTTCGCCGACATGCTGTCGTCCAACGCCCGCTACCCGGCCGTGGCCGGCGACCTGGGCGATGCCGGTCGCGGTCGGGTCGGTCTGCTCGACGGGGTGTACGGCGGGCTCGCCGAAGCCAGTCGCGACATCTTCGCCGATCCCGAGCCCGACGCCGAGGCGGCGCTGACCCGGCTGCGGCTGGTGATCCTGCGCGACGGCGGCGTCGGCGGCGGCGAGGAGGACCGCGACGCCGGCGAGGAGCCCGCCGCGGTCGAGCTGCGCCGGGCCGATGCAGTCTCCGAGCTGGCCACCCGCCGCGGCGTACGGGTGACCGTGATCGAGGCGGAGGGTGCCTCGGCGGCGGAGCGGTTCGCCTCGCTGACCTCGGTGCCGGACTTCGCCTCGCTGTACCTCGGGCTGGCGCACGGGTTCGACCCGATGGCCGTACCGGCGGTCTCCGAGCTGAAGGAACTGATGGAGACGTGAGCGAGCGGAGCGGTTGGCACGGCAGCGTGCGCGAATCCGCCGCCGAGCGCAGCGAGGCGTGCGTGTGAGCGCCTCGGGGGGTACGCGGGCGATCGTCGCCGCGTTGCTGGCCAACCTCGGCATCGCGCTGACCAAGTTCGTCGCCTGGCTGCTGACCTCCTCCTCGTCGATGCTGGCCGAGGCGATCCACTCCGTCGCCGACTCGGGCAACCAGCTGCTGCTGATCATCGGCGGCCGGCGCTCGCAGCAGGAAGCCACCTCGGAGCACCCGTTCGGGTACGGCCGGCTCCGCTACCTGTACGCCTTCATGGTCTCCGTGGTGCTGTTCAGCGTGGGCGGCCTGTTCGCGCTGTACGAGGCGTACCACAAGCTGCTGGAGCCGCACCCGATCCACTCGTGGCAGTGGGTGCCGGTGACCGTACTGGTGGTCGCGATCGGGTTGGAGAGCTTCTCGTTCCGTACCGCGATCCAGGAGTCCAACCAGGTGCGCGGCAACCTGTCCTGGACCGACTTCATCCGCCGGGCCAAGGCGCCCGAGTTGCCGGTGGTGCTGCTGGAGGACTTCGCGGCACTGGTCGGCCTGGTCCTCGCGTTGCTCGGTGTCGGCCTCACCCTGCTGACCGGCAACGGCATCTGGGACGCGGTCGGTACGGGTGCGATCGGCGTACTGCTGGTCGTGGTGGCGATCGCCCTGGCGATGGAGACCAGGAGCCTGTTGATCGGCGAGGCGGCGAGCGAGGAGAACCTGGCCGCGATCGTGCAGGCGATCACCGCCGGCGACGAGGTGGAGCGGATCATCCACATGCGTACGTCGCACATCAGCCCGGACGAGCTGCTGGTCGCGGCCAAGGTGGCGGTACGCCATGACGACACCGCCGCCACGGTGGCCCGGAACATCGACGCCATCGAGTCCCGGATCCGCGCCGCGGTGCCGATCGCGACGGTCATCTACCTGGAGCCCGATCTCGACCGGGCGGACCGGCCCGGTTCCTGATGCTCCGCCTGGTCGGCCGGGTCCGCCCGTACGCCTGGGGTTCGCGTACGGAGATCGCGTCGATCCAGGGGCGGCCGGTCCCGAGCGGCACGCCGGAGGCGGAGCTGTGGTTCGGGGCGCATCCCGACGATCCGTCGCTGGTCGGCGGCGACGGCAGCCTGCTCGAGCTGATCGAGTCCGACCCGGTGGGTCTGCTCGGCGCCGCGACAGTCGAGCGGTACGGCCCCCGGTTGCCGTTCCTGGTGAAGCTGCTCGCCGCTGACCAGCCGTTGTCTCTGCAGGTGCACCCGGATCTGGCGCAGGCCCGGGAAGGCTTCGCCGCCGAGGACGCGGCCGGTGTGCCCCGGGACGCGGCGTACCGGAACTATGTGGACCGCAACCACAAGCCCGAGCTGATGGTCGCGGTGAGCGAGTGCGACGCGTTGTGCGGGTTTCGGCCGGTGGCCGACTCGGCGGCGCTGCTGGAGCGGCTGGCGGTCCCGGCGCTGCGCCCGGTCGTCGCCGGGCTGCGGCAACCGAATCCGGCCGAGGGTCTCCGCGCGGCGGTCACGGCCCTGTTCGCCCTGTCCGCGGACCAGGTCGTTCCGGCGGTACGCACCGCCGCGGCCGCGCTACCCGACCCCGAGTACGCCGTCGTGGCCGACCTGGCCGACCGCTATCCCGGCGACCTGGGCGTCGTCGCGTCGCTGCTGCTGAACCTGGTGCGGCTGCGCCCCGGCGAGGCGATCTACATGCCGGCGGGGAACCTGCACGCGTACCTGCGCGGGGTCGGTGTCGAGGTGATGGCTTCCAGCGACAACGTGTTGCGCGGCGGCCTGACCCGCAAGCATGTCGACGTCGGAGAACTGCTACGGGTGCTGCGGTTCGAGGAGTTGCCCGATCCGCGTTGGCCGGCGGAGCCGCTGGCCGACGGGGTGCGCTGGTGGCCGACGCCGATGCCGGATTTCCGGCTCACCCAGGCCCGGGTCACGGGTACGCGTCTGGAGTTGCCGAGCGGGCACCGGCCACGGATCGTGTTCTGCCTCACCGGGGCGGTGGTCGTCTCGGACGGCTCCGGTGAGCTGCGGCTCGGCGGTGGCGAGGCGGCGTTCGTACCGGCCGGCTCGGGGGTCGTCGAGCTCGAGGGCGCGGGAGAGGTTTTCCAGGCGGCCACCGGCTGACCCCAGACCGCTGGACGCAAGATCGAAAAATCCAGACATTTCCGAATTTCCCTTGACAAGGTATGAGCAGAGTGTAACTCTATAACCACGCAACGTGAAACGGATCTTCCGAGCCACACGTTGCGGGCAGGATCCGAGCCACGCGCGGGGGAATTGAACCGGGGGGATGCGCGGGACGGACGATCGGCGGATGGGGTGTCCGGCGATTGCCCGTCCCGCGCGCATGTGTGCCCGGCCCACCCGGCCGCCTCGAGCGGCCGACCCGGTGCCCGGGTGGCCGCAGCGCCATCGGCGGGTAAACAGGGCGTACGCCGACCAGCCGGCGACGGCCGGAAACCCGCGGCCGTGTTAGTGTCGCGGCTCGGAGAGCCAGTACGGCGATGACGGCCCGCCCGCGCCCGGTTTGCGAGTTCCTCAGGCCAGCTTCCGGGGGGCCGCGGCGAGTCAGACAGTGGCCGCGACACCGACCGCTACCGGCCCGCAGGTATCCCGCAGGTATTCGGAAACAACCCAGGAGAGTCAATGACGAGCACCCTCCCGCAGCACGTCGACAGCGGGGCCTCCCGCCCACAGACCCTCGCGGAAGGCGATTTCAAGGTCGCGGATCTTTCCCTGGCCGCCTTCGGTCGCAGGGAGATCCGGCTCGCCGAGCACGAGATGCCCGGCCTGATGGCGACCCGCGCGGAGTACGCCGAGCAGCAGCCGCTGCGGGGCGCGAAGATCATGGGCTCGCTGCACATGACGATCCAGACCGCCGTACTGATCGAGACCCTGGTGGCGCTCGGCGCCGAGGTGCGGTGGGTCAGCTGCAACATCTTCTCCACCCAGGACCACGCTGCCGCGGCCGTCGTGGTCGGCCCGAACGGCACCCCGGAGAACCCGCAGGGCGTACCGGTGTACGCGTGGAAGGGCGAGACGCTCGACGAGTACTGGTGGTGCACCGAGCAGGCGCTCACCTGGCCCGGCGGCGAAGGCCCCAACATGATCCTCGACGACGGCGGCGACGCCACGCTGCTGGTCCACAAGGGAACCGAGTACGAGAAGCTCGGCGCCGTACCGAGCCCGGACTCGACGGACAACGAGGAATTCAAGATCATCCTGCAGCTGCTGACCGAGTCGCTGCAGCAGGACGCCAAGAAGTGGACCACGATCGCGTCCCGGATCAAGGGCGTCACCGAGGAGACCACGACCGGCGTACACCGGCTGTACGAGATGCACCGCGACGGCAAGCTGCTGTTCCCGGCGATCAACGTCAACGACTCGGTCACCAAGAGCAAGTTCGACAACAAGTACGGCTGCCGCCACTCCGTGATCGACGGCCTGAACCGGGCGACCGACGTACTGATCGGCGGCAAGGTCGCCGTGGTCTGCGGGTACGGCGACGTCGGCAAGGGCTGCGCCGAGGCGCTGCGCGGTCAGGGTGCCCGGGTGATCGTCACCGAGATCGACCCGATCTGCGCGCTGCAGGCCGCGATGGACGGCTTCCAGGTGACCACTCTGGACGACGTGGTGGAGACCGCGGACATCTTCGTCACCACCACCGGCAACTTCAACATCATCACGGCCGAGCACATGGGCCGGATGAAGCACCAGGCGATCGTGAGCAACATCGGCCACTTCGACAACGAGATCGACATGGCCGGCCTGGCGAAGGTGCCCGGCATCGTGAAGGAAGAAGTCAAGCCGCAGGTCCACACCTGGACCTTCTCCGACGGCAAGGCGATCATCGTGCTCGCCGAGGGCCGGCTGATGAACCTGGGCTGCGCCACCGGCCATCCCAGCTTCGTGATGTCGAACAGCTTCACCAACCAGACCATCGCGCAGATCGAGCTGTTCACGAAGACCGAGCAGTACCCGATCGGTGTATACGTACTGCCGAAGCACCTGGACGAGAAGGTGGCCCGGCTGCACCTCGACGCGCTCGGGGTGAAGCTCACCGAGCTGACCAAGGAGCAGGCGGACTACATCGGCGTACCGGTGGAGGGTCCGTACAAGTCGGACCACTACCGCTACTGAGCGCCAGCCCAGTGGCGCAGGCCGTGGAGACCGCGCCCGCTTCCCCGGAGCACGACGGGGCGGCGGGCGCGGCCGCGTCCGAGGAGCCGGAACCCCGCCGGCTGCTCACCGGCTGGCTGATCGCCTGTGCGGCGTTCTTCCTGATCGGGGCCGGCTGGGCACTCGCGCTGCCGGTCGACGGCACGTACGACGAGAGCGAACACCTGCTCCGGGCGTACGGCGCGGCCAGCGGGCAGCTCTACACGCCGCCGGCGAAGGCGGCCCGCGGCGGCGGCGCGTACGTGGACGCCCCGCGCAGCCTGCTGCCGGACAACGTGCACTGCGCCTGGAAGGGCGAGCAGAAGCGGGCCGCGTCCTGCCAGCACACCCCGCCGGACGACACCACCCGCCACCGCGTCGGCACCACCGCCGGCCGCTACAACCCCGTCTACTACGTGCCGGTCGGCATCCCGATGGTGCTGTTCCCGAACCAGACCGGCATCATCCTGGGCCGACTGGTGTCGAGCCTGCTGTCGGCGATGCTGCTGGCCTCCGCGGTCGTGGTGGCGCTGCGGATGCGCAGCCGGTTGACGGTCGCGGCGGTCGTCCTGTGCACCACGCCGATGGCGGCCAATCTGAACGGTGCGATCAATCCGAACGGGATCGAGATCGCCGCCGGGGTGCTGCTGTGGGTGACGCTGATCGCGCTGCTGCGTACCCCCGAAAAGGTCTCGGGGGAACGGGCCGTGCGGCGGCTGTTGATCCTCGCGGCGGTCGCGGCGTCGCTGCTTTTGACGGTACGGGCACTCGGTCCGCTGTGGCTCGCGTTGATCGCCGCGGTGGCGCTGGCGGTGGCGCGCAAAGGCCGGCTGGCGGAGTTGCTGAAGCGGCGCGACACCCGGTGGCTGCTCGCCGGAGTGTCGGCGGTCGCGGTGTACGCCGTGGTCTGGTTCCTGGTGTCGGGGGCGCTGTCCGTGGTGCCGAACAGGGGCGGCGGCCACGACCGGATCGAGGACATGGTCCGGATCATGACCACCACGCGGGCGTCGTTCTGGACCAACCAGATCATCGGCCAGTTCAGCTACGGCGAGACCACGCTGCCGTCATGGGTGATCGTCTTCTGGTACGCCCTGATCGCCGCCCTGGTGCTGCCTGCCGCGCTGCTGGCGAGGTGGCGGGACCGCTGGGCGCTGATCGCCCTCGGCGTCGTCTCGGTGGTGGCGCTCGCGGCGCTCGAGGTGCACTACTACCCGACGCTCAACTGGGCGCAGCACAGCCGGTACGTGATGCCGGTCGGCGTCGGGCTGGTGCTGCTCGCCGCCGTCGTCGGACGCTACCCGGCGGCGCTCGGCTCCGACGGCCAGTCCGCCCTGGTCCGCCTGGCGGTGGTCGTCACGGCGCCGCTGCACGTTTTCGCGCTGGCCATGGTGATGACCCGGTTCGGGCTCGGGCCGAGCGCGCCGGCGAACCCGTTCAAGGGCGACTGGCTGCCGTCGACCGGCCCGCTGCTGCCGCTGCTCGCGCTGGCTGCCGGCGTCGCTCTGCTCGGCTGGTACGCCTGGCGGGACCCGGTCCGTCAGTAGCCGATCTGGTCGTACCGGCCGGGCCGTACGAACGGCACGATCAAGGAGCGCCGATCGTTGTGCAGGTCGATCAGCAGTGCCCGGTTGGGGCGGGCCTCCCACGGCAGGTTGATCGCGCCGATGTGGTTGCCGAGCGCCTGCGCGGAGACGTTGAGCGCGACCAGGCAGGCGACGTTCTCCCGCGCCCGGCTGCCGCCGATGTCCTCGGAGAACCGCTGCATGCCCCGCCACCAGGCGAGCAGGTGGACGCCGTTGGCCGGTCCGTGGGTGAGCACCGCCTGCAGGTCGTCGTGCCCGCTGCGCCGGTCGACCGACTTCTGCGCCAGCACACCCGACGCCGCGTCCATCCCGAACACCACCAGGTACGTGTGCGGCGGCCAGTCGCCGCTGGTGTCGGCGAGCTTCGCCAGCTCGGCGCGCAGCCCTGCGGCGTCGACCTCCTCCGGCTCGTGCCGAGCGGTGCGGAGCGCAGCAACCGTCTCGGCGGCCACCTCCTGGGTCGCCTCCACCAGCGAAGCGACCACGAACCTGGCCGGCCCCGATGTGTGCTGCTTGGCGAGTCCGGCGACGGCGGCGTGCAGCACGTCGCCGCCCACGACGCTCGGCCCGAGCACCGCCAGGTGCCGGCCCGGAGTGGCGTCCAGCGGGAACCTGGCGGTGGAAGAGACCACGTCGACGTTGCGCCCCACCAGCAGGCCGCGGTGCCGCACGTCGGTGGTGAGCGCGGCGTACGTGGGGTCGTCCTCGACGTGCTGCTCGGCGAAGCCCTGGAACACGGCCGGCTGCCCGCTGCCCGGATGCCGGGAGTGCCACATCCACTGCCGCGCCTGGGTGAGCGTCTCCTCCTCGGCGTGCGCGTTCGGGAACCGTACGAGGGTGTTGTGGCCGACCACGCCGCCCGCGTCGTTGATCACCGCGGTGCCGATCGGCAGCCCGTGGGCGGCGGTGTTCAGGTCGGCCAGCACGTTGCCGCCGCCCGCGAGCGCCACCCGCATCGGGAACTGCCCGAAGATCGACTCGTCCTTGGTGATCAGCGCGTCCACCCCGGAAGCCGTCTGGCTCGCCAGGATCAGGTGTACGCCGTACGACCGTCCCTTGCGGGCGAGGTCCTCGAGCAGCGACACCGCCTCGGCGGCCAGCTTGTCGTTGCCCGCGAACAGCACGTGGAACTCGTCGATCACGGCCAGGATCCGGGGCATCGCGACATCGGACTTGCGGGCCCGCAGGTCGGCCAGCTTGGTCACCCCGAACCGCTTCAGGATCGTCGCCCGGCGCGACATCTCGGCGACCAGCTCGCGCAGTACGGCGACGCCGTACTCCCGGTCGGATTCGATGCCGACGGCGCGGGCATGCGGGATCCAGGTCGGATCCAGCTCGGTGGGAGTGAACTCGGTGAACGAGACCCCCTCCTTGAAATCCAGCAGGTAGAGCGCCAGCTCGTCGGGGGAGTACCGGGCGGTCAGGCCGTACAGCACGTCGAGCAGGAAGACCGTCTTCCCCGACCCGGTACGCCCACCCACCAGCCAGTGCGGCGTGGCGTCGTCGAACGCCAACTCGACCAGCCGCCGGTCCGTACGGCCGATCGCCGTACGCAGGCCGGGGGCCGACGACTCGTGCCACGGTGTGGCCGGGATCAGGTCGGCGAACCGGAGCTCCTCCGCGGCGCGGTGCGTGGCGGCGAGTTGCCGGCAGACGGCGTCGACCACGGAGTCGGCCGGGGCCGGGTCGAGCCGGATCGGCGCGTTGAGGCCTTCCTCGCCGTACCGCTCTCCGGCGGGGTTGCCCAACGTACCGACGCCGCCCGCGACCGTGAGCACCGCGGTGTTCTCCACCGGCGGCGGCTGCCGGTACCGGTCGGGCGCCTGGTAGCCGCAGAAGACGACGTGCACCCGGGAGCGCGGACCCGCGTGCGTCAGCGCGGCCAGCCGCGCCACGGTGCCCTGCACGGTGTGCGGCGGCAGCGACGCGACCATAACCAGCAGGTACGGCAGGTCAGCCCCGCCGCGTACCTCGTGGACGTGTTTCTCGGCGGCGTCGAGCACCTTGGTCAACCCGTTGGCGTCCGTCGCGGGCGCCGGCATCATGTGCGCGTCGAACAGCGGCTGGAACGGCGCGAAGGTCGCACCCACGGTGCCGCCGTCGACGGGCAGCACCCGCAGCGAGCCGTGCGGGCAGGCCGCCAGCAGCCGCAGCAGGATCGAGCGCAGCAGCCCGGAGACCGTCGCGTCACGGGCGTCGGCGTCGATCGCCAGGTGACCCGCGCCGAGCAGCGGGATCACCGCCGGAAAACTCGCATCCGACCCCAGTACGGCCTCGCCCAGCCGCAGTACGACGGACCCGTCCTGGCCGGGCGGCAGCGCGTCGCCGCCGAGCGCGGGCTCGGTCGTACCGTCCAGCGGCGCGCCGAGCCATCCGGGCAGCAGCGACGCGGCCGCGGCGCTCAGCTCGGCGGCCAGCCCGGCCTGTTCGGTCGAGGAGTGGCCGAGGTGGGACTGGTCGCCGCCCTGGCGCTTCAGTTCGGCGTCGGCCTTGCGCGCATGGGCCACCGCATCGCGGTGCGCCGCGACGGCACGGTCGAAGGCGGCGTTCACGCCACCAGAAGTCACGCAGACCACCCCGCAAGACAGCGACGAGCAATCAAGTCCCGGCAGGCAGTGACCCTAGCTCATCCGTACGGGAGGGTGCGGTGTCTCGGCGGCGGGTGTCCGACCGGGCGTGAGATGTGACATGCCGGTGGCTCTTGACTGGCTACCCGAGATTGCGGATAAGGTGTGGCTCGCCTAAGTTAGGTGTACCTAACCAGCGATCACCCCGAGGGAGCCCACTCGTGCTGGCCAGCTTTGTGATCGGACTGCGTGAAGGCCTGGAGGCCACACTGGTCGTCACCATTCTCGTCGCGTTCCTGGTCAAGTCGCAGCGCCACCGTCACCTCCGGCTGGTGTGGCTCGGGGTGTCGACCGCGGTCGCGCTGAGCGTCGGACTGACCGTGCTGCTGGTCTCGGTGGAGGACAGCCTCGACACCCACGCCCAGCAGGAGTTGTTCGACGCGATCGCCTCACTGGTCGCGGTGGTCTTCGTGACCTGGATGATCTTCTGGATGCGGCGTGCCGCTCGCGGCATCAAGGGGGAGCTGCAGTCCAAGCTGGACGAGGCGATCAAGCTCGGCCCGGTCGCGGTGGTCGCGGTCGCGTTCATCGCCGTGGCCCGCGAGGGTGTGGAGACCGGCGTACTCGCCTTTGCGGCGCTGCGCGGCACCACGGGTACGTCCGACGCGCTGATCGGCATCCTGCTCGGCCTCGCCGCCGCGGTCGTGGTCGGCTGGCTGCTCTACCTCGGTGCCGTACGGATCAACCTGGGGACGTTCTTCACCTGGACCGGCGTACTGCTGATCTTCGTCGCGGCCGGGATCCTGCGGTACAGCATCCACGACTTCCAGGAGGCCGGGGTGCTGGGCATGGGCAGCCCCGCCTTCGACCTGTCCGCCCACTACGACAAGACCGCCGTGTACGACGCCGTGGTCAGCGGGATGTTCAACCTGGTGCCGGCGCCCACCTGGCCGGAGCTGATCGGTTACCTCGGCTACCTGATCCCGGTGATGGTGTTCTTCCTGGTCCCCGGCGGCCGACCCGCCAAGGTCACCAAGCCGGCCGAGGCCACCGAAGTCGTGAAGCTCGCCGAGTCCGCTGCCGAGGCGGTGGTGCCCGATCCGGCCACCGAAAAGAGCAGGTCCTAGTCGCCAGCCGTACCACTGAGTTCATTCACCCCCGGAACCGAGGAGAACCGCAGCATGCGCACGTACCGCCTGATCGCTCTGACCGCGGCTGGGCTGATCGCCGTCACCGGCTGCTCCGGCGGCAACGGTGGCTCCAGCGAGAAGATCGCCGTGACCGCGACCGACGACTCGTGCGAGATCGCCAAGACCACCCTGAAGGCCGGCAGCCACACCTTCGCGGTGAAGAACGACGGCAAGCAGGTCACCGAGTTCTACGTCTACAAGGGCACGAAGGTGGTCAGCGAGGTCGAGGACATCGCGCCCGGCACCAGCCGCACCATGACCGTCGAACTCGCGGCCGGCACGTACGAGGGCGCCTGCAAGCCGGGCATGAAGGGCGACGGCATCCGTACGAAACTCACGGTCACCGGCAAGGCGGCGGCGAAGGCCGACCCGAAGCTCGACAAGGCGGTCGCCGACTACCGGAAGTACATCGCCGACGAAGCCGACCAGCTCGTGGCCAAGACCGGGTTGTTCGTGAAGGCGGTCAAGGCGGGGAAGGCCGACGAGGCGAAGCAGTTGTACCCGGTGGCGCGTACCCACTGGGAGCGGATCGAGCCGGTGGCCGAGATCTTCGGCGACCTCGACCCGGCGATCGACGCCCGCGAGAACGACGTCGAGCCCGGAGCTGACTTCACCGGCTTCCACAAGCTGGAGAAGGACCTGTGGGTCACCAAGGACATCTCCAAGTCCGGCAAGGTCGCCGACAAGCTGCTGGTCGACGTGAAGCAGATCGTCGAGGAGGCGAAGGAGGAGCCGCTCAAGCCGTTCCAGCTGGCCAACGGGTCGAAGGAGCTGTTGGACGAGGTCGCCACCACGAAGATCACCGGTGAAGAGGACCGCTATTCGCACACCGACCTGTGGGACTTCAAGGCCAACGTCGAGGGCTCCAAGGCGGCGATCGACGCGCTGCGCCCGGTGATCGCCGAGCGCGACCCGAAGCTGCTGAAGCGGCTCGACGCCGAGTTCGAGGCAGTGGAGAAGACGCTCGGCAGGCACCGCGACGGCTCCGGCTGGAAGCCGCACACCGCGCTCAGCAAGACCGAGTTGAAGCAGCTCTCCGACGCGGTCAACGCGCTCGCCGAGCCGGTCAGCCAGGTCGCCGCGGTGGTGTCGAAGTCATGACGGTCTCGCGTCGCAGACTCTTCGGCTTGGCCGGGGTCGGCGCCGCGGGCGTCGCGGTCGGCGCCGGGGTCGGCGCGGTCGCGGACGACCTGCGTCCGGCCGGGGCCGACCCGCTGCACCGGGCGGTGCCGTTCCGCGGGAGGCACCAGGCCGGGATCACCACGCCGGCGCAGGACCGGCTGCACTTCGTGGCGTTCGACGTCCTGACCGACGACCGGGACGAGCTGGTCGAACTGCTCAAGGACTGGACCCGGGCCGCCGAGCGGATGACCCAGGGTCACGACGCCGGCCCGGTCGGGGCCGTGGACGGACTGCCGGAGGCGCCGCCGGACGACACCGGAGAGGCGATCGGGCTACCCCCGAGCCAGCTCACGATCACGATCGGCTTCGGACCGAGCCTGTTCGTCGACAAGCAGGGCCGGGATCGTTTCGGGATCGCGAAACGGCAGCCGCAGGCGCTCAAGGAGTTGCCGAACTTCGTCGGGGACGAGATCCGGCCCGAGATCTCGGGTGGCGACATCGCGGTCCAGGCCTGCGCCAACGACCCGCAGGTGGCGGTGCACGCGATCCGCAACCTGGCCCGGATCGGGTTCGGGAAGGTCGCCGTACGGTGGTCGCAGCTCGGGTTCGGGCGTACCTCGTCGACCAGCCGGGAGCAACGTACGCCGCGCAACCTGATGGGCTTCAAGGACGGCACCAACAACCTCAAGCTCGAAGACTCCGAACTGCTCGACGAGCACGTCTGGGTGGCGAAGCACGACGATCAGGAGTGGCTGGCCGGCGGCAGCTACCTGGTCACCCGCCGGATCCGGATGATGATCGAGCCGTGGGACCGTACGCCGATGTCCGACCAGGAGAACATCATCGGCCGTACGAAGGGGACCGGCGCGCCGCTGTCCGGCAAGGGCGAGTTCGACCCGCTGGACTTCAAGGCGAAGGGCGGCGACGGCGAGCCGACGATCCCCACGGTGGCGCACGTACGGCTGGCCCACTCGTCGCACAACGAGGGCGCGAAGATCCTCCGCCGCGGCTACAACTTCGTCGACGGGTCGGACGGGCTGGGACGCCTGGACGCGGGGCTGTTCTTCATCGCGTACCAGCGGGACCCCGCCACGGGGTTCATTCCGATTCAGCGAAGTTTGTCGGCTGACGTACTCAATGAGTACATCCGGCACGTGAGCAGCGCGATCTTCGCCTGCCCGCCCGGCGTACCCGGAGATGGTGGTTTTTGGGGTGAAAACCTCTTCAAGTAGTACGCCGACGGCGGTCATCGCCGTGCCCGGCAAGGGGCGGTGACCGGATATCGGCGGGTGGGATGGAATGCTTGACCACATGAGAGCGCGCGTACTGGTGGTCGACGACGATCCGGCGCTCGCCGAAATGCTGGGTATCGTGCTGCGCAGCGAGGGGTTCATGCCCTCGTTCGTGGCCGACGGCGAGCGGGCGCTCGCGGCGTTTCGCGAGACCCGCCCGGAGATCGTCCTGCTCGACCTGATGCTGCCCGGAATGAGCGGGATCGACGTGTGTCGAGCGATCCGCGCCGAGTCCGGGCTGCCGATCGTCATGCTGACGGCGAAGAGCGACACCGTCGACGTCGTCCTCGGGCTGGAGTCCGGGGCCGACGACTACGTGGTGAAGCCGTTCAAGCCGAAGGAGCTGGTCGCCCGGATGCGGGCCCGGCTGCGGCGCGGCGAGGACGCCGCACCGGAGCAGCTCACGATCGGGCCGTCCGGCGCGCAGCTGTCCATCGACGTACCGGCGCACACGGTGTCGCGGAGCGGGTCGGAGATCAAGCTGACCCCGCTGGAGTTCGATTTACTGGTCGCGCTGGCCCGCAAGCCGCGCCAGGTGTTCACCCGTGAGGTGCTGCTGGAGCAGGTCTGGGGCTACCGGCACGCGGCGGACACCCGGTTGGTCAACGTCCACGTGCAGCGGTTGCGCGCCAAGATCGAGCGCGACCCGGAACACCCAGAAGTGATCTTGACGGTACGCGGGGTCGGCTACAAAGCGGGCACCTGACCTACGGCGCAATCCTGAGCGAGACGATGAAGGAGATCCGGCTGCGGGGCGTGGTGACCCGAGCGCGCCAGGTCGCAGGCCGGGCGCTCGGTTCTGCCAGGCTGTCCCTCGACCGGGAGCTGGGGCCGACCGGCCGGTGGCACGGTGTCGGCCAGCGGCTCAGCCGTACCACCCGGTGGCTGCGGCACAGCAGGCCGGGTCAGGCGGCGTACGAGGCGGTGCGGGGCTTCCTGGGTCGGTGGCGCCGCTCGCTGCAGCTGCGGATCGTGGCGATCACGCTGCTCACCTCGGCCCTGCTGGTCGCCAGCTTCGGATTCATCGTCGCCGAACGGATCACCGACGGGCTGGTCGACGCCAAGCTGCACTCCGCACTCGGCCGACTCGAGTACGGCCGGCGCGACGCCCAGCAGCAGCTGTCCGTACTGGCCGGGCCCGGGGACCCGGACCTGACGAAGACCATCGAAGGGCTGCCGAACAAGCTCGGTGACGTGCCGGGGCAGAGCGACAGCGTCGAGGTGGTGCTGGCCAGCTCCGCCAAGAACATCCCGATCGACGCGGCGTCCTGGCCGTCCGAGCACGCGATCCGGTACGTCCCGGACGACCTGCGGCACCTGGTGTCCAGCTCCCGGGTCACCGCGCACCAGTTCACCCAGGCCGACCCCGACGGACGGGGGATGCGCCCCTACCTGGTGGTCGGTACGCCGGTCCAGATGGAGTCCGGCACTCTCGAGCTGTACTACCTGTTCCCGCTCGACGACGAGGTCGCCGCCGCCGCGCTGGTACGCAACACCGTGCTGGTCACCGGCGTCGCGCTGGTGCTGCTGCTCGCCCTGATCGCGTGGATCATGACCCGGATGGTGGTCAGCCCGGTACGGATGGCCGCGCGTACCGCCCAGCGGCTCTCGCACGGGCTGTTGCACGAGCGGATGGCGGTCCGCGGCGAGGACGACCTGGCGAAGCTGGCCGCCTCGTTCAACCAGATGGCGGCCAACCTGCAGCAGCAGATCGTACGGCTGGAGGAGCTGTCCCGGTTGCAGCGCCGCTTCACCTCGGACGTCTCGCACGAACTCCGTACGCCGTTGACCACCGTACGGATGGCGGCGGACATCCTGCACACCTCGCGGGACGAGTTCACCCCGGACGTGGCGCGCAGCGCCGAGCTGCTCTACGCCGAGCTGGACCGGTTCGAATCGCTGCTCACCGACCTGCTCGAGATCAGCCGGTTCGACGCCGGGTTCGCCCAGCTCGAGGCCGACGCGGTGGACCTGGCGCCGATCGTACGTCGGGCCGTGGACACCCTGGCGCCGCTGGCTCGTACCCAGGGAGTCCCGATCGGGATCGAGATGCCGCAGGAGCCGGTGATCGCCGAGGTGGACGGCCGGCGGGTGGAGCGGATCCTGCGGAACCTGATCGGCAACGCTGTCGAGCACGGCAACGGCAAGCCGGTGACCGTCACGTTGGCCGCCGACGCGGCGGCGGTCGCGATGACCGTACGGGACCACGGGGTGGGGCTGAAGCCGGGTGAGGAGAAGCTGGTGTTCAACCGGTTCTGGCGCGCCGACCCGTCCCGGGCCAGGACCACCGGGGGCACCGGCCTCGGGCTGTCGATCAGCCTGGAGGACGCCCGGCTGCACGGCGGCTGGCTGGAGGCGTGGGGGGTGCCGGGCCGTGGTTCGCAGTTCCGGTTGACACTGCCCGCCCGCGCCGGCGCCAGGCTGCACAGCTCGCCGCTGCGACTGGTGCCCGCCGACGCCGGTACGCCGGCGGGTTCGCCCCGTACCACCGCGGTCGCGACCTGGCGAGGCACCCGATGAGCCGGCGGCACGGCGCCGCGGGGTGGCTGACCTGCGGGGTGGCGTTGGTGCTGGCCGCGGCGCTGGCCGGCTGCGGGGTCGCGGACAGCGGCGGCCCGACGGTGGACGGCACCCCGCACGGGGTTCTCGGCAGCGAGCACGGCGAGCCGGAGCGGCTGCCGCCGCTGCGCCCGGAGGACGCCAGCGACAGCAAGCAGACGGTGGAGATGTACTTCCAGGCCGCGTCGAGCGAGTGGGGCAGCCTGGGCGAGTACGTCAAGCCGTTCCTGTCGGAGCCGGCCCGCCGGGAGTTGCGCGGGGTCAGCCGGATCCGGGTGGTACGGCTGACCAAGGTCAGCGACCCGGAGATCGTCAAGGAACGGCTGCACCGGGTCCGGGTGAAGGGTCAGATCGTCGGCGAGTTGACGTCCAACGGGATCCTGCTGCCGGCGCACGGGTCGTACCAGTACACGTTCCAGTTGCACTACACGAGGATCGGCGGAGGGACCGAAGCCTGGCTGATCGACAACCCGCCGCCGGGCTTCGTCCTGTCCACCGCCGGGATCGAGCAGCGGTTCGACGCGCTGCCGGTGTACTACTCCAACCCGGGACTGACCGCGTCCCTGGTGCCCGACATCAGGTACCTGCCCCGGTCCGTCGAGCGGGGCAAGCAGCGCAACCTGCTGGTCGACTGGCTGCTGCAGTCGGCGTCCCCGTGGCTGGGCCCCGTCGCGGCGCGAACCTTCCCGGAGGGTACGCAGCGACGCGGCAACGTGTACGTCGTCCACGGCCGCGACGTCGTGGTCAACCTGTCCAGCGAGGCGGAGCCGTACGACCGCAAGGATCTGCTGCTCGCCCAGCTGCTGTGGACGCTGCGACCCCGGATCAGCGGCGGCCTGCAACTGCGGATCGAGGGCCGGCCGATCAGCGTGAACGGGCGTACCACCCAGCCCCGGGACACGTACCTGGGGTTCGACGCGGTGCAGTCGCTGCCGAGCCAGAGCCTCGCGTACTACGTCGCGGACGGGAAGGTCCAGCCGCTGCCGTCCTCGGGGGTGCCGAAGCGGCTGCCGCCGGTGCTCCGCGGCGCGAACGGCGACCAGAACAGGTCCGTACGATCGGCGGCGCTGAGCCGCTCCGGTGACATCGCCGCCCTGGTGCGATCCGTCGGCGGACGCATGTCGCTGTGGGTCGGGCGGGCCGGTGCTTCGTCCGGCGAAGCCGCGTATCGGCAGGTCAGCGGCTTGCCGAGCAAGCAGATGGGTCGGCCGGTCTGGGTCGGCAGCTCGTCCCGGGAGCTGCTGCTCGTGGTGGCGGCCGGCCGGGTCTACGAGGTCGACCTCGGTGACCTGCGGGCACGCAAGGTCCACCTCGCGGGCGAGTCGGGCACGGTGACCGCGCTGACGGTCGCCCCCGACGGATTCCGGGCCGCCCTGGTGGTCGACCACCGGGTGTACGTGGCGGCGGTGCCGCAGAAGCCGGAGCTGTCGGTGACGGCACCCTGGCTGGTCACCGACCGGATCTCCGCGGTCGACGTGGCCTGGGGTCGCGAGGGGCAACTCGTGGTGGCCGGCACCGGGCCGTCGGAGTCCGGGCTGTGGCAGGTGAGCCTGGACGGCCTGCAGCTCACCTCGATGCCCACGCCGGTGGCCGGCGTACCTGAGCACGTCGCCGGTTACCCGCGGCTCGAGACTCGCGGCCGGGTCCTGGTCGAAGAGCACGGCCGGGTGTACGAGATCTACTCGACCACCGCGGCGGCGCCCGGCGACGTACAGAGCCCGCCCGAGGGCGGCATGCCGTTCTTCGCCACCTGACCCTGTCGCGCCGGGCGCGGGCGGATCGTGGCCGGCGGGGTCATCCACATGGGGGTCGGTTGTCCACAATCCCGGCCTGACCGGCTTGGCGGCACGGTGGCCTGACCGGAGGCTGTGGCCCGTGGCTTCCTCGTTCGCGGCGTTGCTGGATCTGGTGTTGCCCGCACCGTGCCCGGGTTGCGGCGGCGCCGCCGCGCGTACCGGCCTGTGCGACGGGTGTACGGCCGAGCTGACCGCCCTCGCGCCGGCCTCGGTGCGGCCGGACCCCGCACCGGACGGCCTGCCCGAGTGTCGAGCGGTGGGGCCGTACCAGGGGATGCTGCGGGAGCTGGTCGTCGGCTACAAGGAGCGGGGCCGGCGGGGGCTCGCCGGGCCGCTCGGCGACCGGTTGGCGGCGGTGGTGGCGGCCTGCGTACCGGACGGTCGGGCGGTGGTCCTGGTGCCGGTGCCCACCACCGCCCGGGCCGCCCGGCAACGGCGCGGCGATCACGTACTGCCACTGGTACGGCGGGCCGCGCTGCGGTTGCGGCTGGCGGGTCGGGGCGCGGTCGTGCTGCGGGGGCTCCGGGCGTTGCCCCGGCCGGACTCCACCGGGCTGACCGCCGCCGAGCGGGCCCGGGTGGCGCGAGCAACCCTCGTACCGCGTACGGGGTTGTCCCAGACCCTGGGCAAAACGTCAGTTTCCGGCGCGTCGGCGGTAGTGGTGGTCGATGATGTGATGACCACCGGAGCCACCATCGCCGCCACGTGCGGGGTACTCGCTTCGGCTGGCGTCGCAGTCGATGCCGCTGCGGTGCTCGCCGCCACGCAGCGTCGACGCCGACACCCGCTGTAGCGATCCGCCGGTCACTCGCATCAGAAACCTGGCCGGGGGGTGACGGGAAGGCCGCGGGCGATTAGCGTCGGTGTGAGCAGCAGGTACGCCACCGGAAGGAGGCCCACCGGATTTCAGATCGGTCCCGCCTCCACGCCAGCCGTGACGCTGACCCGGATGCGGGGTCGATGACTCCCAGGGCAGGTATTCCCTGTGCCCCTTGATGTAAGACCGTTGGGGGAGGTCACGCGTGGAAATCGTCGTCAAAGGTAGGAACGTCGAGGTCCCGGACCACTATCGACAGCACGTATCCGAGAAACTGCAGAAGATCGAACGCTTCGACCACAAGCTGATCAGGATCGACGTCGAGCTGCTCCACGAGCGCAACCGTCGCCAGTCGGACCACTGCCAACGCGTGGAGATCACATGCATCTCCCGAGGACCGGTGGTACGTGCCGAAGCTTGTGCCAAGGACTTCTACTCCGCTCTGGACAGCGCCATAGCGAAGTTGCAGACCAAATTCCGCAGAGCCGCAGACCGGCGGCGGGTGCACCACGGCCGGCATACCCCGATCTCCGTGGCGGCCGCGACCGCGGCCCTCGCGGCGCTGGACGTGAGCCCGTCCGCCAACGGCAGCGGCGGCCACGTCACGGCACTCGACGAAGAGTACGACGGACCGGGCCGGATCGTACGGGACAAGGAACACTCGGCTGAGCCGATGACCATCGACGACGCCTTGTTCGAGATGGAGCTGGTGGGCCACGACTTCTACCTGTTCCTGGACAAGGACACCGGACGACCGAGCGTGGTGTACCGCCGCCACGCGTACGACTACGGCCTGATCCGCCTCGCCATGTGACTGTTCCCGGCCGGCTCGCGACCCGATCGCCGGTCAGGCAGGCTGGACACATGACCACGGCACAGTTCGCCAAGGAAACCGACCCCAGAGGCACCTGGGTACGCCAACCCAACCGGTTCACCGACCGGATCACCGTCGACTCCGCGTCCCCGCCCGGCGGTGGACCCGACGACGAAGGCCGCTGGCCGGTGGAGCCGGGACGCTACCGGCTGGTGGTGTCGTTGGCCTGCCCGTGGGCGCACCGGTCGGTGATCGTACGGCGGCTGCTCGGCCTCGACGACGCGATCTCGCTCGCCGTGGTCGACCCGATCCGGGACGAACGGGGCTGGCGGTTCACCCTGGACTCCGGCGGTCGCGACCAGGTGCTCGGGATCGAGTTCCTCGCCGAGGCGTACCACGCCACGGACCCGGACTACTCGGGGCGGGTGACCGTACCGGCGATCGTGGACACCGTCACCGGCCGCGTGGTCAGCAACGACTATCCGCAGCTCACGCTCGACCTGTCCACGCAGTGGCGGGCCCACCAGGCGCCCGACGCGCCCGAGCTCTACCCGGAGCGGCTGCGCGGCGAGCTGGACCCGCTGATGGCGGACATCTACGCCGACGTGAACAACGGGGTGTACGCCTGCGGCTTCGCCACCAGCCAGGAGGCGTACGAGGCGGCGTACCGGCGGTTGTTCGACCGGCTTGACGCGCTCGAGCACCGGCTCGCCGAGCGGCGGTACCTGGCCGGCGACGAGATCACCGAGGCGGACGTACGGCTGTTCACCACGCTGGTCCGGTTCGACGCGGTGTACCACAACCACTTCAAGTGCAACCGGAACAAGATCACCGAGATGCCGATGCTCTGGGCGTACGCCCGGGACCTGTTCCAGACCCCGGGCTTCGGCGACACGGTCGACTTCGACCACATCAAGCGGCACTACTACCGCACCCACGACAAGCTGAACCCGAGCCGGATCGTGCCGCTCGGCCCCGACCCGTCCGGCTGGTCCGCCCCCCACTTCCGGGACTAGTCGCACCCGACCTGCGGCTACAGCCGATGTACCCGGCACGCCGTCAACTGACGACCGCTCGAAAGCCGGCGACGGTACGTCGTCGCCCGGCTCTGTATCGTCGGAATCTGTGACCAGAGCGCGCACGCAGTGGACCATCCGTGGCGAGCGTCTTGTCGATGACACACGGCGAGCGCGGATAAGCATCGCCGAAGTCGAATTGCCAGACGGCGTGGTCTTCGAGCAGTGGGTGCTGCGTCTCCCGCGTGCGGCCATGGTCGTCGTGGTCCGCGACGAGCGCGTACTGATGATGTGGCGTCACCGCTGGATCCTCGACCGCTGGGTGTGGGAACTACCCGGCGGCTACGTCGACGGCGAGGAGGACCCTGCCCTGTGCGCGACTCGCGAAGTCGAGGAAGAGACCGGCTGGCGTCCCGGTCCACTCACGCCTCTCATGACAATCCAACCCATGGTGGGTACGGCCGACGCAGAGAACCTGCTGTACCTCGCCGAGGGCGCCGACCACATCGGCGACCCAGAGGACATCAACGAGGCCGAGCGGGTCGACTGGGTGCCGCTGGACTCCGTACTCGACCTCATCCAGCGAGGTGAAATCGTGGGAGCGGCCTCCGTCGCCGGAGTCCTCGCCGCCCGGCAAACTCGCGGGTCAGGCTGACGATTCAGGACCCAGGAAGTCACGCACCGCTGGCACCGCTCTCTCGTGCGGTGTGAGCTTGGCGCTCAACTCCTGGACATAACCGTCGGCACGCGCCGAGCGCAGAGTCCGCGAGAGGGAACGCGCTTCTGTGGCGACGTCGATCGCCTCCTCGATGTCGCCCTTTCCGACAAGAGCAGTCGCCAGCAGCGCAAGGTTGAACGCGCGACCGCGAACGTAGTTGCTGTCCATGATCAGAGACCGACACGCGAACCGCTCGGCCTGGCCGTGGTCGTCCAATGCCTTGAACGCGTGGCCAAATTTCGCCGCGAGATACGCCTCATCGAAGTAGCCGAGATATGCGGGATCGGCCGTACGATCAGCCTTGTCGAGCGTCTGCTCGGCGCGACTCGATGCCCAGCCCGTCATCCTTCTCGACCAACCTCGCTGCTCGTGGTGTGGCGAGCCCTGGACCTGCAGCGCGGTCGCGCTCGCCGAGCAGGCGCAACGCACCGCGTTACGGCAAGGGCTACCGGTGGTCTGGAAATGACCGAGCGGCGACTTGCATCCGAATACGTCCGGCGTCCGTCACCCCGCCCGCGAACGGAGCCAACCGAATACGAGATCACGTGGGCGTGGGAGACGTACGAGCAACACATTCCCAGCCGGGTCCTCCACCGCCAGTGCATCGCCGAGGGCTGCGGTGAGTGGCCGTGCCGCCCGTACCGCGAAGCATCGGCGATCCTGCAACTGGCTAGCCTCCTGGCAGGGCAACCCCCGGCCCCACAAGACTGACTGTTACGCCGTTCGCGCAGTCTAGGCCCCAGCGGGAGCCAGGTCGGTGGGGAGGATCGCGGCGACCCAGCAGTCGCGGCGCTCACCCCGGTGCGGGATACCGGCGCGTTCGGTGCCCTCCAGCACGAAGCCGGCCTTCTCGGCGGTACGCCGCGACGCGTCGTTGCCGACGTGCGCCCGCCACTCGATCCGCTCCAGCCCGAGAGTCGCGAATCCCCATTCGCACATCGCCCGGGTGGCCGCGGTGGCGTACCCCTTGCCGCGGGCCGAGGGGGAGACCAGGAACCCGACGTCGGCCTTTCCGGCGTCGGGCATCAGCCGCAGGCTGACCGACCCGCAGTACGCGTCGGAGCCGTCGTACAGGCCGCAGTGCAGGCCGGTCCCGCTGGCCCACTGGTCGGCGCTGAGTCGTAGGAACCACTCGGCGTCGGCCGGCTGGTACGGGTCGGGCACGGTGGTCCACTTGACGGCTTCGGGATCCCGGCAGGTGGCCACCATGGCGTCGATGTCGCGCTCGGTGGGCCGCCGCAGCGTGATCGGGCCGCCCGGCGTCTCGGCTCGCAGGGTCGGCGGGTCGCTGCCGAAGACCTTGGCGCGGCGTACCACCGAGGGGTCTGGTTCTGGGGGTTCCCGCGCCAGGTCGGACGGCAGCAGCGAGCCGATCCAGCCTTCCTCCATACCTCGCGGCGGCGGAGCGGCGAGCCGCAGTCGTCCCTCGATCCGGAAGCCGATCCGCAGCCCGACCAGCCGGGAGCCGTGGTTGCCGAGCACCGCCTGCCACACCAGCCGCCGCAGGCCGAGCTGGTCGAACGCCCACCTCGCGATCAGCCGGCCGGAACGCACCGCGACGCCGCGGCCCCGCGCCCACGGGGCGGTCCAGTAGCCCAGCTCGCCGGAGGCGAGCACCGGGTCGATGCTGACCAGCCCGTTCGAGCCGAGCAGTTCGCCGGTCTTCGCGTCGAAGACCCCGAAGTTCGCCGCCGAGCCGTCTGCCCAGCGCTTCGGGCTGCGCTCGCCGACGAACCGCGCCGCGTGCTCCGCCAGGTACGGGCTCGGCACCGTGGTCCAGCGTTGGATCTCGGGGTCCTGGCAGGCGGCGTACACGGCGTCGGCGTCCTCCGGCCGCCACGGGCGCAGCAGGATGTCGTCCTCGGTCAGCTCGACAGGCTCCATCCCGCAAGGGTGTCGTACCCGAACCGTTGGCGACATCCGAATTCCGGCGCGGGCGCTCGCGTGTCACCCGGCGCCACGGCACACTGAGGGTGGCCGCAACCGAGGAGCCAGGTTGACAGAGCGTGACACCGATGCCGGTCGCACCGATCCGGCGAAGACCAACGGCGGCGCCCACCGCGGTGCGGGCGTCTCGGCGTCGGCCGGGGCCTGGCTGAAGCGGACCGCCCCGAAGGTACGCCTCCGGCTGGCCAAGCTGATCTGGCTGATCGCCCTGGTGGCGGCACTGGTGCTGGGGATCGGCGCACTGCTCGTGGCGTTGCGGGCCAACCGCGACAACGTGCTGGTCTCAGCCGTGGTCGGGGGCGCGGAGACGATCGACGGACCGTTCGAGGACGTGTTCACGCTGCGTGACCACATCCAGCAGGTGCTGGTGAACTGGGGCCTGGCAGCGGTGGCGTACCTGATCGTCGGCGGCATCCTCGCAAAGCTGGTACGCCCATAGCGCGAGCCGCCCCGAGTGCACGGAGTAACGGTCTGGGTATGTCCAAGTGCCCCCGACCTGACAGTTTGGGGGGTTGGCCGCATACGATGGCGGGCGACGACGTCGCAAGGGGAGCCGAAGACCCGTGGCCTTTTTCGAGAAAATCATGCGTGCCGGCGAAGGCCGCCAGGTACGCAAGCTCAAGGCGATAGCTGACGCGTGCAGCTCGATCGAGGAGACCTACACCGATTTCTCCGACGCCGAGCTGCGCGAGTTGACCGATCAGTTCAAGGAGCGGTACGCCGACGGCGACAGCCTCGACGACCTGCTGCCGGAGGCGTTCGCCGTGGCGCGCGAGGCGTCCCACCGGGTGCTCGGGCAGCGGCCCTTCGACGTACAGCTGATGGGCGGCGCGGCCCTGCACTTCGGCAACATCGCCGAGATGAAGACCGGCGAGGGCAAGACGCTCACCTCCGTGCTCCCGGCGTACCTGAACGCGCTCACCGGCGACGGCGTCCACATCGTCACGGTCAACGACTACCTGGCACAGCGCGACGCCGAGTGGATGGGCCAGGTCCACCGGTTCCTCGGGCTGTCCGTCGGCGTGATCCTGCCGAACCAGCCGTCCGAGCTGCACCGCAAGGCGTACGAGTGCGACATCACGTACGGCACCAACAACGAGTTCGGCTTCGACTACCTGCGCGACAACATGGCCGCCTCCGAGAAGGAGCTGGTGCAGCGGGGCCACCCCTTCGCGATCGTCGACGAGGTGGACTCGATCCTGGTGGACGAGGCGCGTACCCCGCTGATCATCTCCGGCCCCGCGGAGCACTCCGCCCGGTGGTACACCGAGTTCGCCCGGGTGCTCAAGCGGCTGCAGCGCGGCAACGACTACGAGGTCGACGAGGCGAAGCGCACCGTCGCGGTCAGCGAGAAGGGCGTCACCCGGGTCGAGGACTGGCTCGGCATCGAGAACCTGTACGAGTCCGTCAACACCCCGCTGGTCGGCTACCTGAACAACGCGATCAAGGCCAAGGAGCTCTACAAGAAGGACAAGGACTACATCGTCAACGACGGTGAGGTCCTGATCGTCGACGAGTTCACCGGCCGGGTGCTGCACGGCCGTCGCTACAGCGAGGGCATGCACCAGTCGATCGAGGCCAAAGAGGGCGTCGAGATCAAGCAGGAGAACCAGACGCTCGCCACGATCACGCTGCAGAACTACTTCCGGATGTACGACAAGCTCTCCGGAATGACCGGTACCGCGCAGACCGAGGCGGCGGAGTTCAACAAGGTCTACCAGGTCGGCGTCGTACCGATCCCGACCCACCGGCCGATGATCCGCGAGGACCACCCCGACGTGGTCTACAAGACCGAGCAGGCGAAGTTCGAAGCCGTCGTGGACGACATCGTGGAGCGGAACGAGCTCGGCCAGCCGATCCTGGTCGGCACCACCAGCGTGGAGAAGAGCGAGCTGCTCGCCGGGCTGCTGAAGAAGCGCGGCGTCAAGGCCGAGGTGCTCAACGCGAAGTACCACGCCCGGGAGGCGGAGATCATCGCCCAGGCCGGCCGGAAGGGCTCCGTCACGGTCGCCACCAACATGGCCGGCCGCGGTACGGACATCCTGCTCGGCGGCAACCCCGAGTTCCTCGCCGCCGCGGACCTGCGGGCCCAGGGCTACTCCGAGGAGGAGGACCCGGACGCGTACGCCGAGGCCTGGGAGGGTGCGCTCAAGAAGGCGAAGGCAGCCTGCGAGGCGGAGGCCGAAGAGGTCACCGACGCCGGCGGCCTGTACGTGCTGGGTACCGAGCGGCACGAGTCGCGCCGCATCGACAACCAGCTACGTGGTCGTTCCGGTCGGCAGGGCGACCCGGGCGAGTCCCGGTTCTACCTCTCGCTCGGCGACGAGCTGATGCGCCGGTTCAACGCGGCCGCCGTACAGGCGGTGATGGACCGGCTGAACATCCCGGACGACGTACCGATCGAGTCGAAGCTGGTCAGCCGGCAGATCAAGAGCGCGCAGACCCAGATCGAGCAGCAGAACGCCGAGATCCGGAAGAACGTCCTGAAGTACGACGAGGTGCTCAACCGGCAACGCCAGGTGATCTACGCCGAGCGTAAGCGGGTGCTCGACGGCGAAGACCTGCACGAGCAGATCACGCACATGATCAACGACGTGATCAGCGCGTACGTGCTCGGCGCCACCTCCGAGGGATACGCCGAGGACTGGGACCTCGACCAGCTGTGGGACGCGCTCAAGCAGCTCTACCCGGTGTCGCTCACCGTCGAGGAAGTCGAAGACGAGGCGGGCGGCCTGGAAGCGCTGGACTCCGAGTTCCTGCTGGAGCAGGTCAAGGAGGACGCACACGCGGCGTACGCACGGCGCGAGGAGGAGCTCGGCGAGGACGTACTGCGGGAGCTGGAGCGGCAGGTGCTGCTGCAGGTGATCGACCGCAAGTGGCGCGAGCACCTGTACGAGATGGACTACCTCCAGGAAGGCGTGGGCCTACGGGCGTACGCCCAGCGCGACCCCCTGGTGGAGTACCAGCGCGAGGGCTTCGACATGTTCGCCACGATGCTCGAGGGCATCAAGGAAGAGGCAGTCGGCTTCCTGTACAACCTGCAGGTCAAGGTGGAGGAGCCGACCGAGGAGGTGCAGCAGCTGCGGACCGCGGTGACCCGCCCGGCGCTGATGGTGAAGGGCCTGGGCCGGCAGCAGCCGCAGAACCTGCAGTACTCCGCGCCGCACATCGACGGCGAAGCCGGCAGCGGCACCGCGGTGATCGAGGACGACGCACCGGCGCTCGGCATCGGCTCCGATCGTGGCGACGGGCGGGACCGGCGGGACCGCCGGGACCGCCGCAGCGACGCCAGGGCCGCTGCCAAGAGCTCCGGCGACGGCTCCGCGCGCCGTTCGGGTCCCACGTCGCGGATCGCGGCGGGGGAACGCCAGGCGGCGGCGGGCCAGAAGGTCGGCAGCGGACCGAGCCGCAACGCCCCCTGCCCGTGCGGCTCCGGCAAGAAGTACAAGCGCTGCCACGGCGCCCCCGGCGCCAGCTGACGCACCCGACCCGGAACATCGGGCGGCCGGCGACGCGGTATCCCGCGTTGCGCGACGCCCGATGCTCCGGATCCCCCCTCGGTGCGGCCGTCCTGGTTCGTTGGCGGGCCGACTAGCTGACGAACTCGAGCGCGGTGCAGGTCCACGCCTGCCCTTCGCGCTCCAGCCGTACGGCCATGGCGCGGGTCTCGTCGCCACGGCGTAGCACCACGGCGACCTCGACCGCGCCGGGCCTCGGTTCGCACGAGCGCAGCCGCTGCACCATGATCGGCATCGGCCGGGCCCGCAACGCGGTCGGCTGTGCGGCACGGCGCCCGGAGTGCGCTCTGGGTCCGACCGGCCACCATCCCTTGCGGCGGCGCAACAGCCCCATGCGAATCGTCTGGAACGCCCCGTTGGTGGCGTACTGCGCCAGATGCACGAGCGGACGGCGCTCGTTGAGCACCTCCACGTACATGTCGACGAATCGCTTGATCGCGACCGGCACCTCCTCCGGCATGACCTGCCACCCCGAAGGCCCCGGGCGGCCCGCCGTACGGGTACCCGGGCGGGTCGCGCGGTGCCGGTTCGCCGTACGCCCGCTCGGCCGGTGGATCCGCCGTCCCCAGTCGAGCGGCAGCTCCACGTCGTAGGGACCGATCCGTCTGGCCGGGTCGTCGGCCGGCCAGCCGGTGTCGAGCTCGTCGTCGTACGGCGGTTCGAGGGGAGGAGCCGGGCGGAGTCGTACCGGCGGTGCCGGGGTGGCGCTGGACGCGAGTGCGCTTGTCATCGGACTCCCCTTGCGGATCCCTACGTTTACTTTCGTTTGCCTGTAGGTGTTTGTACAGGACGGCCACGGCCCACCGCAAGAACCTTGCGTTTGCCTTCGTTTGCTTGTGGAAAAGCTGAACCAGGACCTAGCTCGCGCAAGTCAAGAAAAAGGGCGTGGCGCCGCCCGAGCGAGGCCCTCGGCGGGGCTGGCTTGGAGAGGAGTCGGCTGCGAGAGCCGGTCAGCAGATCAGAGGGCTTCGTCTTCCCGTACCGCCAAGGGGTTTTCCTTGATCCACGCGGCGGTCTCTGTGTGCTTCTGCTCGATGTACGCCTCGAGCCGGGTACGTTCCACCCGCCACTGACCCCGGCCGCCGATCTTGACCGCGGGAAGCTCTCCGCTGCGCACCATGTGATACACCTGCGAGTCCGAGACGTTCAGAATCTCGGCCACGTCGTGTAGCTGCAGGAAGCGGGCTTCCATCCCGGTCGGCGCCTCACTTAGCGGTGTCTGTGGATTCGTACAGTTGCCTAAGTTTGCCATCGATTGCCTCTGGCGCCACTCTATGCGCCGATCCGAAAATTCGTGAATCGTTGGCCCATCCCGGTAGGGCCGGACGGCCCTACCGGGTAGCAAGCCGGTTTGGGGACCCTGTCAGCGGGCCGTTCCGCAGGGCAAAGGGGCCGTGCATCAGGTGCGACGGGGATCCAGGTGGCAATCCAGCCACCCGTCCGAGCCGGGAGGTGCGTGCCATGTCCGAAGCCATTGCGCTGGTCGACCGACTCAGCCCGCTCGACGCGTCGTTTCTCTATCTCGACGACACCACCCCCGGGTACGTCGGCTCCGTCGCGATCCTCGAGCGGCCGGCCACGGGCCCCCTCGAGTACGACGAGCTCTGCCGCCTGGTGAGGCAACGCCTGGCGCTGGTGCCGCGGTACCGGCAGAAGGTCAAGCGGGTGCCCGGCGACCTCGCCCGGCCGGTCTGGAGCGACGACGCCTCGTTCGACCTGTACCGGCACGTACGGCGTACCAAGCTGTCCGCGCCTGGCACGCCGGAGCAGCTCGAGCAGTTGGTGGCGAGGGTGTGTGCCCGGCGGCTCGACCCGCGGCGGCCGCTGTGGGAGCTGTACCTGGTCGAGGGATTGGCCGACGGGCGTACCGCGATCGTGTCGAAGACCCACGAGGCGTTGGTCGACGGCGCCGCCGTCGACCTGATGCAGGTGCTGTACGACGCCGGCCCGACGACCCGCCGGATCCCCGCCCAGCGGTGGCGTCCGGCACCGGAGCGCGCAGACCTGCTGCTGGTGGCCGACGCGGTCAGCGAGCTGGTGAACCGCCCGGCGGGCATCGCCGACACGCTGCGTTCCGGGTTGCGGCTCGCCGGTCGGGCGGTGGCCGCCGTGGCCGGCGCCGCGACCGACGTGTGGTCCGCCGCCAGTACCGCCGCCCGCCCGGCGCCGCCGACGCCGCTGAACCTGCGGATCGGCGAGCGACGCAGATTCGCCGGCCTGGTGACGGACCTGTCGGACTACCGGGCGGTGCGCAGCGCGTACCAGGTCTCGGTCACCGACGTGGTGCTCGCGACGCTCGCCGGCGGGCTGCGCGCCTGGTTCATGCTGCGCGGCGAACGGATCGACCACACCAGCGTGGTACGCGCGATGGTGCCGATCAGCGTACGGGCCGGGGTGGACGGCGCGGCGGTCGGCGAGGGCGACGCCAGGGTGTCCGCGGTGCTGATCGACCTGCCGATCGGCGAACCCAACCCGGTGGTACGGCTGCACCAGATCGCGTACGGCCTGCACACCCGCCGGCAAGCCGGCCACTTCGTACGGGCGGACCGGATGATCGCGCTGTCAGGGTTCGCGCCGCCGACGCTGCACGCGCTGGGCGCGCGGGCGGTGAGCCGGGTCTCCCGGCGGCTGGCGAACCTGGTGGTCAGCAACGTGCCCGGCCCGCAGCGGCCGCTGTACCTGTCCGGCGCACGGCTGTCGGAGAGCTACCCGGTGGTGCCGCTCGGCGCCGGCCAGGCGCTCGCGGTCGGTGTCACCTCGTACGACGGAAGGGTCTGTTACGGGTTGAACGCTGACGGCGAGTCCATGCCGGACCTCGACGTGCTCGCGGACCTGGTGGAGGAGTCCCTCGCGGAACTGCTGGAGACGGTCAAGTAGTTCACCGGCCTTTGCGGTTTACTACTGGTTGTGACGGTGACCCGGGTGTACGTCCCCGCGACCCTGCCGGCTCTGCTGATGCTGCGCGAGCGGGGTGCGTTGGGGCCGGCGCCGTTCGGTGTGCAGGCCGTGACCCCCGGGTTGCGCGAGTGGTACGCCGAAGGCGACGAGGAGGAACTCGAGTACGTCGCGTTCACCCGGGCCGCGCAGGCGGCGCTGCACCTGATCCGCCGGAACGCCACCGCGCCGCGGCGAGTGGTGGTCTCTGCCGACGTACCGGTCGAGGCGTTGCGGATCGGGGGCTTCGAGCTGGGCTCGAGCACGGCCACGGTCACCGCCCCGATCCCGCTGTCGGACATCGCCGCGATCCACGTCGACGCCGACGACGCCGAGGAGGACGTGGCCAACGCCGCAGCCAACGTGGACGAAGCCGAAGCGGGCGACCCTGACGCCCAGTTCGCCGTCGACGCCGCCGAGGACCACGAACTCGAGTGGTACGACACCACCGAGCTGGACGACCTAGTCGCCCGACTGGCGGGGTGACACCCGCGGCTTCATCGGCTTGGCCGGTCGCTTCGGCATGCTGCGGCCGAGCGCGATCACCCCGGTGATGGCGCCCACGAAGAACACCACCAGCGCGCTGTTGAGCCTGGCCTGTCCGGTCAGCTGCACCACCAGCGGATCGTCACCCGTACTGCCACCTGCCGCACGTACCAGCAGCGGTACGGTGACCCGGCTGACCACCTCGGCGACCAGCAGGAAGGCACCGGCCGCCGCGCCCGCCGCGACGTGACCGGGAAGGCCGACCAGGCGGAGTCGGCGCAGCACCGCGTACGAGACCAGGCCGGCCACGACGCCGGCGACGATCCCGACGATCAGGGCGAGCTGCAGCTCCGCGTTGCCGACCTCCTGGCCGCTGCCGGAGCCGTCCAGCAGGCCCCGCAGCTCGGCGGTGAACAGAGCCGCGCCGAACTGGATCACGGCCACCGCGAGCGCGGCCGCCAACCCCGCGGCGAGCACCGGGACTCGTACCGCCGAGATGAGGCCGCCGAGCAGGGCGGCGACGGCGACGGCGACCGCGGCGACGAGGACGGATCCGCTCGAGGCGTACAGGGCACCGCCGGTGACCAGGGCGGCGACCACTCCGGCCACGGCGCCGAGTGCGAGCCGTACCCGCAACGCCGGTACGCCCCGGCGGCGCCACAACGCGGCAGCCAACCCGGTTGCGGCCCCGACCAGCAGCGACGCCGAAATGATCGGCGGCAACGCGAAGATCGCCAGTGCGTTGACCGTCTGGACATCCGGTACGTCCGCGACCAGCCCCCGTAATGCGGCCAGCCGTCCCGCGAACACCACCATCGCGACCGCGAGCACCACCAGCACCAGGTTCCAGCCCGGAAACTCCGGTTTGTCAGCGGGCTTCGGCCGACGTATGGGCGTCGCCTTGTCAACCGGTGTCGATGCCTCAGCGGGGGCCGCCTCGGGCTCTGCCTCGGCCGTCGCCTCGGGCTCGTCAGCTCGAATCGGCTCAGCCTTGCCGGCCGGCGCGGCTGTCTTGGCGCGCTGCGGTGTCCGCTTGGATGTCCCTGCCACGGCAGACCAGGGTACGCGGCAGCCGAATGGTGCCCGCCGCTGGCGGCCGTGACAGACTGGCCGACGGGGGGAACTCGTCAACGACGCCGAGTGACACGGAAGGTGGAACCACGTTATGACTGCCGCATTCGTCGTACCCGAGCCGCGGAACGAACCGCCGCGCGACTACGCACCCGGCAGCCCGGAACGCGACCGCTTGCAGCGCCGGCTCGACGAGCTCGCCGCCGAGCAGATCGAGCTCACGATGACCGTCGACGGGGTCGAGCGGATGGCTGGCGGCGACGAGATCCAGGTCGTACAGCCGCATCGTCACCGTCACGTGCTGGGGGTCGCGAGGCAGGCGACCAACAACGACGTGGCAGACGCCGTGGCCGCCGCGAAGCGGGCGGCGCCCGAGTGGCGCGGGCTGCCGCAGCAGGAGCGGGACGCGGTGTTCCTGAGGGCCGCCGAGCTGCTCGCCGGCCCCTGGCGGGACACCGTGAACGGCGCCACCATGCTCGGCCAGTCGAAGACCGCGTTCCAAGCGGAGATCGACTCGGCGTGCGAGCTGATCGACTTCTGGCGCTACAACGTGCACTTCGCGCACAAGCTGCTCGGCGAACAGCCGCTCAGCTCGCCCGGCGTGTGGGACCGGTTCGACCACCGGCCGCTGGAGGGCTTCGTACTGGCGATCACGCCGTTCAACTTCACGGCGATCGCCGGCAACCTGCCGACCTCGCCGGCGCTGCTCGGCAACGTGGTGGTGTGGAAGCCGTCGCCGACCCAGCAGCTCGCCGCGCACTACACGATGCGGGTGCTGGAAGCGGCCGGCCTGCCGCCCGGGGTGATCAACCTGGTCACTGGCGACGGGCACGCGGTCAGCGAGGTCGCGCTCTCCGACCCCGACCTGGCCGGTCTGCACTTCACCGGCTCGGTGGGCACGTTCCAGCACCTGTGGCGCACCATCGGCAACAACATCGACCGGTACAAGTCGTACCCGCGGTTGGTGGGGGAGACCGGCGGCAAGGACTTCGTGATCGCCCACCCGAGCGCCGACGCGGACGCGCTGCACACCGCGCTGATCCGCGGCGCGTACGAGTACCAGGGCCAGAAGTGCTCGGCCGCGTCCCGGGCGTACGTGCCGCAGTCGCTGTGGCAGGCCGGCCTGAAGGACCGCCTCGCGGCGAGCGTCGGGGAGATCAGCTACGGCGACGTCACCGACTTCTCGCACTTCGGCGGCGCCGTGATCGACAAGCGGGCGTACGACCGGCTCACCGCGGTGCAGGCCGCGGTGGCGAGCGACCCCGACTGCACGGTGCTGGCCGGCGGCAAGTCCTCCGACGCCGAAGGCTGGTTCGTCGAGCCGACCCTGGTCGAGGTCGCCAACCCGGACCACGAGACGTTCTGGCGGGAGTACTTCGGGCCGATCCTCGCCGTGTACGTCTACGACGACGACAAGTTCGGCGAGGTGGTCGCCCAGGCCGCCGACATCGCCCCGTACGGGCTGACCGGGTCGCTGTTCGCCACGGACCGGCGGGTGATCGACCGGGCCAGCGAGACGCTGCGGTTCTCCGCCGGCAACTTCTACGTCAACGACAAGCCGACCGGTGCCGTCGTCGGGCACCAGCCGTTCGGCGGCGCCCGCGGCAGCGGCACCAACGACAAGGCCGGCAGCTGGCAGAACCTGGTGCGCTGGATCTCGCCCCGGACGATCAAGGAGACCTTCGTACCGCCGACCGACTGGCGCTACCCGCACATGGGCTGAGCCGCTGCCCCGGCCCGGGCGCGCGTGGCCCGGGCCGGGCACGGTCAGTCGATCCGGCGGTCGTACGTGAAGCCGTCGCCTTCGACGCTGTAGAACCACACCGGCGCCCGCGGCGCGATCTCGCCCTTGGTGTCGAAGCGGATCCTCTTGGTCACGCCGTAGTCGTTGAACTTGTCCACGAAGCCGAGCATCTCCGACCGGCTGGCCCGGTCGTCCAGGACGCCCTTGAGGAACACGGTGGCCGCGTCGTACGCCTCGGCGGCGTAGTTGCCCGGCGGCTTGCCGTACGCGCTGTCGTAGTCGGAGCGGAACCGCTCCTCGAGCCGGTCCGGCGGGGCGCAGGTGCAGCTGACCGCGAAGAACTTCGCCCGCTTCGCGGTCGGGATGATGCTGCTGTCGTACGCGGTGTCGGGCGCCAGCACCCGTACGGTCGACTTGGCGGCGCGGAGCTGCTTGAGGAACGTGGCGGCGGCGCCGGCGTACCCGCTGAAGTACACGGCGTGGATGACGCTCTTCTTGATGTACTTGATGATCTTCCCGAACTCCGGCTTGCCGCCGTCGAAGGTCATCGTCTTGAGCGCGTTGCTGCCCAGTCCGTCGACCACGCCCTTGGTGATGTCCTTGAAGTACGGGTTGGTGTCGGTCACCACGGCGACCCGGCGGGCCTCAATCTGCTCCAGGTAGCGCGCCGCGGCGGGCCCCTGTGAGGAGTCGTTGCCGATCACCCGGTGGAACACCTTCCAGCCGCGGCCGGTGAGGTTGGTGCCGGTCGCCGACGGACTGATCATCGGTACGCCGGCCTCCTCCAGGACGGGCGCGGTCAACGGCGCCTCGATCGTGTAGACCGGTCCGACCGTACCGATGATCGACGGGTCGTCCGCGACCTTGTGGGCCAGCTCGGCAGCGGTCTTGCTGTCGTCCTTGGTGTCGAACTCGACCAGCTTGACGCCGCAGTCGGGATGCCGCTTGTGGAACTGGTCGACCGCGAGCTTGGCGCCGTTGAGCGCGCTGACGCCGAGCGGACCGTACTTGCCGCTGAGCGTGCCGATGAACGCGAGCTGCTTGTCGCACGCGCCGCCGGCGGCGGTGTCGTCGAGCTTCGCGTCGGGCGCCGACCGGCCGGCGTACACCCAGACGGCGACGCCGACCAGCAGGACCAGCACCAGCCCGGCTGCGACGAGGCCGCCGATCAGCGGCCCCTTGCCGGAACCCGACGGTGAACCGGGCGGCCCGACCGGCGGGGGACCCGTGGGCGGCGGGCCCTGCGGCGGACCGCCGTACGTCGGGGGCGCGCTGTGCGGCTCGGGATCGTATGGCTGACCGTAGGGCTGCGGCCCGCCCGGCGGCTGCCAGGCGGGCTGCTGCGGGCCGTTGCTCCACGTCATGGCCGAGAGACTAGCCGGCCCGCACACCCTCGGGTGGTACGCCACCACGCCCGGTCAGGGCCGTCCGAGCACCACCTCCAGCATCCACCTGGTACGACACGGAGTCGGCGGCCGTTCGCGCCGCTTCAACAGCACGACACGGACCGGGGCGCACTCGGGGCACCGGCTTCCGTCCGCGGCGGGCGAATGCATCGCGAGCAGGTTGCTGAGCAGGCGTACCAGGCAGACGACGTCGCTCTGCAGCATCGGGTCTTCACAGGCGGCGGCCCTCGCGTCGATCTCCGCGAGCCGCCGCATGGCAGGGGTCGGTTGGGTCATCGGTGAAACCTCATCTGTCAGGTGTGGAGGGGCCACGGCGCGCACGGTCTGCGCGGGCCGGCACGCGCCGTCGCCCCGGCTCATGGGCAGCTGGGGGTACGCCGGATCAGCCGGCGTCCAAGTCCCGGATCATGGGGTGCGGGCCGTGTGGGCTGGGATGCCACACGGACAGCGGTGCCTGGGCGTCCCGTGGCCCAATGCCCGCTGGATGTCGGGCCGCCATCGGACGGACTGCTCGTCAGGTCGCTGCTGTTGCAGGTCTTGCCGGTTGTCGTGGTGCCTGTGTGCAAGGTGCGTGTGTCGCTTGTGGAGCTTCGGTGTTGCCGATCTGCGCTCCGCAATCTTGAACGGGTTGGCGCGCGTACCACAAGTAAAAGCCGCAAATTGATCGGCGCGGCATGTCAGGCGACCCTAAGTTTGGCCACGTTGAGTGATCACAGCGGTCCAATGTGGACACGCTCGGTCACGCCTACGACACCAACAACCAGAACAGCGGTACGGCCACGAAACAGATCGCCAACCCCAGCCGGGGCGTACGACGTAGCGGCGGCAGCACCCGCTTCGACGGCGGCAGCGGCAGGCCGCGGTCGTCGTGGGTCGGCGGCAGCGGCGGGATCCGCGGCACCCCGACGATGCCGATCAGCAGGTAGCCGACGAAGAAGGCGACCATCGGCAGGCCCAGCAGCGACCACAGCATCACCGTGGTCCGGTCGTTGTCGCCGATGACGACTTGCAGCATCAGGCTGATCACCACGGCGGCGCCGGCGCAGAGGCCGTACACCGCGACGTTCCGTACGAGGGTCGTCGCGCCCGGCAGGAACCGGGGCTGTACGGCGCGCTCCAGGGCGTACTCGCGGTCGTGGTCGGACGCGGCGGTGGCGGCCTCGGCCTGGGTCAGCGCTTCGCGGGCGGTCAGCGCGCTGCTCGGCGCCGGGTCGATCAGCGGCATCCGGATCCGCAGGTGCCCGGCCGCTTCGGTGAGGGCGGCCTGCTGCTCGGTGAGCCGGTCCACCAGCCGGTCGAGGGTCACCCGCCCCCCCTCGACCTCCTTGCGCTGGCCCGCGGTCAGCTCGGCCTCGCCCCGTCGTACGGCATCCAGCCGGCGGGCCAACGTCGCGTACTGCTGGAACGTCATCACTGCATCTTCCCCGGTACGGGAGCGTGTCGGGAACCCGTCGCCGAGCCGGCAGAAATCTCACACTCCCGGCTAGTTGTCCATGATCCGACTGACCGGCACGAGTGGGGCCGACTACAACAGGTGGGTCGCTACGGGGACGGACAGCACAATTCATCATCTGTCCGGCGACCTTGGAGCGGCGTGGGCTCGTCGGACAGCCGTGGGGGCTGGGGGATCCGGCGGGCCCACGTCCTCTCCAAGCCGATGTCCCCTCGCCAGCCGGAGTGCTGGCCCCTTCCCGCTGATATCGCGGTAACGTGACGGTCGTGACGGAGAAGGCATGGACGGACCGCTCCGACGCCCGCTTCGGCGAGCAGGGCGGCGTCCTCACGTACGGCAGCTACCTGCGACTCGGTGACCTGCTCGACGCGCAGCAACCCGAATCCGCGCCGCCCGCGCACGACGAGCTGCTGTTCATCACGATCCACCAGGTGTACGAGCTGTGGTTCAAGCTGCTGCTGTTCGAGCTCACCGACGCCCGCGACCGGCTCCTGGCCGGCGACGCGTACCAGCCGAGGCTGCGGCTGGACCGGTGCCGCACCATCGAGAAGGTGCTGGTGGGGCAGGTCGACGTGATCGACAGCATGACCCCGCAGGACTTCCTCGCGTTCCGCAACAAGCTGGCCCCGGCGTCCGGGTTCCAGTCGGTGCAGTTCCGGGAGATCGAGTTCATCTCGGGACTCAAGGACCCGGAGTACCTGACACGCTTCCGGGGCCTGACCACCGAGGAGCAGGCGCGGCTGGAGCGCCGGTTGGCCGAGCCGAGCATCTGGGACGGGTTCCTCGCCGTACTGCGGCACGCGGGGTTCGCCACGGAGACGGCGGAGCAGCGGACCGAGGCGTACCTCCAGATCGCGCGCGACCCCGGGAAGTACGGGCCGTTGTGGGATCTCGCCGAGGCGCTGGTCGACCACGATCAGGCCTGGTCGCTGTGGCGGGCCCGGCACGTACTCATGGCGGAGCGGCAGATCGGCACCAAGCGTGGCACCGGTGGCAGCGCCGGCGGCGCGTACCTCCGATCCCGCATCGACCTCCGCTTCTACCCCGAACTCTGGGAACTCCGCAGCCAGCTGTAACCCCGTTCGGACCGGCGGTCGGGACGGGGTTGCGGCGGGGTGGTAGGGAGTCTGGTCCCGGGTTCGTGCCACCCTCCGGCCGCGACCGCGCCGTACGTCTGGCAGCCCTCCTAGCGTGGAGCACGTCCACAACGGGAGGTGCGTCATGGGTCACGAGACGAAGGTGCTGGGCGGGCGGTACGAACTGCAGACCGAGATCGCGCGGGGAGCGATCGGTACGGTCTGGCGCGCCCTCGACCTGACCACCGGCGAACAGGTGGCCGTCAAGGTGCTGCTGCCGGAGGCCGAGCACGACCCCGACGTGGTCAAGAGCCTGCTCGACGAGGCGCAGCTCCTCGCCGAGCTCAACCACCCGAGCGTCGTGCGGGCCCGCGACGTGGTCGCCAACGGCGTACACGCGCTGGTGATGGACCTGGTCGAGGGGGCCGACGTGCGGCACCGGATCCGTACGGGCGGGCCGCTGCGGCCTGCCGAGGTCGCCGAGATCGGCGCGCAGATCGCGGACGCGTTGGCCGCCGTACACGCCGCGGGGATTCTGCACGGCGACATCAAGCCGGGCAACATCCTGATGCCGCAGGACGGCGGCCCGGTGAAGCTGGGCGACTTCGGGGTGGCCCGCCGGATCCAGCTCCCCGACACGGTCACCCACGCCACCCCCGAGTACGTCGCCCCCGAGGTGGTCGCCGGGATCAAGCCGGCCGCCAGCAGCGACGTCTACAGCCTCGGCATGGTGCTGTACGAGATGGCCAGTGGTCGCAGCCCGTACCGGGGCGGCACCGTGGCCGAAGTGATCGAGCGGCACGCCGCCTGCGTACCGGTCCAGCCGGCGGGGATGCCCGACGAGCTGTGGGACCTGGTGCTGCGCTGCGTCGAGCTGGAGCCCGGCAACCGTCCGTCCGCGGAGCAGGCCGCCGGTGAACTGCGCCGGATGGCACCGCTGTTCGTCGGCCGTCCCGCCGCTGCCCTGCTTCCCGAGTACGCCACGACGTACCGGCCCCGGTTGATCGACCCGGCCGCGCCGGTCAGCCCGGCCGCAGCCCTGAACCTGGGCCGGGCCCCCGACGTGGCGCCGCAGACCCCGGCCGCGCCGGGTTCGGTCCCGGCGCCAGTGAGTGTCCCGGCCGACGGGCCACTGTGGCCGGACTCCGCGTCGGCTTTCCCGTCCCCGACGAGCCCCGCTCCGACGAGCCCCGCTCCGACCGGTCCCGCTCCGACCAGCCCGGCACCGGTCAGCTCGACGCCGACCAGCCCGGCACCGGTCAGCCCGGCATCGGTCTCGGCGGCGCCCGGCAGTCCCGGCCCGATCGGCACGAGCCCGGTCAGCGCCGGCCCCGTGAGCGGTGGTGCCGCACCCACTGGTGCCGCGCCCGCTGGGGCCGCGCCCGTCGGCTCCGGTGCTGCGCAGGCCGGCAACGGTGCGGCGGCGACCTCCGTACTGTCGCTGTTCGACCAGAAGGCGGCGACCGGCGGGGCAGCCGTACCCCCGAAAAAGGTTGGTACGGGCAGCAAGGCGCCCTTCATCGCGGTGGCGGCGGCGCTGTTCCTGCTGATCGGGATCGGGATCGGGCTGATGATCTGGGCCGGCACCACCTCGGACAAGCCGGAGGCGAAGGCCCCGGCCACCAGCCCGGACAAGAAGGACCCGAAGTCGAAGCCGTCGGACAAGCCGTCGAAGAAACCCTCGCCGGGTACGTCACCGGAGTCGCCGTCTGCGTCGCCGAACCAGCCCGCACCGACGCAGCCGGACGACAACAACGACCACTTCGCCGACAACGACGGCAGCACCGGCGGCGGTACCACCGGCGGCAGCGGCAGCGGCACCGGCGGCCAGCCCGGCCTCGGCGACCCGTTGCCGACAATGCCCCGCTGAGTACCGGTGGCGCCCCGACACGCGGGGGATTGGCGGCAAGAAATCGCCAGGACACCGCCATTCCACTGTGAAGCGTTGACATGTCTCGGCGGTGTCGGGACAGTCGCCGGTATGCGACGTGCATCCCTGTCTGGCCGGTTCTACGCCGTCGTCGTCGGACTGCTCGCGATCGGGCTCACTGCGGTGCCCACGGCGGCGTACGCGGGTCCCGCGCCGGGCGCGCCCGGGATCGCGTCGACCTGGACCACCGGCGCCAAGCAGGGCCTCGGTACGTCGGCGACCACCACGTCGAAGCTCTGGTACACGCTGGGCCAGGGCGTCGCACACGAGGTGTACTACCCGCGAGCCGATCTGCCCAACGTGCAGGACCTGCAGTTCATGGTCACCGACGGCTCCGGCTTCACCGACGAGGAGAAATCCGCGACCAGTCACCAGGTGGGCCTCGCGGACGGGCGGTCGTTGACGTACCAGCAGGTCAACACGGCGAACAACGGCCGGTACCGGATCACCAAGACGTACGTCACCGACCCGGCCCGGGCGACGCTGCTGATCCGTACCCGGTTCCAGGTGCTCAGCGGCGGCGCGCTGCAGCTGTACGTCCTCTACAACCCGTCCCTGGCGGGCAGCGGGATGGGCGACACCGGGGCGAGTACGAGCGGCCAGCTGCAGGCCAGCGACGGCTCCGTGGCGAGCGCGCTGGCGGCCTCGACCGGGTTCACGAAGACCAGCAGCGGCTACTCGGGTACGTCCAGCGACGGCTGGCAGGACCTCACCGCGCACCATGCCCTCACAACGACGTACGACTCGGCGGACATCGCCGGGAACCTGGTGCAGACGGCGCAGGTACCGGTCGGTACGGACACCACGTTCACACTCGCCCTGGGGTTCGGCGGCAGCCGTACCGAGGCGGGCCAGAACGCGTCGGCTTCGCTCAGCAGTGGCTGGAGCGCGGTCGCCACCAGCTACCAGGGCGGCTGGCATTCCTACCTGGACTCGGTGTCGGCGCCGCCGGGCAGCGTCACCGGCAGCGGCCTGACGCAGCAGTACCTCACTTCGGTGATGACGATCAAGGCGCACGAGGACAAGACCTGGCGGGGCGGGTTCGTGGCGTCGTTGAGCCATCCCTGGGGCGACGGGATGAACGCCGACTCGTGTTGCGCCGCCGGCTACCACGCGGTGTGGGCGCGGGATCTCTACCAGATGGCGACGGCGTCGATCGCGATCGGCGACTCCGGGGCGGCCGACCGCGCGTTGGACTACCTGTTCGACGTGCAGCGGAAGCCGGACGGGTCGTACCCGCAGAACACCAGGTTGGACGGCACCCCCGTCTTCGGTGGACTGCAGCTGGACGAGGTGGCGTTCCCGATCGTCCTGGCGTGGCAGTTGGGGCGGCGGGACGGCACGACGTACTCGAAGATCAAACCGTCCGCGGAGTTCATCTCGCACCACGGCCCGACCACGCCGCAGGAACGCTGGGAAGAGGCCGGCGGCTATTCGCCGTCCACACTCGCCGCCGAGATCGCCGGCCTGGTCTGCGCGGCCGACCTGGCGACCGCGAACAACGACCCGGGCGCGGCGGCGTACTACCTGCAGGTCGCGGACGACTGGCAGCGTCAGCTCGACTCCTGGACCTTCACCACCACCGGGACCCTCGCCGCCCACGGCTACTACGAACGCATCGACGGTACGGGCAACCCGAACGACCTGGCCCAGTTGACCATCGCCAACGGCGGCGGTACGTGGTGGGAGAAGGACGTGGTGGACGCCGGCTTCCTGGAGCTGACCAGGCTCGGGGTCAAGCGCGCCGACGACGCGAAGATCCGCGACTCACTGGCCGTCGTGGACTCGACCATCCGGGTACGCACCCCGGAAGGTGACATCTGGTATCGCTACAACCACGACGGGTACGGCGAAACCGCCGACGGCAGGCCGTACACCGGAACTGGCGTGGGCCGACTGTGGCCGGTGCTGACCGGTGAACGCGGCGAGTACGCCGTCGCCGCCGGCCAGCCGTCCCAGGGCTACCTGACCACGATGGCCGGCTCGGCGAACCCAGGCGGGCAGATCCCCGAGCAGGTCTGGGACCGGGCCGACGCGTACGGGTTCCGGTTCGGCCAGGGCACCGGCTCGGCGACCCCGCTGGCGTGGGCGCAGGCCCAGTTCGTACGGCTCGCGGTGTCGATCTCCGCCGGGCACAACGTGGAGACTCCGTCCGTCGTGGCCGCCCGCTACACCGGTTGATCGTGGTGGCGCCGGGCTTGTCCCGGACTGTCGCTCCTGCACAGTGCACAGTGGATCGTCCGACCGTCCCCGATAATCCGAAATCCTGGATTTCCGCAGGTCAGAGTGGCAGCGTGAAGGCATGGCGGAATCAGGATTGAACGCGACCGCTGCCGCCCTGCTGGGACTCCTGCACGAGTCTCCGATGACGGGCGGTCAGCTGATGGCCACGGCACAGCAGAAACTCGGCGCATTCTGGTCGATGACCCGCAGCCAGGTCTACCGGGAGCTGCCGGCCCTGGCGGAGAAGGGATACGTACGGCTCGGCAAGCCCGGCCCCCGGGCCAGTCAGCCGTACGCGATCACCGCCGCCGGCAAGCGGGCCTTCGTCCGGTGGCTCAAGGAGCCCACCGGACGGGACCAACTGCGCAACCCGGTCACCCTGCGGGTCGCCTTCGGCGGACTGCAGACCCCCAAGCAACTCCGTGAGCTGGGCGAGGAAGCGACGGAGTACCACACCGCCGGGCTCGCCGAGTCCCGCGACGCGGCGAAGGCGGCCAGCAAGGAGGGGGACACGTACGGCGCGGCCGCGCAGGAGTTCGCCGTGGCGTACCACAAGGCGGCCCTGGCCTGGCTGAAGAAGCTGCCCGGCTGAGCCGGACGGCTCCCGAACGCTGTGGTGCCGGCTGCGGCGTAGGCTTGGCGGTCGTGACCGACGCAGAGCTCAGCGAACAGCTACGTGACCTCGACTCCACGCTGCGCAACATCGCAGCGGTGCTCGATGTGGACGCGCTGCGCAAGGAGAAGGCCGAGCTGGAGCAGGCAGTCGCCGCCCCCGACCTGTGGGACGACCAGGAGCACGCCCAGCAGGTCAACTCCCGTCTGTCGTACGTGCAGGGCGAGATCAACCGGCTGGAGCAGCTGGGGCAGCGGATCGAGGACGCCGGCGTACTGCTGGAGCTGGCCGGGTCCGAGGACGACGCCGACTCGCGGGCCGAGGTGGCGAGCGAGGTCGAGGCACTGCGCAAGGCGGTCGACGAGCTCGAGGTCCGTACCCTGCTTTCCGGGGAGTACGACTCCCGCGAAGCCCTGGTCAACATCCGGGCCGGCGCCGGGGGCGTCGACGCGGCCGACTTCGCCGAGATGCTGCTGCGGATGTACCTGCGCTGGGCCGAGCGGCACGGCTACCCGACGGAGGTCTACGAGACGTCGTACGCCGAGGAGGCCGGCCTCAAGTCGGCCACCTTCGCCGTGAAGGCCCCCTACGCGTACGGCACCCTCTCGATCGAGCAGGGTGTACACCGGCTGGTAAGGATCTCCCCGTTCGACAACCAGGGCCGCCGGCAGACCAGTTTCGCCGGCGTCGACGTGCTGCCCGTGGTGGAGCAGACCGACCACATCGACATCCCCGAGAACGAGATGCGGATCGACGTCTACCGCTCGTCGGGGCCGGGTGGCCAGTCGGTCAACACCACCGACTCCGCGGTGCGGATCACCCACGTCCCGACCGGCATCGTCGTGACCTGCCAGAACGAGAAGTCCCAGCTGCAGAACCGGGCCGCCGCACTGCGTGTGCTGCAGGCCCGCCTGCTGGAACGCCGCCGGCAGGAGGAGCAGGCCAAGATGGACGCGCTGCGAAGCGACGGTGACTCTTCGTGGGGCAATCAGATGCGTTCGTACGTGCTGCACCCGTACCAGATGGTGAAGGACCTGCGTACCGAGTACGAGACCGGAAACACCTCGAGCGTCTTCGACGGCGAGATCGACGAGTTCATCGAGGCGGGGATCCGTTGGCGCCGCCAGCAGGAGACCGCAGCCGCCAAGGCCTGACACTTCGCCGCGCAGCGGGCACGGGGGGCGGCGCCCCCAGGGACACCGCGTACACTAGCGTCCCGTGATTCGGCTTGAGCAGGTGACCAAGGTTTACCCGAAGGCGGCGCGCCCTTCGCTCGACAACGTGAGTGTCGAGATCGAGAAGGGCGATTTCGTGTTCTTCATCGGCCCCAGCGGTGCCGGTAAGTCCACGATCATCAAGCTGCTGCTTCGCGAAGTGGCGCCCAGCAAGGGCCACGTCTTCGTCAACGGCCGCGACGTCGGGTCGCTGCACCGGTGGCGGGTGCCGCAGTTCCGCCGTTCCATCGGCTGCGTGTTCCAGGACTTCCGGCTGCTGCCCAACCGTACGGCCGCCGAGAACGTGGCGTTCGCGCTCGAGGTGATCGGCAAGTCCCAGGGCGTGGCCCGCCGGGTGGTGCCCGAGGTGCTGGAGTTGGTCGGCCTCGGCGGCAAGGAGCACCGCTATCCGCACGAGCTCTCCGGTGGTGAGCAGCAGCGGGTGGCGATCGCCCGCGCGTTCGTGAACCGGCCGCTGGTGCTGCTGGCCGACGAGCCGACCGGAAACCTCGACCCCGACACCAGCATCGAGATCATGCGGCTGCTGGACCGGATCAACCGGACCGGCACCACCGTGGTGATGGTGACCCACGACTCGAACATCGTGAACCAGATGCGGCGCCGGGTGATCGAGATCGACCAGGGCCACATGGTCCGCGACCAGCAGCGCGGCGTGTACGGCTGACCGGCCGGGCCAGCCAAGGGACCCGCTAGAACATCCAAGGACTCGGAAGGAACCCCGATGCGCGCGAAGTACGTGCTGTCCGAGGTTTTCGTCGGACTGTGGCGCAACGTGACGATGACGGTCGCCATGATCATCACGATGACTGTGTCGTTGGCGCTGCTGGGCGCGAGTGTCCTGATGCTCTGGCAGGTCTCCGACATGAAGCACTACTACTACGGTGAGATCGAGGTCGCGATCTTCCTCACCGACGACGTCACCGACGATCAGCGCCAGGCCATCGAGGACTCGCTGAGCCACGACCCGCTGGTCAAGAGCAAGCTGCACGAGACCAAGGACGAGGCGTACCGCCGGTTCCGGGAGCAGTTCAAGGAGGCTCCGGAGCTGGTCAGCGGTACGAAGGCCGACCAGCTGCCCGAGTCGTTCCGGGTCAAGCTCAACGACCCGTCCAAGTTCGACCAGATCCGGCAGAAGTACCAGAGCTACCCGGGCGTCGAGGAGATCGTCGACCAGCGGAAGGTGCTCAAGAAGCTGTTCGACATCCTCGGCTCGCTGCAGGGGGTGACGCTGGTGATCGCGATCATCCAGGGGTTGGCCGCGTTGATGCTGGTGGCGAACACGATCCAGGTCGCGGCGTACAGCAAGCGGCGAGAAGTCTCGATCATGAGACTCGTGGGCGCCTCGAACTGGTTCATCCAGGCGCCCTTCGTCCTGGAGGCGGTGTTCGCGGGGCTGATCGGTGCGCTGCTGGCCTTCGCCGCCCTGTTCGTGACCTGGTACGTGCTGCACAGCTCCGACGCGCTGCAACCGTTGCAGGGCATCCTCACGCCACTCAGTTGGGTGCACGTGGTCTGGATGCTGCCGCTGCTCGCCCTGGTGTCGGCCGCGATCAGCGCCATCACCGGCTGGGTCACGCTGCGCTTCTACATCAAGATCTGACGTCACTCCGCGTACGATCTTGAACCACCTAAATGGGGCAGTTGGCACATAAACCGTACAAGTTTGGGGAATGCCCTTATGCGGTACGGGTGGTGGCGCATACTCTAACCCTCAACCACAGGTGGAGAGTTGTGCACGGTCGGTCGCGGCCACAGCGGGAATCTTGGGGGCCGGAGCTTCTCCGGTAGCTTCCCGCTCACGACGAATGCGTCGCGTACCGGCCACGCGAGGGGGTTGCCATGTACCGCTGGCTCGGCATGCGGCCGGGTCGCCGTACGGGTCTGACGGCCGCGATCATCGTGGTGGTCGCACTCGTGCTGGGCGGCCCCGCGTTCGGGGACCCACACGACGACAAGAACCGGGTGGACCGGCAGCTCGCGAAGGCCCGGTCGACGCTCGAGGCCGCCACCGACCGGGCGCGGGACGCGGCGGCGGCGTACACCGAGGCCAACCGCAAGTTGCCCGGTGCCCGCAACAAGCTCGCGGAGGCCAAAGGGGAGGTCGCGGCCGCCGAGGTCGCCGCCGAACGGGCCCGCCGAGACGCGGCGAAGGCCAGGAAAGCCGTGGGTACGGCGAAGCTCGCCTACCGCAAGACCGAACGCCGGGTGTCGGCCGCTCGGGACAAGCTGAGCAAGTTCGTCGCCGCGGCGTACAAGGGCTCGGGTTTCATGTCCTTCAACGCCATGCTCGACGCAAAGTCACCCTCTGACCTCGCCGACCGGATGGCGTTCATCGAGAAGCTCGCCGCCGACAAGCAGGCCGCGCTCGACAATGTGGTCAAGCTGCGGCACGAGGCGAAGCTGAAGCAGAACGACGCCGTACTGGCCCAGCGCAAGGCCGACGAGGCGAAGCGCGCCGCCGAGGACGCGCTCGCCGCCGCGGTCGACGCCCGGGACGCCGCCGCGAAGGCGGCCACCGACGTCGACAACCTGGTCAAGACCCGGAAGAACGCGCTCGACGTGGCCGACGAGGAGCGCGACAAGACCCTCGCCCGCTACCGCGAGCTGCAACGGGAGAGCCGCCGGATCCAGGACGAGATCCGGGCCATGGCCAACAAGGACCGGGCCAGCGGCGGCCACCGAGCCAGCAACAGAGCCAGATCCGGGTACTTCATAATGCCGACCTCGGGCTGGAAATCCAGCGACTTCGGCTACCGGTGGGACCCGTACTACAGGGTCTGGCAACTGCACGCCGGAGTGGACATCGCCGCGCCACGCGGGCAGTCCATCCACGCCGGCGACTCAGGCCGGGTGTTCCGCGCCGGCTGGAACGGCGGGTACGGCAACTACACCTGCATCTACCACGGGCTCTACCACGGACGTGGCCTGGCGACCTGCTACGCGCACCAGTCCGCCATCCTGGTCTCCGATGGCCAGTGGGTACGCCGCGGCCAGACCATCGGCCGGGTCGGCACCACCGGCGCATCGACCGGCAACCACCTGCACTTCGAGGTACGCCTCAACGGCACCCCGGTCAACCCGGTGCCCTGGCTGCCGAGCTGCTTCTGCTGACACCGTCGCGGCCGAGTTAGGATTGCCGGTCGCGCCCGCCGCTGGAGTGGGCGGGTACGAGAGGGGTCGGCATGCCGCGGGAGCAGGGGCGGAAGGTGGTCAGCACCAACCGCAAGGCGCGGCACGACTACGCCATCCTCGACACGTACGAGGCGGGGCTGGTGCTCACCGGTACCGAGGTGAAGTCGCTGCGTACCGGCCGGGCCTCGCTGGTCGACGCGTTCGCCGCGGTCGACGGCGGCGAGCTCTACCTGCACGGCGCCCACATCCCCGAGTACACCCAGGGCACCTGGACCAACCACGAACCCCGCCGCACCCGCAAACTGCTGCTCAAGCGCGGCGAGATCGACAAGCTGACAGGCAAGCTCAAGGAGAGCGGCCTGACCCTCATACCGCTGTCGCTGTACTTCGACAACGGCTGGGCCAAGGTCGAGCTCGGCCTGGCCAAGGGCAAGCGCGCGTACGACAAGCGGCAGGACCTCGCGAAACGCGACGCCGACCGCGAGATCGCCCGGGTCACCGGCCGCCGCCGCAAAGGCATGGACTAGCCCCGGTGGCCCGATCTTGGGCGGCCCGGGGGGACTAGTCCGGCGGCTCGGCGGCGTCCGGCAACTCCTCCGCCGTCGGGTTCCCGGTCGCCTGCCGCCGCACCGACGTCAGTGCGTCGTCGGTCGTCGGATACACCGGGAACACCCGGTCCAGGCAGGTCACTTCCAGGATCTTGACCACGTTTCCGGGTACGGCGGCGAACGCCACCACCCCGCCCAGCGCCTTCGCCCGCTTGTGCACCCGTACCAGAACGCCGAGGCCGGTCGAATCCAGGAACCGCAGGTCCGTCATGTCCACCACGATCGTCGGACGCTCGGTGAGCGCCTCGAGCAGCGCCGTACGCAGCTCGGGCGCCGTCGCGAGGTCAAGATCGCCACTCAGCGCGACGATGACGGCTGTGTCGGTGAGTCGCTGGCTGGTCACAAGTCGCATGTGTAGATCTCCACCTGTATCGGGCGTTACCGCAGCAACCTAACGCGTTCCCCCTATTCGGTGCGAGGGCCTACGGGTGGGGCATGTCGCGACCCGTACCGGAATGGTCCCTGGAGGCGACGCGTTAGGCTAGAGGTACAACTCAACAGGGGGGTGACTGGTTTCGACTTCGTACGCTGACACAGGGGAAGCGGGCCGAGGAAGCCGGCGTTGTCTCGTTAATCATCGTCGGAAACCAATAAGCGCCAAGGTTAATCGCGCTCAGTTCGCCCTCGCCGCCTGAGGCTAGGAGCGAACTTGTCGACCTGGGGTCTGTCTCCGACCCAGTGATCGGCATCAGCTAGGAGACTCACCGGTCAAGCCCGGTCACGGGGCTTGGCGGGACGAAAACAGTGACTGGGCCCGTCACACCGACTCGCTCGCGTGATCGGTGGGGCCAAGCAGAGGCACAGCGAGCTGCGCCCGGAGAAGCCCTGTCGAACCGGCGAAGGACCCGGGTTCAATTCCCGGCACCTCCACGGATGGGCGGAGTGTGCTCGCGAACAGCGCGAGCCCGCTCCGTTTCGTCATGTCAGTCGGGGGGACGACCCCCCGAGCCCCCCGCGTGCGACCCTCGTCTGCCTTCCCGCTCGTCGTTGCGCGCATCTGGTCTTCCTTTGCGGCCTCTTCCTTTGCGGCCTCTTCCTTTGCGGCCTTGTCCCCTTTGTTGTGGATACGTTGATCCCTTTGCGGGTGGCGGTTAGCTTCTATCTTGTCGCTCCTCGTGAAAGGTTCTGCCTCCTCTGGACATTTGGGCTGGTGGGAGTCAACCATCGGTAAAGACCCGGTGACGGGAGGTGCGCCATGACGGTGACACCGCGAGGTGGCTCGATCGCTCCTAGCATGCTGGGGATCGCCCATGCTGGGCCGCTCGATACGGCGCGTCGGCATCGGCTCGAGCTTCTCGACAGCATCCACGAATTCGAGCGCGCGATCGCCGTACCGTCGGCGGATCCTGACTGGCGACGGCGCGTGTCGTTGCGGCTGGAGCGGCTGCGGGAGGCCTTCGCCGAGCACGTCTCCGTCACCGAAGGAGCCACCGGCCTGTACGCCGAGGTGCTCGTCGCCGCGCCCCGGCTGGCCCGTACGGTCGGCGTACTGGTGCGGGAGCACTCGATGATCACGCGGACGCTCGACGCCCTGACGGAACGGCTGGTCGGTGTGCCGGTTGACGCGGAGCGGTTCCGCAACTGGGCCAGCGACCTGCTCCGCGAGTTGTCGCGGCACCGGCAGCGCGGCGCCGACCTGGTGTACGAGGCGTACGCGACCGATATCGGCGGGGAGACGTAGCAGCAGAGAGCGCGCAACCGGGCGGGTCCACGAGGTGTGGGCCCGCCCGGTTCTGTGCCGGCGTCAGCTGTATTTCACCTGGTACCTGAGGTGGGTCACGCCGGCGCCCTCGATCACGGTGGGGCCCTCGAGGTGGATCGGCGCCGACGTCAGGTTGGCGAAGAACGGGACTCCGTCGCCGAGCAGCACCGGGACCAGGTTCAGGCTGACCTCGTCCAGCAGCTTGGCGTCCAGCAACTGACGCGTGATGTCGGGCGTGGCGACCGCGACGTCCTTGTCGCCCGCGGCGGCCTTCGCCTGCTCGACGGCCTCGTCGACGCTGTGTACGAAGGTGATGGTGGAGTCCTCGCGGGGCCAACCGCCGGGGACCGAGTGGGTCACCACGAACACCGGGACGCCCATCGGATGGTTGCCGCCCCAGCCCTGGGTCAGGTCGAAGACGCGGCGACCGGCGATCAGGGCGCCGATGGACGCCAGGCCCTCGCGCATGTGCTTCGCGCTCGCCTCGGACACCATGAACGTGACCTGCCCGCCCGGGGTTGGTACCGGGGTGTCGCCCCCGAAGTACCAGCTGAACACCTCGTTGATGCCGTCGTCGGTGTCCGCCACGTACCCGTCCAGCGACACTGCCATGTCCGCAACCAGCTTGCTCATCGTGATCTCCCGTTTGTCGAGTGCCGCGATCGCTCGTCTCACGCGGCGGTCGACAGTAGAGACGCTCCGGGCCGGAAAACTCATCGGTACCCCGCTCGCGGGCGTGGCTTTCCCGAGCTTCGTTACGCAGTGGCGGCGTGACGCATCCTCATGTCGCTCCGGACGTCAGCCGGGTCCGCCGGAATGACCGCGGCGCGCGACACGGCGGGCGGCCAGGAAACGCATCACGCCGGCGGCGGCTACCGCGAACCAGATGGTCACGAGCACCAGCGCCAGACTGCGCCCGTAGTGCAGCGGCAGGGCGGAGGGATTGTCGGGCTTGCGGCCGTACCCCAGAACGAAGGGGAGTGCGATCAGGCTGACCGTGACGCTGGCGAACAGGCCGGCCACGACGAGGCCCCGCAGGCTCGGTGGGGCAAGCCGGGCGACCAGACCGCCGACCGCGAGTGCCAACGGCGCCAGCAGCAGGTCCTGGCCGAGTACGCCGGCGGCGGCGAATCCCAGGTAGCGCAGCGGAGCCGGGCCGGACGCGGCGGTGAGCAGGCCGTAGCCGCCGTACCCGATCAGGACCAGGCCGACCAGCCAGAGGATCCGTCGCATCACACCTCCCGCACCGTGATCCGGGCCAGCCACTTGGTCTGCAGGACGCCGGGCCGGTTCGGCGCGATCAGCCGGCACGGGAAGCCGTGGTCGATGTGCAGCGGCTCGCCGCCCAGGCGCAGCGCGACCAGGGTCAGCGGATCCCGGCTGTGCGGCGGGCCGATTCGGGACGTGCGGTAGCCGCCTCGCCGCTGCAGTGACTCGAGGTGGGCGTACCAGTCGGCGGGCGCGGCCACCAGGTCCAGCAGGTACGACAGCCGTACGCCGGTCCAGGTCGCGTCGGAGCTCCAGCCCTCCACACACGTGATCGGCAGCCGTACGGTGTGCTGGGGCATCGCCGACAGCTGCGCCAGCGAGAGCTCGCGGCGGCCGGCGGGACCGGTGAGGACGAGCCGGTAGGCGGGATCCCGGGCGGTCTGGAGCACGTGGGCGGCGGTGGCCGACCGGTTCACCGGCAGACCCTGCGGGCCGATGTCGGGGCGGCGCTGGCCCAGCAGGTCGAGCCCGGCCAGTGGCCGCAGCGTCTGGCCGACCGTGGTCACGGTGACCAGCCCCATGGTCGCGGCCACGGCGGCCAGCACACCACGGCGGGACGGGCTGACCTGGTGCGGTTGCAGGCCCCGCCGGATCACCGGCAGCTTCACTCCGATGTGTACGACGATCGCGCCGATCGCGATCCACGCCGTCCAGTAGTGGGCCACGGTGAAGAAGAACGGCATCGCGGCGTACCACCGGGCTACGTTGAGCAACCCCGTGACCACCTGAAAGATGCCCGCGGCGACCAGGACGGCGATGCTGAGCCGCTCCAGGGCGTGCGCCGCGTCCCGGGCCGGCGGCCACTCGAACAGCTTGTGGAACACCGACCACAGCTTCGCCAGCAGCAGCGGGATCAGCGCCAGTCCGGTCGCGACGTGCACCCCCTGGGTGATCCGGTACAGGTTTACCGGCCTGGACGGCCAATAGAACCACCACGCTGGATGCTGGATGAAGTGGCTGATGAGACCGGTTGCGAAGCAGACTGCGAAGCAGACGCCTACGGCGATGCCGAGTTGGGTGGTGAGGCGTTCGGAGCGAAGACGCTCGTTGAGGCTTGCGAACCGTGCGGCGCCGGTGGCTGCGGCTGTGGCCGCGGCAGCCCTGGCCGGCGAGTCCGCGACCCGGCGCGCGGCGCGCCCGGCCGCGTCGGTCGCCCGGGTGGCCGTGTCGGTCAGGCGGCGGAGAGTTGGGTGAACCATCGGCTCGCCTCCGTCCAGGTGTCGGTGATGGTGAGGCTGGCCGGCGCGGCGTACTCGGCGAGCGTGTCGGCGGCGACGAACGCCCAGCCGAACGGTGTGCTGCGGTGGTCGCCGTGGTGCAGCCGCAGCGTGACCCGCTCGGTGGGCTCGCCCGCGGGCTCGGTCTCCACGATCACGGTGCCGGCGTCGTCGAGCAGGTCACGGCACCGGCGGAGCAGTCGTACGGGGTCGCCGCCGATGCCGATGTTGCCGTCGGCCAGCAGTACGTGGGCCCAGCGCCGCTCTCCGGGCAGCCGGTCGAAGACGTCGCGCCGCAGCGCCAGCGCGCCCTTGGCGTGGCTCAGCCGGATCGCGACCGGGGACACGTCGACGCCGAGCGCCGGGATCCCGCGGGCGCCCACCGCGGCGGCCAGCCTTCCGGGACCGCAGCCCACGTCCAGGGTCGGACCGACGCACCGGGCCACGATCCCGGCATCGCCCGGTACGCCGTCGGCGCACCACCGTGCCGCGTCGACGGTGCGGGCCTGCCCAGCATCGGTGACGAACCGCAGCGGTGCGGCGGAGCCGTCGCTGCCGCGGTGCAGGGCGGTCTCGTACACGGTCATCGGGTTCATGCCCGTACCTCCTGGGGGTGCCGGGCCGCGGGCGGGACCATGGTCGCAACGGTCTCGGCGAAGCGGCCGTCCGGGCACAGCGCCGCGACGGCATGGGCGTCCGCCGCGGTGTCCACGTCGCGCAGCACGGGCAGTTCCTCGACCCGCAACCCGCGCCTGACCAGCGCGTTTCGGGTGAGCCGGCCGGTCGCCGGCGTCGACATCGGTACGCCACGCAGCGCCACCGCGTGCCGCGGATCCCGCAGTCCGAGCGCCCACCAGCCGCCGTCCGCCGCGCGCCCCAGCACCGCGTCGGCGCCGCCGGCCAGCCGTACGGCGGCCTCGGTGAGGTGATCAGGCGTCACCTGCGGCGTGTCCATCCCGATCAGCAGGGACGGTACGCCGTCCAGCGCCGTGTCCAGGTAGCCGTTGGCGAGCCGCACCGCCAGCCCGTCGCCCCGCTGCCGTACGACGTCGAACCCGGCCGGCCGCGGCGCCTCGCCGGCGAGCACCAGCACCCGGCGGTGCGCCGGGGTGCGCGCGACCGCTGCGAGCGTGTCGTGCAGCGCGGCGCTCGCCACCTGCGCGGCCTGCGACGGGGTGCACGGCGGACAGAGCCGGGTCTTCACCCGGCCCGGCACCGGCTGCTTCGCGATCACCAGCAACTGCGTCATGTCGCCAGCACCTTCGACATGTCCCGGACGGTGCGCAGGGTGCCCCTGACGGTTCCGGTCACCTTGGACTGCGAACCTGCCGTACGCGGCCGGTAGGCGACGTCGACCTCGTGGATCCGCCAGCCGGCGTCCGCCGCCTTCACCACCATCTCGAGCGGATAGCCGAACCGCCGGTCCCGCAATGCCAGGTCCAGCAGCGCGGTACGGCGCGCGGCGCGCATCGGCCCCAGGTCGTGCAGCCGGGTGTCGCAGCGGCGGCGGATCCGCCGGGCCAGCACCGCGTTGCCGAGCCGCGCGTGCAGCGGCCAGGCCCGCCGGTCGGTGGGCCGCCGCCGGCCGACCACCAGGTCCGCCCGCGCCAACGGTTCCGTGACCCTGGGCAACTGCTCAGGGTCGAACGAGCCGTCGGCGTCCATGAAGCACACCACCTCGGCCGTCGCGGCGAGCAGCCCGGCATGTGCCGCCGCCCCAAACCCCTTCTGTGGTACGTCGACCACCCGGGCACCAAGCTCGCGGGCGATCTCACCGGAGCCGTCCGTGGAGCCGTTGTCCGCCACGATCGGGCGGTAGCCGTACGGCATCCGGGACAGCAGCCACGGCAGCGACGCCGCTTCGTCGAGACACGGCAGTACGACATCGATCATGTCTCGGACGCTAGCTACGCCCAGTCGCCGCAAGCCCTTACAAACCGGAAACGTCCTGGTACGGCAGCGACCGACCGGCACCGCTTGAGCTGGCGGCGCCGCCGAGGCTCTTACAAAGCGGAGACATCCGGGTCGGGAGCCGCCGGGGACGTCGCCGGCCGACCTACTCTCGCGGCATGGGGAATCTGACCGTGACCCGCTCGGCGCCGGCTGTGCGGCGGCTCACGCGCGGGTCGCGGATCGCGCTCGGCGTGGCCGGCCTGCTGGTGGCCGGCTGCGTGGTCGCCGGCGTCCTGCTGACCCGCGCCGGGGTGAGCCTGCACGAGGGCGACGTCTTCGTGGTGCACGCCCGCTGGGCACCCCGGTTCGGACCCGGGCTGCTGTTGTCGATCGCGGTGGCGGTGCTGGCGGTGGCGTACGGGCCGTGGTTGGCGGTGACGCTGTCGTGGCGGCGGCTGCTGGGGGCGGCGTACGCGGCCGCGGTGGTGTGGCCGGTGTCGTTGGCGCTCTCCGACGGGATGTCCGGGCTGACCCGGCCGCTGTCGAGTCCCCACGAGTACCTGCACGACGTACCCCGGGTGCATTCGCCGGCGGACCTGCTGGCGCGGTTCCCCGAGCACATCGTCGATCTGCCCCGCTGGACCACCCACGTGGGCGGCCATCCGCCCGGCGTCTTCGCGATCTTCGTCGGGCTGGACCGGATCGGCCTCGGCGGGCCGCTGTGGGCGGCGGTGCTGTGCGTCGCGGCCGGCGCCACCGTCGCCCCGCTGGTCCTGTCGGCGGTACGGGTGCTCGGCGACGAGACGTACGCCCGCCGGGCCGCCCCGTACGTGGTCTTCGCCCCCGCCGCGCTCTGGATCGCCAGCAGCGCGGACGCGTTGTTCGCCGGGGTCGCGGCGGCCGGGATCTGCGCGCTGGCGCACGCCGCGACCAGGCGGGACCGGGTCGGCGACCTGCTCTCGGCGGCCGGCGGGCTCGCGCTCGGCGCCTGCCTGTTCCTGTCGTACGGCCTGGCGTTGCTGGCGCCGATCGCCGCCGCCGTCGTCCTGGTACGCCGCCGGACCCGCCCCCTGGTGATCGCGGCCGTGGTCGTGGTGGCCCTGGTCGCGGCGGTCGCCGTGGCCGGGTTCGCGTGGTGGCACGGACTCGGGCTCACCGCCGAACGGGTACGCATCGGCAACGCCTGGCGGGACCGGCCGGCGGCGTACTTCTGGTTCGCGAATCCGGCCGCCGTCGCGATCGTGGTCGGCCCGGCCGTCATCGCCGCGCTGCCCCTGATGCGCCCGCGGCTGTCGTTCCCGCGGCGGCTCCGGCTCCGGTCCGGGCTGCGGTCGCTGGTACCGCTCGGCAAGATCGCTGATTCGGGTACGGAGGTCGATGCCGGACGCCAGACTCGTACCCGGGAAAGCGACTTTGTGGTGTGGACCGGGGCGGCGGTACTCGGGGTGATCGGGTTGGCGATCGCGTCGAACCTCTCCAACGGGGAGGTGGAGCGGATCTACCTGCCGTTCGCTGTCTGGTTGCTGCCGTTGGCCGGGCTGTTGCCGTGGCGTGACGCGAGGATCTGGTTGGCGGCGCAGACTGGCGTTGCGATGCTGGTCGAGGCGTTGTTGACCACCAGATGGTGAGGGAGGGTGGCATGCCCGCAGATGGCTCCCGGGTGCTGGTCGTCGACGACGACCCCACGGTCAGCGACGTGGTACGCCGCTACCTGGAACGCGCCGGGATCACGGTCAACCTGGCCGCGGACGGCCCGGCCGCGCTGGTGGCGTACCGGGATCAGCCGCCCGACCTGGTGGTGCTCGACCTGATGCTGCCCGGGATGGACGGCATCGAGGTGTGCCGCCGGATGCGGGCCACCTCGGACGTACCGGTGGTGATGTTGACCGCGCTGGGTGAGGAGGCCGACCGGGTGGTGGGCCTGGAGACCGGCGCCGACGACTACGTCACCAAGCCGTTCTCGCCGCGGGAGCTCGTGCTGCGGGTGCAGTCCGTGCTGCGGCGCTCCGCGAAGCCCACCGCCACGGACGAGCCGCGGATGCTCACCGACGACGGGCTCGTGGTCGACACCGGGGCGCGGGAGGCCGCCCTCGACGGCGCGCACCTGAACCTGACCGTACGAGAGTTCGACCTGCTGGTGTTCCTGATGCGCAACCCGGGGCGGGCGTACCGGCGGGGTGAGCTGCTGGAACAGGTCTGGGGCTGGACGTTCGGCGACCAGTCCACCGTGACGGTCCACGTACGCCGGCTGCGCGAGAAGGTCGAACGCGACCCCGCCGAGCCGACCCGGATCGTGACCGTCTGGGGCGTCGGCTACCGGTACGAGCCGCGGGTCGCGGAGCAGGCAGAGGAGCGCGCCGATGCGTGACATGGTGCTGGTGATCCTGATCGCCCTCGGGTGTTCGCTGGCGGTCGCGATGCCCGGCGCGTTGCTGCTGCGCGGGATGCGCGGCCGGTCGGTGACGGCGCACGTCGCCGTACTGGTCGTGGTGGCGGTCGGCGCGGTGGTCGCCGGCATCGTCGGTACGGCGTTGGCGATGTTCATCAGCACCCACGATCTGACGGTGCTGCTGGTGGTGATCGTCGTCGCGGGGGTGGTGAGCCTCGGGGTCGGCCTGTGGTTGGGCGGGCGGCTCGCCGCGGAGAGCGTCTGGGCGGCCGAGGCCCGGGAACGGGAACGGCTGCTGGAGGCGAGCCGGCGGGAGCTGGTCGCGTGGGTCAGCCACGACCTGCGTACCCCCTTGGCGGGGTTGCGGGCGATGGCCGAGGCACTCGAGGACGGCGTCGTGACCGACCCCGACACGGTCGCCGACTACCACGGCCGGATCCGGTACGAGTGCGACCGGATGGCCGGCCTGGTGGACGACCTGTTCGAGCTGTCCCGGATCAACGCCGGCGCACTGCGGCTGACCGTCAACTCGGTCTCGCTGGGCGACGTGGTCAGCGACGCGGTCGCCACCGCGATGCCGCTCGCCACGGCGCGGCGGATCCGGCTGATCGCGGCGGCGGGCAGCTGGCCCACGGTGCGGGGCAGCGAGCCGGAGCTGAACCGGATCGTGGCGAACCTGCTGCTCAACGCGATCCGGCACACCCCGTCCGACGGCACGGTGACGGTCACCGGCGGCCGCGACGCCGCGGGCGGTTGGCTGGCGGTCACCGACGCCTGCGGCGGCATCCCCGAGCCCGACCTGCCCCGCGTGTTCGACGTCGCCTTCCGGGGCGAGACGGCGCGGACCCCACGGGGGAGCAACGGCTCCGGCGGCGGTCTCGGGCTGGCGATCGTACGGGGCCTGGTCGACGCGCACCACGGCGAGGTCGCGGTCAGCAACGTGGCGGACGGCTGCCGCTTCCTGGTACGCCTGCCGGTCGGCTAGCGCCCGCCGGCCTCACACCCGCAGCTCGGCTTTGGCGAATTCGCGCATCCCGTCGGCGAAGCTGACCTGCGCGGTGAAGCCGAGCTCCCGGCGCGCCCGCTCAGGCGAAGCCACCACATGCCGCACGTCCCCCAGCCGGTACCCACCGGTGACGACGGGGGAGGGCCCGCCGAAGGCTTCGGCCAGCGCCGTCGCCATCTCACCCACCGTGTGCGGTTCTCCCGATGCGATGTTGTACGCCGCGAACCCGCCCGTCCCCGCCGTGGCCGTCTTTGTCGTGGCTGTCTTCGTCGTGGCCCCGAGCGCGGCGACGTTGGCCCGGGCGACGTCCGTGACGTGGACGAAGTCCCGCCGCTGGCCGCCGTCCTCGTACACCCGTGGCGGGTCGCCCCGCTCCAGGGCCGAGCGGAAGATCGCCGCCACCCCCGCGTACGGGGTGTCGCGGGGCATCCGCGGGCCGTAGACGTTGTGGTAGCGCAGGCCGATCGCGGTGCCACCGGTCAGCCGTACCCAGGAGGCGGCCAGGTGCTCGGTGGCGACCTTGCTCGCCGCGTACGTGTTGCGCGGGTCCAGCGGCGCGTCCTCGGGCACCAGGCCGGGAGTCACCGCTGCGCCGCAGGACGGGCAGCGGGGTTCGTACCGGCCGGCTTTCAGGTCGGCTTCGGCTCGGGGGCCGGGGCGGACGACGCCGTGCGCCGGGCAGGAGTAGCGGCCCTCGCCGTACACCACCATGGAGCTGGCGAACACGAGCCGGCCGATGTCGCGGCGGGCCATCTCGGCCAGCAGGATCGCCGTACCGAGGTCGTTGCAGGACACGTACTCCGGCATGTCCCGCGCGTCGACTCCCAGGCCGACCATCGCCGCCTGGTGCACCACCGCGTCGATCCCGTCCAGCGCCGCCTTCACCGACCAGGCGTCCCGCAGGTCACCGCGTACCAGGGAAAGACCTTGGAGGTACGCGGGCCAGCCGACGCCGGAGTGGGCGGCCGGGTGCAGGTTGTCGAAGATCCGCAGCTCGTGCCCGGCGGTGGTCAACGACTCGGCCACGTACGACCCGATGAACCCGGCACCGCCGGTGAGCAGGACACGCATGCGCCGACGCTAGCCCCGCGAACCCCTGCGTCGTCCGGTACCGCGCCGGAGGTCAGCGGTTCGTAAGAATCAGGGCAACTCGAACGGCAGCGCGATGCCGTCCAGCGCGTGCGGACACGGGCAGTCGCGAGTGGCCGGCAGCGCGCCGAGCACCCCGAACAGCAGCCCGCGCAGCCGCTCGGTGTTCTCGCCGAACACCCGGAACACCTCCTCCTGGGTGACGCTCGCGCCGGCTTCCACACCCGCGTCCAGGTCGGTGACCAGCGCGATCGCGGTGTAGCAGAGCGCCAGCTCCCGGGCCAGCGCCGCCTCCGGGTGCCCGGTCATGTTGACCAGCGAGAAGCCGAGACTCGAATACCACTTCGACTCGGCGCGGGTCGAGAACCGGGGCCCTTCGATCACCACCATCGCGCCGCCGTCCACGATGTCCACTCCCGCACCGGCCGCCGCACCCAGCACAGTCGCCCGCCCCGCCGGGCAGTACGGATCCGCAAACGACACGTGCACCGCCCCGGTGTCGTAGTACGTCTGCGCCCGCCCGTTCGTACGGTCCACCAGCTGATCGGGGAGCACGAACGTACCCGCGCCGAGCTGGGGTTGCAGGCCACCGACCGCACACGGGGCGAGGATCTGGCGTACCCCCAGGGACCGCAGCGCCCACAGGTTGGCCCGGTACGGAATCCGATGTGGAGGGTGCTGGTGCTGCTTGCCGTGGCGGGGCAGGAACGCCACCCGCCGGCCGTCGACCCGGCTCACCGTGATCGCGTCGCTCGGCGGCCCGTACGGGGTCTCGACATTCACCTCGGTGGCGTCTTCGAGCAGCGCGTACAGCCCCGAACCGCCGATCACCGCGAATTCGACCGGCCCGCCGATCTCGTCGTACTGCGGCACCTGACACCCCTCCCATCACCGTGGAAATTCGACCTTAGACGGCTTGCGTACGCGGGTCGGAGGGGCCCGGCGTGGCCGTACGGAGACCCAGCTCCAGCCGGTAAGCCGAATCTTCATCAGATAGGGGACAACGGGTCGTGGCGGGTGCGCGACTGTTCTACTCTGCGAAGCAGGTGCGGTTCACCAGGGTTCTCGCCGGTTCCCCAAGGTTCCGGCTGGTTTCCACGGTTTTTCGCATCGCGCGCGAGCGCTCCCAGAGTGCGGCCCGCCCGGGTTCTTCCGGGCGGGCCGCGTTAATGTCTGGCGGTCCACATCCGGGTCCGGCTCCGCTACGGTCATCAACGAGAGCCGGTTTCGGTACCGTGCTCCGCCGTATCGACGTTCGTACCGGGTCCAAGGGAGCTATCGCGGTGCACCAAGAGCCGGGCATGATCGGGGGCATGGCGAGGGAGTCGCTGACCGGGCGGTTGCTGGTGGCGACGCCTGCGCTCCACGACCCGAACTTCGAGCGCACAGTGGTGCTGCTGGTGGCTCACGAGCCGGGTGGGGCGCTGGGCGTCGTACTCAACCGCGCCACCGAAGTGCCGGTCAGCGAAGTGCTCGGCGGCTGGGGCTCGCTCGCCGGAAACCCTCCCGTGGTGTTCGAGGGCGGTCCGGTGCAGCCCGAAGCCGCGATCTGCCTGGCTCGTACCCGTCCGGGCAGTGAGCCCACCGGCTTCAGTCAGGTCAGCGGCCCGATCGGCACCCTGGACCTGTCCCGCGACCCGGACACCTTGAAAGAAGCCCTCGAGGGAGTACGCGTCTTCGCCGGTTACGCCGGTTGGGACGGCGGCCAGCTCGAATCCGAGATCGCCACCGGATCCTGGTTCGTCTTCGACGCGCTCCCCGGCGACCCGTTGTTCCCGCAGCCCGACGACCTGTGGTCGATGGTGCTGCGCCGGCAGGGCGGTCTCACCGCGGCCGTGGCCCACTTTCCGGCCGACCCCAGCCTCAACTGATCAGGTCTGTCGACCCGCCTTTCGGCCCATCCTCGCGCTGTCCGGCAATCCCGAAGCGGCGCTGCTCCGTACTGCTTTGTGACCGGTCGGGGCGTCTAGGAGGTGGGGCGGTATGCGTACCACTCGAATGGTTCTACTGATCGCGGGGCTGATTGCCGCTTCGTTGGCTGGACCACTGACCGGGGTGGCAGCGGCCGATGACGGGGGACGGCCGCTGTCGGCCGAGATGACCGGCGCCGCCGAGGCGCCCGGCCCCGGCGACCCGGACGGCTCCGGCTTCGCGACCTTCCAGGTCAACCCGGGGCAGGAGGAGATCTGCTACACCCTCACGGCCAGCAACCTGGACACCGTGACCGCGGCGCACATCCACGTGGCGCCGGTGGGCGTCCCCGGCCCCGTCGTGGTGCCGCTCGTGCCGCCGGTCAGCGGCACCAGCTCGGCCTGTGCATCGGTCGCCCGCGCCCTCGCGTCCGCGATCCTGATGCACCCCGAGAACTACTACGTCAACGTGCACACCACCGTGTATCCGGCGGGTGCGATCCGGGGCCAGCTGCACGGCTGAGTCCGCGTACGGGGTGCGCCGCCGGCTGTGTACACTTGCTCGGTGCCCGCGAGGGCATGGGGCTGTGGCGCAGCTGGTAGCGCACCACACTGGCAGTGTGGGGGTCAGGGGTTCGAGTCCCCTCAGCTCCACCCCCTTCGAGAAGGCCCTCTGATCCGGTGTTTTGCCTGGTCGGAGGGCCTTTCGCATGCCCGCGATGATCGCCTGCCAGGGCCGGCGTGGATGACGCGGTGTCCTGAGCCGGAGCAATTCTGGAGCACGTTCGGCCCCACGCGTCGGCGCGGGCTCGTCCTGAGTCGAAGACCGCACCGTGAAGGCGCGGCCGGCTTGGCGTACGCAACACCACGCCCGCCGTGCCACCGCATCGAGCGCGCATCCGTGTCCCACGCCGCCGTTGCGCCGGGGTGAGATGAACGGGTTCAACAGCCGGTGCGGCTGTCTTGACAGTATGCGGAGCGGGTGCGAAGGATGAGTCCGCCCCAAACATTGTGCGCTGCCGGCGAATTGATGCGCCTCGGCCGTCATGGGCCAGCAGCCCGTGAGTCGCGAGGAGTCATGTCGTGAAGGTCGCGTTAACACGTCTCGGGATCGCTGTCACGCTGACGTTGGTCGCGCTCACTGCGGCCTGTGCGCCGCCGGCGCCCAGCTCAGGGGACAAGTCCGGATCCAAGGCGGCGGACGCCACGTCCGCTGCGGACCTGGGTGGGTTGGCCAAGCTGGTCGCCGCCGCCAAGAAGGAGGGTCAGCTCAACGTCATCGCGCTGCCGCCCGACTGGGCCAACTACGGCGAGATCATCAAAACCTTCGAGCAGAAGTACGGCATCAAGGTCAACTCGGCGCAGCCGGACGGGTCGAGCCAGGACGAGGTCAACGCCGCGAAGCAACTCAAGGGCACGAAACGGGCTCCCGACGTGTTCGACCTGGGCCTCAACGTCGCGCTGGCCAATGGTGACCTGTTCGCGCCGTACCAGGTGCGGACCTGGAAAGACATCCCGGAGGCGTTGAAGCAGCCCAGCGGGAAGTACTGCAGCGACTACGGCGGCTACATGTCGATCGGGTACGACGCGAAGAAGGTCCCCGCTCCCATGTCGATGACGGATCTGCTCAAGCCGGCGTACAAGGGGAAGGTCGCCCTCAACGGTGACCCGACGCAGGCCGGCGCCGCCTTCAGCGGCGTGGTGGCGGCGGCGCTGGGCAGCGGCGGCTCGGCGGACGACGTCGCACCCGGGGTCGACTACTTCGGCAGGCTCAAGGCCAAGGGCAACTTCCTGCCGGTCGACCCGACGCCGGCCACCATCGAGAGTGGACAGACCCCCGTGGTCATCGACTGGGACTACCTCAACGCCGCCCAGACCGCGTCGCTGTCCGGCAAGGTCGACTGGAAGGTGGTCGTGCCGGAGAACGCCGTGGTCGGTTCGTACTACGTGCAGGCGATCAACGCCGGGGCGCCGCACCCGGCCGCCGCCCGGCTGTGGGAGGAGTTCCTCTTCTCCGACCAGGGCCAGAACCTGTGGCTGAAGGGCTCCGCGCGGCCGGTGCGGGCCGACGCGATGGCGTCCGCCGGCACCATCGACAAGGCCGCGTACGCGAAGCTGCCGAAGGTCAGCGGCGAGCCGGTCTTCCTGACCAGCGAGCAGACCGACAAGGCTCAGAAGTACGTGTCGGAGCACTGGAAGCAGGCCGTCGGGTGAGAACCGGCCGACTCCGGCGGGCCACCCCCTACCTGGGGGTGGTCCCGTTCCTGGGGTTCCTCGCCGTCTTCCTGCTCTACCCGACGGTGATCGTCGTCGTCGGAGCGTTCCAGGACAACGACGGCGGGCCGACGCTCGGGAATGTCGCGGCGATGCTCGGCAGCGTCTACGGAGGGGCGTTCCTGCGCAGCGTGGAGCTGTCGGCGGCCACGGCGGCGATCGGTGCGGTCTTCGGGGCGCTGCTCGCGTGGGCGCTCTCCCTCGGTCCGCGCGACGGGCTGTTGCGGCGGGTGGTCACCTCGATGTCCGGGGTACTCGCCCAGTTCGGCGGCGTAACCCTCGCGTTCGCGTTCATCGCCACGGTCGGTTTCACCGGCCTGGTCACCGTGTTCCTGCGCGACACCGTCGGCATCGACCTCTACTCGGGCGGCGCCTGGCTGTTCGACATGCCGGGTCTGGTGCTGGTGTACACGTACTTCCAGATCCCGCTGATGGTGCTGGTGTTCCTGCCTGCGTTGGACGGGCTGCGCCCGGAGTGGCGGGAAGCCGTGGAAAGCCTCGGCGGATCCGGGTGGAGTTACTGGCGGTACGTCGCCGGCCCGGTCCTCACACCACCGTTCCTGGGTTCGGCGCTGCTGCTGTTCGCCAACGCGTTCTCCGCGTACGCCACGGCCGCCGCGCTGGTCTCGCAGGGCAGTCCGATCGTGCCGCTGCAGATCCGCGCCTTCCTGACCAGCGAGGTGATCCTGGGACAGGAGAACCTCGGCAAGGCGCTCGGCCTCGGCATGATCGTGGTGATCGGCGCGGTGATGGGGTCGTACGCGCTGCTGCAACGGCGTACCGGTCGGTGGTTGCGGTGACCGGGCCGGTACAGACTCCGGTGGCGGTCTCCGCCCCGCCGGCTCCCGGCCGGCCCCCGAGGCGCCGGGGTCAGGGGTGGCTGCGCTGGACGGTGCTCGCCGTCTCGGGCGTCTTCTTCCTGCTGCCGCTGCTGGCGATGCTCGAGTTCAGCACCCGCGGCGTCAGCGGGTACGGCCTGCAGTCCTGGCGGGGCATCGCGCAGGACCCGGATCTCGTCACCGCGATCCGGATCTCGCTCGAGCTCGCGGCGTTCACCGCGTTGCTGATGCTGGTGCTGCTGGTGCCGACGCTGACCTGGGTGCAGCTGCGGTTACCTCGGTTACGCCGGCTCATTGAGTTCCTGTGCCTGTTGCCGCTGACCATCCCGGCGGTCGTGCTGGTCGTCGGGATCGCGCCGATCTACGCCTGGGTGACGTACCTGCTCGGCGACGACCCGCGCACCCTGACCTTCGCGTACGTGGTGCTGGTGCTGCCGTACGCGTACCGGGCGATCGACACCGGGCTCGGCGCCATCGACCTGCGTACCCTCGCCGAGGCGGCCCGCAGTCTGGGAGCGCCGTGGCGTACGGTCCTGTGGCGGATCGTGGTGCCGAACATCCGCAGTGCCGTGGTCTCCGCCGCCTTCCTCTCGGTCGCGCTGGTGCTGGGTGAGTTCACCATCGCGTCACTGCTCAACTTCGAAAACCTGCAGGTGCGGATCAACCTGATCGGCAAGCGGGACGCGGGGCTGTCCGTCGCCGTAGCGCTCGCCGCGCTGGTGTTCGCCTTCGGACTGTTGTTCGCACTCTCGTACGTGGGGCGCCGCCGCTCCGGCCGCGCCGCGCGGGACCAGTGAGGAGCATCGGTGGGGCATCTTGAACTGCACGGGGTGTCGAAGTCGTTCGGCGGCGTACGCGCCCTGGCCGATCTGAGTCTCGACGTGGCGGCCGGTGAGTTGGTCAGCCTGCTCGGCCCCAGCGGCTGCGGTAAGACCACCGCGCTGCGGATCGTCGGCGGCTTCGAATTCGCCGACACCGGACGTGTCATGATCGGCGGTCACGAGGTGACAGACCTGCCGCCCACCCGGCGCGACATCGGGATGGTGTTCCAGGCGTACAGCCTGTTCCCGAACATGACAGCGGCGCAGAACGTGGAGTTCGGGATGCGACTGCGCCGGCAGCCGACGACCCGGCGCCGCGACCAGACCGCGGAACTGCTCGCACTGGTAGGCCTGTCCCCGCACGCCGACAAGTACCCGCACCAGCTCTCCGGGGGCCAGCAGCAGCGCGTGGCGCTCGCCCGGGCGCTCGCGATCCGGCCGAAGATGCTGCTGCTCGACGAACCGCTCTCAGCGCTCGACGCGAAGGTACGGGTCGGCCTGCGCGAGGAGATCCGCCGGATCCAGCAGGAACTCGGCATCACCACCCTGTTCGTCACCCACGACCAGGAGGAGGCGCTGGCGATCTCCGACCGGGTCGGTGTGATGTCCGAGGGCCGGCTGGAGCAACTCGACGTGCCGGCGAAGGTCTATCGGGAGCCTGCGACGCCGTTCGTGGCTCAGTTCGTGGGGGTGGCGAACACGTTGCGGTGCCGGATCGACGGCGGCGCCGCGGTGATGCGGGACTACCGGTTGCCGTTGGACGAATCGGTGGCCGGGCAGGACGGCTCCGAGGCGCGGCTCGTCGTACGGCCCGAGGAGATCCGGCTGGCGGCCGCGGATGCGGATCATCCCGGTGGCGGGCTACGCGGCACCGTACTGACCCAGAGTTTCCTCGGGCCGGTGACCCGGGTGACAGTACGGCTGTCTGGCGAGGAAGCCGAGTCGCTTCATGTGGATCTGCCGTCGTACGAGGCGTCGGCGTACCCCGTCGGAGGCGAGGTCACGGTGCTGTTGGAACCCCGGCGACCAATGCTGGTGCCGGTTGGGTAGGTCCAGCAGACCACTCCTGACAACGTGATCGTCCCCTGCCCAGCGGGACTAGGCCTGCTCCGCCTCTTCCAGCTCTTCTTCGCTGGTCTCCCGCTGTACGGCCGGGCCGGGCATGGCGGTCTCGTCGGGCTCGCGCTGCACGGCGGGCGCCGTCTCTGAGCGGCCCTGCGACATCACCCGGTCGGCGTTGCGTACGGCCGCCTGCTCGAACGAGTCCTCCGGGCTGCTCACCGAGATCCCGTCCCCGGTCGGGGTCCCCGCGACGGGTCCCGAGCGCTGCTGTACGACGTGGGTCAGCTCGTGGGCGAGCGTGTGCCGCCCGGCGTCGCTGTCCAGCAACGGAGCGGTCGCGCCGAGCACGACGTCATTGCCGACCGTGTACGCGTGGGCCTGGACGCTCGCCGCCGACTCCTGCGCCGCCGATCCGGTGTGGACCCGTACGTCCCCGAAGTCTTCGCCGAACCGCTGCTCCATGTCGGTACGTAGGCCGTCCGGCAGCGGGGAGCCACCCGAGCCGACGACGTCCAGGACCGGCGACTGTTCGAGCATCGCGCCGACGCCCGCGTTACCCGCCGTACGCTGCAGGCGCAGCAGCGCGGCCGGGTTGAGCGCGCTCGCGTCCTGCGCCGCCACACTGCGCTGCGTCAACAAGGATTCGGCTTCGGGCGCGACCGGTTTCGTGGACCGGGCGTCAGCATCGACGTTCAGGTCGTGCTCGTGTCCGCGCATGGCCGGACCTCCAGGCTCGGTGTCGTACCCCCGAGACTGGCAAATCGGACCGCCGGCCGGGAGGGCGGCGCGGGCCGCGAGGGGTGCATCCGACCTGCCCGAACGGGCACCCGACGGTGTCCGGCGGCCGGCCCGGACGACTGGGGGACGGGGCATTGCTCGTCCTTCACCACGAACGGATCGTCACTGACCGCGGGTGATCAGCCCGAGACGCATCGCGCAGTCTACCGACAATTTCTCGTGATCCATTCGGCTGTGAGCGAATCATTGGTCACTCGCCAAGGTGTCAAGAGCCTAGACATTGAGCCTTTTCCAACTTCATTTCTCGGGGCCGAGGTGGAGGGCGAGTACTGCCTGGGCGATGGCCCCGACGCGGTGGGGGCAGCATCGGACCTTGGTTAGGACGCGCCAGTTCTTCAGGGTGGCGAAGGCGCGTTCGCCGGGCCCGCGTAGCGAGTTGACGATCTTGTTGTGGTGCCGCTGGGCGTCGGTGAGGTCGCGGCCCTTGTGTGGGGTGAGCACGCCGGGGCCGGCGCCTTGGTAGCGCTTGTCGGCCAGCAACTCGACCCCGGCGCGGGCCGCGGCGTCGAGGATGCCGTGGGCGCGGGCGGCGGTGATGTCCGCCGTGGAGCCGGGCAGCCCGGCCGAGACCCACACCAGCTCGCCGCGGCGGGGGTCGACGAGGGCCTGCAGGTTCACGCCGTGTCGTTTGTGTTTGCCGGCGTAGTAGAGCCGGTTGAGCGCGCCGCCGAGCCGGTCGGTGCAGATCAGCGTGCCGTCAAGGACACCGAGCATGTGCCCGTTGTAGGCCAGCCGCCAGGCCGTCGCGGTCAGGCTCGGCGCCCGCGCCGCCAGCAGCGCCACCGCCTCCTTGACGTACCGGTAGACGGTCGCTGTCCCGATGCCGAACCCGGCCGCCAGGCGGGCGTAGGTGTCCCCGTTACGCAGGTGCGCCAACACCAGCAACGCCTGCCGACCCACGTCGAGCCTGCGCCACCGGGTCCCGGTCAGCCTCCGGTGCCGGGCCAGCAGCTCCGACACGTACCGCAGGTGCGAGCTCGACAGCGTGATCCTGGCAGGATAGGTCAACAAGCGAAGCTCCCGGTGTGGACTTGTGATCTTGGTCGACCACTTGTCCTACCGGGAGCTTCGTCCTATGTGGAGCACCGACACGCCACCCGACACCCATCCGTGATCTCCACGCAGACGAGGTTGGAAAAGGCTCATTGAGCGACCCACAACACGTGAGGAGACGAATGGTGCGCCCCTTCAACAGGGTTTGCTAGCAATGCGCCGAGGCGCGATCCCCGGGTCGGCCACTCCTGCCATCGCCCTTCTCGCCGCAACGCCAGCTATCGCAGGACAGACATGGCCGCGCCCCAACGACTGGACCCGCTTCGACAGCCGACAACGCCGACCGGTCGGAAACCGGCTGACTCATGCCACGTTCGCTTGCCTTTGGTAGTTGAGGATGCCGGAATGGTCGTTTCTTGCCGTCGCGCTCGTGGTGATCTGCACCCCGGGACCGGATACCGTGCTCACCATCAGGAGCAGCCTGGCAGGCGGGCCGGCGGCGGGGCGTGGCATTGCCGCCGGTGTGGCGCTGGGGCAGTTGATCTGGACAGTCGCGGCCAGCGGCGGAGCGGCCCCCGTGCTCGCCGAGTCGGACGTTGCGTTCCGCGTCCTGGCGTGGCTCGGAGCCGGATACCTCGTTGCCCTCGCACTCGGCCAGCTCCGGGACCCCGTGGGTGGTAACCCGCTGATCGATCAACCGCCGTGCACGGCGAGGGCCAGGTCCGTTCGCCGAGGCCTCGTGAGCAACCTCGCGAACCCGAAGATGCTCGTCGTCTTCGCCATGTCGTGCCGCAGTTCGGGGCTGGCATCTGGCACGTGCTCGCTTTGGGTGTTGTGTTCAGCGCCCTTACCTTTGCGTGGCTGGGGTTGATGTCTGGGGCTGCCCATCGGTATCTGCGATATGTGGGTCGTCGCCGAACG
>WNGA01001438.1_pt1 | contig 121665 bp, 113 predicted proteins | sample 5400061 | NCBI WGS metagenome assembly WNGA01 (sample SAMN13153366, study PRJNA577476) | soil metagenome | isolation source: 100 cm soil or saprolite under grassland replicate 2 | place: USA:California | collected 2016-06-15 | reverse complement strand
TGGTCTGGTCGCGCTGGAGCCGCTCGTCGAGGTCGAGCGTCCGGATCTTGCCGGCGAGCGGCAGGAACAGCAGGCCTGCGAGGAGCACGCCGTAGAACGTCGCCATGAGGGCGACCGACATGCCCTGCCCGATCGCGCGCGGATCGGTGAGCCCCTTCAACATCTGGATGAGACCGATGAGGGTGCCGACGAGGCCGAACATCGGAGAGTAGGTGCCCATCAGCCGGAACATCCGCTCCGCGGCCGTGCGCTTCTCGGAGAGGATCTCCGACTCGAGGCGCATGAGCTCCTCGATGCGCTCGGGCGCCACGCCGTCCGCGACGAGCTGGAGCCCCTTCAGGAGGAACGGGTCCTTCGTCGCGACCGCGCGCGGGTCGAGCGACGCGTAGCCCTTCGCCTTCGCCTGCCGCGCGAGCTGGACGAGCTCGCCCGCGATCTCGCGCGAGGTCGCCGAGCTGGTGATGAAGATCCGCTTCAGGGCGGACGCCGCGTGCACGCCGGTGATCCGCGACGACGAGAGGGTCGTCGCGGAGAACGTCCCGCCCACGGCGATGAGGAGCGCCACGACGTTCGTGAAGATCGACGAGTCGCCACCCTTCGCCAGGACGGCGAGGTAGACGATCGTCACTCCCATCACGAGGCCGATGTAGGTCGTCGTTCTCACGGCTGGTCCTCGCCCGCGGCGCGGGTCACTTGGAGGTCTGCGTCTGCCGCTTCGGGCGCCCGTGCTCCTTCAGCGCGTCCTCGACGGCCTTGTTCGTTGGATCGAGCTCGAGCGCGCGGCGCCATGCGGCCACCGCGGGCTCCTTCTGGTCGAACAGGAAGTAGATCGAGCCGAGGAACGCGTGCGCGACGGCGAAGTCCGGCAGGGCCTGGGCGGCGCTCCGGACGCGCTGCAGGGCGCCGAAGTTGTCACCGTCGAGGTACGCGACGAGCCCGAGCGCGAGGTCGCGGTACCCGTCCACCCTCACGCCGAGGGCCTTCTTCACCGCGCCGGAGCGGATCGCCGCCGCCCGGCGCTTGACGAGCGCGGGCTCGATGCCTGGGAGCGGAGAGCTCTCCGCGTCGGCCTGGGCCATCGCCCGCTCGACGAAGAACAGCCGCCGGTCCTCCCAGGTGATCGCGTCGAGATAGGCGGTCCGCGCCTCGTCCATCGGCGCACCGACGAGCTTCTTGAGCTTCGACTTCATGGACTCGGGGTCGAGCCCACCCTCGGTGTCGTAGAACGTCCGGACCGCCTCCATGAGCGAGCGGGCCATCATGTCGCCGAGCGCGAGCTGCTCGTTGCGACGCTCGAGCGCGTCCCAGGAGAGCTTCATCTGCGGGCCGCCGGGCCCATCCCACGGGAGCTTCACGGCGCCGTCCCGCGCCGCCGTGCTCTGTCCGAGCGAGAGGAAGCCCATCACGTCGTCGTCCACCGGGACGTCGACGGGCGGCCCCTCGGCGGCGGGCCGGGCGCCGCCCGCCTTCGGCTCGGCCTCGGCGGGCGGCTTCTGCGCGGCCTTCGCCGGTTCGTGCGCGGCGGGGCGCGCCGCGGCGGCGAGGGCGATGGCGAGTGTGAAGGCGATCACGCGAACCTCAGGCTGCTACCTCGGTGGTGGCGACGGGGGCCCGGGTCTCGAGCTCCCCGCGCTGCTGCGCGGCGCGCATGGCCAGCTCGACCGCGCGGCGGGCCTCGTCGATCTTCTCGGGGGGGTGCTCCTGCACGACGGTCTCCTCCGCCTCGAGGATCGAGCGGACGCGGGCGGACACCGCCGCGAGGACGACGCTGCGCACTTCGGGCGCGCCAGTGAGCGCGACCGCGAGCATGGCGGGATCGACGGCGGCGACCACCTGACGAACGGACGGGTCGGTGAGGCGCGGCAGATCCTCGAACAGGAGCATCGCTGCCCGCGCGGCGCGGGCGAGCTCCGGATCGCGCGCGGCGAGGCCGCCGAGCACCTCGGTGCGCACCGCGGCCGGCGCCTGCGAGAGGAACTCGGCGAGTCGCTCGGGGCCGCCGAGCGCGACGCGGCTCCGGATCCGCTGCAGCACCTGCGTGGCGACGACCTCCATCTGGCCGACCTGATCGCGCGAGAGCACCTTCGCTCCCGCGAGGCCGATCCCGATCTCGATGCGGCGCTGCGCCGGAAGGATCTCCTCGAACAGCTTCGCCGCCTCCGCGTCGAGCCCGACGAGATCGACGATCGCGAGCGCGGTGTACGGGTCCACCTCGGAGACGACCTGGACGAGCTCGCGCGCCGTCGCGTCCGCGAGCACCTGGAACGCTCCCGTCTCCTCGCGCCTGCGGGCCCTGGCCGCCTGGATCGTCGCGGTGGCCGCGGCCTCGCCCGGCCGCAGGTGCATCTCGCCCTCGGCGCGCTCGCCGCCCGACCCGCCGCCCGTGATGGTCGCTCCGAACTGCGCCCCGCGCTTCGAGAAGCCGAACGCGATGATCCCCGCGCAGAAGAGGAGCGTCACGCAGCCGGCGAGGAGCGCGAGGCCGAACCGCGGCGCCGCCTCGACCGTCGCGGCGACGACCGGCGGCGATGACGCCGAGCCGGCCGGCCGATCCTCGACGGCGATCTCGTCCCCGCGCGCGGGGTCGATGTCGGCGAGGTCCGACGAGAGCCGGACGAGCAGCTCGCGCCGCTCCTTCGGCATCTTGGGATCCACGTAGAGGAGGACCGTCTGCTTCACGACCTCCGTCTCGAGCTGGCGGCTCACCGACTCCGTCACGCGCGTGCCGCCCTCGATGTTGATCTCGGGGAGCACCGAGCCGCCCTGGATGCCCCCGTCGACCATGCCGAGGCCGGGGAGCTTCACCCGGTTCTTGCCACCGCCGATCTTCACTGCCGGCGACGCGGCTTGCTGCTTCGCGTGGATCTCGCGGACGACGCCGCGCAGCTCGAGGCGGACGAGCGCCTCGACCCGGTACGGCTCGGCCGGCCCCTGGAGGCTCGTCGTCAGCAGCTCGCCGAGCTGTCGCTGCAGATCGATCCGCGCCGCCACGACGGTGCCGATCCGGTCGCCCTGCTCGGCGGCGCGCCCAGTCGTCCCGCTCGCGATCGCGACCACGAGGACGAGAGCACGCCTCCCTCCTTTGGAGATGCGCATGCCGCATCGTAGCACGCGTCGGGCTCGCGATCTGGTGACGCTCGTCAAGGCCAGCGGCCCCGCCCTTCCCTACCCCCGCGAGCGCGGACGGCGGGGGGGGAGCCGCTACGGGCTCGGGCGCCCGGCGAGCTTCCGCCGCAACGCCTCGAGCACGTTCGCCGGGACGAACGCGGAGACGTCGCCGCCGAAGGTGGCGACCTCGCGCACGATGCGGGCCGAGACGAAGAAGTAGTCCTCGCCCGTCATCACGAAGACGGTCTCGAGGTCCGGCAGCAGGTGCCGGTTCATGTTCGCGATCTGGAACTCGAACTCGAAGTCCGAGACGGCGCGGAGCCCGCGCAGCACCGTGTGGACGCCCTTGCGGCGGACGTACTCGACGAGGAGCGCGTCGAAGGAGTCCACCTCGATGCGGGGGTCGTTCCCGACCGCCTCCGAGATCATCGCCTTGCGCTCGGCGACGCTGAACATCGGCCTCTTCTCGGGGTTGTTCGCGACCGCGACGACGAGCCGGTCGAACACCTTGAGCCCGCGCTGGATGATCGCGAGGTGACCGTTCGTCAGGGGGTCGAACGAGCCCGGGTAGATCGCGGTCCGCTTCGGCATTCGGGCGCGAAGTATAGGATCAGTCGCGCACGTAGATCGAGATTCCCGTGCCGCCGTAGTCGCGCCGATCGGCGAGGGCGAGCGCCCCGTACCGCTCCGCAGGCGGCCGGCGCGCGTCGTGCTCGGCGACGGCCCGCCCGCCCGGCGCGAGGACGCCGTCGAGGAGCGCGAGCGCCGCCCCGGGCCCCTCCTCGTACGGCGGATCGACGAACGCGAGCGAGAAGACGCCGCGCGCGAGGCGCGGCAGCACGTCGAGGACGCGCCCGCGCCGGATCTCGACGCGATCGGCGACCCCGCACGCCGCCGCGTTCGCGGCGATCACCTCGGCGGCGTCGCGGTCGGCCTCGACGCAGACCGCGCGCGCGCAGCCACGCGACAGCGCCTCGAGCGCGAGGGCGCCCGTGCCCGCGTAGAGATCGAGCACGACGCCTCCGTCGAAGAACTGACCGAGCACGTTGAACACGGCGCCCCGGACCTTGTCGCTCGTCGGGCGCGTCCGGTCGCCGCGCGGCGCCGCGAGCCGCCGGCCGCGCGCCGCCCCCGCGATGATGCGCGTCACCGGTCGACGAGCCTCCGCGCGAGGGCGCGTGCGACCGCGGTCGCGCCGCCGCGTCCCCCGAGCCGCTCAAGGAAGTCCATCACCTCGACGTACGCGCGGGCCTCGAGCCGGTCGGCGGCGTCCGCGGAGAGCTCGCCCGCCGCGCGCTCGAGCGCGCTCTCGCGCGAGGTCGCGTCCTCCGCGACGCGCTCCCGCGGGATGACGCCGAGCGCGCGGTCGGCGGCGATCCCGCCGTCCTCGCACGCCCTGACCGGCGAGGCCCGCAGCAGCGCGAGCAGCCCCGGGGTGACCGGGCCGCGGCGCATCACCGGGACCCCCGCGAGCGCCTGGGACATGCGCGCGAGCATCGCCGCCTGCAGCCGCGCCTCGTCGTCGTCCTGGGGGGCCGGGCAGCGGACGCTCGCGAGGTCCGGCGCCGCCCCGCGCCGCGCAACCTCCTCGAAGATCGCCGCGGCGCGTGGCCCCGCCTGCGCCCCCTCGCCGAGCGGCACCACGACCTCGACGCTGGCGCCGCGCTCGAACCCGGCCTGGGCGACGTCGCCGAGGACCCGGCCGCGCTCCTCCGGCGCCACCGCCGACACGTCGATGGCGAGGTGGGTGAGCCCGGCGTCGACGACGCGCCACGCCTCCTGCGCCGCCCGCTCGAGCTGCGTCCCGCCCTCCCCCTCCACCACCACGTCGGCCGAGAGGAAGATGGGCAGCCCCGCCGCGACCTCGTCCGCCGCGCGCGCGACCGCCTGGAACCAGGGGCCGGGAGGGACGCCCGGCGGCAGCCCGAGGCCGAGCACCGCCTGCAGCTCCTTCGCCGCGACGAGCGCGCCGCGCGCGACGCCCGCGATCGGCGCCCGCACGAGCGGCAGCACGAGGGCGGCCTCCGCCGCGGGGCCGAGCAGCTCGCGCAAGGACAAGGGGCACGCGCCGCTGCGCGCGACGAGCCGGTCGACCACGCTCGCCGGACGGAATGCCAGGATCCGCGAGACCACGGGAGGGATATAGCACTAGTGCCGGTGGACGTCGTCCACGTGCGCGTAGTCGGCCGACTCGATCTGGATCGTGGTGTGGTCGATGGCGAACTCGCGCCGAAGCCCGCTCTTCACCACGGTGAGGATCTCGTCGTTGCGGCCCACCGACGCGGCGTGAACGACGACGTGCGCCGACAGCGCGTAGAGCCCGGAGGAGATGGTCCAGATGTGAAGGTCGTGGACCGCGATCACCCCGTGCGCGCCCTCCATCTGCCGCGTGACCGCGCCGAGATCGAGGTGGCGCGGGACCGCCTCCATGAGGATGTCCGTGATCTCGAGGATGAGCCGGAGCGCGCCCCACAGGATGAGCGCCGCGATCGCGAGCGAGAGGACCGGGTCGATCCACCAGAGGTCGGGCCGGACCGCCATCGCGCCCGCGCCGCCGAGAATCGCGACGGACGAGATCGTGTCCGAGAGGACATGCAGGAACGCCGAGCGCGCGTTGAGCCCGTGCTCGTGCTGGAGGAACCACAGGATCGAGAGGTTCGCGGCGAGGCCGATCGCGGCGATGACCGCCATGACCCGGAGGTCGATCGGGCGGCCGCGCACGCCGAGGCGCTCCACCGCCTCCCAGCCGATCCAGACGGCGAGGACGAGCAGCGCGCCGACGTTGATCTGCGCTGCGAGCACCTCCGCGCGGCGATAGCCGAACGTCCGCTTGTCGTCCGCGGGGCGCGTCGCGAGGTAGGCGGCGACGAGCGCGAGGCCGAGCGCGCCCGCGTCGGTGAGCATGTGGCCCGCGTCGGAGACGAGCGAGAGCGATCCGGAGACGACGCCGCCGATCGCCTCGGCGACCATGACGGCCGCCGTGAGCGCGAGCGACCACCCGAGCCTGCGCAGGCTGCGCCCGGCGCCGTGGGCGCCGCGCTGATGATCCGCGTCGTGGAGGTGTCCTTCAGGTCCACCGTGCGCGTGGTCCTGTCCGTGCGTGTGACCGCGCGCGCCGGGGCCGTGCGGGTGGCCGTGCGACATTCCGCTGGAACCTCCGTGCCGCGCAGTCTACGGCATGTTCCTAACCCTGGGCATGGCGGGCCGCCTTTCGCTTGCCGCCGCGGCCCCCAAGGGCCGAACATCAAGGCTCCATGTCCTCCCACGAGACCCCCGCGCGCTCGCTCGACGGCGCCCCGATCGCCTGGACGAGCGCAGGCGCCGGGTCGCCCGCCGCGCTCCTCACCGACGGCATCGGGTGCGCCGGCTACGTGTGGCAGCGGATCGCGCCGGAGCTCGCGAAGGAGCGCCGCGTGCTCCACTGGAACTACCGCGGCCACGGGCGCACCCCTCCGCCCCGAGACCTCGAGGGCGCGACGGTCGCGCGGGCGGTGGACGATCTCCTCGCGGTGCTCGACGCCGCGGCAGAGGAGCGCGCCGTCCTCTTCGGCCACTCGATGGGGGTGCAGATCGTCCTCGAGGCCCACCGGCGCGCGCCGGAGCGGGTCGCGGGTCTCGTGCTCCTCTGCGGGGCGCCGGGGCACCTCATCGACACCTTCCACGACTCGCGGGTCCTGAAGGTGGTCTTCCCGTGGGCGCGGGCGATCTTCGATCGCTGGCCCCGGCTCGCGGCGACCGTCTTCCGGGCGTCGGTGACGAGCGAGGTCGCGATGGAGTACGCGCTCGCCTTCGAGGTGAATCGCGCGCTCGTCCGCCGCGAGGACCTCCAGCGCTACTTCGACGATCTCGGCGAGGTGGACCCGGCGGTGTTCGTGCGCCTCCTCGAGTCCGCGGCGGCGCACGACGCGACCTCCCACCTGCCGGAGGTGCGGGTGCCGACGCTCGTCGTCGCCGGCGAGCACGACGGGTTCACCCCGATGCGCCTGTCGGTCGGCATGCACGAGGCCATCCCGGGGAGCGAGCTCCTCGTCCTGCCCGGCGGCACGCACGTCGGTCCGCTCGAGCACCCGGAGCTCGTGGCCGACCGGATCCGCGCGTTCCTCTCCCGGTCCTTCCCGCTCGAGCGCCGCCGCCCGCGCCGGAAGACCGCGTCGCGGAAGCCGCCGGCGAAGCGCGCGAAGCCGGCGGCGCGACGCCCCGCCGGCGCGAGGCGGTCGCGGTGAGGGGGGCCGCCGCGGCCGCGCTCCTCCTCGCGGCCGCCACCGCGCACGCGCAGCCGTACGATCCGGCCTTCCGCTGGCGGACGCTCGACACGCCTCGCTTCCGGATCCACTACCACCAGGGCGAGGAGGCGATCGCGCAGGACGTCGCCCACGAGGCGGAGCGCGCCAACGCGCTGCTCGCGCCGAAGCTCGGGTACGCGCCGCGCCGGACCGAGATCGTCGTCTCGGACGACCAGGACGACGCGAACGGGATGGCGACCCCGGTCCCGTACGACACGATCCGGCTCTACGCGGTGCCGCCGTCGTCCTCCTCCGAGCTGCAGGACTACCGCAGCTGGCTTCGCCAGCTCGTGCAGCACGAGTACACGCACATCCTCCACCTCGATCACGTCGGCGGGTTCCCGGCGCTCGTCAACTCGGTGTTCGGCAAGCTCTGGCCGCCGAACGGCCTCACGCCGTCGTTCCTCATCGAGGGGCTCGCGGTGCTGAACGAGTCGGAGGGCGATCCGGGCGCGGGGCGGAACGGCTCGGCGCTGTACGACATGGAGGCGCGCGCGCTCGCGCTCGACGGCCCCTTCCCGCGGCTCGACGAAGCGTCGAACCCGTTCCTGCGCTGGCCGCTCGGCGACGTGCCGTACCTCCTCGGCGGGCGCTTCATGGGCTTCCTCGAGGCGCGCTACGGCCCAGGCCCCATCGCGGGCTTCGTCGCGGAGCAGGGCTCCTTGGTCTGGCCCTACGCGCCCTCGTGGGCCGGGCGGCGCTGGTTCGGAGGCAAGGACTTCGCAACGCTCTGGGCGGAGTACTCGGACACCGAGCGGGCCTACGCCGAGGGGAAGCGCGCGTACGTCCGGACGCGGCCGGTGACCCGCTCGACGCCGCTCACGCACCGCGGCGGGTTGCTCCAGCACCCGCGCTTCTCGCCGGACGGCGCGTTCGTCGCGTACACCGAGCGCGGGCTCGACGAGGCGCCCGGGCTCCGTCGCGTCGCGCCGGACGGCCGCGATCTCGGCCGCGTCACGATCGTGGACGCGAACGGCGCGCTCGCCGTGACCTCGCCGCGCGAGGCGGTCGTCGCGATCGGCGAGGTGTTCCACGAGTACCGCGTGTACGACGACCTCTACCGGGTGGACCTCGCGACGGGCCGCCGCCGGCCGATCACCCACGGCGAGCGCGCGACAGATCCCGACGTCGCGCGCGACGGGACGATCGTCTACGTCCGGCGCACCGGCGGCGGGACGATGGCGCTCGTGCGGCGCCGCCCCGGTGTCTCGGATGCCGAGGTGCTGTACGCGCACGGCGGCGCGCAGGTCTTCATGCCGCGCATCGGCCCCGGCGGCGCCGTAGCCTTCGAGCTGCACGAGGGGGGCCGGCGCGACATCGCCGTGTGGAGGGACGGGCGGGTCGAGCGGGTCACCGACGACGACGCGCTCGACACCGGCCCGGCGTGGACGCCGGACGGACGCTTCCTCCTCTTCGCCTCCGACCGCGGCGGCGTGTTCAACCTGCACGCGTGGGAGGCGGCGACCGGCGCGATCCGGCAGGTGACGAACGTCGAGACGGGCGCGCTCGAGCCAGACGTCTCGCCGGACGGGAAGACGATCGTCTTCCTGTCCTACTCCGGCGCCGGCTACGACCTCGCGACGATCCCGCTCGACCCGGCGACCTGGCTCGACCCCCTCGCGCCGTTGCCGGTCCCCGCGCTCGCGGCGACGCCGACCTCCGCGGAGGCCGCCCTCCCCGATCCGCTGCCGTCGCGCGCGTACTCGCCCTGGCCGACGGTCCGGCCGACCTTCTGGCTGCCGCTCGCGGGGCGGGACGCAGCGGGGCCGATGTACGGCGCCCTCACCGGCGGCACGGACGTCCTCCTGCGCCACGCCTGGAGCGCGGAGGGGTGGTGGAGCGTCGACGGGAAGGAGCCCGGCTACGCCTTCGGCTACCAGGGCGGCTGGTCGTGGCCGAGCCTCGACCTGTCCTCGAGGCTCTCGCTCGACTCGTCCCCGGGGCTCCCGGACCGGCTCCAGCGGACGTGGAAGTACGCGAGCCTCGGCGCGACGTTCACCTTCACCCAGCTCGCGCGGGCGCTCGCGCTCCGCGTCGGCTGGAGCGGGATCGGGTACGAGTCCATCGAGCCCGAGCGGCCCATCCCGGCGGCGCTCGAGCGCTTCCGATTTCGCGATGGGCTCCTCTCCGAGATCTCGCTGCAGGCCCGCTACTCCGACGCGCGCCGGTTCGCGAGGTCGATCTCGCCGGAGGAGGGGCGCACCCTGACGCTGTCGCTGCGGCTCGCGGCGCCGGAGCTCGGGAGCGACTACCGGCTCGCGCGGGCGCGCGGCTCGGTCGCGCAGTACGCGCGGGTGCCGTTCACGTGCCACGTCGTCCTCGCCACGCGCGCCTCGGGCGGCGTCGCGAACGGCACGATCGGCGATCGCGCGCCGTTCGAGCTCGGCGGGCTCTCCGAACCCGATCCGCTGACGCTCCTGCCGGGCTCGGTCTCCTCCCCGTCGGACCAGCTGCGCGGCTATCCGGTGGGCGCGCTCGGCGGGACGGGGTACGTGCTCGGGAACGTCGAGCTGCGCTTCCCGCTCGCGTCGCCGACCCGCGGGCGCTCGACCTGGCCGGTCTTCCTGCGGCGCGCGCACGCCGCGCTGTTCGTGGACGCGGGCGACGCGTTCGATCTCCCGGGCGAGCTCGCCATCGCCGGTCACCGGCTCGCCGCGGACGAGCTGCGCTTCACGGCCGGCGCGGAGCTCCGGCTCGAGGTGGTGCTCGGGTACTACCTGCGGACCGACGTGCGGATCGGCGTCGCCCGGCCGCTCGGCGCGCTCCTCGGCGACGGGCGGGCCGCCGATCGCGCAAACGGCGTCGACCTCGCGCAAGCCGCCTTCTATGTGACCATCGGTCCGAGCTTCTGAACGGCGGGCCACTCGGCCCTTCGACTCGGCTCAGGCCCTCGCGCCCGTTCGCGCCCGGTCGCGCCCGGTCGCCGCCGTCTCACGCCTCGCGTGGCCGGAGGAAGGCGAGGCCGATGCGGAGCGGCGCGGTCAGGATGGTCCGCACGAGCCGGAGCGCGCCGATGGCGAGCTCCATCGCGAACGCGGACATTCCGGGGAGCTCGCGCGCGTCCTCCATCCGGCGCCCCTCAGCCTGGGCATCCTCGCGCCGGCGGCCGAGCTCTCGCGACGCGGCGGCGACCCGCGAGCGAAGCTGCTCCTCGGCCGCCTCGGCGGCGACCGCCGCGGCCCGGGCGAGCGCCGCGGCTTCCGCGCGATCGGCCGACTCGACCCCGGAAGCCTGCTCGGCCTCACGAGCCTCCTCGCGCGCCGGCTCGGCGACCAGGAACACGGGCGGCTCCCGGGCCGCGCTCTCTATGTTCCGGGCCGCCTCGGCCGCGCGCGCCTCGCGCGTTCCCGCTCCGCTCGAGGCCTTCCGGCCTCGGCGCGCCGCCGGCCGGCGCTTCGTGCCCGCGGTCCGGTTCGCGGTCCGGCGCGACGCCGTCCGCTTTCCCCCCGCTGCCCCCTTCGCTCGCTGTCGCCTGGTCGCCATCCCCGCAAGGTAAGGCGCCCGCCGCGCCCGGCGAGCGCCCCCCGCGCCCGGTGATTCGTAATCAGTAGGTCCCCAGTTCAATTCTGGGTGTCGGCTCCAGTCTCCACGGGCGCCTGGCCTCACGGTCGGGCGCCCGTTCTCATTCGTGCGGGACGAGGTCAGCGGGGCGGCATCGGACGCGGACGCCGCCCCGTCACCGTATCGCGCAGGCGAAGTCCCGGTCGCGGTACAGTCCGCCGCGGGCGGCATGCACCGAGGGGGCGACGTGAAGCGCGCGCAGCGGAGAGTCGATCGTCGCGGAGCCGAGCGCGAGGAGGTCGCGCGGCGGCCTCTCGGACCCGTGCTCTCCTTCATGCGCGCGCTCTGGGGCGTGAACCACGGGCTCGAGTCGACCTCGCGCCGGATGAAGGTCCGGATCGGAGTCACCGGCCCCGAGCGGATCGTGATCCGCCTCGTCGGGCGGTTCGCCGGGATCTCGGCGGGCGAGCTCGCGCGGATCCTGCGCGTCCACCCGAGCACGCTGACGGGCCTCGTCAAGCGGCTGTCGCGGCGCGGCCTCCTCGTGAGGAGCCCGGATCCGGCGGACGCCCGCAGGGCGCTCCTCACGCTCACCGCGAAGGGCGAGCTGGTCGACGCCGAGCGGCACGGGACCGTCGAGGCGGCGGTGACGTCAGCGCTCGACGCGCTCTCGCCTCGCGACGTGCGGGCCGCGGTGACGGTCCTCGACGCGCTCGCGCGGGCGATGGATCGCTGACGACGGTCGCAGGTGTCCGCGACCCGGCCGCGCGGCGCGCGGCGCGCGGCGCGGCGACGCGGCGACGCGGAGGGCGCGGAGGGCGCGATCTTGACTGTGTGTGTACGGACGGCCTGGCCCCCCCGGTAGTTGCACATCAAACGATTTCTCGCCTAGCATGTCTCCGTGAGAGCGAACTCGCGGGTCCTCGTCCCCCTCCTCCTCGGCCTGGCGGCCGTCGGGTGGGGGACGGCCGTCGTGGTGAACAAGGCGACGCAGGCGTGGTTCATGCGCGAGAGCGCGCTGCGGGCGCGACTCGCCGCGGCCGGCACGCAGCGGGCGCTCGCAGCGCACCTGGCGAGCGGTGACCGCGGGAAGCTCGCCGAGGTACTCGAGGACCTCGCGCGCGACGAGCGGATCGTGGGCGCCGAGCTCTGCACGCCGGCGCTCGCGACGACCTCCCGCACCCCCGCGTTCCCCGAGCGGTTCTCGTGCGAGGCGCTGCGATCCCAGGTGCCGCTGGCGGGGCCTCCGCCGGAGCTCGTCCTCGCCGACGGGGCCGGCCGGGCGCGGGTCCACGTCAGCATCCACCCCGTCGCGGACAGCGGAACGTTGCGCGGCGAGCTGGTGCTCGTGCACGACGTGGGCTTCGTCGCGTGGTGGGAGCGCGCCACGCGCCTCACCACGATCGGCGCGTTCGCAGCAATCGCGCTCCTCGCGTGCGTCTTCACGTTCGCGATGCGCCGGGCCTCCTGGAGGACCTGGACGAACGAGCTCCGGAGGGTCGTGTTCCTGTCCTTCGGCCCCGACCGCGAGAGCGCCCGCCCGAAGGACGAGTTCCGCCCGCTCCTCGCCGACGTTCGCCGGCTCGTCGCGGATCTGACGGCGGAGCGCGCGTCCGGCGCGGTGCCCTGGTCGGCCGAGCGGCTGCAGCACGTGCTCCGGGAGCACCTGAGCGGCGACAGCGTCGTGATCCTCGCGAACCGCGAGCCGTACTCGCACGAGCGCCGTCCGGACGGCTCGGTCGCGGTGGTCCACCCCGCGAGCGGGCTCGTGACGGCGCTCGAGCCGGTCATGCGGGCGTGCTCGGGGACTTGGGTCGCGCACGGCAGCGGCTCGGCGGATCGGGAGTCGGTGGACCGGGACGACCGCGTCCTCGTCCCTCCCGGCGAGGAGTCCTACGCGATCCGCCGGGTCTGGCTCACGAAAGAGGAGGAGCAGGGGTATTACTACGGGTTCTCGAACGAGGGCCTGTGGCCGCTGTGCCACGTCGCACACACGCGCCCCGAGTTCCGCGCGGCCGACTGGGTGCAGTACGTCCGCGTGAACGGCCGGTTCGCGCAGGCGGCCTGCGATGAGGTGGATGGGGCCGACCCGGTCGTGCTCGTGCAGGACTACCATTTCGCCCTCGCGCCCCGGATGATCCGGGAGCGGCTCCCCAAGGCCACGATCATCACGTTCTGGCACGTCCCGTGGCCGAACGCGGAGCGCTTCGGGATCTGCCCCCGGGAGCGTGAGCTCCTGGAGGGGCTGCTCGGGAGCAGCATCGTCGGGTTCCACACGCAGCAGCACTGCAACAACTTTCTCGACGCGGTGGACCGGTCCCTCGAGGCGCGCATCGACCGCGAGCGGCAGGCGGTCGTGGTGGGCGGGCGCGAGGTCCTCGTCCGCGCCTATCCCATCTCGATCGACTGGCCGAACGCGTGGGCCGCGGCCGCCCCGCCCGCGGACGAGTGCCGGCGGAGCGTGCTCTCGGAGCTCGGACTCCGCCCCGACGCGCAGATCGGCGTCGGCGTGGACCGGCTCGACTACACGAAAGGAATCGAGGAGCGGCTCGCGGCCGTCGAGCGCGCCCTCGAGCGGTTCCCTCACCTTCGCGGTCGATTCACGTTCGTCCAGCTCGCGGCCCCCAGCCGCTCCGTCATCGAGAGCTACCGCGCCCTGAACGAGCGCGTCGAGGCGCTCGTGGCCCGCATCGATCACCGGTTCGGCACGGACGGGTACCGTCCGATCGTGCTCCTGCGCGCGCAGCACCAGCCGCCGGACGTCTTCCGGTACCTGCGTGCGGCGGACCTTTGCTACGTGAGCAGCCTGCATGACGGCATGAACCTCGTCGCGAAGGAGTTCGTCGCGGCGCGCGAGGACGAGCGGGGCGTGCTCATGCTGAGCCGGTTCACGGGCGCGGCCCGGGAGCTCACCGAGGCGCTCGTCGTGAACCCGTACGACCTGGAGGCGGCGAGCGCCGCGCTCGCGACCGCCCTCGCGATGCCGCTCGACCAGCAGCGCGACCGCATGCGGGCCATGCGGCGGTTCGTGGGGGAGTTCAACGTGTACCGCTGGGCGGGGCGGATGCTCGTCGACGCCGGCCGGGTGCGCCAGCGAGGGCGTCTCTCGGATCGGCTCACGATCGGGCTCCGCTCGGTCCGGGGAGGCGCGGCGTGACCCACCTGACCTCCGCTCGATCGATGCGATGGGATGACTCGATCGGATCGGTGCTCTCGACCGTCGGCGCCGAGGTCATCTCGGAGATCGCGCGGTCGCGCGCGCTGCTGGCGTTCGACTTCGACGGGACGCTCGCGCCCATCGTCGCAGACCGGCACGCGGCGGCGATGCGAGGCGAGACGCGCGCGCTGCTCCGCGCGGCAGCGCTCCTCTACCCGTGCGCGGTGATCTCGGGGCGGACGCGAGCCGACGTCGCGGCGCGCGTGGACGGCGTGCCGCTCGTCGCGGTGGTCGGGTGCCATGGGGCAGAGCCAGGGTTCGGGCCGCTCGATCGGGCGCTCGTGCGACGCGCCGCCTCCTGGATCCCCGAGCTCGAAGCGGAGCTGCGCGGGTGCGAGGGGATCGAGATCGAGGACAAGCGATTCGGGATTGCCATCCACTACCGCAAGGCGCGCTCCTGGCCGGACGCCGAGGGGCTCGCGCTCGCTGCCGCGAGCGCGCTCGTGGGCGCGGCGGTGTTCCGCGGACGCGCGGTGGTGAACGTGCTTCCGCAGGAGGCCCTGACGAAGGGGGACGCGATTGCGTCCCTGTGCGAGCGGCTCGGAGCGCGGATGGCCGTCTACGTCGGCGACGATCGCACCGACGAGGACGCGTTCCGGTCCGAGGCCGTCGCGGTGTCGATCGGCATCGGTGAGGCGCGAGAGTCGGCCGCCGCCCACCGGCTCCCGGAACAGGCGCACGTCGACGACCTGCTCCGCGCGCTCGTCCGCGCGCGCGTGGAGCAGGACGGCCGGGGCGCCCGCTGGGAGGGGCTCGTCCGCGCAATGGGTCCGTTCCCCTGGGCTGGCGGCTCTCCCGTCGGGCCCGAGCGCCCTGCCGGGCGCGGTTAGGCTCACTGCCGCGCGGTATCGAGAGCCGTCACCGGCGCTGCGCTCACCGCCGGCACTCGCCCGTCGACCTCGCCGCTCCGTACGATGGCGAGCCGGTAGATGGCGGGCGCGAACACCTCGTTCAGCGCCACGATCCCGAGGGTGAGCGCGCTCGCCTCCGCCCCGAACTCGGGGAACGTGCTCGCGAAGAGCATCGAGAGCGCGAGAGCGAGGCCGGCCTGCGGGAGCAGCCCGAACCCCGCGAGCCGCTGCACGACGGGCGGTGCGCCCGCCAAATGCGCCCCGAGCCGCGAGCCGAACAGCAGCCCCGCGCCCCGCGCGAGTACGAGCACCGACGCCGGAAGCCACACGAGCGCGAGCACGTCGAGGTGCAGGTTCGCTCCCGCCACGGCGAAGAAGACGATCGACACGGGGAGCGAGGAGGGCTGGAGCTCATGCTCGAGCGCGTCGCCCATCCGCGTCGCGTTCCGCACCAGGATCCCCGCGGCGAGCATGACGAGCAGCGGGTCGAAGTGGAGCCGCCGCCCGATCTCGGCGACGACGATCGTCGTGAGGAGCAGGAACATCGACGCGCCGCCGCCAACGCGCCGCAGGTAGACGGCGAGCAGGCCGCCGACCACCGCGCCCGCGCCCAGCGACCCGAAGATCTCCCAGCCCAGCATCGACGCGGTGTGTGCGGCGTCGGCGCCAGCCCCGAACGCCCCCTTCGCGAGCGTCGAGACCATCGGGAAGAGCACGATGACGACGAGGTCCGCGAGGACCACCACGCCGAGCGCCGTCCGCACCACCGGCCCGTCCGCCCGCAGCTCGTCGCGCAGCGCGACCACGACCGCGGGCGACTGCGCGACGATCACGACGCCGAGCACGAGCGATACGGCCATCGCCTGCGCCGGCTGCATACCTCGCATGAACGGGAGGAGCGACCGCAGGAGCCACACCGTCCCCGCGAGGAGGACGGTCGTCCCGAGGACGCCAACGACGGTGATGCCCGCGATCGAGCGGAGGAGCGGCTTCATCGAGCGCAGCTCGATCTCGTTCCCGGCGGTCAGCCCGATCATCGAGATGGCGACGCCGTTCACGACGTCGAGGCTCGCCACCATCTCGCGCGAGAGGAGGCCGAGCACCATCGGCCCCGCGACGATCCCGGTCGCGATGTAGCCCGTGAGCCTCGGCAGCCGGAGCTGCTTGAAGAGCCCGCCCGCGAAGAACGCGGACACGAGGACATACCCGAACGCGAGCATCGGCCCGGCCGAGGCGGAGGCGTTCGCGGCGGCGAACGACCTCGTCGCGTGCATGAGCCCGGCGAGCACCACGAGGAGGATGATGTTCACGCGATCTCCTCCCGCGAGCGATCCTCGGCATCGAGCGCCGCCCGAGCCCTGGCCTTGCGCTCGAGCGTCGAGAGATTGCCGTGCGTCACGAGCTGCACGGCGACCTCGGTCAGGATCGCGCCGCCGATCACGGCGGAGGCGATGAGGGAGATGGAGCCGCCCGGGTAGAGGAGCTGCGCGTTCACGACGATGGCGATCGCGAGCGGCGCCATGGGGGCGACCGCGAGCGCCTCCCGCTCGTCGAGCCCGATGGACAGGTCCGTCCCACGCGCGGCGAGGTTCGCGCCAACGCGCTTGCCGATGAGCCGCGTCGCCATGAAGACCGGCACGAGGAGCCAGCCGCGCCAGTCAGCTACGTCCCAGAGCGCGCCGATGGCGAAGAGGAACATGAGGTAGACCGGCCGCTCGAGCCGGCGGAGCGCCGCCCGGAGCCGGCTGTGATACGCCCCCGGGAAGTTCGCGAGGAGCACCCCCGCGATGAACGTCACGACGAGGGGCGAAAGGTGCAGGGTCGCCGCGAGCCCCGCCGCGAAGCTCACCGAGCCGAGGGTGAGGACGACGAACTCGGGCCGCCCGTGCTTCGTGCACTGGAGCATCGCGTAGCTCGCGATGCCGACGGTCGCTCCGAGCCCGAGCGTGAGGAGGAGCCACGCGGTCCCGGGGAGCTGCCAGGCTCCCTCGGCGTGCGGTCGGAAGTACGCGGCAACGAAGGCGAGGCCGGCGACGCCGGCGAGCTCCTCGATCCGGACGATCCGGGCGAGCGCGCCGGCCGACTCGGTCCTCCGGAGGAGCCGCGCGCTCGTGTTCGCGGTCATCGCGCCCGCCGTCCCGACGATGAGCGCGTCGCGGAAGAAGGTCGCCTCACGGAGCGCGGCGCCAGTGATGCCGCCGTCGAGCGAGAGGAGAGCGATCCCCGTGAGGCCGACGACGAAGGCGAACGGGACGGAGGTCGCGAGCGCGACCGCGCGCGCCGCGCCGGACGGGAGGCCGGCCACGAGCCGCGCGTCGAACCGGAATCCGGCCACGAGGCCGATCCACCCGAGGGCGACCCCGAGGAGCGGTCCCATCTTCGCGAGCACCGGTTCGCTCACGATCCCGATGGCCGGGTGCCGCGCCGCGATGCCGAGGAGAACGAACGGAAACCCGGCGGTCACGACCTGCGAGACGCCGAGCCGCGCTTCCCACTCCTGCACGCGCGGGTGTCCCGCCAGGTACGCGAGGGCGAGGAGGGCGAGGAGCCCGAGGATCGTCTTGACGAGGATCTCCGGGCGCTCGCGCTCGGGCGCCGAGTGCGATGGGTCTTGTGCGGCGTGCGGCGATACGGGCTCGGCGGGCTGTTCGGGCAGCGCGTGCGGTTCATCGGCGTGCGCGGCGGCGACCGGCTCGGCGGTCGCGGGTGGACGGGAGACGGAGGAAAGCGTCGAGGGGTCGTGGCCAACGCCAAGGGCGACGGCGGCGGCTGCACCAGGCTCGTCTCCGGTGGCCCAGCCGAGCGCCGGGACGAGGATCGCGACCGCGGTGGCTAGGACCAGCGCCGAGCGGCGCTTCCTCGAACGCCGCAGATTCGATTCGGTCATCTGCCCGGTAGACTACCGCAGTGGCACTCGCTCGGAGCACAGGTGGGGTAGCAGGCGCTCTGGCGTCTCCGCCCCGGCCGTGACCGCCTCCCCGATCTTCTCGGCCGCCCGTCGCGTAGATGCCTCGAAGCACGTGCTTCGACGAACCCGCCGGGCCGCCGCGCCAGCGCGTCGAGGCGCGCGAGCGCCGGCGCGGCCGCGCGCCGAGCTCGCGGAGCGCCGAGCCCGCGGCCGAACCAGAGCTTCGGGGATGAACCCTCGAGCGCCTCGAGGAGCGACGACGCGCGACCCGCTCCCTTCCTTCAGTGCACCGCGATCCGCACCGCCGTCCTCGGCGCCGTCGCGAGCACCTCCTGCAGCACCTCGAGCGGCACGGGCTTCCCGAGGTGCCGGTCGAAACCGGCGCCCGCGGCGCGCCGCGCGTCGTCGGCCGAGGCATACCCGGTGACCGCGACGAGGAACATCGAGGAGAGCTTGGGGTCGGAGCGCATCGCGCGTGCGACGGCGTAGCCGTCCATCACCGGCAGGCCGATGTCGCACAAGACGACATCCGGCTGGAATGCCCGCGCCTTGTCGATCCCCTCCCGGCCGTCGTGGGCGACCTCCACCTCGTGGTCCCACATGAGGAGCATCTCGCGGAGCGTCTCCGCCGCGTCGAGGTTGTCCTCCACGACGAGCACGCGGTGGCGCGGCATCGTCTCGTCGGGCGGCCGGGGCGCCGTCGCGAGCAGCGGCTGCTCGGGCGCGAGCGGCAGCCGGATCGTGAACTCGCTGCCGCGGCCTGCGCCCTCGCTCCGCGCCTCGACGGTCCCCCCGTGGCGCGTGACGAGCGCCTTCACGATCGCGAGTCCGAGGCCGAGCCCTCCGCGCGTGCGGTCGAGGCTCAGGTCCGCCTGGACGAATGGCTCGAACACCCGCTCGAGGACGTCGGCGGGGATGCCGATCCCGTCGTCGCGCACCCGGACGACCGCGAGCCCGCCCGCGTCGCGGGAGACCCGGATCGACGCGCGGCCGTCCGGGTCGGTGAACTTCGCCGCGTTCCAGAGCACGTTCCCGATCACCTGCCCGAGGCGCGTCGCGTCGGCGTCGAGCCAGAGCGGGAGCGTTCCGAGATCGGTCTCGAGGGTCACGCGCCGCGACGCGAAGAGCGCCTCGTGGTCCTCGACCGCGCGCCGGACGAGGTCGACGAGGTCCACGCGCGAGGTCTGCAGGCGGAAGAGGCCGTGCGAGATGCGCGTCACGTCGAGGAGGTCGTCGGTGATGCGGGTGAGGTGGAGGAGCTGCCGGCCGAGCGTCGCCCTCGCGCTCGCCGCCTGCTCCGAGTCGGGTCCGGCGCGCTCGAGCAGCCAGAGCGCGTGGCGGAGCGGCGCGAGCGGGTTGCGCAGCTCGTGCGAGAGCATCGCGATGAACTGGCTCTTGCGCTCGTCCGACCGGTGGAGCGCTTGGAACGCCGCCCGCTCGTGCGCGAGCGCCCAGCGAAGCCCGATGTGCAGCGCGACGGCGGTCACCGTCACGAACCCGAGGCCCTTCGCGATCGACCAGACGGCGCCGCCCTCGCCGAGCCGGAACGCCCGCGCGAGGACGATGTCCGACATCGCGATCCAGACGGCGGACGCCGCCACGTAGAACGCAGGGATCCAGAGGTCAACGCGCCACCGGCGGACCTCGGCCTCGGCGCGACCGAGGCGCTCTCGCAGGGGATAGGGCACGAGACGGAAACCTCCCACACGGACTATTTCCTCCCCGTGCGGGTGACCCGAATGGGCGAGCGGCCCGCCGTGCGCACCACGGTCCGAGCGCTGTCAGACGGGCCTCGACGGGCACGCGCCTGGACGCAAGGTGGCGCGCACGGCTTCATGCCTGCTTGCATGCAGCACGGCCCGACGAGAGCGCTCCCGCCGGGCCGCTGGGTCATCGGACGTGGCGGTTACTTGCCGCGGACCGTGCGCACCGCCTTTGCGGTGGAGCTGAACACCCCTGGGATCTGGGCCTCCGCGAGGCACGAGAACGCGATGCGCAGCTCGCGCTTCCCGAGCGCGATGGTGCCGACGCCGTGGTCGTCGAGGAGCCGCACGCGGACGGTGTCCGCATCGGCGTCCTTGAGCCGCAGGCACATGAAGTAGCCGGAGTTGAACGGGTACACGTCCCAGCAGTCGGCGTACTCGGCCTTGCGGCACTCCTTCGCGACGACCGCCGCGCGAGCGCGGAGCACCCCCACCTTCTCCGCCTGCTGCTTGCGGAAGTCGGGATCGTTGAGCGCCTTCAGCACGACCGACTGGCCCGGGTTCGAGATGTTCGACACGTAGGCGCGGATGAGCCCCGCCGTCTTGTCCTCGAGCGACTTGTACGCGGCCGCGGTGCCGTTCTTCACGCCGAACGTGATGAACCCGACGCGGAGCCCCCAGACGAACTCCTCCTTCGTCGCGCCGTCGATCTTGACCGCGAGGAGGTTGTTCGAGGCCTTCGCGAGCCGGCCGAAGAGCGACTCCTTCTCGCAGGCGTCGTCGAAGAGCATGCCGTAGTACGCATCGTCGACGCACACGACGAGCTTCGTGCCCGCCTCCGCCTCGGCCGTGAGCGCCTTCGCGATCGCGTCCGCCTCCGCCCTCGTCGGCGTGTAGCCGGACGGGTTGTTCGGGAAGTTCAGGGAGACGACGAGCTTCTTGCCGCGGAACTTCGCGAGCCCGTCGGCGAAGCCCTTCAGGTTGAAGCCGGCGAGCTTCTCGTCGAAGAACGGGAAGTAGGTGAACTGCGCCTCGAGCCGGGTCTCCCAGTTGAGGTTGTAGTTCTCCCACATGAGGTCCGACGTGAGCACCGGGTCGCCGGGATCGAGGAAGAGGTCTCCGACGAGCCCGAGGCCGTGCGTCAGGGCGTTCGTGACGACCGGGTTCGAGGTGGGGTGGTCGCCGAGCGAAGGCGTCTCCTGCCGCTGCTTCTTCGCCCAGGCGGCGCGGACGTCCGGCTTCCCGTACGACGGCGCGTAGTCGAACACCTCGCCGGGGGTGAGGCCGGCGAAGTACTTGTTCACGCAGGCGAGGTGCATCGGCGCGCCGTTCTCGGTCGCGATGCCGACGGTCGCGTTCGCCGTCTTCGCCTTCTGCTTCGCCTCCGCGCCCTGCGCGAGGATGCCCTTCGCGGGGAAGAAGAAGCGCTTGCCTCGCGCCGACAGCATCGAGAGGAGGACCGGGCATTCCTTCTCGAGCGCCTCGTTGGCGGCCTGGGCGAGGGGGTGGAGGGGTGCGGGGCTCATCGATCGCTCCTGGGGGTGCGGACGGGGTGAAATTCGCGGGGGTGATTAGGTGCATGAGCCGGGCGAGAGGGTCAACTCCTTCCGAGTCGCAGCCCGCGAGTCGCAGCCCGCGAGTGCGTCCCTCGCGGCCGCCCGCTCCGCGTGCCCCCACCGAGCGGGCTCCCCGACGGCCGCTCCCCTCCCCCGCCGCATTACATTCGTCGGTATGGACGTCGGCCGGACTACGATGCTTCGAACCCCGCGCCGAGGTCCTCGCATGACCCCACGCAACGGCAGGAAGAGCATCTACGACGACGCGATGGAGACGTTCCACCGCGCCGCCGACCTCATCGGGATGAATCCGCGCGTGCGGCTCGAGCTCGAGGAGCCCGACTTCGAGCACATCTTCTACGTCACGATCGAGACGCGCGACCGCCTCGTCCCGCTCACCGCGGAGGAGGCCGCGCAGGTCCGCGACGTGCGACCGTCTTCGGTGAAGGCGGCGGACGCGCTCGAGCCGCTCGCGAACGGCCACTTCGTCCTGCACCGGCGCGCACTCCTCGAGTCGGATATCGAGCTGCGTCGCGGGGTCATCAACATCCCGCAGAAGGGGATCTTCCGCGTCCAGAAGGGCGGCCCGCGGAAGTTCAAGGCGTACCGGATCCAGCACAACCAGGTGCGCGGGCCGTACAAGGGCGGGATCCGCTTCCACAAGGACGTCTCGCTCGACCTCTTCAAGACGCTCGCCGCCGACATGACCTGGAAGACGGCGATCGCCGAGGTCCCGTTCGGCGGCGCGAAGGGCGGGATCAAGATCGACCCGTTCAACTACTCGCGGGAGGAGATCGAGCACCTCACGCTGCGCTACGTCTACAAGTTCAAGAAGTTCATGGGGCCGTTCCTCGACATCCCCGCGCCGGACGTCGGGACGAACGGCGAGATCATGGCGTACATGATGCGCCAGTTCACGGATGGTGAGCGCGAGCACCACAAGCTGCGCGGCGTCGTCACCGGCAAGGACGTCCGGATCGGCGGCTCGGAGGGGCGTCTCAAGGCGACCGGCCAGGGCGTCGTCTACTGCATCGAGGAGTGGGCGCGCGAGCGCGGCTTGGCCCTGAAGGGCGCGCGCGTGACCATCCAGGGGTTCGGGAACGTCGGGTCGTCCGCCGCCGAGATCCTCCACGGGCTGGGAGCGCGGATCGTGGCGGTGAACGACGTGAACGGCACCATCCACCGCGACGAGGGGATCGACGTCGCCGCGCTCGTCCAGCACGTTCACCACAACCCCGCGAACCTCCGCCGCACGGTCGCGGGCTTCCGCGACGCCGCGGCGATCTCGAAGGACGACTTCTGGCGGGTGGAGGCGGACATCTGCATCCCCGCGGCCCTCGGGGAGGAGATCACGGGGGACGTCGCCGAGCGGCTGCGCGTGAAGCTCGTCGCGGAGGGCGCGAACGGTCCCACGACGCGCGACGGCGACCGGGTCCTCGCCGAGCGCCGGATCGACGTCATCCCCGACGTCATCTGCAACGCGGGTGGCGTGACGGTCTCGTACTACGAGTGGCTGCAGAACCAGCGCCTCGAGCACTGGAGCGAGGCGGACGTGAACGCGCGCCTCTCCCTCGCGCTCAAGAAGAACTTCGGCATCATCATGGACGTCGCCCGGGACCGGCCGCAGCGGGACTCGCGCGCCTACTGCGTCGGACGCGCGGTGGACGTCCGGACCGCCGCGATGATCCTCGCGCTGAAGCGGATCGAGGCGCACTACCTCCTCGAAGGATTCTCGCAGTAGGGCGCTACGAATCATCCCCGCAGATCGCGTCGAGCAGCGGCTCGCGGCGATCGTGCAGGAGCGTCGCGAGACGCGGGAGCACGGCCCGGTAGACGGCGAGGCCGGCGAGGCCGAGCGCGGCCCACCCCGCCGGCAGGAGCCACGGCTCGTCGAGCCTTATCGCGACGAGCACCGGGATCGAGAAGAGCGCCCCGCCGGCGGAGAAGATCGCCATCCCGGCGAGCGCGGAGATCGGCGACAGGTGGCCGCCGCGCTGGATCGTGTGCGGCGCGGCGCGCGGGTTCAGGATCGACACGAGGTTCCCCGCGACGAGGAACCACGGCGCCACGCCGGCGTGCAGGGCAAGCGCGCCGAGGAGCGCCCACCGCGGCGGCGCCCCGCTCGCCGCGATCCCCGCCGCCGCGCTCGTCGCAAAGAGCCCGAGCGAGAACACGTAGGCGGCGAGGTTCTTCGCAACGAGGACGTCCGCGGGCGAGACCGGCGCGAGGAACCAGGCGCGGCCGCCGCCCCGCTCCCAGCCGAAGGCGTTCAGCCAGAACGGCTGCGTGGCGAGGTGGGCATAGAGCGCGAACCCGAGGAGCGGCAGCGCCCGCACGACCTCGCCCGCGTCCTCCGGGATCCGCGGCACGAGCTTCCACCCGACGAAGGCCGCGAGCGCCGGAACGACGAGCGCGAGCACGCTCGCGATCGGGTGGCGGAGCACGTACTTCCCCTCCTTCTCGACGAGCGCGCCGAGCCGCCCCGGCAGCCGCCAGCCGCCCGCCCCGGTCGCCGCCGCTCGAGGGCCCTCCTCCGCAGCCGACCGCGCGGCCGACAACGCGAGCCGGTAGGCCGACCAGGCGCCCGCGACCGCCGCAGCCGCGAGCAGCACGATCCAGCCGAGCGCGACGGCCCAGCGCTGCGCGTAGAGGCTCGTCACCGCCCGTTCGGCGAGCGCCGGAGGGAAGGCGAGCCAGCGGATCTTCGAGAGCACCCGGAACGCCTGGAGCGCGGAGCGGGGGCCTCCGCTCATGAACGCGACGAGGAACGCCGTGCCGACGTACACGGCGGCGATCGCGACCTCGCGCACGCGGCGGCCCCGCAGGAGCCGCGCGAGGAGCTCTTGCAGGAGCGCGACGAACGCGGCGGTCGCGACGACGAAGAGCCCGTAGGCGGCGGCGAGGAGCACCACCCACGCCCCGGGCCGCGCGAGCGCACCGCCGGCGAACGCGCCGCCGAGCATGAGGCACCAGAACACCGCGAACGGATCGCCGACGACGGACGCGGCGAGACCGTACGCGAACACGCGGCCGGGCGGGATCGGGTAGCCGAGGAAGCGGCGCAGGTCTACCGCCTCTCGCTCGGAGACGGAGAGCGACACCGCCGTCCACGTCTGCCAGACGCCGAAGAAGAGCGCGGTCACCGCGACCTCGGCGCCGCCGAGAGAGCCGGAGCGGACCGCCTTCCAGGCCCCGGCGCCGGAGAGCACCGCGAAGACGAGCCCCGCCGGGATCGCCACGGCGAAGAGCGCGATCCGGGCGACGAGCTCCGGGATGCCGCCGCGGCCGCGCAGGCGCTGCAGCAGCAGCCGCGCGCGCAGCTCGGCGAACGCGAGGAGCGCCGACGGCCGCGCCGCGCTGGGCGCCGCCGCGGGCGGAACGCCGGCGCGCTCCACGGCCGGCACCATCACACCGGGCCCTCGCCGAGCCAGGAGAGCCCCTGCGCCGGAGGGCGGTCCTCTCCGACCATGCGGATGAAGACCTCCTCGAGTGAGCCCGTCCCGCGCACGTCGGCGAGCGTGCCCTGCGCGGCGAGCCGGCCCTGCCGAATGATCCCGACGTGAGTGACGAGCCGCTCCACGACCTCGAGCACGTGGCTCGTGAGGAAGATCGTCATCGCGCCGCGCGCGACGAGGTCCTGCAGCATCCGCCGGATCCCGGCGACCGCGACCGCGTCGATCCCCTCGAACGGCTCGTCGAGGAAGAGGAGCTGCGGGCCGTGGATGAGCGCGCACCCGAGCGCCAGCTTCTTCTTCATCCCGTGGCTGTACTCGCCGACGAGCTTCCCCGCGTCCTCGGCGAGCTCCAGCGCGGCGAGCAGCTCGTCCGTGCGCCGCGCCGCCTCGCGTCGCTCGAGGCCGTAGAGCTGGCCGTGGATCCGGAGCTGCTCCGCGCCCGAGAGCCGCTCGAACAGCGCGAGGCCGTCCGGGACGACGCCGATCCGGCGCTTCACGTCGAGGCCGTCCCGCGACAGGTCGACGCCGAGCACGCGCGCGCGGCCCGCGCTCGGCGCGAGCAGGCCGGTGAGCATCTTGATGGTCGTGCTCTTCCCCGCGCCGTTCGGGCCGAGGAAGCCGTAGAACGCGCCGGTGGGGACGGAGAGCGCGAGGTCCTGCACCGCCGGCCTGCCGTCGAAGAGCCGGGTGAGGCCCTGCGTCTCGATCGCGTCCATGTCCGCGGGATCTTAGTGCCGACCGGTCGCTTCTGCGCGCCGGTCGGCCGCGACCGCGGCTAGTGAACCTCGGCGGGCGCCGCGTCGTCCGCCTCGAAATAGAGGAAGCGGACGCCCATCCCGCGCAGCGCGAGCGGCCCCCGCTCGGCGACCGGGGTGCGACCGAGGAGATGGCAGACGTACCGGACCTCGGCGACCGCGCTCATCTCGCCCGACTCCGCGGGGAACGTGATCCGGACCTGGGAGCCGATCGGCTGCGGCGCGCGCGTCTCGACGAACATGCCGCCCTCCGAGATGTTGCGGGCGATGCCGAGCCCCATCCCGCGCTCCCCCTCGAGGTAGACGCGAAACACCTTGTCGAGGCGCGTCGCGTCCCTGCGCTCGTGTGCCTCGGGGATTCGCGCGTCCTTGCGGGTGAAGAGCATGTCCGCCTCCGGTGCCGCCGCCCTACGACGTCCCGGAGGATATCTGGTGGTTGGATGTAGTCAAAAATCTGACCTTGCCCCATATGTCGGTGACACCTCCGGCGGCATACGAACGGGACCTCCTCCGCCTCCGGCGGGTAGACTCGGCGTTCACCCTGGGCTCACTGGCGAGCTGCCGCGGCGCGGCCCCAGACAAAGGATCACGTGATGTCGTTCGTCAGGGCCCTCCTCCCGCTCGTCGCCCTCCTCGCCTCCCCCGCGCTCGGCGCGACGTTCGACGACCTCGCCGCGAAGGCCCAGAAGGTCGAGGCGCTCGAGCCGTTCCTCGCGCGCTACGTCGGGCGGTGCACCGATCCGTTCGAGCGGGCGACCTGCGAGCGGAACGTCGCTTCGGCCCGCAGATCCGTCCACGGGAAGACGTTCACGGTCCGCGTGAGCGACGCCGCGCAGCTCGTCCGCCCGTCGCTCGAGGGCGACGACCGGTTCGTGCTACTGCTCACGCCCTTCGTGGACGGCGGCGGCGGGGTCGCGCTCACGCACGGCGCCCCGTCGAGGCAGGACGCCGCGGGCCACCCGATCGTTGGCCTCATCCCCATCCGCGGGAAGCTCGCCCCCGGCACCATGGAGCTCGAGTTCCAAGGGCCGTTCCGGACCGGCGCCATCGAGCTCGAGATCGTCTTCACGCCGGAGAAGGCGTGGAGGCTCCGGCGCAAGGGCGAGCCCCGCGACGTCGAAGGCGTCGCGGCGCGCTTCCTCGCGGTGCGCGTCCTCGACGCGCGCACCGGGAAGGAGATCGCGTCGAGGATGCTCTAGGACTACTGCCGACCGCCGACCGGCACCGCGATGAAGACCGCGGAGTCTCCGCGGCGGACGCGCATGAGGGCCATGTCGCCCTCCTTCATCTTGGCGAGCGCGGCGGCGACGTCCTCGACCTTCTTCACGGGCTGGCGGTTCACCTCGAGGATCACGTCACCCTGCCGGACGCCGGCGCGCTGCGCCGGACCGCCGTCGACGACCTCGGCGACGAGGACGCCCTCGTCGGCGGGCACGCCGAGCTGCCGCGCGATCTGCGGGTTCATCGGCGCGAGCGAGACGCCGAGCTTCGCGCTCTTGTTCGCCGGCGTGGCACTCTCGCCCTTCTCGTCCTCGCCCTCGCCGGCGGAGGCCTGTCCCTCGTCCTCTGGCCGCTGCGCGACCTTGAACTGGAGCTGCTTCTTCTCGTTCCCCTTGCGCAGGACGCCGAGCGTCACCTGCTCGCCCGGCGGCACGAGCGCGACTGAGCGGGTGAGCTGACCCGCCGACTCGACCGGCTTCCCGTTCAGCGAGACGACGAGATCTCCGGCCTGCATGCCGCCCTTCGCGGCCGGGCCACGCGGGACGACGTTCTGCACGAGGGCGCCCTTCATCCCGGGCGTGAGTCCGAAGCCCTGGGCGAGGTCGGGCGTGAGATCCGACACCTGCACGCCGAGGTAGCCGCGCGTGACCTTGCCCTTCTCGCGGAGCTGCGGCAGGAGCGACTTCGCGAGGTCGATGGGCACCGCGAAGCCGATGCCCTGGCCGATGTCGGGCCGGACGATGGCCGTGTTGATGCCGACCACCTCCCCGCGCAGGTTGAAGAGCGGCCCGCCTGAGTTACCGGGGTTGATCGCGGCGTCCGTCTGGATGAAGTCGTCATAGGTGCCGCCCGGGTTGATGCCGGAGCGGTGCTTCGCCGAGACGATGCCGAGCGTCGCCGTGTCGCGCAGGCCGAGCGGGCTGCCGAGCGCGAGCACGAAGTCGCCCTGGCGGAGCGCGTCGGAGCTGCCGAGCATGACCGTGGGCAGGTCCTTCGGCGGGTTCTTGAGCCTGATGATCGCGACGTCCGTGAGCTGGTCCTTCCCGATGACGGTCGCGACGAACTGGCGGCCGTCGGAGAGCATCACCTGGATGTCGGTCGCGTCCTTCACGACGTGGTTGTTCGTGAGGATGAAGCCCTCCGCGTTGAGGACGAAGCCCGATCCGAGCGACTGGCCGCGGAACTCCTGCGGCCCCTCCGGCATCGGCCGCCCGAAGTAGCGCTCGAAGAAGTCCTCGAACCCCTCCGGCGCGCGCGGTCCCCGGGGACCGGGGCCGCGCGAGTGCTTCGTCACCGTGGTCGTCGAGATGTTCACGACCGCTGGCTTGAGCCGCTCGATGAGCGGCGCGAGCGATGCCTGCATCGGCACCTGCGCCTCGGGCACGCCGGCCGCGGGGGCCTGGGTCGCCGCCTCGCGGAACAGCGCCTCGCGGCCTCCGCCCGCCGCGGGCGGCGCCTGCGGGCCGGTTGCGGCGTGGCCGTCGCGCGAGCACGCGAGCACGACCGCGGCGAGGCCGAACGCCAAGGTTTTACGGATGGTGTGCATGGTGTGATGCATCATGGGTGTCCCCGCTCCTGGGGTGGTGGAAAGATCCTGTCGCGACACGTTGACGCGCGAGCGTGGATTCTATTCCCGCCGGCGCGACCGTCGCGGTCGACGAACGGGTGCGGCGGGTCAAGCCTGCGCAAGACGACCGACCCTCACCCGCGCGGGGCGCAGGATCCGGTCGCCGATCCGATAGCCGGCCCTCACCTCCTGTACGACGATCCCGTCCTGCTCGGCGCTCGCGACGGCGACCGTGTCGACCGCCTCGGCGACGTGCGGGTCGAACGGCTGGCCCGCGACGGAGATGCGGACCGCGCCGATCGCGGCGATCCGCTTGTGCAGCGCGGCGAGCGAGAGCCGCACCCCGTCGGCGAGGCTGCGCAGCGCGTCGCCCTCGCCGTCCCCCGCGCCGCCCACGGCCGCGAGCGCCCGCTCGAGATCGTCGGCCGCCTCGAGCAGCGCCTGCGCGACGCGCGCCTGCTCCGCCTCGATGACGCGGGCCTTCTCCCGCTCCGTCCGGCCGCGGAACGCCTTGTTGTCCTCGAGCAGCGCCGCGTACGCGCGCGCCAGCTCGTCGATGCGGGCGCCCTGCTCGGCGATCTTCCGGTCGCGGTCGTCGGGCTCAGGCGCCTGCGGCTCCTCCTGCGCGTCGGGGGCGAGCGGCTCCCCCTCGGGCGTGAAGCGGCGGCGATCCGTCACCTTGACCTGCGCCTCGTCCCCGGCAGCGGATCCGCCCCGGCGTTCATCGGACATGCGGGTTCGACCTCCGGCGGCGAACCTAAGCACCTGCCCGGGCGTGTCAAACGGGCCGTCGCGCCTGCGATCACGGTCCGGGCGAGTGGCCCCCCGGCGGCTCGCCCGGAACGTCGACGGAGGTGCCTTCCCGGTCGCGGATCTGCACCCCCGCAGCGCGCAGGCTGTAGAAGAGGAGCCAGCGCTCGGACGGGGAGAGGCTCCCGGGCGGGAGCGCCCGATCGATCTCGTCGAGCGTCAGCGTCCCTCGGCGGATGCCGAGCTGGAAGAGGGCCTTGCGCGCCTCGTGGCTCTCGGAGCCGGTCCTCACCCCTCGTCGTCCTTCGGCGCCGTGCCCGCGACCGCCTGGGGCTGGACCCACGACGCCCGCCCCTCTTGCGCGGCGGCGGGGTGGTTCGGGTTCTCCGGCGGCGCCTCGGCGTGGCCGCGGCTGTCGATCGTCTCCGGCCGGACGACCTTCGGGCCCCAGAGCCGCTGGATCTCCTCCTCCTCGACGACCTCTGCGGTGAGCAGGCGCGCCGCCATCATCCCGAGCTTGTCGCGGTGCTGGCGGACGAGGTCCCGGGCGCGCTCCTGCGCCTCGACGACGAGCGTCTGGACCTCGCGGTCCACCTCGAGCGCGGTCTGCTCGGAGTAGACGCGGGTCTCGAGCCCCTTCACTCCGAGGAAGGTCGGTCCGTGCTCGTCGCCGAGCGACACCGGACCGAGCGCCACGCTCATCCCGTAGTCGCGCACCATCATCCGGGCGAGCCCCGATGCGTGCTGGATGTCGTTCGAGGCGCCGGTGGAGGGCTCGCCGAAGACCTCCTCCTCCGCGACGCGGCCGCCCATGAGGCCGGCCATGCGGTCGAGCAGCTCGCTCCGCGTGAGGAGGTAGCGATCCTCGATCGGCAGCTGGAGCGTGTATCCGAGCGCACCGAGGCCGCGCGGGATGATCGAGACCTTCGAGACGCGGTCGGCGTAGGGGAGCAACCACGAGACGAGGGCGTGGCCGGACTCGTGGAACGCGACGATCTCCTTCTCGCGCTCGTTGATTCGGCGGCTCTTCTTCTCGAGCCCCGCGACGACGCGCTCGATCGCCTCCTCGAACTCGTACCGCGTGACGGCGTTCTTGTTCCGGCGCGCGGCGAGGAGCGCCGCCTCGTTCACCACGTTCGCGAGGTCGGCGCCCGCGAAGCCCGGCGTCCGGGCGGCGATGGCGCGCAGGTCCACGTCCGGGCCGAGCTTCACGTTCTTCGCGTGGATTTGGAGGATCTTCTCGCGGCCGCGCTTGTCGGGGCGATCGACGAGCACCTGCCGGTCGAAGCGGCCCGGGCGCAGGAGCGCGGGGTCGAGGATCTCCGGCCGGTTCGTCGCGCCCATGATGATGACCCCGGCGCGCGCGTCGAAGCCGTCCATCTCGGCGAGGAGCTGGTTCAAGGTCTGCTCGCGCTCGTCGTGGCCTCCGAGCATCCCGGAGTTCCGCGACTTACCGAGGGCGTCGAGCTCGTCGATGAAGACGATGCACGGCGCCTTCTGCATGGCCTGCGCGAAGAGGTCGCGCACGCGCGCGGCGCCGACGCCCACGAACATCTCGACGAACTCGGAGCCGGAGAGCGAGAAGAACGGCACGCCCGCCTCCCCCGCCGTCGCGCGGGCGAGGAGCGTCTTGCCGGTGCCGGGCGGCCCGACGAGGAGCACGCCCTTCGGGATCCGGCCGCCGAGGCGGCGATACTTCTCCGGCGTCTTCAGGAACTCGACGATCTCTTGCAGTTCCTCGACCGCCTCGTCGATGCCCGCGGCGTCCTCGAACGTGACGCCGGTGTCCGGCTCCATGTGGACGCGCGCCCGCGTCTTTCCGAACGCCATGACGCCCGGCGGGCCCTGCCCCATCTGGCCCGACATGCGCCGCATCATCCAGGCCCAGAACAGGAGCCCGAGCGCCACAGGGGCGATCCAGATCCAGAACAGATCGCCCATCCCACCGCCCGCGACGGCGTCGTAGGGGATGCCCGCCTTCTCGATCTCCGGCACGAGGTCGTTCCCTCCGCCGGGGATGCGGGTCGCCATGTAGGGGAGCGCCTGGCCGCCCTTGTCCGCCTCGCCGCCCACACCCTTCGGAATGCCGCGCACCCACTCCGGGCCGATGACGACCTTCTCGAGGGATCCTTGCCGGATCATGTCCTTGAACTGAGAGTACGGAACGCGACGGACGCCGACGTCCTGGAACGCGCGGAACAGGAAGACGGCGAGCGCGATGAGCACGAGCCACGCCGCCGGCGACGCCAGCGGGATCCTCGGCTGGCCCCGCCCACGCTCGGCTCGCTGCCCCTGGGCCTTCTTGTCGTCCGCCGGCACGGAGCCTCCCCACACCCTTCCCGAGCAATCTGTGCACGGCGGGGGGGCGGGCAATGGGCTGCGGCGGGACGGGCCGGGCGAGACGTGCCTCCCGGAGGGGCACGCGCTCCGGGCCTCGCGGCCTGCGAGCCCCCGCGTGCGCCGCTAGAGCCCGAGCAGCTTCGCGATGCTCTTCTCGTCGGCGGGCGGGAACTCGTACTGGTCGAGCTCCTCGGGGCGCACCCAGCGATGGGTGTGGACGCGCACGTGCTTGATCGGCCCCGACACGAGCCGGCAGCGATACACGCAGAAGTCGATGTCGTAGCCTTCGTACGCGTGCTCGACGTGGATGCAGCGATCGCCCACGACGACCGTGATCCCCATCTCCTCGTTCAGCTCGCGCGCGAGCGCCGCCTCATCCGTCTCGCCCGTCTCGACGCGTCCGCCAGGAAACTCCCACAGGAGCGGCAGCGACGCCGTCGGGGGGCGCTGCGTGATGAGGTAGCGGCCGTCCTGCTCGATCATCGCTCCGACCACCCGGATCTTGCGCCGCATGTACGTCTCCCTCGCCTCCCGTGCCCGCGCCCCACCCGGTACCTCGGCAGTGTTCTCGCGCGGCGACGGCCGGTGAATTGTAGAATCGGCGGCACATGCCGTCCATCCGCTTCCTGGGCGCGGCAGGAACGGTCACCGGGTCGCGCTTCCTCATCGAGTGGGGCGCGTCCAGGGTGCTCGTCGATGCCGGGCTGTTCCAGGGCCAGAAGGAGCTTCGGCTCCGCACCCGCGCGCCGTGGCCCGTCGAGCCCGCGTCGATCGACGCGGTCCCCGACGCCGGCCGGCTCGAGGAGATCGCGCTGTGACCGCCGCGCCTGCGCTGCCCGGCCGGACGGCGCTCGTGCTCTCGGGCGGAGGCGCGCGGGGAGCGTACGAGGCGGGCGTCCTGCGCTACCTGCGCGGCGAGTTCGCCGCAGCGCTCGGGGCGCAGCCGCGGATCGACGTCGTCTGCGGGACCTCGATCGGCGCCGTGAACGCCTGCTTCCTCGCCGCCCACGCGGACCGCCCCGAGCTGCAGGGCGAGGCGCTCGTGGAAGTCTGGCGCTCGCTCCGGCTCGAGGACGTCTTCCACTGGAGCGCGCTCAGGCTCGCGGCGCTGCCCGTGTACGTCTGGCGGCAGCTGCGCGCGACGCGGCTCCGGCAGGTCTCGTGGCGCATCTCCGACTTCCTCTGGCCGGAGGCGCTCTCGCGCGTCGTCGAGCGGCGGGTCGACTGGGACCGGCTCCACCGGAACCTCCGCGAGGGCCACCTGCACGCGCTCACCGTCAGCGCCACCGACCTCGGCACCGGGCGGGCGGTCGTCTTCGTCGAGACGCGCGGGCCGCTCCCGCGCTGGAGCCGCGACCCGCTCGTCGAGGTGCGCGCACGCCACATCGGTCCCGAGCACGCCCTCGCCTCGGGCGCGATTCCCCTGCTCTTCCGGCCGGTGCAGATCGAGGGTTCCTGGTTCGTCGACGGGTCGGTCCGCCAGAACGTGCCGCTCGCGCCGGCGATCCGGCTCGGTGCGGAGCGGATCCTCGTCATCGCGCTGCGCCAGCAGGCGCGCACGGTCGCCCCGCCGCTCCCCCCGACCGCCGAGCCGCCCACGACGGCGGCGCTGCTCGGCCGGATCCTGAACGCGCTCCTGCTCGACCACACCGACTACGATCTCGAGCGGCTGCGCCGCATCAACGCGATCGTCGCGCAGGGGCGGCGCGCCTTCGGCCCCGCGTTCGCCGACTCCCTCGCCGCGATCTCCACGGACGGTGACGCGACGCCGATGCGCGAGGTAAAGGACCTCGTCATCCGGCCGTCGCGCGACGTCGGCGTGCTCGCCCGCGAGCACGCCGAGCGGCGCGTGCGCCACGTGCGGCGTGGCACGCTCGCCTCGCGCCTCCTCCGCCGCGCGGCCGCGGACGCCGAGGCCTCGCAGGACGGCGCCGCCGACCTCGCGAGCTACCTGCTCTTCGACCGCGACTACGCCGAGGATCTCGTCGCGCTCGGTCACGAGGACGCGCGCCGCATGCAGCCCGAGCTCCTCCAGTTCTTCGCGCCGGACGAGGCGATCGCCGAGCCGGATGCGCGCAGCGCCTGACGGACGGACGCGATGCTCGGCGGGCCGACCCTCCTCGACGGCGCCATGGGGACGGCGCTCCTCGCGCGCGGGCTTCCCGCCGGAGCGCTCCCGGAGGAGTGGGTCCTCTCGCGCCCGCAGGAGATCGCGCGGGTCCACGCGGACCACGCCGCGGCGGGCGCGCGGGTCCTCCTCACGTGCACCTTCAGCTGCGCCGCGCCCCGCCTCGAAGCGCGGATGGATCCGGCGCGCATCGAGGCGCTCTGCGGGTGGGCGGAGCGGCTCGCGCGGAGCGCCTCCCGCGGCGGGCTCGTCGCGGGCGCGCTCGGCCCGACCGGCCTCGCGCCTCCGCTCGGCCCGGGCGCCGCCGCTCCGGCGCTTGCCGCCCGCTACGCGCGCCCGTTGGCCGCGCTCGCGGCGGCGGGCTGCGAGCTCCTCTGGATCGAGAGCCAGCACGATCTCGCCGAGGCGCGCGCGGCGCTCGCCGCGGCCCGCGCGACCGGCCTCCCCGCCGTCGTGACCTTCACGCTCGAGGAGCGCCACGGCCGCCTCGTCGCGCCGGGCGCCGCGTCCGCGGTCGAGTGGCTGCGCGCCGTCGAGGCGGAGGGCGCCGCTGCGGCGGGGGTGAACTGCGTCTTTCCCGGCCCGGCCCTCGACGCGCTCGCGCGCGAGGCCGCGCCGCGGCTGCGCATCCCGCTCGTCGTGAAGCCGAGCGCGGGGCTCCCCGGCGCGGTCGCGACGCCGGCCGGCTTCGCGGCTGCGCTCCGGCCGGTGATCGACGCGGGGGTGCGGCTCGTGGGCGGCTGCTGCGGCGCCGGGCCGGACCACCTGCGCGCGCTCGCCGGGGCGCTCGCCTCGGCCCGAGGCTAGACGGGCTGCGCCTGCGGGTAGGACCCGAGGACGTGCAGCCGGTCGACGCGCGCGCGGACTCCGGCGAGCGCGGCCGCCGCCTCGGCGTCGGTCCGGTGGCGCTCGAAGTCGATGAAGAAGACGTAGTGCCCGAGCGCCTCCTTCATCGGACGGCTCTCCACCTTGGAGAGGTTGATCTTCCAGCGGGCGAACTCTCCGAGCACGTCGTAGAGGCCGCCCGGGCGGTCGCGGTCGAGCGTGAAGGCGATGCTCGTCCGGTCCCGCCCGGTGGGCGCCTCGTCGGCCTGGGCGAGGAGGACGAAGCGGGTGACGTTCTCCAGCACGTCCTGGATCGACTCGGCGAGCACGACGAGGCCGAAGCGCTGCGCGGCCGCGCGCGAGCCGATCGCCGCGGCCTCGGGCTCGCCTTCCGCGACCTTGCGCGCGGCGTCGGCGGTCGACTGCGACGGCTCGAGCGACACGCCCGGGAGCCGCTCGCGCAGGAACCGGCTGCACTGCCCGATGGGCTGCGGGTGCGAGAGGACGCGCTTCACGTCGCCGAGCCGGGTGCCGGGGCGCGCGAGCAGGTGCTGGTGCACCGGGAGCAGGACCTCGCGACGGATGAGCGGGCCGGGCTCGTGCACGAGCAGGTCGAGGTTCGCGCCGACGCTCCCCTCGATGGAGTTCTCGATGGGGAGCAGGGCCCCCTCCACCTCGCCGCGGCGGAGCGCGTGGTACGCGTCCGCGAAGGTGGGGTACGGCGCCGGCTCGTCGCCGCGCGACAGGTCGCAGCGCGCGACGGCCTCCTCGCTGAAGGTGCCGGGGGGGCCCAGGTACGCGATTCGCATGGCCGACGGTCTTATCACGCGGAAGCCGACGTCGCGTCCGAGACGTGCGTCGAGGAACGCCGCGGCGACCAACCATGGCCCCGGCGGGCCGGTCGGCGCAGCCTCCGGGAGCGATCCTCGCTCAGCCCTGCATCGCCGTGGGCGCCGCGAGCGACTCGATCGCGGAGAGGAGCTCGCCCATCCCGAAGGGCTTGAAGAGCACGAGGTCGACGCCCGGCAGCCTGCGCAGACTCGAGGCGCGCACGCCGGTCGTCACGACGACTCGCACGCCCGCGAGCGCTGGATCCGCCCGGATCTCTGCGAGCACCGTCGCGCCGTCCGTGTCCGGGAGCATGAGGTCGAGCACGACCACGTCCGGCCGGCGCGCGCGCGCCGAGTCGAGCGCGGCTGCGCCGCTCGCGGCTTGCTCGACGTCGTAGCCGACGCTCGAGAGGACGTCCGACACGACATCGCGCTGCAGATCGTTGTCGTCGACGACGAGGACGCGGATGGGGCTCATCGGCGACCTTAGAGCGTCGCGACGAGGGGCGGGAGAGCCCTCACGTGGTCGAGGAGATGGTCCGACCCTGCCGAGGCCAGCGTCGCACGGTCGCATGCGCCCCAGAGCGCACCGACCGCGATCGCGCCGGCCGCCTTGGCGGCGGTGATGTCGTGTGGCGAGTCCCCGACGAGGACCGCCTCCGTGGCGGGGCGCCCGAGCCGCGAGAGCGCGAGCAGCACCGGCTCCGGGTGGGGCTTCGCGTTGGCACAGGAATCCGCACCCACGATCGCCTGCACGTGCGGGAGGAAGCTCACGTGCCGGAGGGTCCGGAGCGCCCCGTGCTCGATCTTCGCGGTCACCACGCCGATGGGGTGCCCGGCCGCCGAGAGGTCCCGGACGACCTCGAGCGCACCCGGGAAGGCGCGGGTCCGCTCGTCATGGTTCGCGAGCCAGAACGTCCGATACCGGTGAAAGAGCGCCTCGACGTCTTCGGCGCACCGCGCGAAGGCCCCGAGCTGCGTCCGCAGCGGGGTGCCGATCCCGGAAATCCACTCGGCCTCGGTGGGGCATCGGCCGTAGCCCTCGAACGCGTGCCGGACCGCCTCGAGGATGAAGGGGACGGTGTCGACGAGCGTGCCGTCGAGGTCGAAGAGGACGGCGATGGGGCGGGTGCGCGCCAAGGGGAGCGGGATGATAGTGCAAAATCCCAGTTGCATCCGCGGACCCGTGCCTAACTTTGGAAGGCGATGACGGGCGCGGCGATCGTGCGCTGGGAGAGCGCTGAGGCGGACGTCCTGGCGGTCTACGGGGCGTTCGACGGCGCGTCCGCGTGGGCGCTCCGGAACGCCATGGACGAGTCCCCGGCGAGGGACTTCGTCGTGGACCTCACGCACGCGATCGAGACCTGCGACTTCGCGGCGGCGCTGCTCGCGACATGGTCGCGCGCGCGGCGCAGCACGAAGCGGGTCCGCTTCCGGGCCGAGACGCCGGAGCAGGCGGCGCTCCTCGCGGCGCACGGGCTCGACGTGCTCGACGAGGACGACGCCGACGCGCTCGCGTTTCCCTTCCTCCCCCCGCCTCGCTCTGCGTCTCCGTCGGGCGCGCCGGCGTAGGTAGCCTCGCTCACTCGAGGAGCCCCGCCGCGGCGAGGAACGGTACTCTTGCGTCATGGATCTCGGGCTCACGGGCAAGGTCGCGGTGGTGACGGGAGGGAGCCGCGGAATCGGCCGGTCGATCGCGCTCGCCCTCGCGCGCGAGGGAGCGCGGGTCGCGATCGGCGCGCGCGGCGCCGAGGCGATCGACGCGACGCTCCGCGAGCTGCGCGCCGCGGGCCCCGGGCCGCACGCCGGGATCGCCTGCGACCTCACGACCGCGGAGGGCGTGGACGCGCTCGTCGCGGGCGCCGTCGCGGCGCTCGGCGGCGTGGACCTCCTCGCCGCGAACGTCGGCGGCTCCGGCGCGCGCTCGCTCGCCGACGCGTCCGAGGCGGACTTCCGGGCGGTGCTCGAGCGGAACCTCTTTCCTGCGCTCCGGTCGAGCCTGCGTGTCCTGCCGGAGCTGCGCCGGAGCGGCGGCGGCGCCATCGTGCTCGTCGCGTCCGTCTGGGGGCGCGAGGCGGGCGGCGGCCCCTCCTACAATGTCGCGAAGGCGGCGGAGGTGAGCCTCGCGAAGGCGCTCGCGCGCGACCTCGCCGTCGAGGGCATCCGCGTGAACAGCGTCGCGCCAGGCTCGATCGAGTTCCCCGGCGGCAGCTGGGAGAGGCGGCGCCGCGCCGATCCCGAGGCGATCGCCGACTTCGTGCGCCGCGAGATCCCGGGCGGCCGGATGGGACGGCCGGAGGAGGTGGCCGACGTAGTCGCGTTCCTGCTGTCGCCGCGCGCCTCGTGGGTGAACGGCGCATGCTGGGTCGTGGACGGCGCGCAGAGCCGCGCGTTTTGACGGCGGGCGTGCGGGCGAGCGTCGGGCCTTGAAGCCCCCGCGACTCCCTGCTGTCATGCGCCGATGCTCGATCGCCTGAGAGACCTCTTCCGCTCCGCCGCCGTCGCCCGCGACCTCACGCGCGGGATCAAGGCCTACAAGGAAGGCCAGCTCGCCGAGGCGCGCGCGGCGGTCGACGCGGTGTGCGCAGCGACCGACGCGGTCGGCGCGAGCGAGAGCCAGCGAATGCACCGGCTCTCCGTCCGCGTCATCGCGGTCACGCTCCGCGCGGAGGTCGCCGCGAAGCAGGGCGACGACGGCGTCGCGCGCGCCTCGATCGACGAGGGGTTCGCGCTCTGGGCCGAGGCTCGGCAGCGCGGCGTGAAGATCGGCCCCCGCAGCATCGAAGCCTTCGCGGACTGGGAGAAGTGGGCGCGCGAGTGGCGCGGGCGCTAGAACGATCGCCGCGAACCCCGGCTGAACGTCGTGCCTCCTGAGGAGGAGCCGGGGGGCGCGGAAGCCCGTCAGGCGCCACTTTCAGCGTGCAGCGGGAGCGCGCCCCCGCTACTCCCGAAGCGAGATGCGCCGAGGACTCATCGCGGGGACCGCCGCCGTCGTCGTCGCGCTCGCCGTCGGGATCGGGGTGTCGCGCATCGCGAGCGATCCGCTCGCCGCGCTCCCGCGCGAAGCGACGTCGCGGGTCGCCGTCGTCGAGGAAGCGCTCGAACCGTGGCAGGGACGAACGCTCCTGCACGTGGCGCTCGAGGGCGAAGCGGTGGGACGCGTGCGCTTCGTCGTGAGCCTTCCCGACCCGATGCCACCCGGTCGCCTGCCGCTCGTCGTCATCCTCGGCGGGCTGCGCGGCGGCTCGGACAGCATCCGGGAGATCGCGAACGTCTCCGGCGATCCGGGCCCGAACGCGTTCGTCGGCTATGACTGGCCGCTTCCGTCGCGCGAGCCCGGGACGGGCGAGATCGTGCGCCGCCTGCCGGAGTTCCGGCGGAAGGTCCTCACGGTTCCCGGGCAGGTGGATGCGATCCTCGCTTGGGCGTCGCGGCAGGCCTGGGCGGATCCGGACCGCGTGAGCCTGCTCGGCTTCTCGCTCGGCGCGTTCGTCGTTCCCGCCGCGCAGCGGCTCGCGCAGGATCGCGGCGCGTCGGTGCGCTGGACGATCCTCGGCTACGCGGGCGCACCGATCGGCGCGGTGATCGCGGGGCACCCGAAGGCCGGGCCTCCCTGGATCCGCCCGGCGCTCGGTACGGCGGCCGATCTGCTCCTGCGCCCGGTCGAGCCGTCGCATCACCTGCCGCACCTGCGCGGGCGGTTCCTCGTCCTCCGCGCCGCGAACGACCGCCTCATCGTCCGCGCCGCGGCGGAGCGGTTCGCGGAGCTCACCCCTGAGCCGCGCACCGTCGTCCGGATCGAGGGCGACCACATGGGGCTCGGCGACAAGTGGAAGCTCCTCGCGCACGTCATCGACGTGAGCCGCTCGTGGCTCCTCGAGCAAGGGGCGATCGACCCGGCGCGCAGCGGGACTGTGCACGGCCGCGTCGGGTGGTGATCCGGTCGCCGTGGCGTTCCCGATCTTCAGCGCCGCGCACCTCGCCATCCTCGCTGCGGTCCCGCTCGCCGCAGCGGCGCTCACCGCGATCGCCCGGCGCCGCCCCGACGCGGCGCGGCCCATCCGACTCGCGCTCGCGGCGGCGATCGCGCTCGACGAGCTCGCCTGGTACGGGCACGCCGCCGCGAGCGGATGGGTGCACCCGCCCCACGGCCTCCCGCTCGATCTCTGCGACGTCGTGGTCTGGCTCACGGTCTGGGCCCTCGTCGCACCGCGCCCCCGGCTGCTCGAGGTCGTCTACTACCTCGGCCTCGCGGGGTCCGGGATCGCGCTCGTCACGCCCGACGTGGGCGCGGAGCTCGAGTCCTATGCAGGCGCGAAGTTCTTCCTCGCTCACGGCGGCGTCGTGGCCGCGATCCTGTTCCTCGTCTGGACCGGCGCCCTCCGGCCGCGCCCGGGCGCGTGGCGGCGCGTGTTCCTGTACGTGAACGCGTACGCCGCGATCGTGGCGCTGTTCGACGCGCGCTTCGGCACGAACTACATGTACCTCCGCGCGAAGCCGGAGTCGGGGACGCTGCTCGACCTGCTCGGGCCCTGGCCCTGGTACATCGTCGCGGCCGAGCCGGTGGCGCTCCTCCTGCTCTGGGTCCTCGAGCTTCCCTTCCGACCACGTCGCCGCACCTCGTAACACCTCGCGCGAACCCACCGTCTTGGGTACGCTCACGCGGACAAGGGGGTACTCCGTGAGCGAGAAGGACGTCGCGGCCGAGGGAGCCGCGTTGCAGTTCGATACGGCCGAGCTCTCCGACGGCCCGCGCGGCGAGGTGACCTGCGGGATCTGTCAGGGCAAGGTGGCCGACGCGTACTTCCAGGTGAACGGCGCGATCGCCTGCCCCGTGTGCAAGGACGGGGTCGTGGCGGCGCGCACGGGTGGCTCGCGCGCGCGGCGGGTGCTCGGGGCCGGTGGGCTCGGGCTCCTCGCCGCCATCGGCGGCGCGGCGGTCTGGATCACCATCGTGCGCGTCACCCACTACGAGATCGGGCTCGTCGCGATCGGCGTGGGCTTCCTCGTCGGCGCGGCGGTGCGGCGCGGCTCGGGTGGGCGGGGCGGCTGGCCGTACCAGACCCTGGCCGTCGTCCTCACCTACGCCGCGATGGTGGCGTACTACGTGCCGTACGTCGTCGAGGGGATGGCGAAAGATGCGGCGCAGAGCGAGGCTGACGCCCCACCCGCGCCGGCGGCCGATGCTCCGTCCGAGGCGGCGGGCGCGGCGAAGGCCGGGGGCGACGCGGCCGAGCCCGAGCCCGCGCCGGAGATCGGCTTCGTCGGGATCGCGCTCGCCCTCGCCGTCGTCGTCGGGATCGCGTTCGCTGCTCCGTTCCTCGCCGGCGCGGAGAACATCATCGGGATCCTGATCCTCCTCTTCGCGCTGTACGAGGCGTGGAAGCTCAACCGCCGGCAGGAGCTCGCGGTGACGGGGCCGTTCCAGGTCGCGCCGAGCGAGGCGGCCTCTCCGGCCGCGACGGCGTGAGCGCCGCCGCGCCGGCCGTCGCGGAGCGGTGCCGCGGCTGCGGCACCGAGGTGCCGCCCTCCTTTCTCGCCTGCCCGGCGTGCCACGCGCTCGTGCACGCCGCGCGCCTGAAGGAGCTCGCCGCGCAGGCCGAGGCCGCGGAGGCGGCGCGCGACGTCACGGGCGCTCTGGCGCGCTGGCGCGAGGCGCTCGCGCTCGTGCCCGAGTCGTCGCGGCAGCACGAGGGCATCGGGGCGCGCCTCGCCCGCCTCTCGGCGCAGCTCGACCGGGAAGGCGGGGCGCCCGCCGCGCCCGCGGCGGTGACGCACCGCGGCCGCTGGGCCGGAGGTGCGGTCGCTACGGGGGCGCTCTTCCTCTGGAAGCTCAAGTTCCTCCTCATCGGCGTCCTCTCGAAGGCGAAGCTGCTCGTGCTCGGCCTCACGAAGGCGACCACCCTCTTCTCGATGCTGTTCGCGCTGAGCGCGTACTGGGCCGCGTGGGGGTGGCGGTTCGCGGCGGGGCTCGTCGCGATGATGTACGTGCACGAGCTCGGGCACGTCGCGGCGCTGCGCCGGTACGGCATCCCCGCCTCGGCTCCGATGTTCGTCCCGGGCGTCGGCGCGTTCGTCCGACTGCACCAGCGCCCCGCCCGCGCCGGCGAGGACGCCCGGATCGGCCTCGCCGGGCCGGTCTGGGGGCTCGCCGCGACCGTCGCCGTCTACGCCGCGGCCCGCGCGACGGGGTGGCCGAGCCTCTACGCGGTGGCGCACACCGGCGCGTGGCTGAACCTCTTCAACCTGCTGCCGGTGTGGCAGCTCGACGGCGGCCGCGCGTTCGCCGCGCTCTCGCGCCTGCATCGCGCCGTCGTCGCGGTCGCGCTGCTCGGGGCGTGGCTCGTCGGGCGGGACGGGTTCGTGATGGTCCTCGCGGCCGTCGCGGCGGCACGCGTCTTCGAGCGCACGAGCCCGACCGAGCCGGATCGCCCGGTCCTCGCCTGGTACGTGGCGACCGCGCTCGCGCTGGCCGGGCTCTCGGTGCTGAGCGCCGCCGGGGCGGCGGGAGGGGCCTGAGCGCGGGGCGCGCGCGTTCAGGCGGTCCGCTTCGGCCTTTCGCGCACCTCGCGCTCGGCCCGGTACCAGTGCTCCTCGTGGCTGCCCTCGGGGCAGCCGCTCTCCTGCCAGATCTCGTAGGCGCGGGCCGCGATCTCCGCGGCCGCCGGCGCTCCGCCCGGCGCCGATGCCGGCGCAGGACCTCGCTTGGTCTGGATCCCGGCCGGTGTTCTCTGCGCCGTCTGCGTCTTCGCCATCGCTTTCCTCCGCGTCAACAGGTCGCCTGCACTATTGGTGTACGCCCCGGCGGCCCGGATGCGCAAGCGGGCGCTCCTGCACGCCCGCGCACGCCGCGAGCGAAGCCCGCGAGAACAGACTCGTAATCCTTCGCCTGTCCCGCGGACGCGGGCCACGCCATCGGTCGATGGTTCGACTCGGCCCACTTCCCGCCGCGAGTGTAACCCTCACCTGTGAGTCAACCGGCAAGACCCTGTCGCACGGCGTGTCGGTGCGGCGTGGGACTGCGGGTGCGGGGTGGCACGCGGTATTAGGGGGGGCCGCTTCCTGGGGGACTCATGACAACTACGACTCGTTCCGCACTCGCGGGGGTCCTCACCCTCGCGCTCGCCGGCTGTGGCGGAAGCTCGACGGAGCCGCCGCCCCCCGCGGCGGTCGACGCCGCCCGCTCGACGCTGGTCGCGGCGCCGCCGGAGGCGATCGCGGATGGCGTCGCGGCGGTGACGATCACGGCGATGGCGAAGGACGCGGGCGGCGCGCCGCTGGCCGGGCGAACGGCGGCGTTCTCCGTCATCGAGGGAGTGGCGCAGCTCTCGGCAGCGAGCGCAATGACGGGCGCTGACGGCACCACCTCGGTCACCCTCACGTCCACCCTGGCCGGGCCGAAGAGCGTCTCCGCCCTCATCGACGGCGTGGACGTGAAGGCGCATGCGACGGCGACGTTCGTCGCCGGCCCGCCGGCGGCGGTGAGCTTCACCGTTCAGCCGTCCGACACGACCGCGGGGGTCACCTTCGGCGTCGGTCTCACCGTCGCCGACGTCCACGGGAACGCGGTCGCAGGAGCGTCGGTCTCGCTCGCGCTCGAGGGCGGTCCCGACGGCGCCGCGCTCTCGGGGACGACGACTGCGACCACGTCCGCCGACGGCTCGGCCGGTCTCTCCGGCCTCTCCATCACGAAAGCCGGAGCCGGCTACGCCCTCGTCGCGACGACGGGGGCTGCGCAGGGTACGAGCAGCACCTTCGCGGTCGGGCAAGGTTCCCCGTCGCTGGCCGGCTCGCAGCTCGTCGCCAGCCCGGCCACGGTCACCGCCGGCGGCGCCGGCTCGATCGTGACGGTGACGATCGTGGACGCGTGGGGCAACGCCGTCCCGGGCGCGGTCGTGACGCTCGACTCGTCGGTTGCCGGTGACACGGTCGGGGCTCCCGGCGCAGCCGGGCTCGACGGCGTCGCGACGGGCTCCCTCGCCGGGACCGCCGCCGGCCCCCGCACCCTCACCGCGAGCGTCGGCGGGCTCCCGCTCGTCCAGACGGCGACGGTGACCGTCCTCCCAGCGGCCCCCGACGCGGCGGCCTCGTCGGCGGCCGGCCCCGCCGGAACGGTCGTCGCCGACGGCAGCGCGGCCGCAGTCGGCGCGACGATCCGCGATGCGTACGGCAACCCGGTCCCGGGCGTCGCCGTCTCCGTCGCCACGAGCGGCGGCACGCTCTCGTCGGGCAGCGCGACGACCGGCGCGGACGGCTCCGCTTCGGTCACGGTGTCCTCCACCGTCGCCGGGACCGTCACCGTCACCCTGTCCTTCGGCGGCGGATCCCTCGACGTGCCGGTCACGTTCGTGGCCGCCCCCGCGGCGGCGCTCGTGCTCTCCGGCCTGCCCGGGAGCACGACGGCGGGAAGCGCGGCAAGTGCGACCGTCACGGCGCGCGACGCGTACGGGAACGTCGCCAGCGGGTACCGCGGCACCGTCCGCTTCGGCTCGAGCGACGCTACGGCGGTGCTGCCCGCGGACTACACGTTCACCGGGATCGACGCGGGGACCCACACGTTCCCCGGGTCTATCGCGCTGCGGACCGCCGGAACGCAGAACATCAGCGTTCACGACATCGTGGCCGGCGCCCTTTCCACCACGGGTCCCAGCATCCAGGTAGCGCCGGGAGCGGCCGCCTCGCTCGCCTTCATCGTGCAGCCGACCGGTGCCGTCGCCGGCGCGGTCCTCACGCCGGCGATCGAGGTGGCGGTGCGCGACGCGTTCGGCAACACCGTGACGGCGCCGCAGACCGTCTCGCTCGCCCTCCCGGCCGGCACGCTCACGGGCACGACCTCGGCCGCGAGCGTCGGGACTGTCACCTTCGCGGGTCTCGCCGTGACCACCGCCGGCACGGGCCTCCACCTCGTCGCCTCGAGCGCCGGGCTGCCGGACGCGACGAGCGCCGCCTTCGACGTCGCGCCTGGCGCCCCGGACGCCGTCGCGAGCGACGTCGCGGCCTCGGCCGGCACGCCGACGGCGGGTGACGAGGTGACGCTCACCGCGACGGTCCGCGACGCGTACGGGAACGCCGTCCCCGACATCACCGTGACGTTCGCGGCGACGGGGACGGATAACACCCTGTCCGGCGCGGCGACGACCAGCACGAACGGCGTAGCGACGGGCACGCTCTCCTCCACGAAGGCCGAGGCGAAGACGGTGACGGCGAAGGCGGGCGCGCTGGCGCTCTCGGCGCAGCCGGTGGTGACCTTCGAGCCGGGCGCGGCGGACGCGTCCGGCTCGACGCTGGCCGCCTCTCCCACGTCGGCGCCGGACGATGGCACCTCGATCTCGCTCACCGCGACCGTCGGCGACCGGTACGGCAACCCGGTCGAGGGGGCGACGGTCACCTTCTCGTCGAGCGGGACCGCGACGTTCGTGCCGCCGACGGCTGGGACCGGCGTCGATGGGAAGGCGGCCGGGAGCGTGAGCGCGCTCGCCGCCGGCGCGCAGACCATCTCCGCCTCGGTGGGCGGGACCCGCGTCGCGCAGACGGACGTCACCTTCACCGCGGCGCCGCCGAGTCCGAGCGAGTCGACGGCGGTGGTGAGCCGCGCGAGCGTTTCGGCGGACGGAACGACCGCCGCCATCGCGACGGTGACGGTGAAGGACGGCCTGGGCCGGGCCGTACCGGGAGCGACGGTGGCGCTCACGTTCTCCCGGACCGCTCTCATCGCGCCGCCGAGCGCGGTGACGAACGGTTCGGGAGCGGCCTTCTTCGCGGTCACCTCGACACAGGCGGGGAGCGGCGCGCTCACCGCCACCGTGAACGCCGGCCCCGGTCAGGTGGTCGTCGCGCAGCAGCCGGCGCTGGAGTTCGTGACGCCGTCCTACACCATCGGCGGCGTCGTCTTCGGGCTCACCGGCGACGGCCTCGTCCTCTCGACGGCTGGCCAGCCGGACCTCACGGTTCCGGCGGGCGCGTCGAGCTTCGTCTTCGGCACGAGGGTAGCGAGCGGAACGAGCTACGCGGTCGGCGTGACGCAGCCGCCTGGGCTGGCGTGCAAGGTGCTGAACGGATCAGGGACCGTCGGGGGAGCCGACGTGATCGGGGTCCTCGTCGACTGCACGGGGCAGTGGAAGCAGGTCGCGGCGGGCGCCTACCACTCGCTCGGCATCAAGACGAACGGAGACCTCTGGGCCTGGGGGAGCAACGGCAACGGCCAGCTCGGCGACGGGACCTGGACCCAGGCGACCACCCCGAAGCTCATCGGCTCCGGGTTCGCCTCCGTCGCCGCGGGCTCCTACCACTCGCTCGCCGTCAAGACGAACGGCGACCTCTACGCCTGGGGGTACAACGGCAAAGGCCAGCTCGGCGATGGCTCCACCACGCAGGCGCGCGCGCCGGAGCTCATCGGCTCCGGATTCGCCTTCGTCGCCGCGGGCAACTCCCACTCGCTCGCCGTCAAGACGAACGGCGACCTTTACGCCTGGGGGAACAACGCCTACGGCCAGCTCGGCGACGGCTCCGCCACGCAGGCGAACGCGCCGAAGCTCATCGGCTCCGGGTTCGCCTCCATCGCCGCGGGCTACTACCACTCGCTCGCCGTCAAGACGAACGGCGACCTCTACGCCTGGGGGTACAACAACTGCGGCCAGCTCGGCGACGGCACCACCACGCAGGCGAACGCGCCGAAGCTCATCGGCTCGGGCTTCGCCTCCGTCGCCGCGGGCTCCTTCCACTCGCTCGCCGTCAAGACGAACGGCGACCTCTATGCCTGGGGGTACAACGGCTTGGGCCAGCTCGGCGATGGGACCTCGACCCAGACGAACGCCCCGAAGCTCATCGGCCCCGGGTTCGCCTCCGTCGCCGCGGGCTCCTTCCACTCGCTCGCCATCAAGGCGAGCGGCGACCTCTATGCCTGGGGAAACAACGCCTACGGCCAGCTCGGCGACGGCACCACCACGCAGGCGAGCGCCCCGAAGCTCATTGGCTCCGGGTTCGCCACTGTCGCCACGGGCTCGGACAGCTCCCACTCGCTCGCAATCAAGACGAGCGGCGATCTCTACGCCTTCGGGTACGACAATTACGGCCAGCTCGGCGACGACGGGGCCATCATGCACGTGAACGCCCCGGAGCTCATCGGCTCGGGGTTTTCCTTCGTCGCCGCGGGCAGCTCCCACTCGCTCGCCATCAAGACGAACGGCGACCTCTACGCCTGGGGGTGGAATTTCCTCGGCCAGCTCGGCGATGGCTCCACCATGCAGGCGAACGCCCCGAAGCTCATCGCAGTCGGGTTTGCCTCCGTCGCCGCGGGCTACTACCACTCGCTCGGAATCAAGACGAACGGCGACCTCTACGCGTGGGGGTACAACAACTACGGCCAGCTCGGCGACGGGACCACCACGCGGGCGAACGCCCCGAAGCTCATCGGCTCCGGGTTCGCTTACGTCGCCGCGGGATTCGCCCATTCGCTCGCCGTCAAGACGAACGGCGACCTCTACGCGTGGGGGTACAACGTCTACGGCCAGCTCGGCGATGGCTCCGTCACGCAGGCGAACGCCCCGAAGCTCATCGGCTCGGGCTTCGCCTTCGTCGCCGCGGGCTCCTACCACTCGCTCGCCGTCAAGACGAACGGCGACCTCTACGCCTGGGGGTACAACGCCTACGGCCAGCTCGGCGACGGCTCCACTACCCAGGCGAACGCCCCGAAGCTCATCGGCTCCGGGTTCGCTTCCATCGCTGCGGGCTCCTATCACTCGCTCGCCATCAAGGCGAACGGCGACCTCTACGCCTGGGGGAGCAACGGCAACGGCCAGCTCGGCGGCGGCTTCGCCTCCGTCGCCGCGGGGGCCAATCACTCGCTCGCCCTCAAGACGAACGGCGACCTGTACGCCTGGGGGTACAACGGCAGCGGTCAAATCGGCGACGGCACCACCACCCAGGCGTACGCCCCGAAGCTCATCGGCTCCGGCTTCGCTTCCGTCGCCGGGGGCGACTCCCACTCGCTCGCCATCAGGATGGACGGCGACCTCTATGCCTCGGGGTGGAACGGCAGTGGCCAGCTCGGCGACGGCCACGACTACATGTGGGCGGTGCCCATCATCGTCGGGAACCCGACGAGCCCCGCCGGGCTCAGCTACGCGCCCACCGTCGCGACGTACGTGATCGGCGTCGGGATCGCGCCCAACGTCCCGACCTGGACCGGCGCCGCCACGTTCTTCACCGTCTCGCCGGCCCTCCCGGCCGGCCTCTCGCTCGGCGCCGCCACCGGCATCGTCTCCGGGACGCCGACGATGTCGTCGCCGACGTCGAGCTACGAGATCACCGCGAGCGGCCCGATGGGAAGCACCACCGGGCTCCTCACGATCACGGTGAACTGAAGGTGCTACTCCCGGTCCGCCCGCGGGCCGCGGTTGTGACCGCCGTCGATGACCCGCGAGCGTGCCCGAACGAACGAAGGGGGCTAGCGTCGCCGCTAACCCCCCTCTGATGCATGGGCGCTGCAGGTTTCGAACATGGGCGCTGCAGGTTTCGAACCTGCGACCCCAGCCGTGTGAAGGCTGTGCTCTACCGCTGAGCTAAGCGCCCGGTGCTGCGAGGCGGCGGAGTATGTCTCCGGCCTCCGGATCTGTCAACGGAATCGGTCCTTTCCGGCGTTCCGGCGCCGGGCGCGGCTACGCGCCGTGGGACCCGCCGTTCCCGCCGCCCGGAGAGGGCGGCGTCCGCTCGCGTTCGAGCTTCTCCGCGAGCTCGCGGGCCTTCCGCTTGATGCGGGCGAGCTGCTTCGCGAGGTCCTGGTAATCCTGCCGCCCGGGGATCCCGGCGGCGGCCATGAGCTTCTCCTGCACCTCCTCGACGCGGCGCCGCCCGCGCTGGGCGAGCCCAACCGCGCGGGCCAGCGCGTCCTGCCCGCGCGGATCGGAGAGCACCTTCTCCGCCGCCCTCGCGACGAGCCGCGTACCCGCCTCGAAGAGCCGCCCGCCTCTCCCCTTCCCGCCGCCGTCGCGCGCCATCGCCGCCTCCTAGGGGAGCTCCGTCGGGGTGAACCGGAGCGCCGCGTCCACCACGTACCGGTAACCCGACCGCCGCACGAGCGCCTCGAGATCCCCGTCGACCCGCAGCTGCCCGCAGAGCGCCGCCTGCACCGGATCCTTCCCGGAGAGGAGCGCGCGCCAGACGCCGTACGGCGCGCGGATCACGTAGGCCGGCTCGAGCTCGAGCAGCTCGTCCTCGTCCGCGAGGATCCGCCAGCGCGCGACCATCCCGCGCTCCTGCTCGCCATGGACCGCGACCGTGCGCGGAAAGCAGGGCGGCTCCGCCTCGACGACGAGGGCCGCGTCGCGCGGAAGCCCGGCGAGCGCCTTCGCGAGGTCCGGCTGCGCGTTGAGCGCGGACGCCACCGCGTCGAACCACTCGCGCGAGGCGAAGCGCATCCCAGCCACCCTATCCCCGCTTCAGCCACCCGAAGATCCCGCCCCGCTTCTCCCCCTCGCCGTGCGCTGGGGCGCCCTGCTCCGCCTCGCGCTTCCTCGCGTCGTCGGCGAGCGCCTTGCGGAGCGCCTCGGGGGTGTCCTTCGTCGCGAGCTCGATCTCGGTCATGCCCTTCACCGGATCGTCGAAGCTCACCTTGAGCAGGCACTCCTCGTCGAGCTTGAAGTCGATGCGCCGGCCGGTGGCCGCAGCCGGGAGCCGGATCGAGCCGAGGAACTCGTTGTCCACGATGAGGTCCGACTCGCCCTGGTAGATGTCGATCTCGATCGGCTTCCCCGGCTCGCGCGGCGGGGGGAGCCGGAAGCTCTTCGTCGACGGGATGGTCTGGTTCTTGTCGAGGATCTTGCGAAAGTGGTTCGTCGGCGTCGCGATGCCGATCGGCATCGAGAGCACGTCCACGAGGGTCACCGAGTCGATCGCATCGAGCGAGTCGCCGAGGAGCGCGGCGCCGAGCGCGACGCATTCGTCCGGGTGGACGCCCTTGCGCGGCGGCCGGCCGAAGTGCTCCTGCATCTTCTGCTGCACGAGCGGCATCCGGCTCTGCCCGCCGACGAGGATGATCTCGTCGATCTCGTCCGGCCGGATGTTCCCCTCCGCGAGGACCTGGTCGCAGATCGCGAAGGTGCGGTCGACGAGGTCCTGCGTGAGGTCGTTCAGCTGCTGCCGCGAGAGCTGCATCCGGACGTCGAGCGGCCGCCCCTTCTTCTCCTCGATGTAGGGCAGGTCGATCGCGACGTTGGGGATGAGCGAGAGGTCGATCTTCGCCGCCTCCACCCCCTTCTTCACGCGCTGCATCGCGATCGGCGACTGGGCGAGGTCGATCTTGTGGCCGCGCCAGAAGTCCTCGAGGACGTAGTCGATGATCCGGTTGTCGAAGTCGACGCCGCCGAGGAAGGTGTCGCCGCCGGTCGCGAGCACCTCGAAGACGTTGCCGGAGAGCTGCAGCACCGAGACGTCGAACGTGCCGCCGCCGAGGTCGTAGACGAGCACCTTCTGGTCGAGGCCGCGCGAGAAGCCGTAGGCGAGCGCCGCGGCGGTGGGCTCGTTCACGATCCGCTTCACGTCGAAGCCGGCGAGCTTCCCCGCCTCGCGCACCGCGAGCCGCTGCGCGTCGGAGTAGTACGCCGGGACCGAGATGATCGCCTCGTCGATCTTCCGCTGGAGGAACGCCTCGGCGATCTTCTTGATGTGCGCGAGCACCATCGCGCTGATCTCGGGGAGCGTGTGGACCTTGCCCCCGAGCAGCACCGCGGCCTCGCCGCCCGGCCCCTCGACGATGTCGTAGGAGTAGTAGTTCCGCAGCTCCTGCACGACCTTCGAGTTCCACTTGCGACCGATGAGCCGCTTCGCGCCGTAGATCGTGTTCTTCGGGTTCGTGACGAGCTGGTCCTTCGCCACGCCGCCGACGAGCACGTCGCCGCGCTCGGAGAGCGCGACCACCGTCGGCAGGATGAGGCTGCCGCGATCCGTCGGGACGACCCTCGGGATCCGGCTCCGGACGTGGGCGACGCAGGCGTTCGTCGTCCCGAGGTCGATGCCGATGATCGGCTTCTCGCGGGGGCCGGCCATGTCCCCCGATCACTTAGCACGGAACCGCCCCACGGGGGCGGCACGTCCCGAAACCAGGGCACAGGTGCGCGCTCTCCCACGTTCGCGGCACTTGTGAGCGCGCCAAGCGGGCGAGATGTCTCGGCCCGCTCGATGTCGAGCAGAAGGCACATATGACGTTCCGTGAAGTCGAGATCGTGGTCCTGGGGGCGGGGCTCACCGCATGCAGCTCGGAAGCAGGGCGGAGCGCGTCGCGCGCCGCCGAGACCGTCACGACCTACCAGCTCGCCGGGAACCCGACCTGCGCCGACGCGGCCACCGCGCTCGGCCTGCCGGGCCGGTACGTAGAGCTCAAGTTCGATGGCGACCCGCGCGGAACCTCCACGCAGTCGCTCGGCGGCTACTCTCACCGTCAACTACGCGGTCGCCACGACCTCGACGTCCGCCGACTCGGGCTGGTCGGCGACCGGCGAGATCACGATCACCAACCCCGCCCCGCCGACGCTCGAAAGCGACGCGGGCTGGACGGGCGCGGCCCTCATCACCGGCGTCACGGACACGGTGAGCGGCGCGATCGACGCGCCCGTGGACTGCGGCGTGACGTTCCCGTACACGCTCGCCGCCGGCGCGACGCTGACGTGCTCGTACGTCGTGTCGCTCCCCGATGCCGCGTCGCGCACGAACGTCGCGGTCGCCGCGGCCGACGCCGCGGGCGACGTCGGCGGTGGCTCCGGGTCCGCCGCAGTGGACTTCGCGAGAGCCGAGGTGACCAAGCACGGCGCCTGCGTGGAGGTCGCGGACTCCCTCGCCGGATTCCTCGGCGAGATCTGCGAGGGCAGCCGGACGTTCACCTACCCGCTCGCGGTCGGGCCGTTCGCGGTGTGCGGGACGTATTCGGTCGAGAACGTCGCATCGTGGACCTTGACCGAGGAGAGCCCGAGCGGCACCGCGACGAACGTCGTATCGGTGAACGTCCCCTGTGCGATGGGCTGCACGCTGACCCAGGGCTACTGGAAGACGCACAGCGCCCTCGGGCCAGCGCCGTATGACGACGCGTGGCTGCTCGTCGGGCCCTCCGGCGCGGACACCCTCTTCGGCGTCTCGGGCAAGACCTGGTACGAGGTCCTCTGGACGCCGCCGGCAGGGAACGTCTGGTACGCGCTCGCGCACTAGTACATCGCGGCGAAGCTGAACGTGCTGAACGGCGCAGACGGCTCGGCGGTCGCGTCCACCCTCGCGTGGGCGGACGCCTTCTTCGCGACGACTGGCCCGGCCGGCGTCACGAGGTCGAACCGCGCGGCGGTGACGTCGGCAGCGGTGACGCTCGATCAGCTCAACCAGGGATTCGTCGGCCCCGGGCACTGCTCGGAGTAGTAGGCGCGGTCCCCCTCTCCCCTGCCCCTCTCCCCCGCTGCGCGGGGGCGAGGGGGTTTTGCTGCCGGCGTGCGGAAGCCCGCCTTCTCTTCCGCCTTTCCGCGCGCGCGCGGTGGCTTGCTGTTGTCCCCCTCTCCCCCTCCGGAGGGGGAGAGGGCTGGGGAGAGGGGGCGGCTAGTGCGGAAGCCCGCCCTCGTCCGGCTCGTCATCGCCATCGTCGTCCTCGTCGTCCTCGTCCGGCTCCGCTCCGCCCACCTCGCGCGGCGGCGCAGCGCCGAACAGCACCGGGATGACGCGGGCGTCGCGCGCGGCGCCGAGCTGTGCGAGCGGGGGGACCGAGGAGAGCGCCGGGGCGCCCACCCCGTCGTCGAGCTGCCAGCGCTCGAACAGCTCCGGGTCGGACGGCGGAAGCTCCTCGAGGAAGCGGGAAGCCTTCATCACGATGCGCTCGCGATCGCGCGGCGCGGCGACGAGCGGGTACGAGAGGTACAGCTCGTCCTTCGCGCGCGTGCAGGCGACGTAGAAGAGCCGCCGCTCCTCCTCCTCGCCGTCGCGGTCCTTGAGCGCCTGCGCCGACGGGAAGCGCCCGTCCGCGAGCCAGACGACGAGGACCGCGCGCCACTCGAGCCCCTTCGCCTGGTGCACCGACGAGAGGACCATCTTCTCGTCCGGCTCGCCGCCCTCCGACACGGTCTCGGCGGAGAGCTCGGTGAGGAGCGCGATCTCGGAGAGGAACGCCTCCGTGTCCTCGTAGCTCCGCGCGTACTCGGCGAGCTGCCGCACGTCCTCGATGCGAGTGTCCGCGTTCAGGAACTCGGCGCGCAGGAACTCCTCGTAGCCGCCCTCGAGCACCTTCTCGATCGCCTCGCCCGGGAGGTCGGCGGTGGGCGGGCGGGAAAGCGCGCGCAGGAGCTCCGCGAGGCGCCGGTACCCCGCGCGCCCCTTCGGCGGCACGTGCGACGCGACGTCCGGGGCGAGCAGCTCGTCCACGGTCCCCGCGCCGCGGCGCCGCCGCGAGACGAAGGCGCTCCAGACGCCCTCGGCAGTCGCGGTCCCGACGCCGGGCGCGAGCCGCAGGCAGCGCTTCAGCGCCAGCTCGTCCCCGGGGTTCCGCGCGAAGCGCAGGTGCGCGAGCACGTCCTTCACGTGCGCCGCCTCGAAGAAGCGGACGCCGCTCCGGACGACGAACGGGATCCCGCGCCGCGCCAGCTCGAACTGGATCTCCATCGCGTGGTGGTGCGCACGGTACAGGACCGCGATCTCGGGGAGCGGGATCCCCTCGTCGCGCAGCTCCAGCACCCGCTGGGCCACGAACGCCGCCTGCTGCACGACGTCGCGGCACGGAACGACCGCCGGGAGCGTCCCGTCCGCCCGGACGCTCGAGAGCTCCTTCTCGAACTGGCGCATGTTCGCCGCGATCGAGGCGTTCGCGAGCGCGAGGATCTGCGGCGTCGAGCGGTAGTTGACGGTGAGATCGAACCGGCGCGCGTCGGGGTAGCGCTTCTCGAACTCGAGGATGTTTGCGAAGTGCGCGCCCCGGAACGCGTAGATGGACTGTGCGTCGTCGCCGACGACGCAGAGGTTCCGGTGCTCGGCGGCGACGAGGTCCACGACGTCGCCCTGCAGGCGGTTCGTGTCCTGGTACTCGTCCACGAGGACGTGGCGCCATCGCGCAGAGAGCGCCCGCCGGACCGGCTCCCGCTCCGCGAGCAGGATCTTCCAGTTCATGAGGAGGTCGTCGAAGTCCATCGCGTTCATCTCGTGCTTCCGCTCGGCATACCGGCGCGCGACGCGGAGGAGGTCCTCCTCGAGCGGCGCGAACTGCGGCCGGCGGGTCGCCACGACGTCCGCGAGCGGCGTCTGCGTGTTGATCGCCATCGAGACGAGGTCGATGAGGACGTCCGCCTTCGGGAAGCGGCGGGCGCCGACCGCCATGCCGCAGTCGGCGATGGCGGCCGCCATCACGTCGCGCGAGTCCTCCCGGTCGAGGATGGAGTAGCCGCGCTCGTACCCGAGCTCGGCCCCGTGCTCGCGGAGCACCTGGTGCGCGACATGGTGGAACGTGCCGCCCTGCAGGCGCCGCGTGTCCACGCGGCAGACCTCCTCCACGCGCCGGAGCATTTCGCGGGCGGCCCTATTCGTGAACGTGAGGAGGAGGATCGACTCCGGCTCGACGCCGTCGGCGAGCAGGCGCGCGACGCGCCAGGTGAGCGTGCGCGTCTTGCCGGACCCCGCGCCGGCGATGACGAGGATCGGCCCCTCGCCGGCCTCGACGACCGCGATCTGCTGGTCGTTGAGGAGCCCCTCGTAATTCAGGGCGCGCGCGGCAGGCTCGGCGCGCTTCAGCTGGTAGCGGCGGGACATGGGGAGGCGAGGTCGCAGCGTAGCCGCGGGGTCCGACACCGCGCGGGCCAGAAACTGGACGGGCCGCCGGCGCTGCGTACCATCGCATCGATGTCGCCGCTTCGCACGAGCGTCCTCGCGCTCGGCTTTCTCGCGATGGCCTGCGCCCGAGGGGCGCACGCGCAGCGGCGCGACCGCATGCCCCCGCCCGCCCCGGTGGTCCGGGCCGGCACCCGCGACCCGGGTGCCGGCCCGGTCCCCGGTTCGTCGTCGCCGCCCTCCCCGACCGCAGAGCGCGCCCGGACCCCGGAGCCGCCCGCCGCGCGCCCGGTGCAGGGCCGCCGCCCGCCGCGCGACGAGGCGGTGCGCCGGGCCATCGAGACCGCCTCGTCGCTCGTCGGGCAGCGCGAGATCGTCGTCTCCGGCGTCCGCTGGGGAAACGGCTGCGCCGCGCTCGTCCGCGCCGCGTTCGCGGAGGCGGACTCGCCGCTCCCGGAAGCGGCCGTCGACGCGCGCGAGCTCCACGCGTTCGCCCGCGACCGCGCCCAGGTGCGCCGCGGCCACCCCGCGGCGGGCGACCTCGTGTTTCTCTCCGACCGCCCGGGCGGCCCGCCGGACCACGTCGGCCTCGTCGAGTCGGTCTCCCGCGACGGCACCGCGCTCGTGCTCCACCGGACCGACCAGGGCGTCCTCCGGCTGCACGTGAACGGCGGCCAGCCTTGGAAGGTCCGGCGTGACGACGGCCGCGCCCTGAACGACGTGCTCGTCGTCGGAGCCGGGCGCGTTCCGGCGGGACGGCTCCTCGTCGCCTACGCGACGGTGCTCTAGTACCACTCGGTCACTTCGTACGCCTGCTGCGAGCGCCGATGCTCTCGCTGCGGCGTAGAAGTAACCGAGTAGTACTAGTCAGCGCGCCTCGTACTCGATCCTCCCGCCCACGATCGTGTGCGTCACGGCGAGCTCGCGGAGCGCGTCTGCCGGGCACGCCGCCAAGTCCCGCGCGAACAGAGTCAGGTCCGCGTCCATCCCCTCCCGCACGATCCCGCGCCGCCGCTCCGCGAACGCCGCGTACGCCGCGCCGCGCGTGAACGCGGCGAGCGCCTCCTCGCGGGAGAGTCGCTCCTCGGGCCGGAACGGCAGCCCGCCACGGGCGGCCCGCGTCTCCGCCGCCGCGAGGCCGGCGCGCGGGTCGGGATCCTCGACCGGGAAGTCCGAGCCGAACGCGAGCGGGACGCCGGCCGAGACGAGCGTGCGCCAGGCGAACGCGCCGCGCAGCCGGTCCGTCCGCGCGCCGAGCCGCGCTGCGAGCCACGGGCCGTCGCTCGCGACGTGCACGGGCTGCATCGACGCGATGGCGCCGACCCGGACGAGCCGGCCGACGTCGTGCGGGAGGACGAGCTGGAGGTGCTCGAGCCGTGGACGGAGCGAGGGAACGTCCGCGGTGCGCGCGGCGCGCTCGAGCGCATCGAGCACGATCGTCACGGCCCGATCCCCGATGGCGTGCACCGCAGGCTGCAGCCCCGCCGCCGCGACCGCCGCCACCCGCGCGGCGAGCGCCGCGGGCTCCGCGAGGAGGAGCCCGCGGTTCCCCGGGTCGTCCGCATAGTCCTCGTGGAGCGCGGCGCCGCGGCTGCCGAGCGCGCCGTCCGCGAAGAGCTTCACCGTCCGGACCACCCCGAGCCGCCCGACCTCGGGCGCCCCGCGCGCCTCCGCCATGGCCTCGAGGAGCTCGCGGAGGGGCCGCTCGCCGTCGAGCATCGCGTGGACCCGCACGGGCAGGCGGTCCTCGCCGGCCAAGCGCCGCAGCACCGTGAGCACGTCGGCCGTCACCCCCGCGTCGTGCACGGAGGTGAGCCCGACTCGGGCGAGCTCCGCGAGCGCCGCGCGGATCGCGTCCTCGAGCTCCGCGGGCCCCGGGGGCGGGATCCGCGCGAGCACGAGCTCCTGCGCCGCGTCCACGAGCACGCCGGAGGGCCTCCCGTCGGAGTCCCGCAGGATGCGCCCGCCGGGCGGGTCGGGCGTCCGCGCGTCGATCGCGGCCGCGGCAAGCGCTGGCGCGTTCACCCACAGCGCATGCCCGTCCACGCGAGACAGCGCCGCCGGGTGGTGCGGGACGGCGCGGGTGAGCGCGGCCGCGGACGGGAACCCCGCCCCCGGCCAGCGGTTCTGGTCCCAGCCGCTCCCGCGCAGCCACCGCCCGGGCGGGGTCGTGCGGGCCCGCTCGGCGACCCTCGCCGCGCAGATCTCCGCGTCCTCGGCGCCAGCGAGCCGCACCTCCGCGCGCCACCTGCCGAGGAGCGCCAGGTGACCGTGGGCGTCCGCGAGTCCCGGCACCCCGCCGCCCGCCTCGATCCGGACCGCCCCGCGGCGGGCGAGCCGCTCGCAGTCGGCGCTCGAGCCGACGGCCGCGAACACCCCGTCGCGGGCGAGCGCCGCCTCCGCCCGGGGGCGCGCCGGATCCCCGGTCAGGATGGGAGCGACGACGAGGAGATCGGCCACCCGCGGATCATGCCGCACGGGCTTGACCGGCGCAGGGCCCGCGCCCGCGCCGGACCGGGAGGGGTCCGCGGCGGCGGATCAGGACGGAAGGAGCACGAGCTGCATCGGGCCGTCGGACTCCGCGGCACGCCCCGTCAGCACGGCGACGCGCAGCGCCTCGAACCGCTCCTGTCTGCGCCGGACGACCTGGGCGAGGAGGGCGCGGGACGCCGCGATCTCCTCGTAGGCGTCGGGGACCTCGTGACCGAGGAGCCGGTCCTTGCGCCGGAGGTAGGCTTCCTCGGCGGCGAGGTGGTCGGCCTCGAGGTTCTCGAGCTCGACCGCGTTCTGCTCCTCGCGATCGATCGCGATGAGCGCCTCGTGCTGCGCCCTGCTGAGCCTGCGGATGCGATCCATGACGCCCATGGGGTCCCCGCGAGCCTTTCCGGTCCCCTCCCTGCCCGCCGCCCGCCCGTGGCCTCTACGGTGAAGCTAGGTGCTATGACCAGGCGTGCAAGGGCACGTCCTCTCCCGAGGCAAGAAAACGACCACCCCCGCCCCACGAGGGACTCCCGGCAGGGTGAGGCACGACGCGCAGGTGGGGCGCGTCTCGGCCGTGCTCCGCGGCTCGGGACACGCAGTCACGCGGCGGCCGCGGTCCGCTCGGTCCGGCGCCATGCAGCCCGCTGCGATCCGCGGACGAAGCGCCAAAAGCCGACCGCGAGGGCGACGTTCATCTCGAGGAAGTAGAGCGCGCCACGCGCGAGCCGCCCCGCCGCGCCACGCCGTCCCGCGAGCGCGAGCGCGTAGAACCCCGCGTGGGCCGCGAGGAGCGCGCGATATGCCCAGGCGCCGGGCGCGACTGCGACCCCGACGTTCGCGAGGAGCGCGATCGCGAGGAGGAGCGGCGCCGCCCAGCGGAGCAGCTTGTGCGACACGAACGCGAACGCGACGAACCCGGTGCGCGGGTCGAGGAGATCCGGGACGCGCGCCAGCGCCTGCCAGTTCCCGGCGCCGATTCGCGCCCGGCGACCGAACTCGTCCCGCGCATTGGCGGTCGTTTCCTCGTAGGCCACGGCGGTCGGCTCGAACGGGACGCGCCAGCCGCGCACCGCGATCCGGGCCGGGATGACGAAGTCGTCCGTGATCGTGTCGTGCGGCAGCGGGCCGAAGAGGATCCGGCGGATCGCGTACAGGCCGCCGTTCGCGCCGAGCACGCAGCCGAGCTTCCCCTCGAGGTATTTCAGGAAGGTCTCGTACGCCCAGTAGGTCCCCTCGCCGACCGCCCCGCCCTTCGCCTCACGCAGCCGGAGGCGGCCGACGACGGCGCCGATGGAGGGATCGCGGAAGCGGCGCGCGAGCGCGCGGATCGCGCTCGGGTGAAGCATGGTGTTCGCGTCCGTGAGCACGACGACCTCCCCGGCCGCCGCGGGGACGAGCCGCGCGAGGACGCTCGCCTTGCCGGCGCGCGGCGCGAGCTCGACCACGCGGACGCGCCCCTTCCCCGCCTCGCGCGCGATCTCGGCCGTCCGATCCGAGCACCCGTCGCAGCCGAGGACGATCTCGAGCCGGTCGGCGGGGTAGTCGAGCGCGAGGCAGTTCGCGATCTTCTCGCGGATGCAGGCCTCCTCGTCGTACGCGGCGAGGACGAGGGACACGCGCGGCCACTCCGGCGGGCCGCTGCGCTCGCGCCGATCCGGACCGCCGCCGAAGAACCGGAGCGCTCCCCGCAGATCGTGGAGCGCCCCCCACGCGGCGAGGACGAGCGGGTACCCGACGTAGCTGAACGCCACGAGCGCGAGGGAGAGCCAGAGGAGCGCGGCGAGCATCGCGCGGCTTGCGAGGCAAGGCGCGCGCCAGCGAGGGGCGCCCTACCCGTCGGAGGAGCCGGGGGCCGCGGACTCGATGCGCCGCCTCGCGGGCCGCTGGGGCGCCTCGGAGGGTGGCGGGGGCGCGTCGGGAGCCGGGGCGGTCGGCGGGGCGGTGGTCGACGCGGGCGGCATGGCGGGCCCCTCGTCGACCGGTCCGCGTGGCGCTGGCGCAGGGGTGGGCGGCACGCTGGCGGCAGCGGGAGCGGCCGCCGCGCCGCCCGTGGATTGAGCGGCCGCCGAGTCCGGAGGAGAAGCGGCGGGTCCGCGCTGTGGAACGGGCTTCCTCCAGAGCGGCGGGCCTTTTCCTGGCGGAGCGGGCGGCGGCGCCGGCGTAGTCGTCGGGACGCCGACGGGGGCCGCGGGAGGGGGCGCGGTGAGCTCGTCCCGAAGGCGGCGGGCCCCCTCGTGGTGCCCGTTCGCCGCGAGGAGACCGTCGAGCGTCGCGACCGCCTCCGCCTTGCGGCCGAGCGAGGCCTGCGCGCGCGCGAGCAGGTACCGTCCGCGCAGGAGGTCCGGGCGGGCCGCCGCCAGCGCGCCGAGCTTCACGACGGCGCGCTCGCGCGCCGCCCGATCCGGCTCCCGGGCGTCGCTCCAGCCGTCGACGAGATCGAGCCATCCATCGCGCTGCCCCTTGTCGCGGCCGCGGACGAGCTTGTGCACGCGGTCGCGCTCGCCCGCGAGCGCGTGGAGCGCGGCCTGCGCGCGCACGACCTCGGGCGTATCGCCGACCTCCCCTTGCAATGCGACGAGCTCCTCGCGCGCGCCGGCGGCGAGCGCGCGCGCCTTCTCCTCGCGGCCGCGCACCTCCGGCTCGAGCGCGGCGGCGTCCGTCTCCGCGGCGTGCTCGGCGGCCTCCCACCCGGCCGGCTGCTCCCGGCGCAGCCGTTCGCGCTCCTCCGCGCGGGCCGCGAGCCGGGCGGCGAGCGCCTCACCCTCGTCCGCGACGGAAGCGGCCCGGAGTACCTGCGCGAGGGCGTGGTCCGCGGCCGCGCCGCGCAGCTTCGGCGCCCGCTCGACGATGACCGCGAGGCGTGCGGCTCCGGTCTCGAGGCTCGAGCGGTCGTCGAGGGCGACGAGGGCGAGCGCCTCGCCCTGCGTCCGGTCGGAGCCCACGTCAGTCCGGCGGCCGAGGAGGAGCCAGGCAGCGACCACGGTGCCGACGAGCGCCACGCCGAGCAGCGGCGCGAGCCAGCGCCAGCGCGCGGTCCAGCGGAGCCGGGCCTCGAAGGTGCCGACGGTGTCGCGGCGAATCACCGGCGCCCGACCGACCGCGGAGGAGGCCGCACCGGGCGCGGTAGGAGACGGGCGGTAGACCGGGGTCGAGCCGGGACGCACTCCACGCGGCGCCGCGCCGTCCGGGCGTCCCGCGAGCGAACGCGGCGCGGCGACCGTGCCGGGGGCGGGCACGGCCGGTCGCGAGGAAGCCTGCGCGGCGGTCGGTGCAGCCGGCGAGCTTTTCGGAACCTCGGGCTGCGCGGTCTCGCCGGGGACGCCGACGAGCGTGCGGCCGGCGGACCCCGGGGGAAACGCCTTGAAGACGTGCTGGCACTTCGTGCACTGCACGTCGGACCCGGTGGGCGCGAGCAGCTTCTCGTCAAGCTCGTACATCGTCGAGCAGCGCTCGCAGCGGATGACCAAGGTTCCTCCCGTTCCCGAAGGCTGAGAGCCTACCGCAGGGGCGGCGCCCTCGCTACGGCGGGGAGACGGCGAGGTGCGGCGCCGCGGCCGCGAGCTTCTTCGGCCCGATGCCCCGCACGCGCACGATGTCCGCGACATCGCCGTAGGGTCCGTTCCGCTCCCGGTCGAGGACGAGCTCCGCGGCGAGCCGGCGCGAGAGGCCCGGGACGAAGGCGAGCTCGCGGGAGCTCGCCGTGTTCGGATCGATGGGGAGCCCGAGCACGAGCCGCTCGTCGCCGGCGAGCGCGCGCGGCGGCCCGGCGTCCGCCGCGCAGCCGAGCCAGTGCCGCGGCGGCTCGCCGCGCCCCTGCGGCGCGCACGCGGTCCGCGCGCCTGGAATCTCCAGGGCGTCGCGGACCCTACCCGCCGCGAGGACGAGCGCGAGGAGCGCGGCGAGCGCGAGACGACGGGACATCTCGGCGCGACCCAGCAAGGATCGGACCGCGCTCGACCTCACGTACACCGCGCGGTACCGTGAGCGCTCTCGCTCCGGGGGTGCTCGATGGCAGCCGTCCGTTCCGCCTTGCCGGCGTTCGCGCTCGCCGCGCTCGCCGTCTTCGCGCCTTCCATGGCCAGATCGCAGGGCGGCCGCGCGCCGAGCAGGACCGGCTACTGGCCGAGCGCCACCTGCGCGAACTGCCACCCACGAACGGTGGAGCAGCACATGCAGTCGCACCACGAGACGTCGTTCATGAACCCGCTCTTCCAGGCGCAGTACTTCGAGGAGCTCCTGCCGAAGGCGAGCCGGGACCCGAAGCTCGCGGAGGAGGCGCGGTCGTGCACCGCCTGCCATGCCCCGGTGGCGTTCGCGACCCAGAAGACGCACTTCTCCGGGGAGATGACCGCGGACCCGAGCATGTCCGGCGTCACCTGCGACCTGTGCCACACGATCTCGGGCTACGAGGGCCCCACCCCGCGCAACGGCAACTTCATCTCGCGCCCGAGCGAGCAGAAGCTCGGACCGTTCCCCTCCGGGACGAACTGGCACCACGTCTACTCGGAGCTGCAGACGAAGAGCGAGTTCTGCGCGACCTGCCACGAGGCGGTGAACCATAACGGCGTCCTCGTGAAGGGGACGTACAGCGAGTGGAAGAAGTCCTCGTTCGCGGAGCGGGGCGTGCAGTGCCAGGACTGCCACATGACACGCGACGGCTTCCAGGTGGAGTCGGGTTCGCGGTTCGAGTCCGGAGCGGCGGCGCAGGGCGGGCTCTTCAAGGCGCCGATCCGGGACAAGCTCTACACGCACCGGTTCCCGGGCGCCCACGCGCGCGCTCAGGTCGAAGGAGCGATCGCGGTCTCCTTCGTGCGACCGCCCGAGCAGGCCGGCCCCGGCGACACGGTCGCGTTCTCGATCCAGGTGGACAACCACCGCACCGGGCACCGGATGCCGTCCGGTAGCGCCGACCTGCGCCTCCTCTGGCTCGAGGTGACGGCCCGCGCCGGACCGAAGAGCTGGCCCGTGCCCGCGCGTGCGAAGGCGCTCGGGGGTTACTCCGTCGCGGGGACGGGTGACCGTGATCCCGAGCTGCTTTCGAGCGACGTGCCTCTCGGCGCGCGCACCTACCGCGCCGTCTACTTCGACGAGAGCGGGCGGCAGACGCTCTCGTCGTACGAGGCCGCCCGGATCGTCTGGGACAACCGGCTCGACCCGGGAGAGCGCCGCAACGAGGCGTACGAGTTCACGATCCCTGCGGAGGTGCGCGGGACGCTCCGGCTCGAGGCGCGACTCGTCTATCTCTCCTTCCCGACGTGGCTCGCGAAGCGGATGGAGGTCCGAGCCGCGGGCCGAAGCGAGGCGGGCGCGCGACGAACGAGCAGCGGAGGCGTACCCGTAGGTACGTCGAGCAGCGCAGTGAGGAGCCCGCCCGCCGCAGCGAGAGCATCGGCGCTCGCAGCAGGCGTACGAAGTGACCGAGTAGTACTGGGGGCCGCCGTTACGCCGGGAAACGCGCGGCCGCGAGCTGGACGGCCTTTCGCAGCCCCGCGAACGGGAGCCGCGCGACCGCCTCGTCGGACGTCGCCCACGCGTGCTCCGCGTGCTCGTCCGAGATGATCGGCTCGAACGACGGCGGCAGGCGCGCCGCGAACGCCGTCTCCTCCACGAGCACGACCGCGCCCGGACGAACGCGGTTGAGCGATGGGTCGAGCGCGAAGGCGTGACAATACCCGAGCGGCTCGACGGGCATGTCCGCGCCGGTCTCCTCGAGGAGCTCGCGCCGCGCCGCGTCCGCCGGCGACTCGCCCGGCTCCACCCGCCCGGTCACCTGCTGCCAGAAGCCTCCGCGCTCCGCGCTCCGCCGCAGGAGCAGGATCCGCCCGTCCGCGCCGACCGGCACGACCGACACGGTCCGGAGATCCGGCCCGTCGGACGGCGCGAGGCGGCGGTCGAGCGCGTCGGCGAGGTGGAGCGCGAGCCGCCGCTCCACGGCATCGCGGTCGGGCACCGGGCGGCCGCCCTTGGCGAGCTCGGCGGCGAGGGTCGTGACACCGAGGCCTGGATCGGCGATGCCGCAGGGCACGATCGCGCGGAAGTGAGCGAGATCGGGCGCGAAGTTGAAGGCGAGGCCGTGGGAGGTGATCCAGCGCGACAGGTGGACGCCCACCGCGCCGATCTTCCTCGAGCCGACCCAGGCGCCGCGGTGCTCGGGGTGGCGCGTCGCCTCGACGCCGTGGTCGGCGCAGGCGCGGATCATGGCCTCCTCGAGCGCGCCGACGTAGCGCCGCACGTCCGGGCGGTCGGAGAGATCGCACACCGGGTAGCCCACGATCTGACCGGGGCCGTGGTAGGTCACGTCGCCCCCGCGGTCGGTCTCGTGCAGCTCGAACCCGTGGCGCGCGAGCCACTCCGGCGCCGCGACGACGTTCGCGCGGTCGGCGCTCCGCCCGAAGGTCAGGACGGGCGGGTGCTCGACGAGGAAGAGGTGGTCCGTCGCAGCGGGGGCGCCGCCGCGCACCGCGTCGGCCGCGATCCGCATGAGCGCGAGCCCGTCCTCGTACTCGACGCGCCCGAGCCGGTGGACGAGGAGCGCGCGGCGGCTCATGCGCGCGCTGCGCTCCCCGCCTCGGCGCGGCGCGGGCGCTCCGGACGGTTCAGCGCGTGGATGGCCTCGCCGAGCGCGGCCTTGCACGCCTCCATGAACGCCTCCGGCAGCGTCGGGTGGGCGTGGATCGTGAGGGCGACGTCCTCGAGGTAGGCACCCATCTCGAGGGCGAGCGCCGGCTCCGCGATGAGATCCGCCGCCTCCGGTCCGCACACGGTAACGCCGAGCAGCAGCTTCGACTGCCGGTCGCCGACGACCTTCACGAACCCCTCGGTGTGCTGGATGGCGATGGCCCGGCCGAGCGCGGCGAAGGCGAACTTCCCCACGATTGGGTCGTACCCCTGCTTGCGCGCGTCCTCCTCGGAGAGGCCCACCATGCCGATCTCGGGGTCCGTGAAGATCCCGGCCGGGAGCGCCACCCAGTCGCGCGCCGACTTCATGCCGGCGATCGCCTCGGCCGCGATCTCCCCTTCCTTGAAGCCCTTGTGCGCGAGGAACGGCGGGCCGGCGAGATCGCCGATCGCGAAGATCGACGGTACGCTCGTCCGGAGCTGCTCGTTCAGCTCGGGGAACCCCTTCGGCCCGAGCTTCACGCCGATCTCCTCGAGGCCGAGCCCTTCCGAGTTCGGCCGGAACCCCACGCCGACGAGGATCTTGTCCGCCGGGAGCTCCTGCGCCTTCCCGTCCACCTCGATCTGCACGGCGAGCGCGCCGCCCTTCCGCTCCCAACCCTTCGCCTTCGCGTTGACGAGCACCGTGCCGCCGCGCTGCCGGACCCCTTTCTGGACGAGCCGCACCGCCTCGGGGTCGACGCCGGTCAGGATCTGCGGCAGCGCCTCGACGAACGTCACCTGCGCGCCGAGCTTCGCGTACACCGTGCCGAGCTCCATCCCGATGACGCCGCCGCCGATGCAGACGAGCCGCTTCGGCAGCTCGGGCAGGTCGATCGCCTCCTTCGCGCTCCAGACGTCCTTGCCGTCGAAGGCGAACCCCGGGATCTCGATCGGGCGCGCGCCGGTCGCCACGATGAACGCCGGCGCCTCGAGCCGTGTCGTGTCGCCGTCGGCGCTCTTCACCTCGACCGCGTTCGGGGCAACGAAGCGGCCTGTGCCGCGGACGACCTCGACGCCGTTCCCCTTCTCGAGCTGGGCGACGCCGCCGACGAGCTTCTTCACGACCACGTTCTTGAACTCGCGCAGCTTCGCGAGGTCCACGCGCACCTCGCCGATGATGCCGCGCTCGGCCGCGCCGCGCACGTCCTCCACGAGGTTCGCTGCGGCGATGAGCGCCTTCGACGGGATGCACCCCCAGTTCAGGCAGACGCCGCCGAGCGTCGCCTCCTTCTCGACGAGCGCCGCGCGCTTGCCGAGCTGGGCGAGCCGGATCGCGGCGACGTAGCCGCCCGGCCCCGCCCCGATCACCACGGCGTCGAAGGTCTTCGTTGCCATCGTTCGGTCCCCCTTCCAGGGTGGCGGGAATATAGGGGCCCAGGGCATCCGCCCACCAACGCAAAAAGACGATGCCCGGAGGGGCCCCTTCCGCGCGCCTCCTCGTCGCCCGAGCTTTTCGCCGGGGCACGCGCCTGAGCGGCGCGTGGGGAGGTCTCGATGCAGGGGTGGTGGGGGGCCGCCGTCGCGGCGGTTGCGGCGTTCACCGTGGGCGGCGGACCGGGCGTTCGCTCGTGGGAGGAGGGGCCCTGCACGCTCGCCCGAGTGGACCGAGCCAGGACGAGCTCGCGCGAATGCATCGCGTGCCACGACGGCAGCGCCGGACCCCTCGTAGCGTTCCAGATGCGCCCCGGCACCGACGGGATGAGCCACCCCGTCTCGATCGATTACGACCTCGCCGCGGGAAGCCACCCGGGCGCGTACGTGCCAGCGGCGGCCCTGCCTCGCGAGATCCCGCTCGTGAACGGCCGCGTCGAGTGCACGACCTGCCACGACGGCGCGAGCGCGACGCCGAAGCACGTCGTCGACGAGATGCAGCTCTGCACCGCCTGTCACCGGCTCTGATGGCGCCGCCCGGATCTCGGGCCCTCGCCGGCGGTCACGCGAGCTGCATGAAGAGCAGGTTCGGATCCTCGAGCAGCCGGATCACCTCGTAGGCGAACGTCGCCGCCTCGTGGCCGTCCACCACGCGGTGGTCGCTCGTCACCGAAACATGCATCACGTCGCGAACGACGACCTCGCCGCCGCGCGCGACCGGCGTCGGCCGGATCCGGTGGATCCCAAGGATCGCGACCTCCGGGTGGTTCAGCACCGGGGTCGCGAACAGTCCGCCGAGCGCGCCGAGGCTCGTGACGGTGAAGGTGGAGCGGCCGACGTCCTCGGGCCTCACCCTCCCCGCCTTCGTCGCGGCCGCGAGCCGCTCGATCTCGACGGCGAGGTCGAGGAGCGAGCGCCGCTCGACGCCGCGGACGACGGGGACGACGAGGCCGCCTTCGGTGGCCGACGCGATGCCGAGGTCGTGGCGGCGGTGGAGGACGAGCTCGCCGCGCTCCTCGTCCATCGTGGCGTTGAGCTTCGGATGTCGGCGCAGCGCGGCGACCGCGGCCTTGAGGACGAAGGGCAGGAACGTGAGCTTCACGCCGTCAGCGCGCGCCGCGTCGGCCATCCGCGCCTTCACCCGCACGAGCTCGGTGACGTCGCACTGCTCGACGAACGTGAAGTGGGCGGCGGTCCGCGTCGAGCGGGCCATGTTCTCGGCGATCCGCTTGCGCAGGCCGCGGAGCGGGATCCGCTCGTCTTCGGTCGAGGTCCCGGCCGGGATCGAGGTCTCGGTCGAGGTCCCGGTCGAGGGCGCGGTCGGGGTCGAGGCCGAGGTCGAGGGCGGGGCCTGCGCGTGCCCGTTCCTGCGCCCGCGCGCGGCGCCGAGGTCGTCCTTCGTCACCCGCCCGCCGGGGCCGCTCCCCGAGACGTGGTCGATCTGGATGCCCATCTCGCGGGCGAGCGCGCGCACCGCCGGCGTCGCGAGCGCCTTCCGCCGAACGCCGGCTCCGGGGGAGGCAGCGTCGGCCTCCTCCTCTGCGGCAGTCGCCGGCTCCTCGCGGGCGTCGCTCTCGCGCGCGGCCTCCTGCGCGGGCGCCCGGCGCGCTCCACCCGCCGCGTCCGTCGCCCCCTGCGGCGCGCCTCGCGCCGCCGCCTCGCCGGTGTCGATCTCGATGAGCGGAGCGTGCACCTTCGCGATGTCGCCGACCGCGAACATGAGGCGAACGACGCGGCCTCGGCGGGGGGACGGGATCACCACGGTCGCCTTGTCGGTCATCACCTCGACGAGCGGCTGATCCTCCTCGACGAGGTCGCCGGGCGCTACGAGCCAGCGCTGCACCTCCGCCTCGACGACGCCCTCTCCGATGTCGGGCAGCTCGAGCTGGTAGGGCATGGTGCGCTCCCGGTGCGAGTCTAGAAGGCGGCGATCTCGCGGATCGCTTTCAGGATGCGGGGCGACCGCGGCAGGTACTCCATCTCGAGCGAGTACGGGAACGGCGTGTCGAACCCGGTGACCCGCGCGATCGGCGCCTCGAGGTGGAGGAAGCACCGCTCCTGGATCAGCGCGACGAGCTCGGCGCCGAAACCACAGGTCCGCGGCGCCTCGTGGATCACGATCGCCCGGCCGGTCTTCGAGACGGATGCGACGATCGTGTCGAGATCGAGCGGCTGGAGCGACCGGAGGTCCACCACCTCGCAGTCGATCCCCTCCCCTGCCGCCTCGCGCGCAGCCTGGTCCGCCTCGTGCCACATGGCGCCCCACGCGACGAGCGTCACCTGGCCTCCCTCGCGCGTCACGGCCGCTTGCCCGAGCGGGATCGCGTACTCACCCGCCGGCACCTCCCCCTTCGCGGCGCGATAGACGCGCTTCGGCTCCATGAACAGGACCGGGTCCGGATCGCGGATGGCGCTGATGAGCAGCCCCTTCGCGTCGCGCGGGTTCGAGGGGACGACCACCTTCAGGCCGGCGGTGTGGACGAAGTGCGCCTCCGGGGACTGCGAGTGGTAGTGACCGCCTTTGATCCCGCCGCCGTAGGGCGTCCGGATCACGATCGGGCAGGAGAACTGGCCGCCGGAGCGATAGCGGTACTTCGCCACCTCGTTCACGATCTGGTCGAATGCCGGGTAGATGAAGTCCGCGAACTGGATCTCGGGGACGGGCCGCAGCCCGTAGAGCGCCATCCCGACCGCAGTCCCGACGATGCCGCCCTCCGCGAGCGGAGTGTCGATCACCCGGTCCGCGCCGAACTCCTGCTGCAGCCCCTGCGTCGCCCGGAAGACGCCGCCGAAGCTCCCCACGTCCTCGCCGAGCACCACGACGTCGGGGTCGCGCCGCATCTCCACCCGGAGCGCGTCGTTCACCGCCTGGATCACGTTCAGGACTGGCACGGCGCCTCCTACGCGTCCGAGTGGCGCGGGTTCGCTACGCGCGGGTCCGCCGCGAGCGCGGCCTCGAGCTCGGCGAGCTGCTCGCGCTGGGCCCGCAGCGGCTCGGCGTACACGTCCGCGAACATCGTCTCGACCGGCGGCTTCGGCGGGTGGGACTCCGCCTCCGCGAGGGCCCGCTGGATCTCGGCCCGGACCTCGTCGCGGAGCCGCCCCTCGGCGGCGTCGTCGAGCACCCCGCGCTGGGCGAGGTACCTGCGCATCCGGAGGATCGGCTCCTTCTCCTTCCATGGCGCGACGAGCTCGGCGGACCGGTAGGCGCGCGGGTCGTCCGAGGTGGAGTGGCCCTCGAGACGGTAGGTGACGCACTCGATGAGCGTCGGACCCTCCCCCGCCGCCGCGCGCGCCCGGGCGCGCCGGGTCGCATCGTGGACGGCGAGCAGGTCGTTCCCGTCCACCCGCTCGCCGCGCATCCCGTAGGCGATCGCCTTCTGCGCGATCGTCTCCGAGCCAGTCTGCCTCTCCCGCGGTACGCTGATCGCCCAGCCGTTGTTGCGGCACAGGAACACGACCGGGATGCGCCGGACGGCTGCGAAGTTGAGGCCGGTGTGGAAGTCGGCGGCGCTCGTGCCGCCCTCGCCGAACCAGGTGAGCGCGACCATGTCGTCGCCCTTCAGCCGCGCCGCCCACGCCGCGCCGACCGCGTGCGGGATCTGCGTCGAGATCGGCGAGGAGATCGACGCGAACCGGCCGGGGCGCCACGCCTCGTGGCACGGCATCTGCCGCCCCTTCATCACGTCGCCCGCGTTCCCGAGGAGGTTGCACAGGAACGTCGCGAGCGGCATGCCGCGGAAGAGCGCGGCGCCGTGCTCGCGGTAGCACGGGAACAGCCAGTCCCCGGGCGCCATCGCGGCGGCGGCGCCGAACACCGTCGCCTCCTCGCCGATGGAGCCGATGTAGAAGCCGATCCGGCCCTGGCGCTGGAGCATCACCATCCGCTCGTCAAGCGCGCGCTCGAGCACCATCCAGCGGTAGAGGCGCAGCACCTCGTCGTCGCCGAGCCTCACCTCCGCCGGATCGCAGAGCAGCGTGCCGTCCTCCGCGACCATCCGGTGGAGCGGGAACTCCGTCAGCCAGCGCCCCGCCTCGCGCTCGCGCCGCGGCTCGCGCCCCGGTACCGGCCCCACCACCTCGTGCTCGTGCCGCATCGCTCGCCTCGGCCCGAAGTCACCTCGCCCCGCCCTCTTCGCGCGCGCTCCGCCCGGCTGGGACCACGCCCTGCGGCTCGGAAGATCCGCTCCGCGCCGCGATCTCCCCGCGCAGGAACAGCTCCGCTGCGCGGTAGCTCGACCGGACGAGCGGTCCGCTCGCGACGTACCGGAACCCGAGCGCGCGCCCCGTCTCGCCGTACGCCGCGAACCGCTCCGGCGTGACCCACTCGACGACGGGCAGGTGCCACGCGCTCGGCCGAAGGTACTGGCCGAGCGTCAGGATCTCGACCCCGGCGCTGCGGAGGTCGCGCATCGTCTCGACCACCTCGCCCTCGGTCTCGCCGAGGCCGACCATGATCGAGGACTTCGTGACGATCGCAGGGAACTCGCCCTTCATCCGCGCGAGCACGCCGAGCGTCTGATCGTACCCGGCGCGCGCATCGCGGACCACCGGCGAGAGGCGGCGAACGGTCTCCACGTTGTTCGCGAAGACGTCCGGCGCGGCGCGGCCGACCGTCCGCACCGCCTCGCCGTCGCCCTGGAAGTCCGGCGTCAGCACCTCGACGAGGAGCCCCGGGATCTCCTTGAGCCGCCGGATCGCGTCCGCGAAGTGCGAGGCGCCACCGTCCGGCAGATCGTCGCGGTCGACGCTCGTCACGACGATGTAGTCGAGACCGAGCTGCGCGACGGCCTCGGCGAGGTGGTGCGGCTCGTCGGGATCGAGCGCCGGCGGATGCGCGGCGGTCTTCACGTGGCAGAACCGGCAGCCGCGCGTGCAGACGTCGCCCATCAGCATCACGGTCGCGGTGCCGCCGCCCCAGCACTCGCCGACGTTCGGGCAGCTCGCCTCCTGGCAGACGGTGTGGAGCGAGAGGCCGCGCAAGGTTTCGCGCACGCGCTGATAGCGCTCGCCCCCCGGCATCGGCACGCGCAGCCACGCCGGCTTCTTCGCCTCGCGAGGGATCCCGCGGGCGCGCAGGTCCTCCGCGATGTCGCGGCGGCTCGTGGGGAGCGCCGCGCCGCCGGAGGGCGGATCGGAGAGGACGGGGAGGCTCGCGCGCGGAGGCTGGGACATGGGGTCGATCGCGATGTAGCGACGAGAGGGAGTGGGGTCAAGCGCCTCGCTCCCTCGCCGGAAGGCTGGGCATCGGTGCCCGCACCTGCATGTTATACTCGCCGCGGCCCGACCCTCTCGGGCCACCCTCCGCGCTGCCCGCTCGCACACATGGTCGAGCTCGCCCCCTCAGAGCCCACGAAGATCCTGATCGTCGACGACGACGTGTCGGTCCGCGACGTCATCACCGTGCTGCTCCGCGAGGAGGGCTACGCCTGTACCGCGGTGAGCTCCGTCGAGGCCGCGCTCGACGCGGTGCGCCACGCCCAGTTCTCGCTCGTCATCAGCGACGTCCGCATGCCGGGGCGCGACGGGTTCTGGCTCCTCGAACGCATGAGGGACGCCCACCCAGACACCGCGGTGGTGATGCTCACCGCCTACGGCGACACCGAGGCCGCGGTCGAGTGCCTGCGCAACGGCGCGGCCGACTACCTGCTCAAGCCGCCGAAGGTGACCGAGCTCATCCGCGCCATCGAGCGCGCGCTCGGACGGAGAAGGCTCGAGCTCGCGCGGCAGAAGTACCGGCGCTCGCTCGAGAATCGGGTCCGCGAGAAGACGGCGGAGCTGTCGCGCGCGCTCCGCGAGCTCGAGGCGACCTACTCGCAGACCCTTTGGTCGCTCGTCGCGGCGCTCGATGCGCGCGAGCACGAGACCGGCGATCACTCCCAGCGCGTCGTCCGCTACTCGATCGCCGTCGCGCGCCGCATCGGCCTCGAGGAGCGCGAGCTGCCGGATCTCGGGCGCGGCGCCCTCCTCCACGACATCGGCAAGATCGGCGTGCCCGACGCGATCCTCCTGAAGCCCGGGAAGCTCGACGACGCCGAGTGGCGCGAGATGAAGCGCCACCCGCAGATCGGCTATGACATCCTCCGCTCGATCGACTTCCTCAAGCGCTCCGCCGAGATGGTGCTCTCGCACCAGGAGCGGTTCGACGGCGGCGGCTACCCGCGCGGCCTCGGCGGCGAGGAGATCCCGATCGCCGCGCGCATCTTCGCGATCGCCGACACGTACGACGCGATGACGAACAACCGCCCCTACCGGCGCGCGCTCTCCGCCGAGACGGCGCGCGAGGAGATCGCCCGCTGCTCCGGCACGCAGTTCGACCAGCGCTGCGCCGAGGCGTTTCTCTCGATGACGCAGGCGGAGCTCGCCGAGATCGCGCGGCCAACGGACGAGCTGCCGATCTGAACGGTCGAGGTCGAGGTCGAGGTCCACGTCCACGTCCACGTCCACGGCCATGTCCGCGGCCAGGTCAGGTCAGGTCAGGTCAGGGTGCCATACACGGCGTCGCGGCGCGGTGGTATGACGTCGGAGTGACCGCGGGCGTAGGCGCCACCTCCGGACCGCTCGCCGACGCGCAGGGGCGCCGGATCACCTACCTGCGCCTGTCGCTCACGGACCGGTGCAACTTCCGCTGCAGCTACTGCGCGCCGGCCGGACCCGACCGGAGCGGCGAGCCCCTCACCCGGGGCGAGCTCGCCCGCGTCGTCCGGATCTTCGCCGCCGCAGGCGTGCGCCGCGTCCGCCTCACCGGCGGCGAGCCGACGCTCCGCCGGGACCTGCTCGACGTGGTGCGCGACGTCCGCGCGGCGCCGGGGGTCGAGGAGGTCGCGCTCACGACCAACGGCCACGCGCTCGGGACGCTCGCGGTCCCGCTCCGCGCCGCCGGCGTCTCGCGGCTCAACGTCTCGCTCGACACGCTCGACCCCGAGCGGCTCCACCGGATCGCCGGGCCCGCCGCGACGCTCGAGCGGATCGTCGCCGGGATCGGCGCCGCGCTTCACGCCGGCTTCGACTCCGTGAAGGTCAACGTCGTCGTGGTGCGCGGAGAGAACGAGGGGGAGCTCGGCGCGCTCACCCGCTTCGCCTGGCGACTCGGCGCGACGCCGAGGTTCATCGAGCTGATGCCGTTCGGGGAGGCGGGCCGCCCGGTTCCGACCGTCGAGGTGAAGGCGCTGCTCGCGGCGCAGGGCATCGCGCTCGAGCCCGACGCGACGCGCGGCTGGGGGCCGGCCCACCACATGCGCGGGACCTCCCGAGAGGGCGCCGAGCAGCTCGCTGGGCTCGTCGGCTTCATCGGCGCCATGACCGAGAGCTTCTGCGATGGCTGCAATCGGGTCCGGGTCGGGGCCGACGGCGCCCTCCGCGCCTGCCTCGGCGGGCGCGAGCGGCTTCCGCTCGCCGAGCTCCTCCGCTCCGGCGCGAGCGACGGCGAGGTGACCGAGCGCATCCGCGCCGCGCTCGCCGCGAAGCGCGACCGGCACCACATGGACGACGAGGCCGACCAGCTCCTGCCGATGATCGGGACGGGCGGATGATGGTTCTCCCCTCGGTCGACTCCGGCCGCAGCCGGGCGCTCGCCGTCCTCGCCGTCGTGGCTGTGAGCCTCGCGGTGTACGCCCCGAGCATCGGCTACGGGTTCGTCTTCGACGACTACCCCGTGGTCGTCCAGAATGAGCTCATCCGGTCGCTGGATCGCCTGCCCGCGCTCGTGTCCTCGCCCGAGTGGAAGGGACTCGACCACGAGATGTACCGGCCGCTCACCGGCGTGACGTACGCGCTGAACCACGCGATGAGCGGGCTGTCCCCCTGGAGCTACCACGCGACGAACGTGGTCCTCCACGCGATCGCCTCGGGCCTTCTCGTCGGGGTCGGGCTCGCGTTCGGCCTGAGCCTCGCGGCCGCGACCGGCGCGGCGCTCCTGTTCGCGATCCACCCGATCCACGTCGAGGCGGTCGCTGGCGTCGTCGGCCGCAAGGATCTCCTCCCCGCCGTCCTCGCATTCGCCACGGTCCTCCTGCACCGGCGGGCGCTCCTCCGCGGCGGGCCGAGCCTCGCCTGGCCTGCGCTCGCGTTCGCCGGAGCGCTCCTGTCCAAGGAGAGCGGAGTCGTCGCGGTGGGCCTCGTCATCCTCCTCGACCTCACGCACCCGCGGCCCGATGGCGCGCCCGTCCCGCTCCGCCGCCGCGCCGCCGTGTACGCCGGGTACGCGGTCGCGCTCGCCGGATACCTCCTCGTGCGCTCCGCGGTCGTCGCGTGGGCGGCGAAGCCGACGACGCTCGGCGACAACGTCGCCGCGCACGTCGGCAGCGCCGTGCGCGTGATGACGGCGATCGCCGTGATCGGCAAGGGGCTCGCGCTGCAGTTCATGCCCCTCGGCCAATGTCCCGACTGGTCCTTCCGGGCGATCACCTTCGTCGGGACTCCGGGTGACCCGCGGCTCCTCGCGACGGTGGCGGCGCTCGGTGCGTGGCTCGCGGTCGGAGTCGCGGTGCGCCGCCGGACCCCGCTCGTCCTCGTCGGGCTGGCGTGGTACCTCGGCACCCTGCTCCCGACGTCGAACCTCCTGTTCCCGACCGGCGTCATCTTCGGCGAGCGGCTCCTCTACCTCGCGAGCGCGGGGCTCGCGATCGCGCTCGCCGCCGCTGCGTCGCTGCTCGCGCGGCGGATCCCCCGCGCCGCGCTCGGGGCCGCGCTCGCGGGCGTGGCCCTCGCCTGCTGCGCGGCCACGCTCTCGTACTCGTATGCGTGGGGGGACGAATTCCGCCTCTTCCGGCTCGCGGCGGAGCGGGTCCCGGATGCGTCCCGCGTGCGCATGATCCTCGCCTTCCTCCTGCTCGAGCGCGGAGAGCCGTCCGCCGCCCTCGCCGAGGCCGATCGCGCGATCGCGCTGAGCCCCTGGTTCCAGGGCGCGCACATCGCGCGCGCGCAGGCGCTCGGCGCGCTCGGCCGGCTCGACGAGGCGGCCCAGGCGTCGCGCACCGCCCTCGCCGCCCCCGGCGGCGACATCGACCTGCAGCTCCGCCCGCCCGATCCCCGGAAGCTCCGGGCGCTCCGCGCCGCCCTGGACACCTCTCCGCGGGACGCGGAGGCGCTGTACGGGCTCGCCACCCTCGCCCGAGACGCGGGCGAGTTCGACGAGGCGGAGACGCTCTGGCGCAAGGCGATCGCCGCGAATCCGCGGCACGCACGCGCGCTCGCCGACCTCGCCGGCCACGAGCGGCTGCTCGGCCACGGGGGCCAGGCACTGTCCCTGGCGCTCCTCGCCGTCGACTCCGATCCGTCGCTCGCGAGCGCGTGGGATCTGCTCGGCAAGCTGTACCGCGGCCGCGGGGACTCGGCCCGCTCGCGCCAGGCGTACGAGCGGTTCCTCTCCACGGCGGGATCCGAGGACTCCCGCGAGGTGGAGAAGGTCCGGCGGCTGCTCGACCCGTGAGCCTCGCGCCTCAGAGCTGGAAGCGCGCCTCCGCCGAGCCCGGCCGGCGACGCGCCGACGGCTCTCCCCCGAGGAAGAACCGCGCGGTCAGCCGCCGCTCGACGGCGTCGTAGATCCCGTGCCAGAGGGTCCGCAGCGCGCCGTCCGCCGGGGACGCGAACCCGCGGTAGGCGATGGCCGAGAAGGCGTCGTCGTCGAGCGGCCCCGCCGCGTCCGAGAGCCCCGAGGCGATCGCCCGGAAGCGGGCGAAGGTGCCGGCGGGATCGGGGACGCGCGGGAGGACCTCGCCCTCGGGGTGGCGGTGCAGCAGGTGGTTCGTCGCGACGAGCGCCCGCCCCGCCGCCTCCACGAGGTGGGCGCGGTTCCGCAGCGCCGAGATCTCGAACACGAACGCGTCGCCGTGGCGGTCGGCGACGAGCCAGTGGGCCGGGTGCGCGGCGTAGTAGTGCTTCATCGCGAGGAGCGCCTCCCGCGCCTCCGCCGCCGTCGCGCAGGTCTCGAGCAGGTGCCGCACGACCTGCAGCTCGTCGAGCCCCACGGCCGAGCCCGCCGGCTCGAGGCCCGCCGCGGCGGTCTCGATGTCCGACGCGGCGACGACGACGAGCCCCTCGGCGTTGACGCCGTCGAGTGCCGCGCCGAGCAGGTCGAAGGCGCAGACCGCGAGCGACGCATGCCCTTCGTCGGGGTGCAGCTCGAGCACGTAGGGGCGGCTCGCCGCCGGCGGCTCGCCCGCGCGCGGCCGGGCGAGCGGCCCTGCGAAGTCGAAGGCGCGCGACACGAGCGGGTGGCCCGACGCGGCCTGGTGCGGCGGCAGGAAGATCGCGGAGCAGCCCGCAGCCGCGGGGGGTGCGCCGAGCCGGGTCACGTCGCACGTGTCGTCGGCGATGTCCACGCCGAGCGCGTCGGCGACCCCGCGCATCCGCTCGAACAGTGCCGGCGAGTGGCGCCGCAGCCACTCGCGCTGGACGCGCACGCGCAGTGGGTCCTCCGCGCAGGGCGCCCGGACTCCGTAGCGCGCGCGCACGAGCTCGCCGAGGTGGCGCCCGATCGCTCGGTTGCTGCCGTGGAGCACGAGGTGGTGGACGAGGAGGTCGTCACCCTGCTCACCCGCAACGATCCGCTCCTCCACCCGAGGCGACATGCCGACCTCCGGCGACCGTGGTAGGGCGGCGCCGGGCGGGAGTCGGGGACCAGCAGGGGCGCGCCCCGAGCGGCCCCCCGTCGGCCTGGGGCGAATGGATGACGGGCCGCGTGGCGCCGATCGGGCTCGCGCAGCGCTAGGCCGCGGCTGCGCGCGGCCGGATGTTCGCCCGGATCCAGTCGATGATCGCCTGCGTCGACGCCCCGGGGAGGAACACCGCCGAGACGCCCCGCTCCTTCAGCTTCGGGACGTCGTCCTGCGGGATGATGCCGCCGCCGAACACCGCGATGTCGGTCGCCCCCTTGTCCTTCAGGAGGTCGATCACCGCCGGGAACAGCGTCATGTGCGCGCCCGACATGATCGACAGCCCCACCGCGTCCACGTCCTCCTGGATCGCGGCGGCGACGATCATCTCGGGGGTCTGGTGCAGGCCGGTGTAGATGACCTCGAACCCCGCGTCCCGCAGCGCCCGCGCGATGATCTTCGCGCCGCGATCGTGACCGTCGAGGCCGGGCTTCGCGACGATGATGCGGAGGGGGCGCTCTTTCGCGGGGCTCATGCGGGCTTCTCCAGGAGTGCGATGAGGTCCGGGGCTTCGGGTCGGGGCTCCCGGGGCGGCGCGCGGGCCGCGTCGGGCGTGCTCGTCACGAGGACCAGCCGGAGGCCGGCGCGGGCTGCGAGCCGGCTCCACTCGGACGGCTTGTAGTACCGCAACTCGGCGGTGGCCGCCAACACCGCTCCGCCCGGACGGACGAGCCGCCGGAGGGACCGGTCGACGCCCTGCGGCACGTCGAAGATCGACCGCTCCTCGACGCGGGAGCCGTCCGGCAGGGTCCGGGAGGCCTCCGCCGAGGGCTCGCGCGCGAGCTGCAGCGGGTTCGCGTGGTGGACGAGGAGCCGCCCCGCGGGGCGCACCACCCGCCCCGCCTCGCGCAGGCACGCCTCGTTCGTCGGATCGTCGAAGACGAACAGGGACGAGTACCAGCAGTAGACCGCGTCGAACGCTCCGCCGCGGAACGGGAGCGCGCGCAGATCTCCGCGCACGAAGCGCGGGCGCTGCGCCCCGCCGGACGCTCGGGCCGCGGCCGCCGCGCGGCGCAGGTAGTCGCCGCTGCGATCGAGCCCGCACAGGCCGCCCACCCTGCCGCTGAGCGGGAGCGCGTGCCGGCCGTGGCCGCAGGCGAGGTCGAGCACCCGGTCGGACGGGCCGAGCGGCAAGAGCGCCGCCATCACGTCCGCCTCGAGCGCCGAGAGCGCGGGCGTGAGCAGATCCTCGACGGAGTCGAGGTACAGCGCGCCGTAGTAGGCCTCGGTCCAGTGAGCCGTCACGTCACCTCGTCCCGGCGCCGCACCCGGTCGCGGGCGCGTCCGGCGCGTCGCGCAGCCACGAGATCCGGGCCGAGCCGGTCCGCACCGCCTCCGCCGCGGCGGCCCCGGCCGCGACGAGCGCGCGCCGCTCGGGCGTCCCGGACCGCTCGCGCCCGCCCGGCGCGAGCGCGGCGAGCGCTGCGAGCGCAGGAAGCGGATCCCCCTTCACGCAGCCGCAGACCGGCCCGCCTCGCCCGAGCGCCTTCAGGGTCTGGAGGAGCCGGGCGCGGACGTCCGCGGCGTGTCGCGCATAGACGTGAACGTCCGCCCGGTCCATCTCCTCGATGCCCCGCGCCACCTCGACCCAGGCGGTCTCGCCGAGGCGGAGACATGGCGCCGCGCCTTCGCCGGGTGCTGCTCCGAGCCAGACGGGCTCGCCGCTCGAAGCGAGCGCCCGGGAGAGGCCGCGGAAGAAGCGGGCGTCCTCGGCCTTGCCGCGGGGGACGATGGCGGCGAAGGCGGACCAGTCGAGGTCGACGCCTGCCCCCGACCGGTGCACCCCAGGGAGCGGCCACGGCGCGTCCGGCTCGAGCGCGTGCGCGAGCGCCGCGGCGACGCGCGCGAGCCGGACGTCCGAGACGAGCGCCTCGGCATCGGAGAGGAGCTCCGCGAGGTCGGCCGCGCCGCGCGCGGGATCGCACGCGTCTCGCCAGGCGGCGCGGTAGGCGTCGATCTCGGCGCGCGCCTCGCCGACGGCCGACGCGGCGCGTCCGTCGAGGCGCGCCCGCGCCGCCGCGCAAGGGTCCGCCGGCGCGTCGCGCCCCGCTGCGGCGCCGAGCCCGGGCGTGAGCCAGAGGACGACGGTGGCGAGCAGGTGCCTCCACATCGAGCGCAAGATCTACCACGGGGTCCACCGCCGGCGCGCAGCCGGCCCGGGGCGCCGCAGCGGCGTCAGAACCGAGCGTCCTCCCGGTAGGTGCCGAACACCGCGCGGAGCACGTCCGAGATCTCACCGAGCGTCGCGTAGGCCTTCACCGCGTCGATGCACGGCGGCACGAGGTTGCCGCCCTCGCGCGCGACCCGCTCGACGGCGGTGAGCCCCGCGCGGACCTTCTCCGCGCTCCGCTCGGACCGGACCGCGCGGAGCCGCTCGACCTGCTCGCGGGCGACGGTCTCGTCGATCCTGAGGATCGGGATCGAACCGTCCTGCTCCTTCTGGAACGCGTTCACGCCGACCTGCACCCGCTCGCCGCTCTCGACCTCGCGCTGCCAGCGGTAGGCGCTCTCGGCGATCTCGCGCTGCGGGTAGCCCTGCTCGACGGCGCGGAGCATGCCGCCGAGCCCGTCTATGTGGTGGAGGTACTCGAGGGCGCGCCGCTCCATCTCGTCCGTCAGGTACTCGACGTAGTAGCTGCCGGCGAGCGGGTCGACGACGCGGTCCGCGCCCGACTCGTGGGCGATGATCTGCTGGGTCCGCATCGCGATGGTCACCGCCTCCTCGGTCGGGAGTGCGTAGGTCTCGTCGAGCGAGTTCGTGTGGAGGGACTGCGTCCCGCCGAGCACCGCCGCGAACGCCTGCAGCGCTGTCCGCACGACGTTGTTGTAGGGCTGCTGCGCGGTGAGCGACACGCCCGCGGTCTGCGCGTGGGTCCTGAGCAGCATCGAGTCGCGCCGCTTCGCGCCGAAGCGCTCCTTCATCGTGCGCGCCCAGATGCGCCGGGCGGCGCGGAACTTGGCGACCTCCTCGAAGAAGTCGTTGTGCACGTCCCAGAAGAAGCTGAGCCGCTGCGCGAAGGAGTCGACGTCCATCCCGCGCTCGACGCACTCCTGCACGTACTCGATGCCGTCCGCTAGCGTGAACGCGAGCTCCTGGACCGCGGTCGCCCCGGCCTCCCGGATGTGGTAGCCGCTGACCGACACCGGGTTCCAGCGCGGCATCTCCCGCGCGCAGAACTCGATCATGTCGCAGACGATCTTCACCGCTGGCGCGGGCGGGATCACCCACTCCTTCTGCGCGATGTACTCCTTCAGCATGTCGGCCTGGAGCGTGCCGCCGAGCTTCGCCCGCGGCACTCCCTGCTGCTCGGCGACGGCGACGTACATGGCGAGCGCGACGACCGCGGTCGCGTTGATGGTCATCGAGGTCGTGACCTCGCCGAGCGGGATGCCGTCGAAGAGGATCTCGAAGTCGCGGAGCGACGAGATCGCGACGCCCTCCTTGCCGACCTCGCCGCGGCTCATCGGGTGATCGGCGTCGTAGCCCATGAGCGCCGGCATGTCGAAGGCGGTCGAGAGCCCGGTCATGCCGTGCGCGAGCAGGTACTTGAATCGCGCGTTCGTGTCGCGCGGCGTGCCGAAGCCGGCGAACTGCCGCATCGTCCAGAGCCGACCGCGGTACATCGTCGGCTGCGGCCCCCGCGTGAACGGGTAGCGGCCGGGGTAGCCCACGTCGCGCAGATAGTCGGCCTCGCGCACGCTCGCGGGGTCGACGATCGGTGGCACGGGGATGCCGGAGTCGGTCTCGAACGACGGCCTGCGCGCCCGGAGCCGCAGGAGCGCCTCCGCGAGCTCCTCCCTCGTCCACGACTCCCGTGCCGCGACGATGCGGGCGAGCTCCTCGCGGCCGAACGTCGGGTGCTCCGCGCGGTCCGGGGCCCGCGGGGTCTCGCCGCGGGGCTTCGCCTTCTCGCCCTTCTTCAGGTCCTTCGCCGGCTTCGCCGCCATCCGGTCTCCTCCCCGACGCCTGCACGAATTCTAGGCGCAGGGAGGAGGTGGCGCTGCCGGAAGCCCGATCAGCCCCCTGGGTGGTTCGCGTCGAAGGACGCGTAATCGCTCGTGAGCTCCTCGCCCGGGTCGATGTCGCGCGCGGCGACCGTGGTGCCGCCCCGCTCGTCCGGGAAGTCGAAGCAGTTGGGCGTGTCGGAGTGGTTGAAGAAGCGCGCGTCATCGCCGCAGAGCACGTACGTTCCGAGGACGTGGTCGAGGTACGTGTACTTCTCGATCTTGGATGCCGCTGCGATCGAGGTAGGTCTTGACGAGGAGCATCTCGGTCGGTCGGCCTCGGGGGCTCCGCCCCGACCCCCTGCTCGGCTGAAAATGAGTGGTGAGGGGGAGAATCGAACTCCCGACCTAGGGATTATGAGACCCTCGCTCTAGCCGACTGAGCTACCTCACCGAGGCCTGAGAACGCGGGTTTATAGGGCGACGGGCGGGGGGCGTCAAGCGAACGGGCGTTTTCTTGACGGTCGGACTCCGCGTGATACGAGTGCGCGATATCGGAGGATTGCGCATGCGGAAGCCGCAGCCGTCGCTCTCGACCCGCACGGAAGAGTTCTCGCCGCGGGAGCTCCCGCTCCCGGCGCCGGTCTCGCCGCCCCAGATCTCGGGCGCCGAGCGCCGCCCCGCCGACCGCATCAAGGAAGCCCTGCTGCGCTGGCTCGAGGAGGAGCTGTGAACCTCGTACTCCCGTTCGACGAGCTCGCGCCGTCCGAGCTCGACGAGTACCTCGCGCGCATCGACCGCGAGCTGGACGCGCTGTTCCTCGACGAGGTGGATGGGATCGTCGCGCGGCTCCGCGCCGAGCGCCCCGGCGCGGACGCGCCGGACGCCGCGGCGTAGAGCTCACGGTGCCCCGTCGCCGGCGGAGCGGTACTCCGCCTCCTCCGCCTCGAGGCCCGCCCCCACCTCCCCTGCTGCGCCCCAGAGGCGCCCGAGCGGCACGTGGCGTGAGAAGAGGAACGCGAGGCCGAGCGCGGTCACCTGCGCGAGCTGCGCAGCCCAGAGCACGTTCGCGTAGGCCATTCCCCGCGTCGCGACGGCGTCCGGCGGCGCGAAGAGCGAGAGCCCGAGCACGATCGCGCCCTGGAACGTGCCGATCATCCCTGGGCCCGCCGGGATCATCACCCCGACGACGAGCACGCCGAGGAGCGCACACGCCTCCGCCGCGCCGAGGTCGAACCCGAACCCGAGGGCGAGGACCCGCATCCCGACGGCGTTCAGGAGCCAGTAGCCCGCGGTGAGCACGACGAAGAGCACGAGGCTCCGCGGCCCGGGCAGCACCCGCAGCCCGTGGATGAACGCGTCGAGCATCCCCCCCGCTCGCTCCGCGAGCCGGGGCGAGAGCGGACGGACGAGGCGCGTCGCGAACGCCACCGCCCCGGCGCGGTTCCGGTAGGCGAAGGCGAGGAACCCGATGATCGCCGCGAAGGCGAGGCTCACGAGCGCGCCGCCGACACGCAGGAGCCGGACGCCCGGCGTCCCGTCCGGGACCGCGAGCAGCGCCACGACGAGGAGGAGCCCGGTGAAGAGCCCGTCCGCGGCGCGCTCGACGACGATGGACGAGAGGGCCGCCGAGGTCCGGAGCCGCGGGCGCTCGGCGACGAGGATCGGGCGCGCGAGCTCGCCGAGCCGGAACGGCAGGATCACGAGCGCCATGAACCCGACCGCGGAGACCGCGTTGAGCCGCGCGAACGGCACCGCCGCGATGGGGCGCAGGAGGAGCCCCCAGCGGACCGTCCTCAGGAGGTGGATCACGAACAAGGCGACGACGTACGGCACGAGGTAGCGATAGTCCCCGGCCCGCATCGCGCCCCAGATCGCGCCGGGGTCCTTGCCGCGCAGCGTGAGCCAGAGCGCGGCCGCGGACACCGCGAGCCCGGCGCCGACCTGGATCCCCCGCCTCAACGGGCGAGCTCCTCGCCCGCGAGGATCTGGCGCGGGTTCACCGAGAGGAGCCGCTCGACTGCGGCGGCCCCCACGCGCTTCTCGAGCGCGGCGAGCGCCTCGCCGAGCCACTCGTCCGCGCCGTCTGCCCGGTGGAGATCGGTCGCCGCGACCGCGTACAGCCCCTCGTCGAGGAGCTTCTCCGCCGTGCGGCGCGCCTCCCTGCCGTAGACGCCCGCGAGCGCGCCCACGTTCAGCTGGAGCGCGGCCCCGAGCCGGACGACCTCCGCCGCTCGGCCTGGCCGCTCGAACTCGGCGCAGCGCTCCGGGTGGGCGAACAGCGGGAAGATGCCCTTGCGCCGGAGGCGGAAGACGAGGTCCGGGAGCGTCGGCACGGCGCCGTCGAAAGGGACCTCGAGGAGCACCCAGCGCTGCGAGCCGCCGACCCCGCGCCGCCCCTCACCGTCCGCCCTGGCGAGGAACTCGGCGTCGAGCCGGTTCTCGGCGTTCCGGTGCAGCACGAGCGGGACGCCCTCGGCGCGCAGGAGCACCTCGGCGTCCGCGCGCCGGGCCTCGGCCCGCGCCGGGTCGCCGGACGGGAGCCCCTGGACGGCGTGCGGGCTCGGAGCCGCGTCGCTGAACCCGAGCTCGACGAGCAGGCGCGCCGCGGCCAGGGTCTCGTCAGGAGTCTCGCACCCGTCGTCGATCGCCCACAGGAGATGGCAGTGCAGGTCGACGAGGCCCATGGCTCGCGGGCTCATAGCACGCGCGGGCCGATCCAGGAAGCGGACGGGCAGGCGCCAACGACCGGGCGCGAGGTCGAGGAGCCGCGCCCGTCAAGGGACCACGTGCCGCGGCGGCTCGCCCTTCGCGAAGCGGAGCACCTCCTCGAGGACGAGGCGCGCCATCGCGGCGCGCGTCTCCCGCGTTCCGGAGCCGAGGTGCGGCGTGAGGACCACGTTCTCGAGCCCGAGGTAGGCCGCCGGGACACGCGGCTCGTCGCGGAAGACGTCGAGCCCCGCGGCCGCCACCTGACCGCTCGCGAGCGCCTCGGCGAGCGCGGCGTCGTCCACCACCCCGCCGCGCGCCGTGTTGACGATGATCGCTCCCCGCTTCATCCGCGCGATGCGCTCGCGCGAGAGAACGTTCTCCGTCTCTCGAGTGAGCGGGCAGTGGAACGACACGAAGTCGCTCTCGGCGAGGAGCGCTTCGAGCGGCACCTGGCGCGCCTCCGCGAGGTCGGCGGCGCGCGGGCTCGCGTAGAGGACGCGCATCCGGAATCCGAGCGCCCGCCGCGCCACCGCCTGGCCGATGCGCCCGAACCCGACGATCCCGAGCGTCTTTCCGGTGACCTCGGTGCCTAGCAGGAAGGCGGGATCGACGGCCCGCCAGCCGCCGGCGCGCACGAGGCGGTCCCCCTCGGCGACCCGGCGCGCGGCCGCGAGGAGGAGCGCAATGGCGTGGTCCGCGGTCGCGTCGGTGAGGACGCCGGGGGTGTTCGTGACGAGCACCTTCCGCGCGCGGCACGCGTCGAGATCGAGGTGGTTCACGCCGACGCCGTACGAGGCGACGAGCCGGACCGTCGGGAGGGCGTCGAGGAGCGGCCCGTCCACGCGATCGATGTAGGTCGGCGCGAGGATCGTGGCGCCGCGCGCCTCCTCGACGAGCCGCTCGCGCGGCGGGGCGGTCGGGGCGCCGCCCCGGAGCTCGACGAGCGCCCGGAGCAGCTGGAGGTCCTGCCCGGGAAGCGCGCGGACCAGGTACACGATCGGCTTCATCCGTCCTCCTCGTCGTCGGCCACGCGTGGCGCCTCCGCCCCGTCGCCCGCGCGCGGGCCTGGGACGCGGTACTCCTCCCCGAGCCACTTCGCGAGGTCCACGAGCCGGCAGCGGTCGGAGCAGAACGGCGCCGCCCGGTTCTCCGAACGCGGCGGCGCGGGCTTGCGGCAGATGGGGCAGCGGGGGGTACTGGCCACGGCTCCGATCTACCGCGCCGCCGGGGTCCCGCGCATCCCCAACCGTGGTCGCGGGCCCGACGCGCTCAGCTCGCCGGACAGGTCGCGGGGAGGAGCGGCTGGATCGCCTCGGCGAGCTGCCGCTTGCCGATCGCCCCCTCGAACACCCGCCTCACCTTTCCGTCGGCGTCGAGGAGGAACGTCTTCGGATAGCCGGCGACTCCCCACGCCGAGAGCGCCTCGGCGCGTTCGTCGAGGAGGATCGGGTACGGGATGACCGTTGCCATCCGGGTGACGTCCTCGCGCGCGGACTCCTCGGCGACCCCGAGCAGCTCGAAGCAGCGGCCGCGGTGGTCCGTCCAGACCTCCGCGAGCTCCGGCAGCTCCGCCCGGCACGGCGGGCACCAGCTCGCCCAGAAGTTCACCGCCACGACCTTCCCGCGGAACTGCGCGAGATCCACCGTGTTTCCCGCGAGATCGCGGAGCGCGAGTGGCGGCGCGGCTTGCCCGCTCCCGAGCGGCGGCGCCTGGCGCTGGACGAGCAGCTGCATCACCACGACGGCGGCGACGACGAGGAGGGCGAGCTTGCTCCAGCGGTTCATTCGAAGGTCCTCCGGAAGTGTACAGGCGACGGACGGCTCGCACCGTAAGATCCCGATCTACTCGTGAGGATTCTCGCGCTCCTCCTAGGTAGCCTCGTCGCGGCGGAAGAAACCCCGCCCGCGGGCACGCTCACGCGTCCGCCCGAGCTCGTCGAGTTCGTCCCGGCCGAGTACCCGGCGGAGGCGGAGGCGGCGGGCATCGAGGGGTCGGTGGTCCTCTCCATCGTGATCGGCGAGGACGGCGAGGTCACGCAGGCGGTGGTGGTGGACCCCGGCCCGCACCCCGGCTTCGCCCCGGCGGCGCTCCACGCGGTCGCGCAGTTCCGGTTCCACCCGGCCGAGATGGACGGCGTCCCGACCGCCGTCGAGATCACGTACCGGTACGACTTCGTCCTGAGGCGGCCCGAGCCGGTCGCGCCCGCCGCCGCCCCGATCGTGCTCGAGGGGCGCGTCGTCGAGCGCGGGACGCGCTCGCCCGTCGCCGCGGCCACGGTCGAGTCGCAGGGCGTCTCGGTCGAGACCGGCGCCGACGGCCGCTTCGCGCTACGCGGGATCCCACCGGGCGAGGTCATCGTCCGGATCGTCTCGCCCGAGCACACCCCGCTGTCCGTGACGGAGCGCCTCGAGCAGGGAAGGGTCCGCGAGGTCGAGTACCGGCTCTCGCGCCGCCACTACGATCAGTACGAGGCGGTCGTGCGCGGCGAGCGATCGCGCGACGAGGTAACGGTCCGCACGCTCGCGACCGAGGAGGTGCGAACGATCCCCGGGACGCAGGGCGACACGCTCAAGGTCATCCAGTCCCTCCCGGGCGTCGCCCGCAGCCCGTTCGGCATCGGCCTGCTCGTCGTGCGCGGGTCCGAGCCGAACGAGACGATCGTATACGTGGACGGCGTCCCCATCCCGCAGCTGTTCCACTTCGGCGGGTTGACGTCCGTCCTGAACGCCGACGTCGTGGACGCGATCGACTTCTACCCCGGGAATTTCTCGAACCGGTTCGGGCGCGCGCTCGGGGGCACCGTGGAGCTGCGCACGCGCGAGCCGCGGCGCGAGTGGCACGGCGCGGCACAGCTCGACGTCTTCGACGGGCGAGTCGAGGTCGAGGGGCCGGTCGGGACGGGCTCCGCGTACGCGTCGGTGCGGCGCAGCTGGATCGACGCGGTGCTCGCGGTCGCCCTCCCCCGCATCGACCGGCAGGCCGCGAACGACCTGCGCGTGGCGCCGCGCTATTACGACTGGCAGACGAAGCTCACGCTCCCCACCCTCGGTGGACAGGGCTCCTACTTCGCGTACGGCTCCGACGACAAGCTCGAGTTCGTCCGCTCCTCCGATCGTCCGGGGAGGCCGAGCTTCTACCTCTCGACGGTGTTCTGGCGCGTCGGCGCGAGCCACAGGCTTCCGCTCGGCCGCGCGACGAACGACCTCGTCGTCGCCGCGGGCCGGGACAGCCTCGACGTCCTGGCCGGCGGGTCCTTCGGCCTCCTCACCGAGATCGTCACCTTCAACGTGCGCGATCGGCTCTCTTACCGCGTCCGCGATGGACTCACGCTCGAGGGGGGCGTCGACACCCAGCTCCGCCGCATCGACTACTCGGTCTATGCCCCGCCGGTGGAGGCGCCGGGAGGCGTGACCGACCCGTTCGCGTCGCAGGCGACCACGGTGGGCGAGGGAGCGCGGGGCTGGTGGCTCGCGCCCGCGGCGTGGGTCGAGGGGGACTGGCGGGCGCTGCCGCGCCTCCGCCTCGTCGGAGGGCTGCGCGGCGACGCGGAGTCGCGCTTCGGGCGCGCGAAGTTCTGGCTCGACCCGCGGGTCTCCGCGTTCGTGGACGCCGCGCCCGGGACGACGCTCGTCGCGGCGGCGGGGCTCTTCGGGTCGGCGCCCGATCCGCAGTCCACGAGCAAGACCTTCGGGAATCCGGACCTCGACCCGGAGCGCGGGCTCCACCTCGCCCTCGGGGTCCGGCGCGATCTCCCGTGGTGGGCGACGCGACTGGAGCTGACCGGGTTCTACAAGGAGCTCTGGTCGCTCGTCGTGCCGACGCGCGCGCTCGGCCCTGACGGACGGCTGCTTCGGCTCTCCAACGCCGGGCGCGGCGAGACGATCGGGATGGAGCTGCTCGTCCGGCGCGAGCTTGCGCGCGGCCTCTTCGGCTGGCTCGCCTGGACCTGGTCACGCTCCCTGCGGCGGGACGACCCGACCGACCCGCACTTCCCTGCCTGGCGGCTCTTCACGCTCGACCAGACCCACGTCGTCGCGTTCGTCCTCTCGTACCGGCTTCCGAGCGACTGGATCGTGGGGACGCGCATCCGCACCGTGACGGGAAACCCCTACACCCCGCCCATCGGCGCGATCCTGGACGCGGATACCGGCCGGTCCCGCTGCCTCCCCGGCGCGCCGCTCTCGCGCCGGCTCCCCGGGTTCTTCCAGGCCGACGCGCGCGTCGACAAGCGCTTCGTCTTCGAGCGCTGGATGCTCTCCGCCTACCTCGACGTGCAGAACGCGATGAACCACGAGAACGCCGAGTTCCGCTTCCAGAACTTCGACTGCTCACAGGACGTCCCGGTCCCCTCCCTCCCCCTCCTCCCCGCGATCGGCCTCCGTGCCGAGTGGTGACGCCATGCCCCGTCTCCTCGCCGTCCTCGCCGCCCTCGCGCTCGCGAGCTGCAACTCCGGGTTCGAGCCGCAGTACCGCGTGACGGACCTGCGCGTCCTCGGCATCCGGTCGAAGGTGCAGGGGAGCGCGTCGTCCGACGTGATCCCCGGCGACACGGTCGTCCTCGACGCGCTCGTCGCGAACCCCCTCGGGCGGCCGGGGCTCACCGTGACCTGGTTCGGCTGCTTCCCGCACGGCGACGAGTCCCTGCCGCCGTGCGCCGACCCGGTCTTTCTCGACGATCCGCGCAGGCTCGCGACGGATCCCCGCGTGACGCCGCTCGGCACCGGCGAGAGCCTGACGCTGGCCATCGACCCGGCGGCGGTCACGAGCGCGCTCGCGTTCGTGACGAGCATCGCCATGGCGGAGCCGGCGTTCCGGTGCCGGCTCTATGCCGAGCTCGTCGTCATCGCGCTCGCCGAGGCGCAGGGACACCGCTCGGCTGCGCTGAAGCGGGTGCGGGTCACGCCGGATCCAGCGGGCCTCGTCGGCACCGTCCTCGAGGGCGCCTACGTGCTGAACCTCGACCCCGGGATCCTCGCCGTCACGCGCTCCCCCACGAACCGGAGCACGTGTGGCGGGGGGACGGTCGTGGACGCGGGGCCGTTCCCGGCGGGGCAGACGGTCCTCTGCGGCGGCGCGACGTCGGGATCGAGGCAGCAGTTCAATGACTGCGTGATCAAGGACGGGAACCTCATGATGCTCGTGACCGACGAGGACCTCACGTGGCAGTGGTACGTGACCGCCGGCGAGTTCCCGGAGTTCACCGGGGTCGGCAACGCGACGGGGGGCGACGTGGACTTCACCCGCCCCCGGGAGGCGTTCACGCTCTGGTCGATCCTGCGGGACGCCCGCGGCGGCGAGGACTGGGCGACCTACGTCGTGTCCGCCGCGCAGTGAGCGCGGCTACTTGCTGCTCGGAACCGCCGACCCGGCGCCCGCGCCGAGGAGCGTCTTCAGGTCGTCGTCGGTGAAGAAGAGGCCGCCGCCGAAGAACGCGTCGTTCCCGATCGTGAACTTCGGGCCGCCAGGGTAGCGGCCGGAGCGCCAGCTGTTCAGGAAGTCGTCCGCGCCGGCGGTCAGGAAGAAGTGCTGGAAGAAGTAGTAATTCATGAAGATCTTCGCGCGCGGGAAGACGTCCTGGTACGGGCGCGAGAACTGGTAGACGGACACCGAGAACTGCAGCTTATCGCGGAAGAGGTGCAGGTCCGTGCCTACGCCGCCCGAGCTCTCGATCACGCCGATGCGGAAGGTGAGCGGGCCGTAGCGCTTCGCGATCTGCAGGGTGAAGGTGAGCTTGTCCTCGTGCAAGGTCCGGGTTGAGACGCTCGTCGAGTCCGTCCCGGTGATCGGGTCGCGCGTCGTGATCGTCTCGGAGCTGACCGAGTCCACGCCGCGCGGATCGGCGACGACCTCGAGCAGGTAGTACTTGTCCGGCCGTGGCAGGAGCCGCGCGCCGAAGTACGTCTTCGCGCCGGTCTGGTTGAGGAGCCACTCCGAGCGGAGCTGGACCTGGATCTGGAGCTTGAAGATCCGGTCGAGCTGGTCGGCGAGGTCCTCGGCGGCGGTGCCGAGCTTGCGGCCGAGCCGCTCGTCGACGAGGAGTCGCCCCGCGACGCTCTTCCCCTCGCTGACCTTGCCCATGAGCTCCTCGAGGTGCTCGAGGCTGCCGGTGAGCTTGTCCACCGCTTGCTTCACGCCGCGCGCCTGGGTCGCTGCGGCCGCGCGCTCGGCCGGCGTCGCAGCCGCCACCGCGCCGCCGACGCCCGGCGCGGCGCCACCCGCGGGCGCGCCGCCCGCGCCACCACCAGGTCCAGGGCCGCCCGCGCCACCGCGCGGACCGCCGCCCGAGGAGCCCGGATCGATGATCTCCTGGAGGCTCGTCGCGACGCTCTTGAGCTTCGCCGTGAGCTCCTCGAGGTTCGTCGCGATCCGGCCGATCTTGTCCTTGTCGCGCCCGGAGACCTCGCGCAGGTCAGCGGTGAAGTCGCGCGTGTTCTGCAGGATGTCCACGAGGTTCTGCTCGTTGCGGGCGATGGTCTCGTCGATCCGCCTCGTCGCGGAGGCGAGGTTCTCCACGATCTCCCGGAGCCCCTTGTCTCCCGCGACGGTCTTCGCGAGATCGCCCGTGACGAGCTGCACGTCCGCGGCGATCTTCGCGAGGGCGTCGAGGAGCTGCTGCACGCTCGTCGCCTCGCGCACGCAGGTGATGTTCCGCTGGTCCTCCGGGAGCGAGACGAGGAGCGGCTTCTCCACGCTGCCGGGCTGGACCTCGAGGAGCGCGTCCGGCAGGAGCGCCGAGGGGAACGTCTTCGTGAGGCAGGCGTCCGTGTGCAGCTCGATCCCGTTCTTCACGCGGATGTCGAGCCGGGCCTTCGCGCCGGTGAGGGCGATGTCCACGACCTCGCCGACCTGGATGCCGGCGATCTGAGTGCGGCTCTTCCAGGTGAGGCCGGTCGCGTCGGAGAAGTAGGCGTGGACTAGGTAGCTCTCCTTCTCGGAGTAGCCGCCCTTCTTGAAGAAGGTGAGCGCGAGCAGGAATGCGACGCCGGTCGCGGCGGCGAGCACGCCCACGGCGAACGCCCTGTTCCAGGTGGGCTTCACGGATTCCGGACCCCTCGCATCACGCCTGTCTCACTGCTTCGCGAACCACATGGAGAGGAAGCGCTGCACGAATGGATTCGTGCTTCGCCGGACCTCCTCCGGCGTGCCCTCCGCGGCCAGGTGGCCATCGTAGAGCACCGCCATGCGGTCGGCCACCTTGAAGGCGCTGGCGATGTCGTGCGAGATGACCATGCTCGTGATCCCGAGCTTCTGCTTCGCGTTCAGGATCATCCCGTCCACGTAGTCCGTCGTGATCGGGTCGAGACCCGTCGTCGGCTCGTCATAGAGGACGACCTGCGGGTCGGAGACCAGGGCCCGCGCGAGCGCGACGCGCTTGCGCATGCCGCCCGAGAGCTCCGAGGGCCAGCGATTCAGCACCTCCTCGCCGAGGTCCACCACCTTCAGCTTCTCGACGACCCGCGCCCGGATCTCCTCCGGGGATGGCCGGTCGCGGCGGCGCTTCTCGGTGAGCGGGAAGGCGACGTTCTCGAAGACAGTCATCGAGTCGAAGAGCGCGGCGCCCTGGAACACCATCCCGAAGAGCTGCCGCGCGTCGGTGAGCGCCTTCCCCTCGAGCGCCGAGATCTCGTGCCCGCCCACGGTCACCTTGCCGCGGTCGGGCTTGAAGAGCCCGATGACGTGCTTCATGAGGACGGTCTTCCCGGAGCCGGAGCCGCCGAGCACGACGTAGGTCGTGCCCCGCGGGATGCTGAGGGTGATCCCCTTCAGCACCTGGTTCGGCCCGAACGACTTCCAGAGATCGACGACCTCGATCACGTCAGGTCCCCACCGCGATGAAGGTGATGACGTAATCGGCGAGGAGCACGGCGATCGAGCTCATCACCACGCCGCGGGTCGTCCCCTCGCCGACGCCCTTCGCGCCGCCCGACGCCGCGTAGCCGCGCCAGGTCGTGATGACGGAGACGATGGCCCCGAACACCACCGCCTTGAAGAGGCCGTGCATGATGTCGGACGGATTCATGAACTCGCGGGTGTGCTCGATGAACGGGCCGACCGGGATGCGCGCGACGTACACGCCCATGAGGTAGCCGCCGCCGTACCCGATCACGTTGAAGAGCATGGTGAGCAGCGGGAGCATGACGATCGCGGCGATGATCCGCGGAACGACGAGGTACTGGATGGGGTTCACGGCCATCGACTCCATCGCGTCGAGCTGCTCGGTGACCCGCATCGTGCCGAGCTCGGTCGCGATGGCGCTGCCCGCGCGGCCGGTGACCATGAGCGCGGTGAAGACCGGCGCGAGCTCGCGGGCGAGGGAGAACGCGACCGAGCCGCCGACGAACCCCTCCGCCGCGAACTGCTTGAGGGCGTAGTTCATCTGGAGCGCGAAGACCATGCCGGCGGAGAGGCCGGTCGCGCCGACGATGAACGCCGACCCGACGCCGATGAACGCCATCTGCGAGATGATCAGCTCCGGCCGGAACGGTGGGCGGAACGCCCACGCCACCGCCTCGACGGCGAAGAGGATCATCCGGCCGAAATCTTCGAAGGCCGCCTGCACCCTTCGCATAGGGGTCGCATTCTCGCACGGCGGCGGCGGCGCGCCCATTTCGTGGGTCCGTGGTCATCGCCGGAAACGCCGCTATACTGCGCGGCCCATGATCAAGGTCGGCGGCGAAGTGGACGCGTTCTGCACGAAGTGCGAGCTCACGCTCGCCCACACGGTCCACGCGGTCGTCTCCGGAAAGCCCGTCAAGGTCGAGTGCAACACCTGCCACGGCGTGCACCGCTATCGCGACGCGAACGGGCGCGTCACGTCCGCCCGACCGCCGAAGAGCGAGCGCCCGTCGCGCGCGCGCCCCGAGGTCGTGCCGTTCGAGACGCTGCTCGCCTCAAAGAGCGTCGCGGACGCCCACCCCTACTCGGCGAAGCGCACCTACGCGATGGACGACGTGCTCGACCACCCGACCTTCGGGCGCGGGTTCGTCTCGGGGGTCCGCGAGGCGGGCAAGATCGAGGTCACCTTCCGCTCCGACGTGAAGGTGCTCGTGCACGGCCGCCCCTGAGCGGCGAAGCGCGCCGGGCGAGGCGTGCGCTTGGCCCTCGGCCCGCGTTCCGGTACGGTGCTCGCCGGAGGTGAACCCCGATGCTCCGCTCCACCGCGCTCGTCCTCGCCGTCGTCCTCGCCGCCTGCTCGAAGAAGCCGGCGGCGGGCGAGCCGCTTGCGGCGCCCGCCGCTCCCTCGGCCGCCGCTCCCGCCGGGGCATACGTGAGCGGGGCGACCGTCCTTCGGCGCGAGCCGACCGAGGCGCCCCGCGTGCCCGGCCCCGCAGGCAAGGATGTCGCGAACGCGCTCACGGTGCTCCAGCGCGGCGAGAAGGTCTCCGTCGTGGAGGCGCGCGAGGACTGGGCGAAGGTCCGCTCCTCCGACGACCGCGAGGGATGGCTGAAGCGCGGCGCGGTCCTCGAGGGCGACGGGGTCACGGAGGCGACGGTCCTCGCCGCGGCGGACGTCTTCGACCGGCCCGACCTGCTCGCCGCGAACGCGAAGCGGCGGATCGAGCCGGGGACCCTCCTCCTCGTCGTGAAGTCCCGGCCGCCGTTCAGCGAGGTGAACGTGTCGTCCGGCCCGAACGCCTGGGTCCTCACCGAGCGGCTCGCCACGGGAGAGAAGGAGGTCTCGGTCGCGAAGCTCGCCGAGAAGGCGCGCTTCCTCGAGCGGAGCGGGAAGCACGACGAGGCGAAGCAGATCCTGGCGCTCGCGCGGGATCACTTCGCCGGGAGCCCGCTCCTCGACGCGCTCGCCGGGGATCTCGGCGAGCCCGGCGCCGCCGCCGCGGTCATCCCGGCGAGCGCGCCGGTCGTGCCGCCGGCGCCGCCCGGGACGAACTGAACCCCTATCCTCGCCGCAGCGCCTCGACCGTCCGCGAGAGGTCGGCCGGCCACGGCGCCTCGACGACGAGCGGACCACCGCCCGCGGGGTGCGCCACCTCGAGCCGCGCGGCGTGGAGCGGCGTCCGCGCGAGCAGCGGGGCGCCGTCCGGCCCGAGGAGCGGCCCCGCGTCGCCGTAATCCGGATCGAGGGCGAGCGGCAGCCCGACCGCCGCGAGGTGGACGCGGATCTGGTGGGTCCGCCCCGTCTCCGGCAGGGCCTCGACGAGCGCGAGCTTGCCGCCTGCCCACGCGCGCGGCGGGAACCTCTCGATCGTCCGGACGACCGTCGCCGCCTCCTTGCCGCGCGAGTCGCCCGCGCGCGCCGGTCGCATCCGTCCCCGCCGCGCGGGCGCGATGGCGAGGTCGATCCGGCGCTCTTCCGGCGGGTCGCCGCGCACGAGCGCCACGTAGCGCTTCCTCGGCTCGCCGCGATCGAACGCGAGGTTCAGCGTGCGGTGCGCCTCGGCGCTGCGCGCGAAGAGCAGCACGCCGCTCGTACCGCGATCGAGCCGGTGCACGACCCAGAGCCGGCCGTGGATCGCCTCGAGCTCCTCGCGCAGGCTCCGCTCGTCCGTGCCGCGCCCGGGGATGACGAGGCGGCCGGCGGGCTTGTCCACCGCGAGGACGTGTCCGTCCTCGTGGAGGACCGCCACCCCGCCCTCCGCCGGCGTCACGCCATCTTCCTGGCCGGGACCACCGTCACGGGGCCGAACCGCTCGAGCTGGCGCGCGATCGCCTTCGCCGGTCCGACCGCGACGACGACCCGATCGACGAGCGGGAAGTGGCGCCGGCCGACGTCGCGGCAGTCCTCCGCGGTGACGGCGCGGACCTTCTCGCGGAAGCCGGTCACCTCGTCGTCCGGCAGGTCGAAGAGCGCGAGGTCCGCCAGCTTCTCCGCGAGCTGGTCGTGCGTCTCGAGCGAGAGCGGGAACAGCCCGCACAGGTAGCTCTGCATCCGCTCGAGCTCCTCCGCGGTGGGTCCCTCGTCGCAGAAGCGCGTCGTCTCCGCGAGCGCGACCTCGACGATCTCGGCGGTCGTCTCGACCTTGGTGAACGTCGAGATGAAGAAGATCCCGCCCGAGCCGCTCGTCGCGAACCGGCTCCGCACGCCGTACGAGAGGCCGCGGTTCACGCGGATCGCCTCCATGAGGCGCGAGGTGAACCCGCCGCCGAGCAGCGCGCTCGCGACGACACCGCGGTGGTAGTCCGGGCTGCGCCGCGCGAATCCCGCCGAGGCGATGCGGACCTGTGTCTGCGTGATGTCGGGCTTGTCGACGATGAGCACCGCGCGGCGCGGCGGTGTGGGGGGCGCGATCTCTACGCTCGCGCCGTCCTCGCCGCGCCAGCGGCCGAAGCGCCTGCGCGCGAGCGCCAGGACCTCGTCGGCCGGAACGTTCCCCACGACGACGAGGATCGCCGCGCCCGGGCGGAAGTGGCGGGCGTGGAACCCGGTGACGTCGGCGCGGCGCGCGGCGCGGAGGTCCCGCACGCGTCCCTCGGACGGATGGCCGTACGGGTGGCTCCCGAAGGCCGCGTGCAGCATGGCGCGATCGGCGATGACTCCCGGCTCGTCGAGATCGTGCGCGAGCGACGCGACCTCGCGCCGCCGGAGCCGGTTCACCTCCGCCGCCGGGAACGTGGGCGCCGTCGCCACGTCGGCGAGGATGTCCACGCAGCGCGGGAGCGCCTCGACGGGCGCCGAGAGGCCGAAGTAGCTCGCGTCCTCGTCCACGCCCGCGCCGAGCTCGGCCCCGAGCGACTCGACGGTCAGGTCGATCTCCGGGCCGGTCCGCCGGCGCGTCCCCCGTCGCGCCGCGAGCCCGACGAGGTGGGCGAGCCCTGCCCTCCCCGACGGATCGAGCGCGGAACCGCCGCGCAGCACGAGGCGCGCGGCGGCGAGCGGGATGCCGGCGCGCTCCGCGACGACGACCTGGACCCCGTTCGGGAGCCGCTCGCGCCGGATGGGGGGCAGCGGGATGGCCCCGTTCACCTGAGCGCCTCCGGCTCGAGGACGACGACGCAGCGGCGAGTCGGATCGAGGTACTCGGCCGCGACGCGTCGGACGTCGCGCGGCATGACCTCGGCGTAGTGCTGGAGCGCACGGCCGGCCTCGTGCCAGTCGCCGAGGAGCGCCTCCGCCTGCCCGAGCGCGTGGGCGACGCCGTGGTGGGTCGCGAGCTCGTGCAGGACCGAGCTGCGCAGGAGCGCCTTCGCCCGCCGCACCTCCGTCGCCGAGACCCCGCGCTCCGCCACCTTCGCGATCTCGCTCCAGAGGATCGCCTCCGCGCGCGCGGGGGCGATGCCGGGCGCGAGCTCGACGAAGGCGACGAAGACGCCGGGGTCGATCCGCCACCCCCAATTGATCGAGACGGAGACCGCGAGCTCGAGCTCCTGCACGAGCTTGCGCTTGAGCCGCGACGACTCGCCGACCGCGAGGCAGACCTGGAGCACGTCGAGCGCGCTCGAGTCCGGGCTCGTCGCCGCGGGGCCACGCCAGCCGGCGAGGATCGCGGGTGCCTGCGCGGGGTAGCGGACCTTCGCACGGCGCTCGCCCCGCTGCGGCGGCTCGCCAGAGGGGGCCGGGACCGGGGCGGGCCCGGCGGGCACGTCGGCGTAATGGCGCTCGATGAGCGCGAGCGTCGGCTCGACCTCGAGGTCGCCGACGACATAGATCGCCGCGTTGTTCGGGGCGTAATAGGTGCGGAAGAAGGTCTCGCAGTCGGCGCGGGTGATCCGCTGGATGTCATCCATCCAGCCGATGACGGGCCAGCGGTACGGGTGGGCGAGGAAGACGAGCGCCTCGAGCTGCTCCTCCATGAGGCCGAAGATCGAGTTCTCGGTCCGGAGCCTGCGCTCCTCCTTCACGACCTCGCGCTCCTGCTCGAGCGACTCCTCCGTGAGCCGGAGCGAGCGCATCCGGTCGGACTCGAGATCCGCGACCGTCTCGAGCGCCTCCGCCGCGAAGTCCTCGTAGTACGCGGTCACGTCGTTCGACGTGTAGGCGTTCGAGTGGCCGCCGCGCGCCTCGAGGACGCGGTCGAACTCTTTCGGACCGTAGCGAGCCGCCCCGTTGAACATCATGTGCTCGAACAGGTGGCTGATGCCGGTGGTGCCGAGCCGCTCGTTGCGCGAACCCACCTGGAAGAACGTGTAGTAGCTGAGCGTCGGGGTGCTGCGGTCGGGGAGGAGGCGGACCCTCAGCCCGTTCGGGAGGGTGTGGGCCCTCACGCGGTCGAGGTCGAGCACCGTCGAAGGCGGGCGTGCGTCCATCCGCTCGGAACATAGCGTCCGGCCCGGCAGGCGTCCATCCGGGCGTGGAGGCGGGTCCTCGGGGAAACGGGGCGCTGCTCGCGTCGCTTTGACGAGCGGAGCGCGGTCGCGCGCGTTTTACTAGCAGCTTCACCAACACAGGGTCGGTGGATCGCCGGAGCACGAGCCTCACGGATTCACGCCCCGAGTCTCACCCCCAGGTACACGGAGAGACACATCCCGATGCCCAACAAGACGAAGTCCCAGCGCGATCCGCGGCGCGAGGAACTCCGCCGCCTCGGCGAGCGGGTGCGCGAGCACCGGCGGAACCGCGGCCTCACCCAGGAGGCGCTCGCGGAGGCGCTCGACCTCTCGGTCGCCTACGTGAGCCTCATCGAGCGCGGGGGCCGGAACCCGCCATACACGACCGTGGTCGCGATCGCTCGCGCCCTCGGGGTCGCCACCTCGCGCATCGTCGTCGACGACTAGCGAGGCTCCGTCGCGCTACAGCGACGCGACGGGCCGCCCGCAGGCGGCGCAGCGGCCCTTGCGCTGGCGGAGCGGCAGCCCGCAGCCCGGGCAGCGCTTCACCGCCCGCCGTGCCTCGGCGTGCGAGGCGCGCCCGTCGCCCGGAGGGGCCTCGCCCTTCTCGAGCCGAGTCACACGCTCCTCGAGGGCCGCGATGCGTTCCGCGAGCGCCGCAGGGCTGTTGGGTTTTCTCATCGGCACGCGCCCTGAACGTGCCACGGGGCGCCCCGGAAGCAACTTTCCGCTCGGCGAGCACTCCCGCGCGGCGCGTTGAGCGCCCTCCGCCCGCGTGTTATCTCGCCCCTCCGATGGACTCCGAGACACGCCTCGATCCCGCTACGGTTGCCGAGCCCGCGTACGACGCCCCGCCCGTCCAGGCGCTGCTCGGCGCGCCGCACGCGCCCCACCGCGAGGTGCCGCGCTCGCGGGAGATCTTCGTCAACCGCAATCTCCGCATGGACCGGGTCGAGGCCGTCGGCTTCGACATGGACTACACGGTCGCGATGTACCACCTGCAGCGGCTCGAGACGCTCGCGTTCCGGATGACGCTCGCGCGGATGATCGAGGCGCGCGGCTATCCCATCGCCGTCGGCAACGTCCAGTACGATCCCGAGTTCGTGATCCGCGGGCTCGTCGTCGACAAGCTGCACGGCAACATCTTCAAGATGGACCGGCACAACCACGTGGGGCGCTGCTATCACGGCCGGCGGCGGGTCCCCGAGGATGAGATCCGGCGGCTGTACCGGAACGAGAAGGTCCACCTCTCCTCCCCGCGCTTCGCGTGGATCGACACGCTCTTCGCGCTGCCGGAGGCGTGCCTGTTCGCGGGGGTGATCGAGCTGCTCGAGGGCGAGGGGCAGGCGGTGGATTACACGAAGCTCTTCGACGACATCCGCGAGTCGATCGACACCGTGCACCGCGACGGCTCGCTCAAGGCGGAGGTGAAGAAGGACCTCGGGCACTACGTCCTGCGCGACCCCGAGCTCGGGCCGGCGCTCCACAAGCTGCGCTCCGGCGGGAAGAAGCTCTTCCTGCTCACGAACTCCCTCCTCGACTACACGGACGAGGTGATGCGCTTCGTGCTCGACGGGCAGCTGCCGGAGTACCCCTCGTGGCGAAACTACTTCGACGCGGTCGTCACCGGCGCGGCGAAGCCCGCCTTCTTCTCGGAGCGGCGGCCTCTCTTCCTCCTCGGGCCCGACGGCGCGCACCTCGGCGAGGCGACCTCGCTCGAGCGCGGACACGCGTACGAGGGCGGCGATCTCGTCACGTTCGAGAAGCTCATGGGGATCTCGGGCGATCGGATCCTTTACGTCGGCGACCACATCTACGGCGACATCCTGCGGTCGAAGAAGAGCTCGCTCTGGCGCACCTGCATGGTCGTCGAGGAGCTCGAGCGCGAGCTCGCCTGGCTCGAGCGGAACCACGAGGTGCTCGACGAGCTCGCGCGGCTCGAGGCGCTGCGCGTGCGCGTGGACGACGAGATCGCGGTCCACCGTGCGTCGCTCAACGTGCTCGATCGCCGCCTCGACCGCGATCCGGCGGCGGCGGACGAGCGGGCCCGCATCGAGGCCGAGCGCCGGCGGCAGAAGCAGGAGATGGAGCTGCTCCGCAAGGCGTCACGCGACGCGCACGCCCGCGTCGAGATGCTGGAGCGCGGGATCGAGGACGGGCTCAACCCGTACTGGGGGCTCACGTTCAAGGAGGGGAACGAGAACTCCCGCTTCGGCGAGCAGATCGAGGTGTACGCCTGCGTCTACACGAGCCGGGTGTCGAACTTCGTCTTCTACTCGCCGATGCAGTACTTCCGCTCGCCGCGTGCGGCGATGCCGCACGAGCGGGCCGCGCCGGTCCGCATCTCGCCGTGGGGCGACGCGCACGGCGCGCCGGTCGCGGGCGACAGGCCTTCCAAGGCGTCGAAGGCGTCGCGGTAGGCGCTGCGGGCCGTGCGTGCGGCGTCGCCGCCCGAACGTCCGCTTGACGCTCCGCAGACCCGCACGTAAACCGGACGACGGCAGAGCGTCCTAGGCTGGTGCCGGGCCCGGTCTTCAAAACCGGTGTGTGGTGCTGAGAGGCGCTGCAGGCGGGTTCGATTCCCGTGCTCTGCCGTTCCCAACCACCTCACCCGTTGAGGTTCTCGCTGGGTCGCAAGAGGGCCCCTCGAACCGTCACCGACACGGTGTGGCGCGAGCTCCGCACGAGGTCACCGTTTCTTCGTACCAAGGGGTGCACGTGGAGCGACCGATGAGCGGCTTGCGGCATCCCTGTACGGCAAACGTGTAGAGGGTGTCGGGCTTGAAGTTCTTCAGGGTGAATCTTCCGCCCCTGCCACCGCTCACTTCAACTTGCTTGGCCGCCTTGTCTGGACGGCTCCAACGAAGGTTGTAGTGATCGCGTTCCTCGCTGTCGTTCCACTCGACGACCAGGTTGGCGCGCTCGTTGAAGACAGCCAGTATGCAGGGCCTGTCTGCAGGACATAGCCGCTGGGGGGACGCCTGCGCGGGCAGCGCCACGAGCGCCCCCGCGATGAAGGCACACAGCGGCAGAAGTGAATTCGACACCGGGTCCTCGCTTTCGATGCGCGTCGATCTTCAGACCGGTGAGCTTGCGTCTTTCACCATCGGCGAAACAGGCCACGCTTGGTGGTCGGGCAACATCCGAGCCGCACGTCTGTCGCGCGCCCCGAACGGCGCAGCGCCTCAGCGCGCCTCGAATACCGTGGAGCAGGGCGGCGGGATCGCTGCGTCGCCGTCGGAGGTGCACGCCGAGCCCGCGATTCTCGGCGATGGGACAGGCCTTCGCTTCCCGTGTTCTGCCGTCACTCCCTCGCTGGGGCGCCGCTCCAGCCCATGGAGGCCGAGCACCTCCGGGCCCCCGAGGTGAGGCTTCTCGCGCCGAGAGTCCATCGGCCCCGAGCAACAGGAGCGTTCCCGTGCGCCACGTTCGATCCGCTTGTCTCACGATGCTTCCCGTCGCGACCCTCCTCGTCGCGAGCCAGCCCGCGCAGGCGAGCCCGCTCGCCTACGAGGGCTTCTCGTTGCCGCTCGCGGCTCCCTTCCACGGCGGCGCTGGCTTCAGCGGTCCGTGGAACAACGACCTGGCGCCCACGCTTCAAGGGTATTCCTGGAGCGACTCGACGCTGCGTATCACCGGGCTCCAGGCCAGCGGCGGGAGCGTGTCCGGCGACGCCTCCGATCTCACGTTCAGCCTCGCGTCGCGCAATCTGTCGACGTTCGTGGCGACCTACCCGACGGTCTACGTGAGCTTCCTCGTGCAGCCGCGCGGAACGCTGAACGAAGGGGCGGCCGGTGGTTTCTTCGGCCTGTTCCTCCGCGGAAGCTCCGGGTACCTGTTCATCGGGAAGCCGGGAGCCGGAGCGGTAGACCAATACGTCCTCGAGACGCTGGGCGGTGCGGCACAGGTCGCGTCAGGCGTCCCGGTGGTCCTCGGCCGCACCGTGCTACTCGTCATGAAGGCGCAGTTCACGCCGGCTAACGACGTGTTCACGCTCTACGTGGATCCTCCGGTCAAGGGCTCCGAGCCCGCGAGCGGCGCCGTGAAATCCGATCTGGACCTGGGGCCCCTTTCTGCGCTGGGCATCTACTCGGGAGGCGCGTTCGCCATCGACGAGATCCGAGTCGGTACGACCTACGCGGACGTGGTGGTGCCCTCGAAGTAGGTGCTCGGCCCCACGCCTTCTCGCCGAGATCGTGTTCCTCGATCTGAACGACATCGCGATCGTCTCGGGTCCGCGCGGAACCGGCGGCGCGCCAGGCGAAGGCAGCCGAGCGCGCGCCGCGGTCACTTTGGAGAGCTCGCCGTCGAGATCGCGCGGCAAGCTCCTCACGGACGCGCGGTCGCTCGTCGGCCTCGCGTGATCTCCGGCAACGCTCTCCGCCCTGCGCGGTGGACGGCTCCTCCACGGCCTTCCGGGCTGCGCGCTGCGCGCCACCCGCCACGTGAGGCGAGGCTGGTCGGCGGAGAGCCCGATGCGCGGCTCGGCCCAAGCGGTCGTTCTCCCGGCCCATGGCTCCTTGTTCGCTACGCACCGCGGGCTCCGCGTCCGGGCACTCGCCGTCCATCGAGGTTCACCAGCAGAGGGGGTTCACGGGGTCGCGCGCGCCGCTGCCCGGGCCCGGTCGGTGTCCGATGTGGAGGGGGTACCCATCTGAAAGGCCGGAACTGCACGTCAGAGACTTGCCCCGCCGGTCCTGGAAGCACACCCGTGGAAGGACACTGGGTCGTTTCGCTCACAGTGAGAGGTCTCCCAACGATGACATGCCTGCAGCGGGTCTCACGGTTGCTGTTCCCCGTTCTCGTCGCCGCGGCGGCCCCGCGGGTCGCGCTGGCGTACGAGGTCGTCAGCGTGGCCGACGGCGGCACGATCAGGGGGAAGGTCACGTACCAGGGGACCGTGCCCACGAAGAAGGTCATACCGACCAAGGACAAGGCCACTTGCGGCGAGACGCGCGACGACCCGCTGGTCGTCGTCGGGCCCGACAAAGGGGTCGCCGAGACGGTGGTCTTCCTGAAGAACGTCCAGAAAGGCAAGCCACTCGAGAAGCCAGCCAAGAAGCCCGAGATCGTCAACCACGGGTGCAGGTTCGAGCCGCACGTCGAGGCGTTCCCGGTCGGGACCGTGGTGATCGTCAACTCCGATCCGGTCCTGCACAACACGCACGGCTTCCTCGAGAAGGCGACCGTCTTCAACGTCGCGCTGCCGATCAAGGGACAGCGGGTGGAGAGGCCGCTCACGAAGCCCGGGATCGTGCGCGTCGAGTGCGACGTGCACGGCTGGATGCTGGCGTGGATCTTCGCGGCGGACAACCCGTACTACGCGGTCACCGGCAAGGACGGGACGTTCACGATCTCCGACGTTCCGCCCGGCTCGTACACGCTCGTCGCCTGGCAGGAGTACACCGGCCCGAAGGAGATGCCGGTGAACGTGACGCCGAAGCAGACCGTCGAGGTTCCCATCGAGCTGAAGAAGTAGCGAACAGAGTCTCGAGCAACGGAAGGACACGGCACATGGACGACAATCTCAAGGAACGGCAGGAGATGCGCGAGACGCTGGAAGGCTCCGGCGAGCGTCCGGCCCGGTCGATCGGGATCACGCGCCGGATGTTCATCCACCGGTCGCTGCTGGGCGGAGCGGGCGCGGCGTTCGGCTGGTTCCCGCTCGTCAACACGCTCGACCTGACGCTCGGAGCGACGGAGCCGTTCAGGTTCGGCTGGATCTCGGACACGCACCTGTACCCGAAGGAAGTCAACACGCGCTTCGTGGACAAGGCGAAGCGCGCGGTCAAGGAGCTCCAGGCGATGAAGCCCGCGGCGGACTTCCTCATGTTCGGCGGCGATCTCGCCCAGCTCGGAGATCCCGTCGAGCTCGACCTCGGCAACCAGATCCTGAACGAGACGAAGATCCCGAAGCACTACATCCCGGGTGAGCACGACTGGTACCTCGACCTGGGCCAGAAGTGGACGAAGCTCTTCGGCGAACCGAACTGGACGTTCGATCACAAGCGCGTTCGCTTCGTGGGGCTCGACACGGTGAGCCGCGGCCCGGACTACTGGACCGCGAAGAAGATGTCGCCGAAGGAGCGGATGGGCCACATGGCCACGCTCGACGGGAGCGTCGCGGGCGCCTGGGCGGGCGTCGGCCGGGACCAGCTCGAGTGGCTGAACAAGGTCCTGTCGAACTGGCCCAAGGACAGCCCCGTCATCGTGTTCAGCCACAACCCGCTGTACGAGTACTACCCACCGTGGAACTTCTGGGTGCGGGACTGGCGCGAGGTGCACGAGGTCCTGAAGCCGTTCGCCAACGTCACCAACATCCACGGCCACACGCACCAGGTGCTCTACAACGAGCTCGGCAAGATGCGCTCCATCGGCATGCTCGCCACCTCCTGGCCGTGGCCGTACGCGCCGGAGGGCGTGCCGGCGCTGACGAAATGCATGACGCGCGCGGATCCCGGGGACTTCTTCGACGGCGTCGGCTGGTCACGGATCGGCATGAACGCGGCGAGCAAGGTGGAGAACGAGTACGTCATGTGGCGCAAGGACGTGCTCTCGGACACCCCGGTGGACTCGGGCTGCGCCGACAACGTGAACCAGATCGTCCACCCCCGCATCGCGGACCAGGAGTGGCCCTACTACGGCGGCTACAAGTGAGCGCAGGCAAGGAGACGGCCATGAAAATCGCTCGATACGGGTTGGTCGCGCTGGGCACCGCCCTCACCGTGACGATGTTCTCGCAGGCGCTCGCCCATAAGGAGAAGCACGTCGCGGCGCAGCTCAAGTCGTTCGAAGACGTCTTCATGGAGCAGGTGAGGCTCGGGGACCTGCTGTTCCACGGCGACGAGGCGACGCAGAAGCAGATGAACGTGCAGCTCTCCCGGACCGGCGTGGCGTGCGCCATGTGCCACCCGTACGCGACGGACACGCACCCCCACGAGTTCCCGAAGTTCCAGGAGCAGATCGGTCAGTTCGGCACGCTGCGCGACATGATCAACTGGTGCATCGAGAAGCCCGCCGAGGGCGTGAAGATCGACGCAGACTCCCCGGCGATGAAGGCGATGGAGGCGTACATCTACTACTCGAACCGCGGCTCGAAGCTCGATCCGGGAAGGCATTGATCGGGCGGCTCGAAGTCTCGACAGACCGGGAGGTGATCTCACGTCTGCGCATCTGACCAGACGCAGCTTCCTCGGGCTCGCGCCCGCGGCGGTTGGGCTTTGCCTCCGGCCTGCCTGGGCGGCGCCATCCGAGGACGACCACCTCCCGGTTCTTCGCGTGCCGGCGTTCACGCGGAACGGGCCCAAGGTCCCGATCGTGATCGAGATGGCTCACCCGATGACGCCCGAGCACCACATCACGAGCGTCCACGTGGCGAACGAGTCGGACCCGATCTCCTCCAAGGGAACGTTCCACTTCACCCCCGAGAACGGGCAGGTGTACCTCGCCTTCCAGGCCAGGATGCACGAAGGGCGCTCGGAGGTGTCGGCGACGGCCGAGTGCAATCGCCACGGGAGCTCGTCCACCACCCGGCCGATCGAGATCCCCGAGGGCGCGGGTGGCTGCAGCGGGACCGCGCCGAAGGCCGTCGGACGGGCGGGCGGCGCGGACGTCGGCGCGCCCGTCATCCGGATCCCCGAGCTGGTGCAGCGGGGGCGCATCCGCCCCGGGGAGCTCATCCACCCGCAGGTGAAGATGAGGCATCCGAACCGGACCGGGCTCGCGTTCCGCGACGGGAAGTTCGTGCCGGAGTCCGAGCCCATCCACCTCGACGCGATGCAGGTCTATTACGGCGGCGAGCGGGTGAGCTGGTTCGCGATGACCTCGGCGCTGAGCGACGATCCTTTCATCACCTTCGCCCTCCTCGCCCGCCGCGAGGCGCCGCTCCGGATCGTCCTGACGAACAACAGAGGGCAGGAGTTCGAGGCGATGCACCAGATCCGCTTCTCGTGAAGCGGCGCGACGCGCCATGCGCGGCGGAAGGACGAAAATGCACAAGCTCGCTGTGGCTCTGACCGCGTGGGCGCTCGCGTCCCAAGCGCTCCCCGACGAGGCGAAGCCTGGCGCCGCGGCGCGGCCGACGGACATCGCGTCGCCGAGCGACCGCCTCGCCACTTTCTTCGGGCGCACGAAGGGGATCACGCGCCTGGTCCCCGCGTCGGAGGTGTGGGCGAGCATCCACGCTGGCGCGGGCAAGTACTTCGTCGTCGACGTCCGCCCCGCGGAGGACTACGCGAAGGGCCACGTCCCCGGCGCCCTCAGCTTGCCAATTGACGTTCTCTTCCGACCGGAGAGCCTGGCCAAGCTGCCGCCGCGCGAAAAGCCCCTGCTCCTCGTGTGCAAGACCGGGCACACCGAGTCGATGGCGCTCGGCGGGCTCGCCGCCCTGGGGTACGAACCCTGGGTGATGCGCTTCGGCATGATGGGCTGGGATGGGGAGACGAAGGTGAAGGCCGGCTCGACGGAGCAGGACGCCGACACCGTGCACGGGGTCGGCGGCCCGGTCGAGAAGTAGCGCGTCAGAACGAGATCCCGGTGTGGATCACCACGTCGAACGTGACCTCGGGGTCGGGCTTCCGGTGAAAGAACGTCGGGAAGGCGGCCTCGATGAACCATGTCGCGTCTCCCAGGGGGAAGAGGCCGCGGTGGATGAGCGGGATGACGCCGACGTTCGAAGGCGCCCCGATCGCCGACCCCACCCGCAGGCCCGCCGCGAACGGCCCGAAGTCGTAGACCACGCCTGGCGCGACCACGAGCGAGCTGGTCGCGTTCTCCTTCGGGCGAAGGCGGTTCGCGACCTGGGTCTCGAAGTCGATGGCGAGCCGGTCGCTCAGCTTCACGGTGACGCCGATGGGAGCCACGAGGGTGAAGGTGTCGGAGATGTCCGTGTCCCTGCTCGACTCCGAGGTGCGCGTCACCAGCGACGTCGCCAGGCCGACGTGACCGCCGACCTTCGTGCCTTCGCCCAGGGCGCCGGCGGGGACGCTTACGATCATCAGGCCGGCCAGCAGCCGGCTCACGAACAGATTCACGTCGCGCATGCTCATATACCCTCCACGCGAGGCGAGCGAGTCGCCTGCCGGGATTCACGGTAGGTACTCGGCCGCGCGGGGGCGAGGTCGTGGAGGTGATTCAACGCTCGGTCGTTGAGGCGTCGGCGCGCGCTGGGTGAACGGGCGGTCGGTCCACGACCGGTGTACGAACCGCTCGCGCCCCGTGCGTGACTCAGACTTCGGCGGCACCCAGCGCGCGTCGGCCGCGAAGGCGGGATGTGACAGTTCGGGGAGGGCGGGAATTCCCGAACACGCACCGCGTCGGCGGCCCGCTCGAGAAGTAGGCGACGAGCTCACGTCCGCGCGTCTCCCGCTCCAGCCTGGCTCGGCGCCGCGCGGGTCCCTACCCTCCTGAGGAAGGCCGACTGGCGACCACGGCCATGGGGTGGGGCTCCGCCGTCGGCGGGAGCGATGCAGATGAACAGGATCGCATGGAGTGCAGTGACCGGGATCGGAATCGCGGGCGCGCTGCTCGCGACGCCACTGGTCCGGGGGGCTGCCGAGGAAACGAAGGGACACTCGACCTCGGCAGACGAGACGCGGCAAGGTGGCACCGCCACCGGAGGCGCCTCGACAGCGCCGCAGGACCAGCCCGGCGCGAAGAGCGGCACGACCCCGTCGAGCGAGGGCGCGAGGGGCAGTGGGATGGGCGGCACGTCGACCGGAGCACGGCCTGGCGAGGTCAGTGGCGCCGGCCCCGCTGGAGAGGTCTCGGCCTCCGCGGGAGCCGCGAAGGAGCCAGGGCACGAGATCAGCGGCAAGGTCGACAAGTACGACCGGGAGCACCGGACGCTCTCGCTCGCGAACTCCCCCACGACGCTGCAGCTCTCGGACGATACGGAGGTCGTGAAGGACGGCCAGAAGGTCTCCCCCGGGCAGATCATGGAGGGAGACGAGGTCCGGGCGAGCTACGCGGGGTCGGGCGAAACGGTCCAGGCGCAGCACATCGAGATTAGTTCGGGGACCCCGAGCTCCACCGGAACCGGTGGGACGAGCGCCGGTCCGGCGACCGGGACTGAGTCCGGGTCCGCCCCCGGTGGCGGCTCTCCCAAGGGCACCGCCGCGGGCAAGGGAAGCGACGTGAGCGGCGGCAGCACCGGCGGCAACGCGCCGCCTCGCTGACGCGCTGAGCGACGGGGCCCTGCCGGCCTGCCGCTGCGCTCGACGGTCCGGCCCCGTCCCTCGCTCGAATGCCCTGGCGGGACGGCGATGACGCCTCGTGCCGTCCCCACCGTCCTACCGCGACTGCGCGGGCTCCTGCGGAGGGGTCCAGCGCGCGTCGGCCGCGAGGTTCTCCTCGACGAGCCGTCGCGCGGCGTTGGTCCCCTTCAGGGCGACGAGAGAGTCCACGTAGTGGACGAGTGCCCAGATCTCCTCCTCCGGGAGAGACCCGTGCCACGTCGGCATCGCGGTCCCGCCGACGCCCGAGGCGATCACGCGGTACAGGTCCTCGATCCGGTGGTCCTCCCGGATCGAGCGCAGCTCCGATCGCGTGAAGTCCGGCGGCAGCAGCTTCACCCCGAACTCGCTCTCCTTGACCTCGGAGCCGTACATGTCGTCCCGGAAGTCGGCGGACCCGGACCCGGACAGCTCCTTCGTCGCCGCGTAGATGAACGGCTTCGACGCGAACGCGGGGTGGCAGCCCTGACAGCGGGCCAGGCCGTGGTAGACCTTCCGGCCGCGGGCGACCCCCTCGGCCGCGCGGTCCTTCCACGGATCGTCGGTGGGGGTGATCGCCTCGCCCGGCTCCTCGTCCTTCCAGCGCGGCGAGAACGTCTTCACGTACTGGATGATCTCCCGGACGGTGGGCTGCGGAATGCCATCCCACGCCAGCATGGCGGTGCCGTGCAGGCCGGTCCGCACGATCCGCTCGAGGTCCTCGTCGTGCGGCAGCGAGCCGGCGGGCACTGCCCCGAACTTGAACATCCCGAGGGTGAAGTCGCGCGGCGGCGGGCGCAGCCCCCTCGCCGCCGTGCCCTTCCCGTCACCCTTGTCGCCGTGGCACGAGCGGCAGTAGAGCGCGTATGCCCGTGCGCCGCTGGTGAGCACCCCGGCGGGCACGACCTGGCCCCCGAGCTTCTGTGGCGCGTCGAAGTGCGGCGCGCGGTACCCCTTGCACGCGGCCAGGGCGCAGGCGAGGAGCAGGAGCGCGGTTCGGATCATGACGACCTCGGCTCACACGAGGTAGACGGCCACGTACAGCGCGGCCCACACCACCCCGACGAAGTGCCAGTACCATCCCCACAGCCGCACCTCCGTCCGGCGGGGACCGGCGCGCCCGGCGGCGCGGACGGCGAGCCAGGCCAACGCGGCGAGGCCGACGAGCACGTGCAGCGCGTGGAAGGCGGTGAACGCGTAGAAGACGGAGGGGTATGGCCCGCCGCTCGGCACGAGCCCCTGGCGCCACAATCCCGTCCAGACCAGCGCCTGCAGCGCGAGGAAGCTCGCGCCGAGCAGGGTCCCGGCGGCGAGGCTGCGGGCGGCGATCGCCGAGCGCCCCAGCTCGTGGGCGCGCACCGCGTGCGCGACCGCGGCGCTCGAGGCGGCGATGACGAGCGTGTTGAGGCCCGGAAGCAGCCGGGGCAGCGCAGGGGCGCCGAGCGGTGGCCAGACGCCGGCGCGCGCGCGCACGAGCGCGTACGCGAAGAAGAGCCCGGCGAACAGCATCGCCCACGAGCCGAGGAAGATCGCCATGCCGATCCGCGCGGTGCGCTCGTCCGCAGTCGGCCTGCGGCGGTACCGCTCGAGGCCGTAGACCGGCGCGGGCGCGCCCGGATGTCCTCGCCTGGCCACCGCGCGCCCCACGGCGTTCACGCCTTGCCCGCGGCGGCCGCGGGACCGCCGGCGGGCAGGATCTCCGCCTGGCCGACGAAGTCGCGGCCTGTGAGCCGCCGCACCTCGGGGTTCGAGAACTCGTGCGGGCCTCGGACGACCTCGGGGATGCGATCGAAGTTGTGGAACGGCGGAGGCGACGAGGTGGCGGTCCACTCGAGCGTCGTGACCCGCCACGGGTTCGGGCCCGCCGGCGCGACCCGCTTCGAGAACACCGTCCTGAAGAAGTTCACGACGAAGAGGAACTGGCCGGCGAACAGGGCGAAGGCGAAGTAGCTCGTCCAGCGGTTCATCCCGCGGAGCCCCTGGATGAACGTGTACTGGAAGGGATCGAAGAGGCGACGCTGCTGGCCGGCGTAGCCGGCGAGGAGCTGCCCCCCGAACACGATCGTGAGGCCGAGCAGGGTGAACCAGAAGTGCGCCTTCCCGAGCCGCTCGTCGAGCTTCCGCCCGAACAGCGTGGGGAACCAGAAGTACACCCCGGTCATCGCGCCCATGAACGACGCCGCCGCCATCGTCAGGTGGAAGTGGCCGACGACGAACAGCGTGTCATGGAGGTACAGGTCCATCGAGATGTCGCCGAGGAACAGCCCGGTGAGCCCGCCCAGCCCGAACACGAACGCGGTCCCGAGCGCGAACAGCATGGGCGTGTCGAGGTGCAGCGACCCCCTCCAGACGGTCAGCACCCAGTTCAGCACGATCACCATCGACGGCGCGCTGATGAGGAGCGTGAACAGCATGAACCCCTCGCCCAGGAGCGGGCTCATGCCGGTGATGAACATGTGGTGGCCGTAGACCATCGCGGACAGGACGGTCGCGGCGATCATCGCCCCCACTGTGCCGCGGTACCAGTGGTGCGGCTTGCGCGCGAAGAAGGGGATGACGTCGCCGAGGATCCCCCACGCCGGCAGGATCATGATGTAGACCTCGGGGTGCCCGAAGATCCAGAACAGGTGCTGCCACAGGATCGGATCCCCACCGCCGCGCACGGCCGACGCACTGGCGACGAAGAACTGGGTTCCGAAGTTCCGGTCGAGCAGCAGCAGCAGCGCCGCCGAGCCGAGCACCGGGACGAAGAGCGCGTTCATGATCGCGGTGAGCCAGAGCCCCCACACCGTGATCGGCAGCCGCATGTACGTCATTCCGGGCGCGCGCAGACGGATCACCGTGGTGACGTAGTTGATCGCTCCCATCGTGGACGAGACGCCGGTCACGAAGATCGCCGCGACGACCAGCGTCTGACCGAGCCCGGGCATCCCGACGTTGGTGGAGAGCGGCGCGTACGTCGTCCAGCCCGCCCCCGCCGTGCCGAGGTCGGTGAGGAAGGAGGCGAGGACCAGGAGCTGCGAGAGCAGGAAGGTCCAGAACGAGTACATGTTGAGCTTCGGGAACGCCATGTCCCGCGCCCCGATCATGAGCGGGATGAGCAGGTTGCCGAAGCAGCCGATCAGCACGGGCGTCACGGCGAAGAAGATCATGACGAGGCCGTGGGTGGTGAAGATCTGCTGATAGCTCGCCGGGCCGATCACGCCGCCGCTCTCGCGGAAGAGCAGCGGGCCGAGCACCGGCACGGGCCGATATGGAAACGCCCACTGCCAGCGGATGAGCATCGCGAGCGTGCCGCCGACGAGCAGGAAGAGCAGCCCCGCCCAGAGGAACTGCTTCGCGATCACCTTGTGGTCGGTGGAGAAGACGTACCTCCGCCAGAACGAGGTCGGCGGCGGGTGGATCGGCTGCGCCGCCTCCATGAGGGCCTGCGCAGGCGTCACTTGGTCCTCCAGTCCCATCCCCAGTGAGCCTCGGCGTCATCGGGGTCGTAGGCGCGGCGGGCATCTGCCTCGACGACCCTCATCCAGTCGTCGTAACGCTCCGGCGGGAGCACCGTGAGAACACCGCGCATCTTGTAATGGTTCGGGCCGCAGTGCTGGGCGCAGGCGATCTCGTACTCGCCGGGGGTGCGCGCCTGGAACGTGAGCCGCGTGATGTCGCCGGGAACCGCGTCCTGCTTCACGCGGAAGTTCGGCAGGTTCATGCTGTGGATGACGTCAACCGAGGCGAGCTGCACGACCACAGGCGCGCCCAGCGGCACGCGGATGTCGTTCAACGTCACCACGTCGTCGGGGGTGTTGAACTTCCCGTCGGGCCCGGCGTAGCGCGCCGACCACGCCCACTGGTGCGCCTGCACCTCGATTCGCACCGCGCCGGGCTGGGCCTCTGCGCGGGCGAAGTTCCAGAACACGTGCTCCATGTCCACGATGGTGTGGGCGAACAGGGTGCCGTCGACGAACGCCACGACGACGCCGACGAACCCGAGGACCACCGCGATGGAGAGCTTGCTCCCGGGCGCGTAGGAGGCCTGGTGCGATCGGCGGTGGCTCACGAGCGAGATGAGGAGCGCGGTCGCGACGATCACGAAGACGATGGTGATCGAGACGAGCGTGAAGTGGAGGAGCTCGTCCACCCGGAAGCCGTCCACGGAGACGTCGCGCGGGAGCCCGAACCGCTCGGCCGGAAGGGGGACGGCGCGGGCGGCGCCCGCGAACGCGAGCGCGAAGACAACGGCGAGGAGGCGAGCGATCACGGCTCGTCTCCCCAGGAGCGGATCGCGCGGACCACCACGGCGACCACGACGTACGGCGCCGCGATCATCGCGCCGATGAACAGCGCGGCATATGGACCCTGGTCCCTGGCGCACGCTGGACACGCGAGCGCCAGCGCCGGGACGAACGCGCTGCCGATGGCGACCGCAGTCTTCATCGCATCGCCCTCGCTCCGGCCTCGGCGATGAGCACGAGGCCGTACACGGCCGGCGCGACGAGCGGGACGAGCACGGTCAGGCGCAGGATCGCCGTCTCGAAGCGCAGGTGCATGTAGAAGAGCGCGATGAGCGCGGCCTTCGCCACCGCGAGCGTCACGAGCGCCACCCTCGCCGCCACGACGGAGATCCCGGGCATGCGGACGACCCCGAGCTCGACGAGCGTCAGCACGCCGAGGACGGCGAAGACCACCACGTACTGCATCCGGTGCGCGGTGCCGCGCGCGACCTGTCCCTGATGCGCCCGGGCGACGTCGGACATGACGGCCTCACGGCATGAGGTAAACGAACGAGAACACGAAGATCCACACGAAGTCGACGAAGCACCAGTACAGGCCGAGGAGCTCGACGTGATGCGCGGTGGCGTGGCCCCGGAGATACTGTCCGAGCACCGCGAGGATGTAGCCGACGCCCACGAGCACGTGCAGCCCGTGGAACCCGGTGATGACGTAGAACGTGCTCGCGCGCGCCGAGCGGCCGAAGACGAGCCCCTCGCGGATGAGACCGGTCCACTCGTGGTACTGGCCGGCGAGGAACAGCAGCCCGCCGAGCGCCGTGATCGCGAGCAGCGCGGAAGCCGCGCGACGCCGCTCCTCCGCAGCGGCCGCCCAGGCCATCACGTTCGTGAAGCTCGAGCTGATGAGCACGAAGGTGAGCGCCGCGGTGAACGGGATACCGAGCCGCGGCTCCCCTTGCTGCACCCACTCCTGGCGACCGCCTCGCAGGATCCCCTGGGCGATGAGGAGCCCGCCGAACGCGAACGCGTCGGACACGAGGAAACGCGAACGCGTCGGACACGAGGAAGACCCACATCCCGATCTTCCCCGGCGTGGCGGCGCCGTACTGCGCGTCCGGCGGCCAGGTGACCGGGCCATGCCCGTGTGCGACGGTGATCGCCATCCGTGCAATGTGCTAATTGGCCCTACCCTGCGCGCTCGGTCCTCGTTGGGTCAGAGCCTTGACTGTGAGGCGCGGCCGCGCAACCAAACCAGGGTGACCTCTACCCCTTTCGACACGCCGAGCACCGCCGCACGCGTCGACGCCGCAGTCCGCACCGCCGCGGGGCGTCCGCTCCTCTGGATCGCGGTGATCGCGGCGCTCGCGGCGTGGCCGGTGATCTGGGCGCTCCGCACGCCGGTCCCGCGCCCGCCGCCGGTCCTCGGGACCGTGCCGGCCTTCGAGCTGACCGACCAGGAAGGCCGCGTCTTCGGGTCGCGCGAGCTCGCCGGGCACGTATGGGTCGCGAGCTTCATCTTCACGCGCTGCGAGACGGTCTGCCCCCGCATCACCGCGCAGATGGCGCGCGTCCAGGCGAAGACGAGGAACCTCGAGCCCGCCCTGCACCTCGTCTCCTTCAGTGTCGACCCGGAGCACGACACGCCGGCGAGGCTCGCCGAGTACGCGCGGGCCCACCGGGCGAGCCCTCGGATGTGGACCTTTCTGACCGGTCCTGCCGGCGCGGTGCAGGAGACGGTCGAGAAGGGGCTCCGGGTGAGCACGGGCAAGGAGCCGGGCGATTCTTCACCCGCCGCGATCTCCCACGGCACCCACCTCGTGCTGGTCGACGGCGGGGGCAGGATCCGCGCGTACTACGATCCGGAGGCGCCGGACGTGGTCGAGCGGCTCGTCCGCGACGCGGCGCTCCTCGTGAACCGCGGCTGAGGAAGCCTCCGGGTGCGTCCGGCGCGCGGCGAGCGCGCCCGCGGCTCACTCCTTCCGGAGCGTCCGGACGTAGGCGACGAGCGCCCATGCGTCGTCCGGCGAGAGCGTGTCCGCGTACGAAGGCATCGGCGTGCCGTTCAGGCCGGTCATGAAGGTGCGGTAGAGATCCTCCGGCGCGTCCCCCACCTTGAGCGGGCCGCGCGTGAAGTCGTGGGGCGGGATGGGGTATCCCCAGTCGTCGCGCAGCGTCTGCGCCGACGAGCCGTCGCCCTTGCCGGTGTCGCCGTGGCAGGCGGCGCACTGCATCTTCCTCCAGACATCCCCCCCCTGCTTGACGAGCTGCGGCCCGAACGGCGGCCGGGGCGGGATCGCGATGGACGGCGACTGCGCCTCGGTCGCGAACCGCTGCGAGAGCGACTTCACGAACTGGACGAGGTCCGCGCGTTCGCGACCGGTGATGGGCGCCCACCGCGGCATGTACGTCCCGTGCAGCCCGTTCGTGATGGTACGGAGGATGTCGGCGTCGGTCGGCAGCTCGCCGCTCGGCGTCGAGCGGAACTTGAAGGTCCCGCTCGTGAGGACGCGCGGGCGCGGGTCGATCCAGTCCGCGGTGGGACCGCGGCCGTCGCCCTCGAGGCCGTGGCAGGAGATGCAGTAGCGATCGAAGGCCTTCCGCCCGCGCGCCACCGCGGCGGGCGAAGGCGGAGCGGGCTGCCCGCTCCCGGCGCGCGGCGGGTTGACCGGCACGGGCGTGGCGGGCGGCGGCGGCGGCACGGGCGGCGCCGCGCCGGAGTCCTGCGCGAGGGGAGCGGCGGCGTTCGCGAGGACTCCCGCTGCGAGGGCGAGGGCGGCGCTGGCCGCGAGGCGGGTGATCTTCATGGCAGCCTCCTAGAAGTCGAAGTCGATGCCGGCGAGCGCGGACTGGGTGACGACGTCGAAAGGGGTGTCGGCCGGGACCGGGCTCGCGCCCTTCGCGCGATCGATGTGCCCCTCGACGTGGATCGCGGCCGCGGCGCGCGGCCCGAGGGCGATGTAGCGCTTCGCGCCGATCGTCCCGCCGTCCACGTCCCCGAGCCCGTGCCGGAAGCGGACGAGGTCGTACCGGGCGAAGAATAGCCAGGGCGTCGCGTCGTAGCGCGGCCGCGAGAAGGGAACCCAGTCCAGCTCGGCGAAGCCTCCGTTGAACGAGTTCGCGGCGCTTCCGTCGCCGGCGAGTCCGGCGTCCTCCCTCCCGTACATGTATGCGACCGTGAACAGCAGCGGGGTCGAGGGGTACCCCATCATCCACGCGAGCTCGCTGCCCGCCCGGTAGAACCGCCTCTGGTCGCGACCGGTCCCGGGGATCGGCACCGGGTTGCCCGCCGCGTCCAAGCCGTTCGTCTCGAACCGGGTCGGCCACCAGCCGACGCCGCCGAGCGCGCCGACGCGCACCCACGGCACGACGACGGTCGGCAGCTCGAACGCGCGCTGCACGTGCCCGTACACCATGGGCGACGACCAGCCTCCGGACGAGCCGACGGTCGCGTCCGCCGACGTGAAGCTGACCGAGTACCGGGTGGTGCTGCGGGCGTCGTGCCCGTCGAGCTCGACGCCGACCTGATTGTCCCCGTAGTCGAATCCCACGATGCTGCCCTGGGGGTGGGCGCTGTACACCGCATAGCCGGTCGTGAGCGTCACGTTCCGGTGCGACGAGGCCGGCTGATCGAGCTCGAACTTGCCGATCTTCACATTGAGCCAGCCGGTGCCGGCGAGGTTGTCGAGCCGCGCCCACGCGGACTCGAGCGACGCCGTGCCGTCGGGGCCGAACCCGGAGACGACCACGAGAAACGAGATGTCCTTCGCGACGAGGCCGCCGGTCAGGATGTCGAGGCCGGGCGGGATCGGCACGCCGCCCGTGCGCGTCGTCACGGCGCGACTCCCGGGGGCATCGCCGTCCGCGGCCTGGTTCGTCGTCCGGGTGAACTGGTAGGCGGGCGTCGCCCGGATGGCGATCGGCAAATAGCTCTGCGGCTGCGCGACGGGATCGTCCTTGCCCAGATTGAGCTGATAGCCGTTGTCGCGGAAGCTCTGGCCCACCTGGTTGAAGATCGGCCAGCCGACGTGGCACGCGGAGCACGAGGTGCCGTACTTGCGTGCGAAGGCGGGGAATGCCTGTGCGTGAGACGCGAAGGTGAGGACGAGGAGCACCAGGACGGAGCCGATGCCCGGCGCGAGGGTGGTTCGAAGCCTTGACATGGGTCCTCCGTCTCGCCTCCCCTGCCGACGGTATGAGATGTCGGAGCCCACGGGAGACGAGGTTCGCGTTATTCAATGGGGATGGGCCCCAGGGCCCACCTTCGCAACCGGTCCGCAGGGGTGGGCCGCGTCTTTCTCGGGTTCGTTCGTGGAGCGAGCGGTGATCACTCCGGGTGCGACCACGCTCGGTCACTACACGGAGCGTGGAGCGTCATGGACGAGGGGACGCCGGGCGCGGCTCGGACCGTCACCCATCTCCCCGCGTGCAAACGTCGCCAAGCCACCGCGGGTGGGCGCTCGCCTTCTTTGGGTCGCAGACGGACGTGCGGTGCCCTGACGACGGCCGGCACGGCCGGTCGTCTCCCCTTCTGGGCCAGATCTCGTAACTGCTGATGAGCGCGGCGTTTCGGCCCGCGAACGAGCGGGCGCTCATCGTCCCGGCTGTGGCACTCCCCCCGGCCTCCATGAAAGACAGCGCCGCGGCTGGCTCATCGCCCGGTGTCGTTTCGCCCGGTCGATCGCCTCCGAACTCGCACAAGGAGAGAGCATTGAAGGACACGATCCAGAGCACCCGCCGGATGCCGAGGGCCGCCTTCGCGGTCGCGTCCGGCGCCGCTGCCCTCGCGCTCGCGCTCGCGGGCTGCGGCTCGTCCGACCATCCCGCGACCGAGTCCACCGCCACCGCCTCGGTCTCGGGCGTCGTCTCCATGGACACGACTTTCTCCGGCACGGTGACACTGAAGGACTCGTCGTCACCCGTGCAGCAGAAGGCGTCGGCCCTCGACGCGAACGGCGCGTTCGCCATCGACGTGAGCGCGCTCACGCCGCCTTACCTCCTCGAGGCCGAGATCATGCCGGACGGCGCAGGGACGGCCCTCCGCGTGCACTCCGTCACCGAGGAGCCCGGGATCGCGAACGTCAACCCGATGACCGACGCCGCCGTCGCGGGCGCGTGCAGCACCACGCCCGACGACGCCTTCGCGAACGCGGATCGGGAGTCGAACCACCGCACCGCTTCCGCCTTCACGGGCATGCTCGCGAGGCTCCAGACGGCGCTGAAGCCGCTCTTCGACGTGTACGGCCTTCCGGCGAACCCCTTCACGGAGGAGGGCGCGGGCCCCGCGCTGCGCGCGCTGCTCGAGGACGTGAAGATCACCGTCTCGTCCGGCGACCTCGTCGTGACGAACCGGGCGACCGGCGCCGTCATCTTCACGGGCGCGCTGAGTGATCTCGCCATGGGCACGTTCACGGCCGGCAACATGCCCGGCGGCGCAGGCATGACTCCGCCGCCTCCCGACGGCGCGGCGCTGTACGCCGCGAAGTGCGCGAGCTGCCATGGCCCGCTCGCTACGAGCACGAAGCTGGGCCGGACGGCCGCGCAGATCACCGCCGCCAACATGACCCAGGGGCTCACGCCCGCCGAGGTCCAGGCGGTCGCCGACGCGCTCGCGGTGACGACCCCTCCGCCCCCGATGGCCTGCATGTACACCTACTCGGCCTGGGGCTCCTGCCAGTCGGATTCCACGCAGGCACGGACCGTCGCGTCCTCCTCGCCCGCCGGCTGCGCCGGGACCCCGGTCCTCACGCAGGCCTGCACCTACGTGCCGCCGCCCCCCGCGGCCTGCACGTACACCTACTCGGCCTGGGGCGACTGCCAGTCGAATTCCACGCAGGCGCGCACCATTGCGTCCTCCTCACCCGCTGGCTGCACGGGGACGCCGGTCCTGACGCAGGCGTGCACCTACGTGCCGCCGGTGACGGCGTGCACCTCGTTCACCTACTCGGAGTGGGGCACCTGCTCCGCCGCCGGCACCCAGACCCGCACCGTCGCCTCGTCGGCTCCGTCCGGCTGCACGGGTGGCTCGCCGGAGCTGACGCAGGCATGCACCCCGCCCGCTCCCGCACTCGACGGCGCGGCGCTCTACGCGCAGAGCTGCGCGAGCTGCCACCACGCGCTCGCCACGAGCAACCTGAAGGGCAAGAACATCTCGGTCGCGTCGATCAACAGCCGCAACATGACGCAGGGGCTCACCGACGCTCAGCTCCAGGCGATCGTGACCGCCGTCGGGCCGTAAGGAACGCCTTCGCAGCGCTGTTCCGGGGCACCCCGCGTCGATCCGTCGGCGCGGGCGTGCCCTTCTGCGTCCGCGAGCTGCCCGCGCTCCGCGTAGGCCACGCCCAGCGCCACGCGCTCGGCGATGTCGTTCGGCACCTCGCGGGCCCACGTGCGCGTGAACGTCGCCTCGTCCGCCCACACCCGGTCTCGCCGGAACGCCTGCGCGCCGAGCAGCGCGGTCGCGATCACGATAGCGGCGACGATCGCGGGCGCGGCGGCCCGCGCACCATCACGAGGAGCACCGCTGCCCGCAGGAGCAGGTACACCGCCGCCACGGCGGCGAACGCTCCCGACGAGCAGCGCGAACCCGATCGACGGGACGTACAGGTACCGCTCCGCCATGCGCGCCGCCTCGTGGAGGAGGACGAGCGCCGGGAGCGTGATCGACATCTCCTTGCAGAGCAGCGACGCCAAGAAGGCGACGAGCGACAGGGCGAGGTCCCGGCCGTGGCCGCGCGCCCGCCACGAGAGGTGCCCCTGGATCGAACAGAGCCGCCCGTGCTCGCCTCCGCGACGAGCAGAGCGGGCGTGCGAGAACGTCCGCGTCAGTCGCGGAGCAGGCCCGCGGCGCGGGCCGCCCGCTCGATCGCGGCGTAGTTCTCGGGCCCGGTCGGGATGAAGCGGCTCGCCCGCTGCAAATCGAGGATCGTCTTGTGCTCCGGGTTCGCGGGGTCGAGCGCGAGGAACGCGGCGCGGAGCCGCTCGACGAGCGCCGGGTCGAGGCCGCCCCGCGCGGTCCAGACGTAGTCGTGGAACTCCGGCGTCGTCCACAGGACCCGGACCTTCGCCGGGTCCACCTTCCGCTCGTCCACGAGCTTCTGCCAGATCGACTCGTTGAGCGCCCCGGCGTCCACCTTCCCGGCCTCGACCCACCGCGCGGTCACGTCGTGCGCGCCGGAGTACGCGACGTTCGCGAAGTCGCGCTCGGGGTCGATCCCCGCCTCGAGCAGGAAGAAGCGCGGCATGAGGTGGCCGGACGTCGAGCTCACGGACCCGAACGCGAAGCTCGCGCCCTTCAGGTCCGAGAGCGCGCGCGCCTTCGAGCTCGCCGGCACGATGATCTTCGAGTGGAAGTGGGCGTCCTCGGCGCGCTGCACGAGCGGGATGGCGTCGCCGGTCCGCCGCCGCGCCTGGACGAAGGTGAACCCGCCGTACCAGACGAGGTCGAGCTTTCCCGCCGCGAGCCCCTCGACCGTCGCGGCGTAGTCGGTGACCGGCACGAACTTCACCTCGAGCCCGGTCGCGCGGGCGAGGTACGCCCCGAGCGGAGCGAACTTGCGCTGCAGCTCGGTCGGCGACTCGTCAGGGATGGCGGAGACCCGGAGCACCGCCGCATCGGCGAGCGCGGGGGCGACGAGGAGAGCGGCGAGCGCGAGGTGGCGGACGAGGTGCACGGCGACCCTCCGGTAGCGGCTTGAACTGTGAGCTAACTCACACGTTACGCTGGCGCGCCAGCCTGGCGGGTCACCACGCGCTCGCGGTCGCCGCGCTCGGCCCCGGCGGGGGCGAGGAGGCGCCGGCGGCGGACGCCGATCCCTCGACGATCCGCCGCCGCAGGGCGCCCGAGGCGAGGTCCACCGCGGTGACGAGCGCGACGACGACGAGGACGAGCGTGAGCGTGCGGTGGACGTGGAAGAGCCCGAGCGAGAGGTGGAGGAGCGTCCCGAGTCCGCCCGCGCCCACGACGCCGAGCACCGCCGAGGCGCGGATGTTCACCTCCCAGCGGTAGAGCGTGTACGCCACGAGCTGCGGGAACGCGTGCGGGAGCGCAGCGAAGAGCGACGCCGCCGCGCCCCCCGCGCCGGCGGCCTCGAGCGCCGCGACGGGGCCCTGCGGCACCTCCTCGAGGACCTCCGCGTAGAGCCGGCCGAGCACGCCCGCGGTGTGGATCCCGAGCGCGAGCGCGCCCGCGAACGGCCCGAGGCCGACCGCGAGGACGAGGAGCAGCGCCCAGAGCAGCTCCGGCAGCGTCCGGAGGAGGTTCAGGGTGCCGCGCGCGCCCCACGCCGCCGCGCCGCCGAGGAGCCGCCGCGCAGGGCCGGCGCCGTCCGGTGTCCCCGCGGCGCGGCGCGCCGCAGGCCACGCGAGCGCGAGCCCGAGCACGGCGGCGAGCGCGGTGCCGACGACGCTCAGCGCGAGCGTCTCGACGGCCGCCGGCGCGACGCGCCGGAGGAAGGCGGGGTCGAGGTCGGGCGGGAGCGCGCCCGCGAAGAACGCGCCGAGGCTCCGCAGCGGCGCCGCCGAGAAGAGCTCGGCGACCGGGAGGTCGAGGATCGCCGCCGCGCCGGCGACGGCCGCCGCGGCCGCGGCGAGCGCCCCGGCCCGGGCCGCGAGCCCCGCCCGTCCGGAGGGCAGCGGGCCGCGCCCGTCGCGCAGCCGCCGCCGGGCGAGCGTCGAGAGGCCGTCCACCGCCGCCACGAGCGCGAAGAGCGCGAGCACGAGCGTCGCCACCTCGTCGTACGCCAGCATCTTGAGGGAGAGCTCGAGCTGGACGCCGATGCCGCCTGCCCCGACGAGCCCGAGGACCGCGGAGGCGCGGAGCGCGCAGTCGAACCGGTAGAGCACGTAGGAGGTCGCGACCGGAAAGGCCGCCGGGAGCGTCCCGAAGGCGAACGCCCCGAGCGGCGTCGCGCCGGCGGCGGCGAGCGCGGCGGCGGGCTCGGCGGCGGTCGACTCGAAGATCTCCGCGAGCACCTTCCCGAGGACCCCGCCGTAGCCGATGCCGATCGCCGCCACCCCGGCGGCGGGACCGAGCCCGACCGCCCGGACGAGGATGAGCGCCCAGATCACCTCCGGCACCGAGCGCATGAGGTCGAGGAGCGCGCGCGCCGCGACCCACGCCGCGCGCCGGACGAGCGAGGGCCGGCGCCCCGCCGAGGCGAGCGCGCGCGGATCGGTCGCGAGGAGCGCGAGCGGCAGCGCGAGGACGAGCGCGAGCGCGAGCCCCACCACCGCGATGGCGACCGTCTCGAGGAGCGGCCGCGCGAGCGAAAAGAGGAACTCGCGCCCGTGCGCGGGCGGGAAGAAGCCGCGCAGGAGCCCCGCAAGCGCGGCGCGTGCGGCCGGTGCGAGGAGCGCCGCGAGATCACCGCCGGCGAGCCGCCACGAGACCGCGACCGCCGCGAGGAGGACGAGCCCCGGACCGCGGAGGAGCGCGGGCAGCGGCGGCCGCCGGGGCCTCACCCGCGCCCCCGCGCCCGGGCGATCTCGACGAACCGGCGCGCCGCGGCGCCCGGCTCCCGGTCGGTGCGCCACGCGACGTAGAACCGGCGTGGGATCCGGACGCCTGCGACCGCCAGCGCCCGGACGCGCCCCGCCTCGAGCTCGTCCCGGATCGCCGCGCGCGAGACGAACGCGGCGCCGACGCCGGCCGCGACCGCGGTCCGGATCGCGGCGAGCGAGCCGACCTCGGCGACGACCGCGCGCGGGTCGAGCGGCGCGCCCACGTTCGCGAAGTGCTCCTCGACGACGCGCCGCGTGCCGGAGCCCGCCTCCCGCTCGACGCGCGGGAGCCGCGCCGCCGCCTCCGGCGCGAGCGGCCCGCTCGGGAGCCCGGCGAGCGCGGGCGAGGCGACGAGCACGATCTCGTCCTCGGCGAAGTCCTCGAAGTGGAGGAGCGGGTGCGGCGTCCGGGCGCCGAGGAAGCCGACGTCGGCGCGGCCCGCGACGAGGTCCTCCGCCACCGCCGCGGAGTCCTTCACGGCGAGCTTCACGCGGACTCCGGGGTACGCGGCGACGAACTCGCGGAGCGCCCGCGGCAGGAGGTGCTCGCCCGGCGTCGTCGAGGCGGAGATCGCTGCCTCGCCGGTGGGCGCCTCGGCTCCTAGGACGGGGAGCGTCCGCGGGGAGGTCGCGTGCCCGGCGGCGCTCGCCTCGTAGAGCTGCCCGAGATCGTCGAGCGTCACCGCCGTGGCGGCCTTGTCGAACGCGACCACCCCGGCGCGCAGGCCGACGACGCGGCCGACGTGCGGGAGGAGCGGCTCGAGCCGGTGGGTCGAGACCACCACGGTCCGCCCATCGAACGCGCCGGCGAGGAGGGCCGCGATCTCCGCGGCGCGGGCCGGGTCCACCGACGCGAGCGGCTCGTCCGCGACGATGAGGTCCGGCTCCTGGTAGAGCGCCCGCGCGACGGCGACCCGCTGCTGCTCGCCGCCGGAGAGCCTGTCGAACCGCTCGTGGAGCTTGCCCGCGATCCCGACGCGCTCGAGCACGGCGGCGACCCGCTCGGCCTCGCGCCGCGAGCCGAGCGCGGCGAGCGCCCGCGGCAGCGACATCCGCCCGAGCCGCCCGGCGACGACGTTCTGCATCACGGTCGCGCGCGGAACCATCCAGAGCTGCTGGTAGACCGTGCCGATGCGCGCCCTCAGCGTGCGCAGCGCGCGGGCGGACAGCCGCGATATGGAGTGACCCAGCACCTCGACCGCGCCGGCTGTCGGCGCGAGCGACGTGTTGAGGAGCCGGAGCAGCGTCGACTTCCCGGCGCCGCTCGGGCCCACGATCGCGACCCGCTCGCCGCGTTCGATCACGAGCGTCGTCGGCGCGAGCGCCTCGAGCGCGCCGTACCGCACGGACGCAGCGAGGAGCGCCGCCGCGGGCGCGGGGCCGCCGCCCGGCGCCGGCCGCGCGGGAGCTCTCCGCTCCACGGAGGCGCGGGGGTCCGGCACATGGGCCTTTTACCCGCCAGCCCCGGCCCTGGCAACGCCGCCTCCGGGCCGGCCGGCCGAGCGGCTCGCTGCGCGGACCCGGGGCTCCTGGTTTATGATGTCGGCCCTCTTCAACCCTTCGAGCACGGATCCGACCCATGATCACCGTAGAGAAGATCGGCGGCACCTCGATGTCGCAGTTCGGCGAGGTGCTGAAGAACATCATGCTGCGCGACCCGAAGAACGTGAACGGGCGCGTCTACGTCGTGTCGGCCTACTCCGGCGTGACGAACGAGCTGCTCGAGCACAAGAAGACCGGCGCGCCGGGCATCTACGCCAAGTTCGCCCAGGGCGACAACTACGGCGCGGCGATGGACCAGCTCCTCGCGAAGCTGAAGGGGATCAACAAGGAGATGCAGCCGCTCGGCCTCGACCTCGCGAAGGCCGACGGCTTCCTCGAGAAGCGGCTCCGGGACCTGAAGGCGTACCTCGACTCGATGCGCCACGTCCTCGCGAGCGGGTACATCGCGCGGGAGAACGTCCTCCTCGCCGCGCGCGAGATGCTCGCCGCCATCGGCGAGGCCCACAGCGCGTTCAACGCGGTCGAGATCCTGAGGGGCAAGGGGCAGGCGGCCACCTTCATGGACCTCACCGGCTTCGACGACGACGAGACCTGGACGATCGACGAGCGGATCCACCGCTCGTTCCAGGACGTCGACCCCGCGAAGCAGATCGTGGTCGTGACCGGCTACACGAAGGGGTCCGAGGGGATCATGCGGGAGTTCGACCGCGGGTACTCGGAGGTCACCTTCTCGAAGGTCGCGGTCGAGATCGACGCGGACGAGGCCATCATCCACAAGGAGTTCCACCTCTCCTCCGCGGACCCGGAGCTCGTCGGCGGCGCGACGAACGTCGTACCGGTCGGGCAGACGAACTACGACGTGGCCGACCAGCTCGCCGACGTCGGGATGGAGGCGATCCACCCGAAGGCCGCGAAGCCGATCGAGATGGCCGGGATCGCCATCCGGCTCAAGAACACCTTCGAGCCCGACCACCCGGGCACGCTCATCACGAAGACCTACGTCGGGAAGCAGGCGCGGGTGGAGATGATCGCCGGGACCCAGAAGGTGACGATCGTCGACATCCACGATCCGCGGATGGTGGGCGCGATCGGGTTCGATCTCGGCATCCTCGAGATCTTCAAGAAGCACGGGGTCTCCTACATCCTCAAGTCGACGAACGCGAACTCGATCACCCACGTCATCCCGGACAAGGCGGCGAAGGCGGGGTTCATCGACGAGCTGAAGGCGCGCTACGAGCTCGTCACGACGATGCCCGCGGCGGTGGTCTGCGTCATCGGCACGAACATCGCGATCCCGGGCGTCCTCGCCCGCGCGACGACGGTCCTCGCCGAGAACAAGATCAACGTGATCTGCGTCTCGCAGGCCTACCGGCAGATCAACATGCAGTTCGTGATCGAGCGGG